>Ga0114129_10000828_pt1 | contig 39974 bp, 42 predicted proteins | sample RhiMetdeltSRZDD1_FD_80071 | JGI IMG/M metagenome (GOLD analysis project Ga0114129, IMG submission 80071) | Populus rhizosphere microbial communities from Tennessee, USA - Rhizosphere MetaG P. deltoides SRZDD1 (version 2) (version 2) | ecosystem: Host-associated > Plants > Roots > Rhizosphere >...
AGCGCCGGATCCGCAGCAGGCCGCCCACGTCGAGCCGCTGTGTCCGCCCTGACGGGCCGCCGTCGGACTGGGTCAGAACTCCGAGTCGAGCCACTCCCGGAATGTGGGGCCGGCCAGGATGGCGCCGGGGCCCGGCAGCGTAGTGCCGTTCACGTTCAGCTCACGGTCGGGATCGGCCGGGTCGCTCACGCCCTCGATCTTCGCTGGGTGGCCGCGCCGGGCGGCGAGCAGCATCGCCATCTCGACGAGGCTCTCCTCCCGCGGGCCGGCGACCTCGGTAACCGGTTCCCCGGCCGGCAAGGGCTCGGTGGCCAGGTCGGCGAGTACCTCGGCGACGGTCCTGGCCGCGACGAGCTGGGTGCGCATCTGCGGCACGCAGCTCACCTCGCCGCGGGTCCCCCAGTCCACGAGCTGCGCGACGAACTCGTGGAACTGCGCGGCGCGCAGCACCCGCGCCGGGACCGGGCCCGCCTGCATGGCCCGCTCGTGTGCGATCTTCGCCGCGCCATAGCCGGCGGTGAAGCGGTCGGTGCCGATGATGGACACCACGACCATCCGCTGCACGCCGGCCTGCACGCCGGCCTGCTGCAGGTTCCGGGCGGCGGTAATGAAAAACGCGGTGGCCGCCTGCTGCTCCGGCGAGGGCCCGGTAGCCGTGTCGATAACGCACTCGACGCCGGCCAAGGCCGCGGCGAGGCCTTCCCCCGTGATCACGTCCACTCCGTGTGAGCGCGACATCGGCACGACGTCATATCCCCGCGCGATGAGCACGTCGGCGACGTGATGGCCGACCCGTCCCGTCGCTCCCGCGACTGCGATCTTGCTCGGTGATGGCATGGCCCGTCTCCCTTCATGGGTCTTCAACGCCCTGTGCCGAACTGAGATGCCGAAGGAGCAGCCGTGCTCGTGTCACCTGGCCGCGTGGCGCCGGTCAATGCACTGACCCGGCGCGACGGGGGAATGTGACCGATGGGCGGGAACGACCGGCCGGACCGCCGCGGCCGGCTCCGCCTGACCCTGCCCGGCGACTGGCGATCGAGCGAGGTCACGCCTCCGGTAGCCATTGCGCCACGCGCTCGGCAACCATGATCGTTGAAAGGTTGGTGTTCGCGGCGGGGATGGTTGGCATCACCGAGGCGTCCGCCACCCAGAGCCCGTCGGTCCCGTGGACCCTCCCGTGGGCGTCGACCACCGCGCCGTCGTCTGGGCTGGGCCCCATCGCGCATGTTCCCACCGGGTGGTGGTAGGTGCCGGCCCGTCCCCGGATCGAATGGGCCAGTGCGGCCGTGTCGCCGTCGCCGATCGCGGGACCGGGAGCGAGCTCGGCTCCGGTGACGAACCCGGCGAGCGGCGGGGTACGGCTCAGCCGGCGCGCCTCCAGCGTGGCCTCCAGCATCCGCGCCATGTCCTCGCGATGGCGCAGATGGGCGACGTCGATGTGCGGCGGATCGCCCGGGTCGGCCGAGCGCAGCCGCACCGACCCCCGCGAGCGCACCGACAACAGCCCTGTGACGATGCCGAACAGGCCGCCGGACGGGCTGGCGTCGTCATCGAACGGGCCGGCGGCGAACAGGTGCAGATCGGGCGGCCCATCCGGCCGGGCATGACGTGAGCGCATCGTGAGCATCATCTGGAAGCGGGGCCCGGCATAGCCGGAGGAGGTGGGCAGGTCGACGGCGGCCAGCGGGTGGTCGATGAGGTTGCCCCCGACCCCGGCGAGGTCGGCGGTCACCCGGATGCCAAGCCCGCGCAGCCCGGCGGCGGGCCCGATGCCCGAGCGCATCAAGATGACGGGGCTTGCGTAGGAGCCGGCGGCGAGCACAACCACGTCGCTTTCAACGATCTCCCCGTCGGCGGTCCGGATCCCCCGCGCCGTGGTCCCGCGCAGCTCCACCCGGTCGACAACGGTGCCGGGCCGGATGGTCAGGTTAGGCCGGCCGCGCGCCGCCGCGAGGTGCGTCAGCGCGCTGCTCATGCGCAGGCCGTCGCGCACGTTGCGGGGTCCCGGGCCGATCCCCACGGCGCCGGGCCGGTTGTGGTCGCCGACGACCGCGTGGCCGACGGTGGCGGCGGCGTCGGCGAAGGCCCGCTGCAGGGGCGACCATGCGCCGGGCGGGGGCCGGCGAATCGGGACCGGCCCGTCGCTGCCGTGCCAGTCCCCGCCGAAATCGGCGTCGGACTCGACGGCGACCATGACCGGCAGCAGCTCGGCGAATGACCAGCCAGGGTTGCCCATGGCCGCCCAGCCGTCGTAGTCGGTCGGCCATCCCCGCAGCGCGAAACAGGCGTTGGTCGCCGAACAGCCGCCGACCAGGCGGCCCCGGGGCAGCGGGATCGAGTGCCTGGACTCGTCCGGGTCCGACACCAGGCCCCAGTCGTGGCTCAAGGCCGGCATGGATTCATCCGCGATGTCGGGCGGCAGATCCGCTACCCGCGGATAGTCCGGCCCCGCCTCGACCAGCAGCACGTCGCGGCGCTCGTCCGCACTGATGCGGGCGGCCACCACGCAGCCGGCCGACCCGCCGCCCACCACCACGACGTCGTATCCCATACCAGCGACTGCCCCCGTTGCCACACCCCGGATAGCAGGGCTATTGCGATGGCCTGCGCGACCTGGGCCTCAAATGTACTGCCCCGTGCCGGTCCAAGCCCGGCGGGTAATCTCCGGCGTGTTGATCCAAGAAGAAGTAGCCCGTAAAGGACTGCGCCCTCGTAAACGTCCCCGCGATCTGAGCTCGCTCAGCGTCCCCGGGTAGCGGCGTCGTACTGCTCAACAACGCTCGCCGGGATGCGCCCGCGGTCACTGACCGGAATGCCCTTGTCTTTCGCCCACGCCCGGATGTCGCTGCTGCGCTGACGGCTCGATGCGGTGCGCACCGACCGGCGCCGCTGTCCCCTTCCTGCCTTGCGCGCATGTTCGATGAAGGGCGCGAGCTGCCTCCGGAACGTCCTGGCGTTCTTCTTATTTAGATCGATCTCGTACTCCGAGTTGCCCAGCCCGAACCGCACCGTCTCGTCCGCCGGCCCCCCGTCAAGATCGTCTTCTAGCGCGACGCTTATCCTCGTTGCCATCTCCACCTCCATGACTGCGATGGGCTTATCTGCACGGTACAGACCAAACGAGATGCCCTATTAACCGCCACACCCCTTACCGACCGCTCCCTATGAGCACATTTGCCAGTCGGCCCATGAAAACCGGCGGAATCGCGCGGACAGTAGGGGGATCGTTGCGCCGGGTAACCGGCGGCACAGGCAGGGGCGGCCCGGGGTAACTGTGCGCTGCACCCCGTGTTCAGAATGGATTGACCGCGCAGAGCTCGCCGGCAAAAGCAACGAAGGAGCCGCAGCCATGAGCGAACTGGATGTCATCGTCATCCACATCCGTGCCGAGCAGGCCGCGGAGTACGAGCGCCTTTTCGCCGAACGGGAGCTGCCGCGCTGGCGCGAATACAAGGAACGGGGCGCGTTTATCAGCGCCCGGATCTCCCGTACGGCGTTCGGCACCGACCAGCGGGAGGACGTGGCCAAGTACGTCATCGTCGTCGAGGTCCCGACCCACGCCCAGCACAGCGAGCACGACGCCGACCCCGGGTTCCAGGAGTTCAACCGTCTCGCCGACGCGTTTCAGCCCGAGGACCCGCTCGTGTACGGCGGAGAGGTGCTGCACGCCGTCTGACGCTAGGGCGTGTCTCGTGGATCCATGCAGGCTGGAGATCTGCGAGACACGCCCTAACCCCGCTCCGAGGTGGCGGCGGGCTGCAGGGGGGCAACGGCCAGCGCACGGGCGGGAATGAGCAGCCCCGCGACGACGCAGCAGGCCAGGAACCCGGCTGACATCGCGAACGTGGTGGTGAACCCCGTCAGGGTCGGCAGGCCGGCCACCGTGCTCGCGGCGACGAACGTCGCCGCGAGCTGGCCCCCCAGTGCCCCGCCCAGCGTGCGGAGTACCGTGTTCATCCCGCTGGCGACGCCCGTCTGGTGGGCGGGGACGGCCTGGACGATCAGGTTGCCGAGCGCCGCGAACGCCAGCCCGATCCCGACCCCCAGCAGCGTCGAGCAGAGCAGCATGTCGTATGGGTGCCGGCTGGTTACCGCCAGCCAGCCGCAGGCGACCGCGCTCACGGCCGCGCCGGCCACCAGCGCGCGCCGTGAGCCGAAGCGCCGCTCCACCCGGCCCGCCATGGAACCCAGCACACCCATGACAAGCGCGCACGGCAGCAGGTACAGTCCCGCGGCCACGACCGAGGCGCCATAGCCAAACCCGGTGCTCCTCGGGAGCTGGGCCAACTGCGGAAGCAGGAGGAACCACGCGTACAGCCCCGCGCCGAGGAGGAAGGCCGCCAGATTCACCGTCCATACCCCGCGGACCCGCATCATCGTCATGTCGACCAGGGGGTTGCGGCTGCGCAGCTCCACCAGGATCCACAGTCCGCAGATGGCCAGGCCCAACGCCAGGAGCGCCAGCGTGGGCGGGCTCGTCCACCCCCACGCCGTGGTCTGTGCGATCGCTATGAGCACGCAGGACATGCCGGTGGTCATCAGCGCCGCAGCGGCCCAGTTGACCCGCCCCGGCGAACGGACCTGTGACTCCGGGATGTACCGCCAGGTGCAGACGGCGGCGAGGACCATGACCGGCAGCGCGATCCAGAACATCCAGTGCCAGCTCAGATGCTCGACGATCAGCCCGCCGACGACCAGCCCCAGACCTCCGCCGACCCCGAGGATGGCCGACATCAGCCCGATGCTCCCCGCGACCCGGTCAGCCGGGAACTCGTCCCGGATGATCGAGAATGAGAGCGGGAAGATACCGCCCGCCACGCCCTGGGCGATGCGGGCCAGGATCAGAACCCCCAGCGAGCCGGCCAGCGCCGCGAGCAGGGTCCCGGCGATCAGCGTCACCAGGGTCCACACCAGCAGCCGCTGCTTGCCGTACATGTCGCCAAGCTTGCCGATGATCGCGGTGCCGACCGACGCCGAGAGCAGGAACCCCGTCAGCAGCCAGGTCACTCCCGTCTCGCTCGCATGCAGGCTGCGCTGGATCGTGGGCAGCGCCGGGATGACCGCGGAAGCCAGCACCGCGTACACCAGAGCCGCGAGCGACAGGACGGCCAGGATCACGTTCGGCCGGGCGTGCTGAACTCCACGCGGCCCCGGCAGCATCTCGTCACTGTAACTGAGCGGCCAGTCCGGGCGGTTGGTCAGCTCAGCCGGTCACCACCGGGAGCGAGCCGGCGTCATCCACCGCCGTCCAGGTCGGGGACAACGTCGTCCTCGCGGTGGTGATGGACCATCGCCTTGGTATAGCGCTGGAGCGCGGCACGCATCTGCTCGCGCCGGTCGCCGGCGTCGTCGACGCCGAACACGAACGGGAGAAACCCCCCGGCCTCGGTGAGGCCGGCCCGGATCGGCTCCGCCTCGCTGGGCGGGTACATGCGCGCCGGGTCGCCGACCGCCACCCACCCGATCGGGATCCGGGTGAGCGGGGGCACGATGCAGCCGATATGGACCGCCCCGCCGAGCGCGACGCTGCTGCCCCGGCCCATGTGCGCACCGTTGAAGACCATGGCGCCGGTGGCGATGAACACCTCATCGGAGATCCCGCAGCCGGTCAGGTGGGAGTGCGGGCCGGCCAGCACGTGATCGCCCATGACCAGCGGGTGCTGCTGGGTGCCGCGCAACACCGCGTTTTCCATGATCACGCAGTTGGCGCCGATCTCCACCGGGCCGCCCTCGGCGGAAAGCACCGCGCCGTGCATGATGCAGCTGCCGGCGCCGACGATTACCTCGCCGCTCAGGACCGCGGTCGGTGCCACGTAGGCCTCGGGGTGGACGGATGGAGCCTTGCCCAGGTGTCGTATCCTCATCTGCCGAATGTGCCCGCCAGCCCGGCATTTCGCACATTCGGTTCAGCCGGGCCGCAGATCGAGGACCCGGTCGCAGCGCTCGGCGACTTCGGGATCGTGGGTGGCCAGGACCAGGGCGCCGCCGCCGGTGGCCACCTCGAAGAGGCGGGCCAGGGCCAACGTCCGTGATGCGGGATCGAGTTCGGCGGTGGGCTCGTCGGCGATCAGCAGCTTTGGCTTGAGCGCGAGCGCACGGGCGACCGCGGCGCGCTGCTGCTGCCCGCCGGAGAGCTCTTCGACCAGCTGGTCCGCGTGCGCATCGAGGCCGACCTGGCTGAGAGCCTCCCGCGCGGCGGCGGCCGCGCGGGGCGGCGCCCAACCCGCGGCGCGCAGCGCAACCTCGATGTTCTCGGCCGCCGTGAGGAGGCTGACGAGGCCGTAGCCCTGGAGCACCAGGGCGACGCCCTGGCGGGGCCCGGCAACCCCGGTGAGCCTGGTGCCGTCGATGTAGACCTCGCCGGTGCTGGGGGAGTGCAGGCCCGCGAGCAGCGTCAGCAGGCTGGTCTTGCCCGAGCCGGACGGCCCGGTGACCGCGAGGCGCTCACCGGGGTGGACCGCCACGCTGACCCCGGCGAGGATCTGCTGGCCGTCCCGCCGGTACGCCAGGTCGCGCGCTTCCAGCGTGGTCATTCCTGCTCCGGGGTGACCGGGCGCAGCTCGACGCCGCCCTCGGTGCGCACGGCACGGGCGAGGGATCCGGGTGGCAGCACGTCCACGGTGTCCGGCGGCAGCTGGACCGTGCCGTCGCGGCCGTCAAGTCCCACCCGCGACCCTACCGCCCGATCCGTAGGCGCACAGGTCGCGCAGTACGCACACGTCGCAGCGGGGCCGCTGCGCCCGGCAGAACGTACGCCCGTGGGCGACCATCGCGACATGCAGGTCGTACCGGATATCGGGCGGCACCCGGGGCGCGAGGAGCCGGTGCGCCTTATCCGCGGTCGTGTTCGCCGGGATCCACCCGAGCCTCGTGGCGATGCGATGGACGTGGGTGTCGATGGGGAACGCGGCCCGCCCCATGGCGAACAGCAGCACGCATGCGGCCGTCTTCGGGCCCACCCCGGGCAGGGACTCCAGATAGGCCTCCACCGCAGCATCGTCGAGTTCGCGCAGGCGGCCGAGGTCGATGCGGCCCTCGCGTTCCTCGATGGCGGCCAGGATCTGTTTGATGCGGCGCGCCTTCTGGTCGGCGATGCCACCGCAGCGGATGGCGTCGGCCACGAGCTCAGTGGGCGCGTCCGCGACCTGCTCCCAGGTGGGGAACCCCGCCTTGAGCCGGGCGAACGCCCGCTCGGAGTTGACGTCCGAGGTGTGCTGCGACAGGACCGTCGCCACCAGCTCGTCGATGACCGGCAGCGCCGGCTTGGGCACGAACGCGCCCTGCTGGGCCCGCAGCCGTCGCTGCACCGCCCTGATGGCCGCTTCGCCAGGCGCCGTCATGGGCCGCTCCTTATCAGCCGGATCGCGGGCGCACTGGAATCCAGCAGCCAGTTCACGGCGGCCAGCGCGCGCTGTTCCATGCTCTTATCCTGCCCCGCGGGGTTGTGCGGCCGGGCCCAGCGCGGGATGGCGACCGCAGGGAGGCCGCGGTGACCCCCGGCGGCGAAAAGGAAGTGACCGGCCGGGGCGCCGCGGCTACCGTGCCAGGCATGGCGAGCGTGATCAAGACCGTCACGTTCGACGCCGCGGACGCGCTGGCGCTGGCCAGGTTCTGGGCGGCCGTCTTCGGGTCGGACATGGATGAGGACTCGACCGCCGACAAGGCGTTCGTCGAGGCGGCGGGCTGGGGCGGGCCGAACATCTGGTTCATCAGGGTCCCCGAGCCCAGGACGGCCAAGAACCGGATGCACTTCGACCTGCGTGCCCCCGGCGCGGAGGCGGCCGAGGTGGCCAGGCTGGAGGCGCTTGGCGCCAGCGTGGTGCGGCATCACCCGAGCCACACGGTCATGCGGGACCCTGAGGGCAACGAGTTCTGCGTCGAACCCGGCCCCGCGCCCGGGCCCGGTTAGCCGCGGCCAGTGGGCATCTCCACGTGGCCTCCACGCGGCCGGGGCCGGATCTGCATCCCGCTCCGCTTTCGTGGATAACTTGCGCCAGCTGACGACGCCACGGACGGGAGTGGCGAGCACTACGGGGGGACGCTTTGACCATTCCCGGTTCCGGCCAGGCTGATCACGTGCTCGCTGCCCGGAACAGTGGAGGACGCAGTTGATCGGCCTCACCGCGCTTGACGTCTCGTCCCCGGCGTCGTACGCCATCGCCGCCGCCCTGCCCGCGCTCGATGCCCTGATCCCCCTGGTGCCCAGCGAGTCCGCGATCATCGCGCTCGGCGTCGCCACCGCCGGCAGCGCCGACCCCCGGATCGCGGTGCTGATCGCGCTGGCCGCCTGCGGCGCGTTCATCGGCGACAACGTGTGCTACCTGCTCGGCCGGCGCTTCGGGCCGGCCATCAGCAAGCGGGTCTTCGCCGGGGCACGCGGCGCGCGCAGGCACGCCTGGGCCCGGCGGTCCCTCGACCGCTACGGCATGCGCATCATCATCGGCTGCCGCTTCATCCCGGGCGGGCGCACCGCGGTCACCCTGACCTGTGGTCTCGTCGGCTACTCGCGGCGCAGGTTCGTAGCGGCGACCGCATGCTCGGGGGTGTTCTGGGCGTGCTACGCGTTCTTCATCGGCCGGCTGGGTGGGAAGGCATTCGAGGACGAGCCCTGGGCTGGCCTGCTGTTGGCTCTCGGCACCGCGCTGGTGATCAGCGTGCTGATCGAGATAGCGCGCCGGGCCTGGCAGGCGCGGGCAGCTCGGCCCGGCGGCGGCCGCGAGCCGGGCCAGCGGGCCAGGCAGCCAAGCCCGCAGGCACGGCGCGGTCTACTGCTGAAGGTCGGTGACGACCGCGAAATGATCGGACGGCCATACGCCGTCAAAGGGGGTGTCACCGGCCAGCCGGGCCGACTGGACACGGCCCCGGCCGTGCCGGGGCAGCCCGACCAGGATGTAGTCGATTCGTGAGTCGGGGATCAGGCTGGCGGTCTGATAGCCGTTGCGGTGGTCCCAGGTGAAGCCGGGGTCGGCCGGATCCGCGTACCGCCAGGCGTCGACCAGCACCTGCCCCGGCACCGCCGGGGCGGTGAGCGAGCCACCGAGCAACCGCAGCTCGTCGGAGGCCGGCTCGGCGTTGAGGTCGCCGGTGATCACCGGCGGGTAGGCGCAGTCCGCGATGCAGCCGGCGACGAACTCGGCCAGCCGCCGGACCTGGGCGAGCCGGATCAGCGAGGCGCCGGGGTAGTGGGTCAGATGTGTGGTGAACATCGGCAGCGCGCCGCCTGGCGCGTCGACGCGGGCGTGGACGGCGACCCGGCCTTCGTCGGTACCGTCGGTCGGCAGGCGGGCCGCGGCGTCCGCGAGGATCGGCCAGCGGCTCAAGATGGCGTTGCCGATGCGCACCTCATCGGCAGCCTCGTGGGGGGCGGGTGTCACCATCTCCCAGCGCCAGTCCATGCCGAGCCGCTCCGCGAGGTCCGCGGCCAGGTTCTGTCCACCGGCCGACCACACCTCCTGCAGCCCGCACAGGTCCGGCCCGACGTCGGCCAGCGTCGCCGCGATCGCCTCCTTGCGCGGCAGCCATGGCCCGAAGCGCCCCCACAGGTTCCACGTCAGGACCCTCACCGCGGCGCCACCGGGCCGCTTTCCGGCTGGTCCGCGCCGGCGGGCGGGCGGGGCTGTCCCGGCGGAGGCGCCGGGAGAGGCGGGGGCGCCGGGACCGGCGGCGCCGGGGCGCGCCGGGCGAGCCTGCGGAACACCGCCTGGGTGGGCGAGCCGGGTGCGGCGCAGTAGGTGATCAGCCGTTGGCCGGTGTCGGGGATCTGCAGGACCTGGCATTCGAACTCGAGGGGCCCGGCCAGCGGGTGATCGACGCGCTTGATGAGGGGGCGCCGTGACCCGACCTCATGTGCTGCCCACATCTCGGCGAACCGCGGTGAGGTGCCGAGCAGCTCGGTGACCAGACCGCGGATCCCCGGGTCGGTGGGGTAGCGCGCATACGAGGCGCGCAGGTCGGCGATGGTGGACCGGGTGAACCGGACCGCCTCGGGGTCGGTCCACTGCACCGCCGTGGCGGGGAGACGGCAGAGCCACCGGATCATGTTCCGGTCCGGCTCGGCGAACCCGGACAGGTTGCCGATGAAATGGGTGGCGAGGGTGTTCCAGGCGAGCACGTCGTACTTCGCGTCCACCACGTAGGCGGGGGTCTCCGGCAGGCTGTCGATCAGGTTGCGGATGCCCGGGCTGATCTGGCTGGACGGGCCGGCCACGGGCGGCGGGCTCTCGTCCGCGAGGCGGAACAGGTACTCGCGCTCATCGGCGGTGAGCATCAGCGCGCGGGCCAGCGCGCCCAGGACCTGGCGCGAGGGGCGGGGGCCGCGTGCCTGTTCCAGCCGGATGTAGTAGTCCACCGATATCCCGGCGAGCTGGGCGACCTCCTGGCGGCGCAGGCCCGGTGTGCGCCGCCTGCCGAGATCGGGCAGGCCGACATCGCCTGGCCGCAGCCGGTGCCGGCGGGTCAGCAGGAACGCCGCCAGGTCGTCGCGGTTCAGCATGTGATGTGCCTCCCATCCAGGCTCCGCCCGGCCGGCGTGGAGGTGCCGGGCCGTGCCTCCAGCTTGCCGTATGCCCGGGCCGGGCTGGGTGGTACCGCTGATCCCAGCCTCGGCAAGGCTCTCCCGCCGCGGGCCGGGCGCCGCGAGGATCGGTGTCATGACAACGATTGCGCTGATCACCGGGGCCAACAAGGGCATCGGGTTCGAGACAGCCCGGCTGCTCGGCGACCGCGGCATGACCGTGCTCGCGGGCGCCCGGGACAAGGCAAGAGGAGCCGAAGCCGAGCGGGCGCTGCGTGCTGGAGGCGCGGACGCCCGGTTCGTCGCGCTCGACGTCACCGATGAGGAGTCGTTGACGCAGGCCGCGGAGTGGATCGACGGCGAGTACGGGCTGCTGGACATCCTGGTCAACAACGCCGGCATCGCCCGCGGGGACGGCACCGGGCTGCCCAGCCAGACCACGCTCGCGACGCTGCGGGCCGTGTACGAGACCAACGTGTTCGGTGTCGTCGCGGTGACCAACGCGATGCTGCCGCTGCTGCGCCGGGCGCCGGCCGCACGGATCGTGAACGTCTCCAGCGAGGTTGGCTCGATCACCTCGATGACCGACCCGGACGGCCCGATGGCGGCGATGGCCTCGGTGCCCTACCCGTCGTCGAAGACCGCGCTGAACATGGTGACTGCGATGTACGCCAAGGAGCTCTCCGGCACCCCGATCAAGGTCAACGCCGCCAACCCCGGCTACTGCGCCACCGACCTCAACGGCCACGCCGGCTTCCGCACCCCGCGGCAGGGCGCCGAGGTCAGCGTGGCGCTGGCCACGCTGCCGGCCGACGGGCCGGCCGGCGTCCTGTGGGGTCACCTGTGGACCACCGACGGCGGCGCGTCGTGTGGAGTGCTGCCCTGGTAGCCCGACCTCGCCCCCCGGCCGGCGGCGCCCGGAGTCATTGCCCGGCCATGGCGGGTTTGGTTGAATGTCTCAAATGATCACTCGTGGCGGCCCCGGCGGATGAGCGAGGCTCTCGAGACCAGGCGGCCGCTCGGCCGGTCGGCGCTCACGGTCTCCCGGATCGCGCTGGGCTGCGGCAACTTCGGCGGCGTCGGCTCGGCCCCGGAGTTCTTCGGCCAGGGGCTGAACCAGGACAAGGCGCTCGAGCTGATGGACGCCGCCTGGGAGTTCGGCATCACCCACTTCGACACCGCCGACGCCTACGGCGGCGGGCGCAGCGAGCTGGCGATCGGCCGCTGGATCGCCTCGCGCGGGGTCCGCCCGCAGCTGACGACCAAGATCTATAACCCCATGCAGGCCGGAGGGGACCGCGGCCTGCGGCCCGAGCGGATCGCCCGCCACCTGCGCGCGAGCCTGGAACGGCTCGGCGTCGACCGCGTCGAGCTGTACCTCGCCCACGAGTTCGACCCGGAGGTGCCGCTGCCGGAGTCGCTCGGTGCCTTCGACCAGGCCCGGGCCGAGGGCATGATCGGCGCCTACGGGGTCAGCAACTTCGGCGCCCCGCAACTGGCGGCCGCGCTGGCGGCGGGCGAGCCGCAGGCCATCCAGAACAGCTATTCGCTGCTGGCGCGCGAGGACGAGCGGGAACTGCTCGGGCTGTGCGCGGAGCGGCAGGTTGCCTACCTCGTGTTCAGCCCGCTCGCCGGCGGCTGGCTCACCGGCAAGTACCGCCGCGGCGAGCCGTTCCCGGAGGGCTCCCGGATGACCCAGCGTCCCGAGCCGTACCGCGAGCTTGTCACGGGCCGCACATTCGACGCGCTCGCCCGGCTCGAGGCGATGGCCTCGGGCCGCGGCATCTCCATGGCGGGCCTCGCGCTCGCCTGGCTGCTCGCCGACGAGCGGGTGACGCAGATCGTGATCGGCCCCGGTCGCCCGGGGCACCTGGCGCCCGTCGGCGAGGCGCTCGCGCATCCGCTCACGGCGGCGGAGCGGGCCGCGGTCGGGAACGCGGTCGCCTGATGCGCGTGCTCACCCTCAGCCACCGGGACGTGCTGGCCGCGCTCTCGCCGGAGGACTGCGCCGAGGCGATGGCCGCGGTGCTCGCCGAGCACGCCCGGGGCGGGACCTACCTGCCGCTGCGGTCGGTGATGGTGCCGCCCGGCGCGGCGGGATTCCTGGGGCTGATGCCCGGCTGGCGCGCCGGGGACCAGAACGGGGCCGCGGCGTTCGCGCTCAAAGCGGTGTGCATCATGCCCGGCAACCCCGCGCGCGGGCTGGACGCGCACCAGGGGCTCGTCACGCTCTTCGACGGCGAGACCGGCGTGCCGACCGCGATCCTCGACGCCTCCGCGGTCACCGCCGTCCGCACCGCGGCAGTCACCGCGGTCGCGACCAGGCTGCTGGCGTGCGGCGACGCCCGGGTGCTCGCGATCCTCGGCGCCGGGACGCAGGCGCGCGCCCACCTTCGGGCGCTCGCCGGCGTGCGGGACTTCGCGCAGGTCCGCGTCTACGCGCCGACCAGGGCGCACGCACAGGCGCTGGTCGAGGAGGGCGGCGAGGCACGCGGGGAGCTCGGCGTCGCGGTGAGCGCGGAGGAGGCGGTCCGCGACGCCGACGTCGTCGTGACGGTGACCAGCGCACGGGAGCCGGTGCTCCGGCACGGCTGGCTCAAGCCCGGCGCACACGTCAACGCGGTCGGCGCCAGCACCCCGCAGGCGCGCGAGATCGACACCGCCACCGTCGCCGCGAGCGCGCTGTTCTGCGACAGCCGCGAGTCGCTGCGCAACGAGGCCGGCGAGTTCCGGCTCGCGATCGCCGAGGGCCTGATCGCGGGCGAGGGGCACGTCCGCGCCGAGCTCGGTGAGGTCCTCGCGGGCACCGCGCCAGGCCGCCGCGATGCAGGCGAGCTGACGCTGTTCCGCTCGCTCGGCCTCGCCATCGAGGACCTCGCCGCGGCCGAACGCGCCGTGGCGACGGCCAGGAAACGTCGCATCGGCACCGAGGTGGAACTTTGATTGAGCTTCCGGCAATCGAGGCGGCGCGCGGGCGGATCGCGGGCGCGGCGATCCGCACCCCGCTGGTGCGCCTGCACGTGGAGAACGCCCCGGCCGAGATCTACCTCAAGCTGGAGAACCTCCAGCCGATCAACTCGTTCAAGATCCGGGGCGCCACGAATGCGATCATGCTCGCGCCCGCGGCGGAGCGGGCGAAGGGCCTGGTCACCGCCAGCGCGGGGAACATGGCCCAGGGGGTTGCGTGGGCGGCGCGTGAGCTGGGTGTCCCCGCCACGATCGCGGTGCCCGAGCATGCGCCCGAGGCGAAGCTCGCGGCGATCGAGCGCCTGGGCGGCCGGGTGCTGAAGCTCCCCTACGACGACTGGTGGAACACGATCATCACGAGCCACATCGACGGGATCGACGGGCTGTTCGTGCACCCGGTCCAGGACCCGGGGGTGATGGCGGGCAACGGGACGATCGGGCTCGAGATCCTTGAGGACCTGCCCGACCCGGACGCGGTCGTGATCCCGTACGGCGGCGGCGGGCTGACCGCCGGCATCGCCAGCGCGGTCAGGGCGCTGCGCCCGGCCACGAAGATCTTCACCGCCGAGCCCGAGACCGGCGCCGCCCTCGCCGCCGCGGTCGCCGCCGGGCACCCGGCCGACGTCGACTACCGCGCTTCGTTCGTCGACGGCGCCGGCAGCCGGCGCGTGCTGGACAGCATGTGGCCGCTCGTCGCCCCCCTCGTCGACCGCGCTCTGGTGATCCCGGTCGGCGAGGCCGCCACCGCCGTGCGCACGCTGGCCGAGCGCGCCCGGGTGATCGCCGAGGGCGCGGGCGCGCTCGCGCCGGCCGCGGCGCTGGCCGGCCGGGCCGGGACCGGGAAGGTCGTCTGCGTCATCTCAGGCGGCAACATCAACCTGACCAAACTCTCGGAGATCCTTAACGGCGCTGCCGGGTAGCGGCCGTCCCGCGGGGCCGCGACCCCGGGACAGCGGCGGCCCGGCTCAGGTCCCGCGCAGCCCGGCCAGGGCGTCGAGGAGGCGGTCGACCTCCTCTTCCGTGTTGTAGTGGATGAAGCCGATCCGCACCGACTTGTCGGCGTAGCCGAGCCGCCGGTACAGGTCCAGCGAGTACCAGGAGTCGTGCGCCCATACCCCGATCTGGGCGGCGGCAAGGCGTGCCGCCACGTCCTCGGCCGCCACGCCGTCGACATTGACGAGGAACGTGGGCACGCGGCCGTCCATCCCCGGCAGCCCGTACACCGTGATCGCGGGGGAGATGCCGTCGAGGAACCGCTGGCCCAGCGAGCGCTCATAGGGGACGATCGCCGCGAAGCCTCCGATCGACTCGAGGTAGTCGATCGTCGCATTGAACCCGGCGAGCAGCTCGTACGGCAGCGTGCCGGTCTCGAACCTCCGCCCGAGCGGGCTGGTTGGCGCGGGACGCGCTTTGTAGGGCCGCCAGCGCTCGATTACCTCCGCCAGCCCGTAGGCGAGGCCGAGATGCGGGCCGCAGAACTTGTATGGCGAGCAGATCAGCACGTCGGCACCGACGTCGCGGACGTCGATCGGCTCGTGCGCCGCGTAATGGACGGCGTCGATCCACGCCAGCGCGCCCGCGTCGTGCGCGAGCCGGCACACGCGCCGGGCGTCCACGACGGTGCCGACCGCATTGGACGCCCACGCGAACGCGACCACTCTCGTGCGCCGCCCGAGCTTTCGCTCCAGATCCTCGAAATCGAGCGTCGTGTCGTCCTTCAGGCCGACATGCCGGACGACCAGGCCGGCGTCGTGCGCGAGCTCCAGCCATGGTGCGACGCCGCCGTCATGATCCAGCGAGGAGACGAGGATCTCATCGCCCGGGCTGAAGCCGCGGGCGGCGGTCCGCGACAGCATGAAGTTCAGCGAGGTCATGTTCGGCCCGAAGATCACCTCGTGGGGTTCGCAGCCGAGGAACCGCGCAGCCTTGTGCTCGGCCTGCTCGAGGATCTCCCCGACGCGCAGGCTTGTCGCGTAGCCCGCGCCGAGGTTGGCGCTGGCCTCGCGCAGCGCCCACGCGATCGTCTCGCCGACCTCGTCGGGCACCTGTGAGCCGCCAGGGGCGTCGAGGAACGCGAAGTCCCGCAGGGACGAGAAGCGGTCCCGGACGGCGGCGACGTCGATGCTCGTACGGAGTATGTCGGTCATCGGGCAGCGTTCCTCTCGCGAAGGGCACCGGCGGATCGTCCAGATTGCGATCGAATCACAACTGCCGGCCGATCCTCAAAGGCGCTTCCCTTGCCGCGGCCTGCGGCGCATGGTTTGATCAGCCATCTATCCCACCGCTGGGGAGGGCGCCTTGAGCTTCCGCGTCGTCCGCAGTGCCCAGGCGAGCTGGCAAGGGGCCGTGGCGGACGGTAGCGGCCGGATCGCGCTCGGCAGTGGCGCCTTCGACGGGCCGTATTCGCTGCGGGCCCGCGTCGAAGAGTCCGGGCGGGCGACCAATCCCGAGGAGCTGATCGGCGCGGCCGAAGCCGCCTGCTTCACGATGTCGCTCGCGAACCTGCTGAGCGAGGCGGGCCATCCCGCGCGGGATCTGCGCACCACCGCGCGGGTGACGCTCGCTCAGGTCGGCGCCGGTTTCAACATCACCCGCATCGAGCTGCGCACGGTGGGCGAGGTTCCGGGTGTCGGCCAGGCTGCGTTCCATGAGCTGGCAGAGCGGGCGAAGGACTGCACCGTCTCGCGCGCCCTGGCCGGTACCGAGATCACGCTCGAGGCGAGCATTGCAGGTGGTTGACCGGCCAGCCGGGCTTGAGACCGCCTGCCACTCAGGCATCGCAGTATCCGGATAACAGAAAATATGGAGGGGCGTATCCATGAAAGGCAGAAGCGCGATCATCGCCGCGACGGCGCTCGGCGCGCTCGTGGCGGCCGGCTGCGGCAGCAGCGGCAGTAGCAGCAACGCGGGCGGCACCGCCACCAAGTCGTGTGTCGCCACGATCGGCATGGAGGGGCCGCTCACCGGCCCGGTGGCGTTCCTTGGCCAGGAGCAGCTGCACTTCGCGCAGCTGGCCGTGGCCAGGGACAACCTGGCCAACAAGACGAAGATCTCGCTCACCCAGGGCGACACCCAGCTGAACCCCGCGCAGGCGACGACCGTCACCCAGCAGTTCACCTCCAACTCGAAGATCGTGGCCGTGGTCGGCCCGGCCGGCAGCCAGGAGGTGCAGGCCGTCGGCCCGCTGATGGCCCGGGCGGGGCTGGCGTTCGTCTCCGGGTCGGCGACCGCCGCGGCGCTGACCACCGGCAAGTACCCGACGTTCTTCCGGACCGTGTCGAAGGACAGCGTGCAGGGGCCCCAGGACGCCAACTACATCGTGAACAACCTGCACCCGAAGGCACTGATGATCGTCGATGACCAGGAGGCCTACTCGACCGGCCTGGTTTCCGTGATGGTGCCGATCTTCAAGGCGGCCGGGATCAAGGTCGATCACCAGTCGGTCTCGCAGAAGGTCACCGACTTCTCGTCGCTGGTGGCCAAGGTCACGCCCGACACCACGGTCGTGGTCCTGCCCTGGCAGGTCGCGGCCAACGCCCAGCAGTTCGGCCGCAACCTCGCCCAGCAGAACAAGAAGGCCCTGATCTTCGGCACGGACGGCCTGTATGACCCGAAGAGCTTCACGATCAAGGGCTCGTATGTGTCCTCGTTCGGCCCGGACATCACCGCGATTCCCGCGGACGCACCGATCGCCGCGGCCGCGAAGGCGAAGTACGGCTCCTTCGGCACGTTCGGCCCGCCCACCTTCGCCGCGACACACGTGGTCGACGAGGCGATCGCGGCGGTGTGCAAGTCCGGGCAGACGCCGAGCCGGGCCAACGTGCTGGCACAGATCAAGAAGACGAACCAGCCGGCCACGATCCTCGGGCAGCCGATCAAGTTCGACTCCAACGGGGACCTGGTCAACGGCAAGTTCTTCCTCTTCAAGATCAACTCGGCAGGCAAGTACCAGCTGATCCCCAGCGGCTGATCGGCTGAACGTAACGAGCTGCCCGGCGGCGCGCCGGCCACGAGCGGGCGCGCCGCCGGGCAGCGGGACGGCGGGCAGGACCTCGCGGATGGCCTTCTTCTTCCAGGAGCTGGTGAACGGCATCACGACCGGCGCGCTGTACGCGCTGGTGGCGCTCGGCTTCACGATGGTCTACGGGGTGCTGAAGCTGCTCAACTTCGCGCACGGCGACCTGTACATGATCGGCGCGTACATCGGCTTCTTCGTGATCCAGTGGTTCGGCGGCCCGAACGCGCTGACGATCCCGGTGCCGCTGCTGCTGGTGATCATGTTTGTGCTGGCGGCAGGCCTGGTGGGCGGCCTGGGCGTCGCGATCGAGCGCTTCGCCTACCGGCCGCTGCGCGACGCGCCGCGGATCGCGCCGCTGATCACCGCGATCGGCATCTCGTTCTTCCTGGAGAACTCGGCCTTGCTGCTGTTCGGCGCGCAGCCGCGGATCTACAACACGCCCCAGTTCATCTCGTTCTCCAGCGGGATCCAGATCGGGTCGGTCAGCATCGACGCCGTGCAGATCCTGGTCCTGGTGCTCGGCCTCGTGCTGATGGTCGGCCTGCGGCTGCTGGTCAACCGGACGAAGGTCGGCAGGCAGATGCGGGCCGTCGCCGCCGACCGGGAGGCCGCCGAGATGCTGGGGATCAACGTGAACTTCACGATCGCGGCGACGTTCTTCATCGGCTCGGCGCTCGCCGGCGTGGCCGGCGTGATGGGCGGGCTGCTGTTCAACCAGGTGACGGCCACGATCGGCTTCATCGCGGGCCTCAAGGCGTTCACCGCGGCCGTCGTCGGCGGGATCGGGTCCATCCCCGGTGCGGTGCTCGGCGGCCTGCTGCTCGGCGTGGCCGAGTCGTTCATCACCGGCTACATCTCCTCGACGTTCACCAACCTGTTCGTGTTCGCGCTGCTGATCGCCGTGATGCTGGTCCGGCCCAGCGGCCTGCTCGGCCGGGCTCAGTTGCAGAAGGTGTAGCCCGTGAGCCTCGATTCGCAGCCCCCGGCAGCCGGACCCCAGGTCGGCGCCGACGAATGGGTCGCCAGGCAGGCGCACCGGCGCGAGTACCTGCCGTCCTGGCTGGGCACCGGGCAGCGCTGGCTCGAGCGCGTCGGCTGGTGGCCGAAGCTCCTGGTCGTGGGCCTGGCCGGGGCCGCGCTGCCGCTGCTCGGCCTCGGCGGGTTCCAGCTGCAGGTGGGGATCGACGCGCTGGTGATCGCGCTGCTCGCGGTCGGGCTGAACATCGTGGTGGGCTGGGCCGGGCTGCTCGACCTCGGCTACGTCGCGTTCTTCGGCTTCGGCGCCTACGGGTTCGCGCTGCTGTCCTCGAGCCAGATCGGCCCGAACGGCATCCACCTGCCGACCTACCTGTCCGTGCCGATCGTGATGATCGGCGCCGCGGTTCTCGGGCTGCTGGTCGGCTGGCCGTCCCGGCGGCTGATCGGCGACTACCTGGCGATCGTCACCCTGTTCTTCGGCGAGGCGTTCGTCGAGTTCACCAACAACGTGGCGCCCAGCGTGCTTGGCGGGCCCAACGGGATCGTCGGCATCGACCCGATCAGCGTCTTCGGGCGTCAGATCACCACCAACGCGGGCTACTACTACCTGCTCGTGGTCGTGCTGGTGCTGACGATGGCGGTGCTGCGGCTGCTCGACACCTCGCGCACCGGGCGGGCGTGGCGGGCCGTGCGCGAGGACCCGCTGGCGGCGGCGTCGATGACGATACCGGTCAACCGGGTGAAGCTGATGGCGTTCATGTTCGGCGCCGTGGTCGCCGCGCTGACCGGCACCATCTTCGCCGCGCAGCAGATCAGCGTGTTCCCGACCGATTTCGACACGCCGATCCTGATCCTGATCTACGCCGGGCTCATCCTCGGCGGCGCCGGCAGCATCGCCGGCGCGGCCGCCGGCGCCCTGGTGCTCATGGTCATCTACGACGGGCTGCTGCGCAGCCCGACCGATTCCGGCTACCTCTTCTACGGCCTGATCCTGCTGACCCTGGTGGTCAAACTGCGACCGTGGCGCAGGCTGGCCGTGGTGCTCGCGGCGACCGTCGCGCTGGGCTTCGCCGCCCACGCGGTCGCCGGGGCCATCTCGGCACGGGCCGTCGCCGGCGGGCCGCACTCGACCGGCTGGCTCGCCGCCGCGCTGCGCGACTGGGTCGTGGTCCCGGCGAACGCCCAGGTCCTCGGGAACTGGGGGTATGTGCTGCTGGTGTGCCTGCTGATCGCGCTCGTGCAGGTCGGCAGGCGCTGGCGGACGATCCTGCTGCCACCTACGATCTGTCTGGCGTCGTTCGTCTGGGAGACCCGGCTGGCGGTCGAGCCGGCGATTACCAGGCAGCTCATGATCGGAGCGATCCTGATTGTCATGATGAACGCCCGCCCGCAGGGGCTGCTCGGGTCGCGCCGCGTCGAGGCCATAACGTGACCGCGGAGTCGGAGCGGCCGGGGCAGGCCCGTGACCCGGCGCAGCCCGGGCATGGTGACAGCGGGCGAGCGGCGGAATCCGTTCTGAATCTCGATCGTCTTTCGCTGTCGTTCGGCGGCCTTCGCGCGCTTTCCGAGCTGGACCTGCGGGTTGACGACAGGGAGATCGTGAGCCTGATCGGGCCCAACGGCGCGGGCAAGACGACGGTCTTCAACGTGATCACGGGCGTATACCAGCCGAACTCCGGGGACGTCCTTTTCGCCGGGCGGACGCTCGCGGGGCAGCCGCCGCACCGCATCGCCCGGTTGGGGATCGGGCGCACCTTCCAGACCCTCCGGCTGTTCCTGAACATGTCGGTGATCGAGAACGTGATGGCCGCGACTTACGGCAACACCAAGGCGATGCCGTGGGAGTCGGTCCTGCGCCTGCCCCGGGCCAGGCGCGAGGAGCGGGAGGTCCGGGCGCTGGCCGAGGACGTGCTGTCGTTCTTCGGCCAGCGGCTGGCCGGCTACCGGTGGGATCAGCCCGCCTACTCGCTGTCGTACGCGAACCGCCGGCGGCTGGAGATCGCCCGCGCGCTCGCCACCCGGCCCAGGCTGCTGCTGCTCGACGAGCCGGCCGCCGGGATGAATCCCGCCGAGACGCACGAGATCACCGAGCTGATCGCGCGGCTGCGCGACGAGCGCGACGTCGCGGTCCTCGTGATCGAGCACGACATGCACGTGGTCTCCGGCTGCTCCGACCGGGTGATCGCGCTCGACCACGGCGTCAAGATCGCCGAGGGTGGCTTCGACGCGGTCGCCAGCCATCCGGCGGTCGTCGAGGCCTACATGGGCCGCGACCCCGAGGCCCTGTCGGACGCGGGGTGAGCGGCGTGCTGTTGAGCCTCGAGGACGTCACCACCTACTACGGGCAGATGCGGATCCTGGAGGGAATCTCGCTGCGGGTCGGCGAAGGCGAGCTGGTGTGCCTGCTCGGCGGCAACGCCTCCGGCAAGTCCACGACGCTGAAGACGATCCTCGGGATCGTCCGCCCTCGCGCGGGCAAGGTGCTGCTGGGCGGCGAGGATGTCACGCGCTGGCCGGTGCCGCAGCGGATCGCGCGCGGGATCGCGATCGTGCCGGAGAACCGCCGGCTGTTCGGCCAGATGACGGTCAGGGAGAATCTCGAGCTCGGCGCGGTGCTGCGCGGCGGCGAAAAGCTCGACGACGACTTCGATCGGGTGCACGTGCTGTTCCCGCGCCTGTACGAGCGCCGCAACCAGCTTGCGGGCACGCTGTCGGGTGGCGAGCAGCAGATGGTCGCGATGGGCCGCGCGCTGATGTCGCGCCCGCGGCTGCTGCTGATGGACGAGCCGTCGATGGGCCTCGCGCCCGCGCTGGTGCAGCAGAACTTTCAGATCATCAGGGAAGTCCACGCCTCCGGCGTCGCGGTGCTGATGGTCGAGCAGAACGCGACGATGGCGCTGTCGATCGCCGACCGCGGGTATGTCCTGTCGACCGGGGTGATCGTGCTCGAGGGCCCGGCGTCCGAGCTGCTGCGCAGCGAGGACCTGAAGCGCGCGTATCTGGGGCGATGAGGAGGCGGCAGGACGATGACCGGCGGCGGTGCTGTCGTGCGGACCATACTGGACACCGGCGCGGGACGCGACGGGCGGGACGGGCTGGTCCGGCGGCTCGTGGAGCTGGGCGCCGGGTCGCGGTTCGAGGGCACCGCCGGGCCGGGCGGCGAACTCTGGTTCGTGATCGCCGGCACCGGCCGGCTGGAGCCCAGGACCGGGCCGGCCATTCCCGTCCGGCGTGACACGGGGGTGTGGCTGCCGCCCGGCGCCCTGTACCGGCTGTCCGCCGACGGCCCGGGCGAGTTCACGCTCGACAGCGTCTCGCTGCCCGCCGGGGCCGCGGGGAGTGACGGCGATGCCACCCAGCCGCGGCTGTCCGAGCTGCGTGACTGCGCGGAGGAAGTTACCGGGGACCGCCGGTTCCGCGTCCTGCACGGGCCCAGCAACGGATGTAGCGCGGCCACCCAGTTCGTGGGCGAGATCCCGCCGGGCCGGGCGCCGGACCACAGCCACCCGTACGACGAGGTCGTGCTGGTCCTGGCGGGCGAGGGCGTGCTGCACGCCGGGCCGGCCGACCACCCGCTTGCCCCGGGCAGCTGCGTGCACCTGCCGCCCGGGCGGCCACACTGCCTCGAGAACACCGGGCGGGCCACGCTGCGGGTCCTCGGCGTCTTCCACCCCGGCGGCAGCCCGGCGTCCAAGAACGCGGGGTAGGCGGACGTGGGGGCGGGCGCGGTGCTTCCCGATCCTGCCCTGGTGGTGCTGGTCGGGCCGTCCGGGTCGGGGAAGTCGGCCTGGGCGGCCGGGCGTTACCGCCCGCACGAGGTGGTATCGTCCGACCGGCTGCGCGAGCTGGTGGGCAGCGGCGAGCACGACCTGGACGCATCGGCCGACGCCTTCGCCCTGCTCGACCAGATAGTCGCGGCCCGGCTCCGCCGCGGGCTGACCGCGGTGGTGGACACGCTGGGCCTCGATGCCGAGCGGCGCCGCGGCTACCTGGAGCTCGCCAGGGGCAGCGGCATGCCCGCCGTCGCCGTGCTCGTCGACACCGATCCGGCGGAGTGCCGCCGCCGCAACCGGGCGCGCGACCGGGCGGTGCCCGCGCCCGTGCTCGACGGCCAGCTGCGGCGGATGCGGGCGGTCGTCACGGAGATCGGCGGTGAGGGGTGGGATCTGGTGGTCAGTGCCGAGACGGCGCAGCCCGAGCCCTCGCACACCCCCGGAGCGCAGAGCGCGGCCCGCGAGCAGCGGCAGCGGCCGGTCCAGCTGGGCCTGGTGCTGCAGCTGTCGCGATTCCCCTGGGGGGACGACCCGGCGGGCCCGGCGCACTGGCTGGCCTCGGTGGCCCGCGCCGCCGCCGAGGCCGGCCTGCAGGGAATCGCGCTGATGGACCACCTGATCCAGATTCCCCAGGTCGGCCGCGCCTGGGAGCCGATTCCGGAGCCATGGGTGACGCTCGGGATGCTCGCTGGCCTGGAACCGGGTCTGCGCCTCGGCACGCTGGTGACCCCCGTGACGTTCCGCGCGCCGGGGATCCTGGCCAAGACCGTGGCCACCCTGGACGCGCTCAGCGGCGGCCGATCGTTCTGCGGCATCGGGGCCGGCTGGTGGGCACGCGAGCATGCCGGCTTCGGCCTGCCCTTCCCGCCCGCCGGGGCCAGGCTCGACCAACTCGAGTCGGCCATCGAGACGCTGCGCGCCCTCTGGCAGCCCGGCACCAGGGAGTACCGGGGCGAGCGGATCCGCCTGCCGGAAACCACCTGCTACCCGCGGCCGGTCTCGCGGATCCCGGTCATCGTCGGCGGCGGCGGAGAGAAGCGCACGCTGCGGATCGCCGCCCGGCTCGGCGATGGCTGCAATCTTCCCGCCGACACCGGCACTCTGGACCGCAAGCTCGCCGTTTTGCGGCAGCACTGCCTGCAGGCTGGCCGCGATCCCGCCCAGGTCGAAGTGACCGTGCTCGACATCCCGGTCATCGGCCGCGACCGCGAGCATGCCGCATCGATCGTGGAGAAGCTGCGCGGCAGCACCGCCGCCGCGGTTTTCGCCCGGAGGCACCACGCCGGCACCACCGGCGACGTCATCGGCCGCTACCGGCTGCTGGCCGGGCGCGGCGTGCAGACCGTCTTCGTCTCGCTCCCCGACCTGGCCGGCCCCGAGGACGTGCTGCGCCTCGCCCCGGTGGCCGCCGCGTTCGCCTGACCACCCGCCCGGCCGGCGCCGCCTGGCCACGCTCTGGGCGGCACCCCGGCGCGGCTATCCTCGCCGTCATGCCGACATTGGCTGTTGTGGGCGCGGGGCCCAAGGGGATCGCGATCGCCGCCAAGGCACGGGCGCTGGCGGCGGCCGGCCTGGGCGCGCCGCGCGTCGTGCTGGTCGAGCGAAGCGCCGTCGCCGGGAACTGGAGCGGGCAGCAGGGTTACACCAGCGGCCTGCTGCCGCTCGGCACGCCCGCGGAGAAGGACGTCGGCTTCCCGTATGCCGACAGCTGGGGGCCGGCCTCGCCCGCGGTCACCGCGGCGATGGCGGACTACAGCTGGCAGCGGCACCTGATCGCGCACGGCGTGTACGCCGACTGGGTGGACCGCGGCCGCCTCCGCCCAACGCACCGGCAGTGGAGTTATTACCTGCGCGAAGTCGCCCGCAAGGCGGATGCCGAGATCGTCGCCGGGGAGGTGGCACGCCTCGAGGCCGCCGGCGACCGCTGGCAGCTGGCGCTCGGCTCGGGGGAGGTGATCCGGGCCGACGGCGTCGTTTTCACCGGCGCGGGCCCGCCGGTCCGCGTAGCGGGCCAGCCGCAGCGGCACCCGCGCGTGCTCGACGGACGCAGCTACTGGCTGCACCAGCGAGCGCCCGGCAAGCATGTCGCGCAGAGCGTGTGCGTGATCGGCAGCGGCGAGACCGCGGCTTCGGTCGTCATCAGCCTGCTGGGCATGTCGCACAAGCGCTCCACGGTCGACGTCTTGACCAGCCGCGGTGTCCTCTATTCGCGCGGGGAGAGCTACGACGAGAACCGCTTCTACTCCGACCCCGGCGACTGGCCGGGGCTGGCCGAGTCACACCGGCGCGAGTTCCTTGAGCGCACCGACCGCGGCGTGTTCTCCCAGCAGGCCGAGGCGATCCTGAACGCCTCGCGCGGCTTTCGTACGCTCGCCGGGCGGGCGGCCGCGATCGACGCAGGCGAGCGGCAGGTAGTCGTCACGATCGAGTACGGCAGCGAGCGCGACCGCGTCGCCTACGACCTCGTCGTGGTCGCGATCGGCTTCGAGACCCGCTGGTTCGAGCCGCTGCTCGGCGGCGAGGCCCGCCGCCGGCTCAGCGACGCGCTCGCCGGCGCCGACCTCGAACGGCGGATCGGGCTCGATCTGTCGGTCGCCGGCCTGCGCCCGCCGCTGCATCTGCCGCTGGCCGCCGGCCTCGCTCAGGGGCCGGGCTTTCCCAACCTGAGCTGCCTCGGCCTGCTGAGCGACCGCATACTGCGCACTTATGTCAGGCAGGAGGAGCCAGCGGCCACTGCGCCCGGAAGGAGGGAGCGTGTCTGAGACGACCGGTGAGGTGTGGGAGAGCGACGATTGCGTCCGGCGCGCGGTGGTCATGCCGATCGCGCTGGCCGAGCGGCTGGCCGCCAGGGCCGAGCAGCGTGACCTGTCGGTCAGCGACCTGCTCGTCGAGTACGCGGAGGAAGGCCTGCGCCGCGACGTCGCGGACGGCTGACCGCGGTCTCGGTCGGCCTGCCGACCCGCGGCCGGCCCGTCGGCCACGGCAACCGTTGCCCGCCGCCTACACGAAGTGCATCTCGGCGTGGCGCGGCCCGCTGTCAACGAGCTGGTCGCAGGTCGGGCAGTACCAGCGGGCCTCGAGGGGGGTGCCGCACGCGGGGTGGCGGGGCGTGTCCGCCGGGTCGGTGTGCCCGGCCCCCCAGTGCGCCAGCAGGCGCAGCGCCCCGGCGAGCTCCCTGCCCTCCGCCGTCAGCTGGTAGGCGGCCCGCGGCGGACGCTCGGAGTAGGGCCGGGCCACCAGCAGCGCCTCGCGCTCGAGCCGCTTGAGCCGCTCGGACAAGATGTTCGGTGCGATGCCCGGGATCTGGCCGAGAAGATCGTTGAACCGGCGCGGCCCGTCCAGGAGCGCCTCCACCACCAGGAGCGTCCACCGGTCGCCGACCCTAGCCAGCGCCTCGGCGAGCGGTGAGTCGTGCTCGGTTTCGGCCATGCCCCCGATCGTAGCCGGTTGACATATGGGTAGTTAGTAGTAATTTGCAAGTTACTACTAACTCGACCGGCTGGAGGCGGCGATGGCGATCCTCGACGAGATACAGGCAAACATCAGGCAGCTGGCCGAAGGCGCCGGGCCGTCGGTGGTGGGCATCGGGCAGCGGTGGGGCGTCGGCTCCGGCATCGTGCTCGCCGACGGGCGGGTGCTGACCAACGCGCACAACGTGCGCGGCGATCAGGTCACGGTCACCTTCGCCGACGGGCGGACCGCGGACGGAAGCGTGGCTGGGCAGGACATCGACGGCGACCTCGCCGTCATCGAGGTCGACACCGGTGGCGCTCCCGCGCTGGCGTGGGCCAGTGGCTCGTCCGCGGAACTGGGAATGCCGGTGTTTGCCCTGTCCAACCCCGGCGGGCGTGGGCTGAGGGTCACGTTCGGCTTCGTCTCGGGCATCGAGCGGACCTTCCGCGGTCCCCGCGGCCGGCGCATCACCGGCAGCCTCGAGCACACCGCTCCGCTGCTGCCCGGCTCCTCGGGCGGCCCGGTCCTCAGCGCCGGGGGAGAGCTGCTCGGAATCAACACGAACCGCCTCGGTGAGGGCTTCTACCTGGCCATACCCGCCGACAACGCGCTGCGCGGCCGGGCCGACGCGCTCGCCCGCGGGGAATCGGCGACATCTCCCCGGCTCGGCGTCGCGATCGCTCCCGGTTACGTCGCCAGGCGGCTCCGCCGCGCCGTCGGCCTGCCGGAGACCGAGGGCCTGCTCATCCGCGAGGTCATGGATGACAGCCCGGCCGCCCGCGCGGGTCTCGCCAAGGGCGACCTGATCGTGGCGGCCGGGGGCCGGCCGGCCCGTACACCCGACGATCTGTTCGACGCGCTCCAGGCGGCACAGGGCGGCACCGTCGAACTGAACATCGTGCGCGGCACCGACGAACGGACCGTTCAGGTGACGTTCGGCGAGGGCGGACAGCCGGGACAGCCGGGCCAGGAGGTGTAAGCGCCGCCGACGGCCGGGACCGTGGCCGGCGTCGCGCCGTGGCGAGGGGTCAGGCCGAGGCGGGGCGCAGCTCGGGAGGCACGTGGCTGGCGAGCCGCGCCGCCAGCGCCGCCGCGGTCTCGGTCACCGCGTCGACGGCCTCCGGCACGGCGTCACCGGAGCCGGCGGCCGCGCAGCGGTCCGCCATGGTGGCGAACCGCTCGGACAGCAGCGCCCACGCGGCGCCGCGCGCGGGGATGAAGTTGCCCATCTGGTAGTACATCTCGAAGGTGGGCCCCGCGGTGCGGCCAGGGTGTGCCGTTCCGGCGGGCAGGCGGGTCAGCGCCCGCCCGAGCGGCGCCACCACACTGGCCATCAGCTGGAACGCGCACTCCGTGAGCACGCCGAGCTGCTCGTCGGTCTCGTCGGTGTGGGTGAAGAACCTGGTCAGCAGCTGCAGCAGCGTTTCGTATCCGAGGTTGAACAGCTCGGCGACCGTGCGGGCGGCCGGCTCGGTCAGCAGCGGCTGCGGCTCGGCGACGTCGAAGGGCTGCCGGGTGAAGGCCGGGATGACCGGCCGTGCCGGGTCGAAGGACGGGTCCCGCTCGCGGAGCTGGCTGTATTCGTCCCAGATGCGCAGGAACCGGCCGTAGTGCGCGGACTGCCAGTCGCCGCGGGCGCCCTCACCCTGCTCGATGATCTCCTCGATGGCGGCGTGCGCCGATTTCAGGCCGGTGACGGCGACGAGCTGTGGCCACCGGAACATCTCCGGGGTGGCCTGGGCGCGCGGCGGCCCCACGAACAGGCCCTGCTCACCGAGGCGGCCGGCCAGACGGCTCAGGCCGTTCATGATTCCGCGGTAGAGATGCCCGACGGTGGAGAAGTCCTGCAGACGTGGCATGACCTCGCTGGGTACGACGGGCTCCGGCGATGGCGCGGCGGGGACGAATCCCGCCGCGTCCAGCCGTGCCATGCCTTCGGGCCGCTCCAGGTACAGGAAGTGGGTGAGCGCCGCCTCGCCGAAAGGCAGCAGCGCGAACTGCACGCCCGGCGGCAGGTACTCCGAGCGGCGCGGGAAGTTCGGCCGGGAAAGGGACGGCGCGGCGCCGATCGCCGTCATGACGTTGGCGACGAGCGCAAGGTGCAGCATCTCCTCGATGGCGATGCCGGTCAGCAACTCGCGCCATCTGGCCACCGCCTCGGCCTGCGCGGCGGTCAGGCCCTCATCGGGATCGGTCTTGAGGCTGAAGCAGGCGTACAGGTACTGGCACATGATCAGGTGCTCAAGCTGCGACGCCTCGATCAGCAGGTCCCACAGGTGCTCACGGTTCTCGACAACAATTTCCGGCTCGCTCATCTGTGCTCCCAGGACGTCGCCCTGCCCACGGCCCAAACAGAGCCACATTACAGCCGCCGATCGTGCATCCCGCTGCGGCGGCCGACCCGAAGGCGGGGAAGGTGCGGCAGCTTCCGATCTGCCCTAGGGATTGACGCCGCAGGCGAATGCCTCGGCCAGGAACGCGCGTGCAGCCGCGAAGGAGCGTTCGTCGGCGAGGGGATGGTAGGCGACTCCCGGAGCCGCCCCAGGGACGGCATGCCTGTGTGTGAAGCCGTGCTGGGCACCGCCGTACATGATCAGCTGCCAGTCGGCTCCGGCGCGGTCCATCTCCTCGGCGAAGGCGACGACGTCGGCCATCGGGACGTGCGGGTCCATTGCGCCGTGGCAAACGAGCAGCCTGGCCGTGACCGATCCGGGTTGCGCGGGACTGGCCGTCGCCAGGCTGCCGTGGATGCTCACCGCGCCCGCCAGCCGCGTGCCAGCCCGGGCGAGCGCCAGCGCGGCCATCCCGCCGAAACAAAAGCCGACGGCGGCGATGTGCCCGCTGGCCTCCGGGCAGCGCGAGAGCGCCGTCAGTCCGGCACGGCCGCGCCGGACGAGAAGCGCCGGGTTATCGCGCAGTGTGGTGAGACACTGGATCACGCGCTCCCGGTCGCCGGCGATTCCGTCGCCAAACATGTCACACGCGAGGACGACATAACCGAGCGCGGCGTAACGGCGTGCCTGATCTCGCGCATGCTCGTCGAGCCCGGCCCCGCCGTGGATCAGCAGGATGCCGGGGCGCCTGCCGCGCTGTGCATCGCTCCAGCTGAGCACGCCGGTAAACGAGGTCTCGAAGTCCTGGTATGCCAGGGCCCGCGTTGAAACAGCCCCATGCGTTCCGTCTGCGGATGGCGCGTCCCGGATGCGTTCTTTATCGCTAGCCACACGGCGAGACATTATCAGCTATCTCAACCACCATATCACATTAAAGTAAATCTATAAATCCCATCCGAATTACAATTTGGTCGCTAATTTCCGGCGGCAGGTAATGGCGGTCATCACCGGCAGCGAGTGCGGCGCAATCAGCCCGTTCCTCGCCGGCCAATGTCCGCGGCACGCACTCGCGGCAGGCGGTCACGACAGGCGGCCGGTTCCGCGCGGCTAGGATCGCGCTGTGCGATCGGTCGAGGGCCTGCGTGGCGCGGTGACAGTCACCAGGGCAGGATCGGTCGAGGTGGAGCTGGCCGGGGGCCTGGCCGACGCCGGGTCCGGCGCCGGGTGCACGCCGCAGACCCGGTTCCAGATCGCCTCGGTGAGCAAGCAGTTCGCTGCCACCGCGGTCATGATGCTCGCCGAGTCCGGTGCGGTTGCGCTCGGCGAGCCGGTGGCACATTGGCTGCCGGGCAGCCCGGCGCAGTGGCAGCAGGTCACGCTGCACCACCTGCTGACCCACACCGCCGGGGTACGCCATTGGGGCGACGCGCCCGGCTTCGAACCTTCGCAGCCGATGAGCATCCGCGACCGCCTGGCCCTGATTCAGCAGGCGCCGCTGCTCACCGAGCCGGGCACGCAATGGCGCTACAGCAGCCCCGGTTACCTGCTGGCCGGGCTCATCGTGGAGCGGGCCAGCGGCCGGCCGTACCCGGGCTTCATCACCGAGCGGATCCTGTCCCCGCTGGGGCTGACGTCGACCACCGCCGCTGGTGCGCCGGCGGGCGCGGTCACGGCGCGCGGTTACCGGAACGGCGAGCCGGTCGTGCCGTGGGACCTCAGTGCCATGCCGGGCACCGGCGATATCTGCTCCACCGTCGGCGACCTGGCCCGGTTCACCACCGCTCTCCACTCGGGGCAACTGCTCGCCGACGGCTCGCTGCGGCTGCTGCGCACGGCACACGCGCCGGTCGGCACCGGTGACGGCTCCGGCGACGGATGGCTGACCGGCGACGGCTATGGATACGGTCAGTTCGTCGGCACGATCGCCGGGCAGACCGCCTACTTCCATCCCGGCGACAACCCCGGCTACCAGTCGTTCGCCGCCTGGATCCCCGCCCACGCGGTCTGCGTCGTGATCCTCGCCAACGACGAGACGACGAGCATCGAGGGCCTGCTCAAGCAGTTGTTGTGAAGCGATGGAGGTTCGAGTGGATCGTCCGGGCGGAATTTCCGCTATCGGGGGCACGCCCCTGGTGCGGCTGGCACGCATGACCGACGCCGACTGCGCCGAGGTCTGGGTGAAGATGGAGGCGGCCAACCCCACCGGCTCCTACAAGGACCGGATGGCGCTGGCGATGATCGAGGCCGCTGAGGCCGACGGCCGCCTGCGGCCGGGCCAGCCGGTCGTCGAGTACACCGGCGGGAGCACCGGCTCGTCGCTGGCGTTCGTCTGCGCGGTGAAGGGCTACCCGCTGCGGATCGTGTCCTCCGATGCGTTCGCGGTCGAGAAGATCCGCACGATGCGGGCGTTCGGCGCCGTGGTCGAGCTGATACCGAGTCCCGACGGCATCACGCCTGAGCTGATTCCGGCGATGATGCGCAGGGCAGCCGAGATCGCCGCGGAGACGGGCGCGTTCGCCACCGACCAGTTCAACAACGCCGACATGGTGGACGGCTACCGCAGGCTCGGCGAGGAAGTGCTGGACCAGCTCCCCGGGCCGCCGCCGGTCAGCGCGTTCTGCACCTACGTCGGCACCGCCGGCTGCTTTCTGGGCGTCAGCCGCGCGCTGGCAGCCGCCGCCCCCGCACTCCACCGGGCCGTCGTCGAGCCTGGTGAGTCGGCCGTGCTGTCGGGCGGGCCGCCCGGGACCCACCACATCGAGGGCGGCGGCATCGGCTACCGCCCGCCACTGCTGGACCCCTCCGACTACGACGAGGTCATCGCCGTCCCGGAGGCCGAGGCGTTCGAGATGGCCCGCCGGGCCGCGCGCGCCGAGGGGATATTCTCCGGCCCCTCGACCGGCGCCAACCTCGTCGCCGCGCTGGAGATCGCCCGCCGGCTTGGTCCCGGCCACCGCGTGGTCACCACCCAGGTCGACAGCGGCCTGAAATACCTCGCCGGCCGGCTCTACGTCTGACCCGCCGAGCGATCCCGTGGCGGTGGCATCATTGGCGGGTGCCGCTGTTCGCATTTGAGGGCCGTGAGCCCAAGGTCAGCTCCGCCGCGTGGATCGCGCCCACCGCCACCCTGGTCGGGGATGTGCGCGTCGAGGCGGAGGCATCTGTCTGGTACGGGGCCGTGCTGCGGGCCGATTTCGGGCCGATCGTCGTGCGGCGGGGTGCCAACATCCAGGACGGGTCGGTGCTGCACGGGGGCAGCGACCCGGTGACCGAGGTCGGAGAGGGGGCGACGGTCGGTCACCTGTGCGTGGTCCATGGCGCGGTCATCGGCGTGGAAGCGCTGGTGGGCAACGGCGCCACCGTGCTCGACGGCGCGACCGTCGGCGGCCGGGCGCTGATCGCAGCAGGCGCTACCGTGCCGCCGGGGATGACCATTCCCGATGGCATGCTCGCCGCCGGGGTCCCCGCCCGGGTTGTCGGGGAGCTCACCGCCGGTGCGAAGCAGTGGGTGCAGGTCAATCCCGGGATCTACCGGGAACTGGCACGGCGTCACGCCGCGGGTGCCGGGCCCGTCACCGGCCAGCGGGACCCTGCTGGGGGACACGACACAGATGCTAGGCAAGGGCCGCGCCTTTAGAGTGTGTCCATGACGGGCGAGGTGGCGCCGCTGGGGCACGGCAACGACGCGGCCCCATCTGACGAACTGCGTGCGTCGCACGAGGACCGGGATCGGGTCGCCGAGCTGCTGCGGACAGCCGCGGGTGACGGTCGGCTGACCGCCGAAGAACTCGATGAGCGGCTCGAGAAAGCGCTGACCGCGCGCACCTATGGCGAGCTCGCGGCGCTGGGCAGAGATCTGCCGGCCGCACCGGGTTTCCCGGCGGGCAGGCCGGCCGCGGAGCCGAAGAGCCTCATCCGCATCGAGCGCCGGAGCGGCAGCGCGAAACGGGACGGCCGCTGGCTCGTGCCGCAACGGATTGAGGTCCGGGTCACGAGCGGCCGCGTCAAACTCGATTTCACCGAGGCGGTGATCACGCAGTCGTCGCTCCAGATCGACGCCGACGTCCGCAGCGGCTCGCTCAAGCTGGTGACGAAGCCCGGCATTGTGGTCGACACCGATGACGTGGCGGTCCGCAGCGGCAGCGTCAAGGTCCGGGCTCCGTGGGGCCCGGAGGTGCCCGTCATCCTGCAGGTCCAGGTGTCAGGCAAGGTCGGCAGCGGCAATATCACGGCACGCCCGCCCCGCCGCAACTTCTGGCAGTGGCTCCTGCGCCATCCCAGGCCCTATGCGCCCGCCGCGCCCTGACCCGGCGGCGGCCCGGCGGGCGAGCCTCCTGATCGCCGTCGGGCCCCGGCCAGCTGAGTGGGCCGCCGATGCGATCCGCAGGGGCGGCGGGGAGGTCGTCGCCCTGGACCGCAACCCGGTCGGCCTGGTCTGGACGGACGGCGCAACGACGGAGAGCCTCCGCACAGTGATCGCGGCACACCCCGAGATCTCGTGGGTACAGCTGCCGCAGGCGGGCGTGGAAACTGTGGCCGAGTCCGGGGTCATCGACCGCCAGCGGCGGTGGACCTCGGCGAAGGGCGCCTACGCCGAACCGGTTGCCGAGCATGCGCTCGCGCTGCTGCTGGCGGGGCTGCGCCAGCTGCCCACGCGGGCCCGCGCCCGGTCCTGGGGCGAGCCGGCCGGGGTCAGCCTGTTCGACCAGCGGGTCACGGTCGTTGGCGGGGGAGGCATCGCCACGGAACTGCTGCGCCTGCTCGGGCCGTTCCGCGTGGACGTGACCATCGTCCGGCAGCGGCCCGAACCGCTCGCTGGCGCCTCCCGGACGGTCGGCGACGACCGGCTGCTGGAGGCCCTGGCCGGCGCGCGGGCGGTGGTGCTCGCGCTGGCCCTCACCCCGCACACGCGGAACTTGATCGGCCCAGCGGCGCTCGCGGCGATGGACCAGGACGCGTGGCTGGTCAACGTGGCCCGTGGCGGGCTGGTCGACACCGCGGCGCTCCTGCACGCCCTGCGGTCCGGGCAGATCGGCGGCGCCGCGCTCGACGTGACCGACCCCGAGCCGCTGCCGGCGGGCCATCCCCTCTGGGACCTGCCCAACTGCCTCATCACCCCGCACACCGCCGACACCGAGGAAATGACCCGGCCCCTCCTCGCCAACCGGATCGCTGAGAACGTCCGGCGGCTGACCACGGGCCAGGAACTGGTCGGCCAGGTGGATCCAGACCTCGGTTACTGACCCTGGAATAATCGCGGTCGCGCTCGCGATCTGCGAATGGGCGCAACCGATAGGACCGCTGGCGAGGAGGGCTGCGTGGACTCGGGCACACCGGACGGCTGGCCGCTGACGTTCACCGCGCTGGCCGCCTGGTGGCGGCGTTCCTTGAGCCGCCGCTCTACGCCGGCCATCACGAGCACGGATTCGGCACCCTCTACACGGCCGTGTACCGGCCCGCGGACTGACGCTCGAATACCGGTGGCCCGGCTCGTCCTGGCGGCACTCGATCGGCTCGTTCAGCGGCGGCCAGCACCAGGTCGTGCTCGGCGGCCGCCCGTGCCCGCAGCCGTAGCGGCCCGGCGCCGCCGACCCGCCGGGCTACCCCGGCGGCACGTCCAGCGCTGGGTTGCGGTCGAAGAACCCGGCTGGCTTGAGCCAGAACGAGACCCGGTCAACCGGCATGACCGGCCAGTCCTCCGGCCGGGTGATGTGGTGGATGCCGAACACGTACCAGAGCACGACGTCGGTGTTCTCGATGGGCCGGTTCGCCGCGGTCCACCTGGGCAGCCCCGAGTCGCCGTCGCTGAGGTTCGGGAAATCGCCGCACGGCCAGCGCTCGTCCTCGCGGTACGGCGTGACCCACAGGGTGTGGCCGATCGCTCCGGCCTGCCGGAGCACCGGCGATGAGCGGTCCAGCAGCGGCGGGAAGCTGCCGGCCGGGATCAGCTTGTACCCGACGGGGACCCCCAGGCTGGACCGGACCGCGTCGTTGACGACCGTCCAGCATCGCTGGGCCTGCCAGTCGTAGTCCTGCTTGCCCTCCTGTTCCGTGCGCAGCGGCGTGCTGCGGACGACCAGGCCCAGCCCGTCCGGGTTGCCGGGGCCGACCGGCAGCGCCGCCGACTCGGACACGTGCACCGTGTTGCCCGGGCCGTCCACGTCCAGGTCGAGCCGGGCGACGATGAAGTGCTGGTGGAAGGGTGCGTAGGTGCGCTCGTCCACCAGCGTGCCGCAGGGCGGCTGGCGGCCGCCGGGAAAGGACGAGGTGACCATGATGCCGGTGGCGCGGACCTCGCACTCGATGCTGCCGTCCTGGTAGAAGCGCCAGTAGACGAGGTACTCGTAGTTCGCGACGGTGACGTGGAAGGACACTACGAGGCGCCGCGCGCGGCGCACCTCCGCGCCGGACACGTGGTCCACGTGCTTCCACAGGACCCCGTCGTCCTCCTCGTGGACGCAGATGGCGTTCCTGATCGTGCGCGGCTTCCCGGCCGTGTCGTGCACCACCGCGTCCAGGTAGGCGATCTCGCCCAGGCAGTCGCAGCCGAGCGCGAGGGAGGTGGTCATGAACCCGAGGCCCCATTCGCCAATGTCGAACGCCGTCCTGCGGTAGTGGTCAATGGTGGTGTCCCGGTAGGGCACGATCATCTCGGCGAACGAGAGCCGGTGCGCGACCGGCCGGAGCCGGCCGGCGTCGTGAAACCCTACCTCGTGCAGGACCAGCCCCTCCCGGTGGTTGAAGCCGATCCGCATCCGCCAGTTCTGCCACGAGAGCACCCTGCCGCCCATGCGGAACGAAACCCCGTCGGGCTGGCTCACGACCAGCGGGCTCACCGTCCGCAGCGGGCCTGGCAGGAGCCTTGGCAGGTACTCGCCCTTGACGTCGGGCAGCGCGGCGGGGTCCCCGCGGCGGAGGCTGTCTTCGAGCTCGAGCAGCGCCATGCGGTTGAGGTCGACGATGGGGTGCAGCCCGGTGACGTGGTGGGCGTAGGGGTTTGCGCCCGGGGCGCCGCGGTACCAGACGTCCGCCCAGCCGAGCCGCAGGCCGCGGTAGCGCTCTGGGACGTTGTGCGCCCGGTACGCCCACACGTCCGTGAGGACGCGGGCCGGGTCGGTGATCCCGCGCCGGGCGAGCGCGGCGGCGAGCTGAGCGTTGCCGCGGAGCATCTCGTCGCATTCGGACCACTCGTCCACCGTGATGTTCGGCTGCTGGCCCGGCAGGTGCTCCCAAATCTCTACTGTGGCGTCGGCCAGGCACACCACGGCCCGGTACACCTGGCCGTCGTCCCGGTTCCAGCAGACGGCCTGCGCCTTGCGCACGCTTGGCGCGCCGGTGCCGTTGGCCGCCAGCGCGTCCTTCCCCGGCTCGATGAGCTCGATCGACGCGAAGCGCCAGCGTGAGCCCAGCCCCCGGGCATGCCGCAGCGCGGCGGCGACCGCCCGGAACTCCTCGGCCGTGAGCGGGTCGAGCGGGTGCGGCGCGGCGGCCAACGGTCAGGCCATCTTGAACGCGAGCAGGCTGCCCGGCTGGCGTTGCTGCGGGACCGGCCGCGCGCCGGCGAACTCCGCCCGCAGGCCGGCGGCCCACTGCTTGCAGCGTTCCTCGAGCCGGTTGTCGTCGGTCTGCAGCCGGCCGCGCGTGACCAGGGCACCCATATCCGCGCCGTGGTAGCGGTAGTCGCCGGCGGCCAGGATGCGCAGGTAAAAGGCCTCCGATTCACTGACGATCCCGTGCCAGTCGTTTCCCCAGCGGCGGAAGGCGGTCGTTCCGTCGGGCCCGAGGCGGTAGATGCCCGTCCGGGGCGCCTGGGTGAGCAGCTCGACCTGGTCGCCGGTTTCCTTGATGATGATCTGGCTCCAGACGTCGACGCTGGCCTCGCGGGACCAGCGCTCGTTGATCTCGCCGATGTCGACCTCGTAGTCGATGTCGAGGTACTCGAGCAGGTGGAAGAGGAACAGCGGCAGGTCCGCGTAGGCGCCGGCCGTGACGTTCGTCATCGAGCTGATGCCGCTGATCCGTGGGTTGAGCTCGCCCAGGTACAGCTCGCCCGTGCCGGTGTCGACGAGGTAGTCGACCTCGAAGAAGCCGACGTAGCCCTCGGCGGCGAGCCGGTCGCCCAGCCGGCGGGTGAACTCCCTCGCCTGCTGTTTTTGTGCGCTCGTGAGCGTCGCCGGGTAGTCGTTGCCGGCCCAGCCGCCGCGGTACGGCGTGAGCTCGGGATGGCCGGTGATGTCGTTCATCAACGGCCCGACGAGTGTGCCATACCGGGTCAGGACCGCTTCGACGGCAATGGCGCGGTGGTCGATCCGGCGCATCACCTTGAGGTCCTGGCTCGCCAGTGGCTCCTTCGCCGCGCAGGCCGCCCAGTCCGCCTCGCTGCGGACGAAGAAGGTGGTCTTCCCCGAGTCGCCGTACGGCATCTGCACGACCAGGTCGTGACCCAGCCCGGACCGCTCCGCGAGAGCGGCCAGCTCCCGGTAGCTGGCCGCCCGGCCGAGCACGTTCGGGACGCTCGGGACCCCGGCATCGTTGCCCAGCCGGGTAGTGACGATCTTGGAGTCGAGGCGGTGCCTGAGCTCGGCGGGCGGGTGAGCGACCCGGAGCCCGGCGCTGGCCGCCAGGGACTCGGTCTGCTCATCGAACATCACGAACACCGCCCGGCCGCCGGGGCCGAGCGTCTTCATCCAGCCGGTGACCTCGCGGTGCCTCAGCAGGTAGTTGCAGATGTCCTCGATCGAGGAGAATTCGGGTGCCTCGCGGTCGGTGGGCACGAACACGTTGGGATGGCTGCCGCCGAAGGAGTCGAAGTAGTTGACGTAGTGGAAGTTGCGGACCCAGCGGTCGATCCCCAGCAGGTTGAACGCCGTCGGCGAGATGAAATAGATCGGCGTCTGGTTGGTGCGGAAGAACTCGCGCAGGTCGGAGACCCCGCGAAACCTCGGTGGCGAGCCGCTCATCCCGGTCTCCTCGCTGCAGGGCTCCGGCACGGTCGTCCGGCGGATCCCTTCCTGACATAACGTGACTACCCAGCGATGCCGTGCGCCACCCGCTGGCCGGACGGGTGCCTGCCCGGCGGCTGGCGCCATCCGGGCGGGGATGTCGAGAACGGGCCCGTCGCTCCGACTGCCTGGTGACGAACGAGCCGGACAGGCGACGATCCGCAGGGAGGACCGAGCATGAACCCCATCAAGACCCGCACCCTGAAGGTGCCCGGTGCGAACCTGTACTACGAGATCCGCGGCTCCGGCCCGGTCCTGCTGCTGATCTGCGGCGGGGTCTACGACGCCGCCGGGTACGCCGGCCTGGCGCAGCAGCTCGCGAACCGGTACACGGTGGTGACCTACGACCGGCGCGGCAACTCGCGCAGCCCGCTGGACGGGCCCCAGGAGCATCAGAGCATCGAGGTCCATGGCGACGACGCGCACCGCGTGCTGGCGGCCGTGGGCGTGACGGCCGGCGAGCCCGCGCGCGTGTTCGGCAACAGCTCGGGCGCGATGATCGGCCTGGAGCTCGCCGCCCGCCACCCCGAGCAGGTGCGCACCGTGGTCGCGCACGAGCCGCCCATCTTCGAGCTGCTGCCCGACCGCGATCACTGGCGCGCCGTCATGCGGGACGTGGAGGACACGTTCGCCGCGAAAGGCGCCGAGCCTGCGGGGGAGATCCTCAACGCCGCGCTGCAGATGAGCGGGGGCGGGCAGGAAGACGACCGCGCGCCGGGCGGCGGGCCGGCCCCGCAGGGGGAGCCGGACCCGGAGACCATGCAGATGATGGCGCGCATGGGCCAGAACTTCGTGTTCTTCATCGGCTACGAGGTGCCGCCGTTCGCCAGGTACACCCCCGACATCGCCGCGCTCAGGGCGTCGCCGGTGCGGGTCACGATGGCGGTGGGCCAGGCGTCGCGCGGTGAGCCGCCGTACCGGGCCGCCTTTGCGGTGGCCGAACGGCTGGGGACCGAGCCGGTGGTGTTCCCCGGTGACCACGGCGGCTTCGGCTCCGAGGCCCTGGCGTTCGCCGCCAAGCTCCGCGATGTGCTGGCGGGCTGACACGGCCCCCGCGCCACCGCCGCAGCGGAACGCGGTGCCGCGCTACCCGCTCAGCAGGTCAGGTGCAGCACCGCGTTGGTGTGCTTGGTGGCCTCGCTCAGCACGCCGATCGCCTGCGCCGTGGGCAGGACGACCAGGTCGACGTCGCGCCGCCGGGCCTCCTCCTGGACTTGCTTCATCACCGGCAACGCGCCGTTGGCGCCGGTGCCGATCACCAGCCGGCGGCATCGCCAGGGGATGTCTTCCGCGACCGAGAGTGGGGTGTGCCCATATCCGCCGCGGAACTTCTTGGAGGCGGCCTTCTTGCGCTTGCGGATCTTACCGCGGTCGATGATCAGGTCGTGATCGTAGGTCACGCCGTCGACCCGGACCGAACCGAACGAGTACTCGGTGAATCGCATGCCGATGCCCCCTAACGATCGGGCAGTGACATACATCCCCGGGAGTCCAGTCGCACACGCGCCGGTCACAGCACTTGTTGGCCCGGGCCGGCGCAGCGAGCCTCCCGGGGGGATCACGGCAGCGGGCTGAGACCCGCCGCCGTGAGCAGGTAGGCGCCCTCGTCGTAGCCGGGGCCGGTGGCAAGCCCCGCGATTTCCTTGCCGACCTGCTCCGGGGTCAGGGCGGGGCCGAGGTTGTCCAGGAAGGTGGCGACGTCCACGCCCGCCCGGGCGGCGTAGGCGGCCACCGCGGCTGCGCCCAGGCCGGTTGCCGGTGTCAGCTGCGGGAGCACCGAGGTGAACCTGATGCCGAGCGCTTCCCGTTCGGACTCGGCGGCGGCGTAGGACGTAAGGAACCGGATCGTGGCCTTGGCCCCGGCGTAGCCGCCGGACAGCGGCGAGCCGTTGAGCGCGGCCCCGCTGGAGAAGGCGATGACCACGCTGCCCGGGTCGAGGGGGCGCAGCAGCGCCTCGCGGGTCCAGTGGAACGCCTGCTGCACGTCGACGTCCCAGTTGCGGCTGAACGTCTGCCAGGTGTGGCGGTGCAGCGGCCGCGACAGCGGGCTCGCCCCGGCGTTCAGCACGAGCACGCGGGGAACATACGTGTCGATCAGCTGCCCGGCGACGACGGGATCGGTCGCGTCGGCGGCGATGGGCGTGAACGTGTCGCCAAGCTGCTCGCGCAGATCCGCCAGCCGGGCGGGATCGCGGGCGACGCCGACGACGTGCGCTCCGGCCTGGGACAGTGCGGTGGCGATGCCACGGCCGAAGCCCCGGCTGGCGCCGGTGACCAGTGCGGTTGTTCCTGAGAGCTCTTGTGCTGGCATCCTGTTGCTCCTTGTCGCGCGAGGCAGGTTTGTTCCTGCGGGTTCACAACTACAGATCCGCGCAGCCCCGGGAACTCACCGGACGTCGCCGGCGCCCCGGCGCCCAGGCGGACGTCGCGCGGGCGCAGCACAAGCCGATGACTTTTGCTGCTGCCTCGGATCTGTACGGGTGAGGCACGCGCGTGAGGAACGTTCACGCGGTAAGCGGCAGGAGTGGCGATGTCAGCAGGGGCCAGGGCGGAGCCGGGTAGCCTGCCGCCGGGCAGCGACGATTTCGCGCGCCTGACCGACCCGCTCCGGCCCGAGCTGCTCGCATACTGCTACCGCATGCTCGGCTCGGTCCATGATGCCGAGGACCAGGTGCAGGAGACCCTGATCCGGGCGTGGCGGTCCTACGGCGAGTTCGAGGGCCGCGCGTCGCTGCGGACGTGGCTGTACCGGATCGCCACCAACGCGTGCCTGCGTGCGCTGGAGAACCGCAGCCGGCGGCCGCTGCCGTCCGGCCTCGCCGGCCCCGGCGAGGACCCGGAAGCGCCGCTGGCGGCGGCGCGGCCGGAAGTTCCATGGCTGCAGCCCTTCCCCGACGCGCTGCTGCGCGCCGAAACCGCCGACCCCGCCTCGGTCGC
>Ga0114129_10000829_pt1 | contig 39935 bp, 37 predicted proteins | sample RhiMetdeltSRZDD1_FD_80071 | JGI IMG/M metagenome (GOLD analysis project Ga0114129, IMG submission 80071) | Populus rhizosphere microbial communities from Tennessee, USA - Rhizosphere MetaG P. deltoides SRZDD1 (version 2) (version 2) | ecosystem: Host-associated > Plants > Roots > Rhizosphere >...
CGAGGCCGAGCTGCTTCGCCATCCGCCCGGAGTACACCCTGCCGTCCGCAAGCGCGCGGACCCGTTCCTTGCCGAGACCCCGGCCCTCGGCGATGGCCGTGATGAACTGGTCGTGCATGTCGTCGAGGACCGCCTGCAGGAGGGCGCGCTCGTCCGGCGTCATCGGCCTGGCGAACGACGCGCTGTCCTTGAACTTCCCGGCCTTGATGACCTCGTACCGGACGCCGACCTTCTTGAGGAGGCCCTCGATCTCGGCCAACTGCATGATGACGCCGATCGACCCGGTCAGCGTGCCGGGGTTCGCGACGATGCGCGTCGCGGCCGCCGCCAGGTAGTACCCCCCGGACGCCGCGACGGACCCCATGGACGCGACGACCGGCTTGCCCTGACTGCGGACCCGCCGGATAGAGTCGTAGATCTCCTGCGTCGGTCCCACCACCCCACCCGGACTCTGGATCCGCACGACGATGGCACGGATCGACGGATCCTCCGCGTAGTCGCCGAGCTCCCGCACGACCCGGTCGGCGTCGATGATCAGGCCCTCGACCTCGACCAGGGCAACCCGGTTCCCACCGAGAGACGCGACCCCGGGCTCGCCGAACACGAGGACTCCCAGAACGACCGCGAAGCAGGCGGCGAAGACGAGCGCGGTCACGCCGAGCGCCCGGACCAGCCTTCCGCGCATGCTTCCAGTTACCGGACCGACCTACTCGTCATCGTCGCTGTCGTATCGGTCGCGGTCACGCTTGCCACGCCCGCGGCGCCCTCGGTGCTCCTCCTCCTCCACGACCGGCATGTCGGCCGCCAGGTCTCGGAGCGACAGCCCGATCCGACGCTCGTTCGGCTCGATGCGGATGACCTTCACCGTCAGCTCGTCACCGAGCTGCACCACGTCCTGAGGCTGCGCGACCGGCCGGCTCGACATCTGCGAGATGTGGAGGAGGCCGTCCACGCCCGCCTCGAGCTCGATGAAGGCGCCGAACTCCGTGAGTCGAACAACCTTGCCCTTGATGTTCGAGCCGACCGGGAACTTGCGGGTGACGTCTTCCCACGGGTCGCGCTGCAGCTGCTTTAGGCCTAGAGAGATCCGCTTGTTCTCCTTGTCGACATGGAGGATGACCGTCTCGATCGGCTGTCCCTTCTTGAGGAGCTCCGAGGGATGCGCCACGTTGCGCGCCCACGTCATGTCCGAGATGTGCAGGAGGCCGTCGATCCCCGGCTCGAGCTCCACGAAGGCGCCGAAGTCCGTGAGGTTTCGGACCTTCCCCTGAACCTTCATGCCCGGCCGGAAACGCTCCTCGATCGAGTCCCAGGGATCGGCCTCGACCTGCTTCATGCCCAGCGAGATGCGCTTCTGAGTCTTGTCCACTGCGAGGACCATCACCTCGACGTCGTCGCCGACGTTGACCAGCTTCGACGGGTGGCGCACCCGGCGGGTCCACGACATCTCCGAGACGTGGACCAGCCCCTCGATGCCCCGGTCCAGCTCCACGAACGCGCCGTAGTTCGTCAGGCTCACCACCTTGCCCTGGTGGCGGCTGCCTACGGCGAACCGCTCGGCGACCGACTCCCAGGGATCCGGGCCCTTCTGCTTGTGCCCGAGCGAGACGCGGCCGGACTCCTTGTCGAAGTGGAGGACGACGACGTCGAGCGTGTCGCCCACCTGCACAAGCTCGGAGGGGTGGCTGATGCGACCCCACGACATGTCGGTGATGTGGAGTAGGCCGTCGACTCCGCCCAGATCGATGAAGGCGCCGTAGTCGGTGATGTTCTTCACGATGCCGGTGGTGACCATCCCCTCGTGGATGACCGCCAGCGTGTGCTTCCGCTTCTCCTCGCGCTCCTCCTCCAGGACCACTCGGCGCGAGAGCACGACGTTGCCCCGGCGGCGGTTGAACTTGATCACGCGCGCCTTGATGTGCTGCCCGATCATCGAGTTGAGGTTCTTCACCGGTCGCAGGTCCACCTGAGAGCCGGGCAGGAACGCCTTGACGCCAACGTCGACGGCCAGGCCGCCCTTCACCACCTCCACGACCTTCCCGTCGACCGGCGCGCCCTTCTCGTAGGCTCTCGTGATGACATCCCACACCTTGATCTTGTCGGCCTTCTCCTTGGACAGGACGATCAGGCCCTCGGAGTCCTCCTTGGCCTCGAGGTAGACTTCGATCTCCAAGCCCACCTCCGGCGTGATGCCGCTCCGGTGGAACTCGTCGATCGGGATCGTCCCCTCACTCTTGTAGCCGACGTCGACCAGCACCTCGCTGCCCTTCAGACCGACGATGGTCCCCTTGACCACCTCGCCTTCCTGAAGGTCCTGCAGGCTCTGCTGGTACAGGTCCTCGATCTCGTCCTGTCCCGTCTCCGGAGTGCTGCCGCCCGCGATGACCCGCGCCGCCGGCGCCCTCCGCTCCGTCCTCGCCATCCGGCCTTCCCCAACCTCCCACGGGGAGGCTCCGGTCCCGGCGCCCCCGCCGTACCGCCCCGTCGCGTGGGCTTCGGGATCCTGTGTGAACTGATCCATTCCTACGTTCCTCCGTTCAGTGAATTCGACCAACCAGGGCTCGCCCCGGGGTCGTGGGATCCGTGCGTGTGTCCTCAGTGGCGGCGGAATACCCCCACTTGGCCTCGGTCTTGAGGCGGCCGACTGCCGCCATGATCGCGTCGCTGACCTCCTGGTACCGCGCTCTCCCGCGTTCGCGCTCGAACCGGATCGGCGCGCCGAACGTCACCGTGACCCGCCCCGGACGCGGGAGGACGGCGCCCCGCGGCAGCGCCCGCCCGGAGCCCTGGATGTAGACGGGCACCACCGGCGCCCCGGAGAGCGCGGCGAGCATACCGGCGCCCGCCCGCGCCGGTTGGAGCTGCCCCTCGATGCCTCGCGTCCCTTCCGGGAAGACCAGGACGGCGCGACCGTCGCCGAGCAGTCGGAGCGCCAGACGGAGCGCCGCCGAGTCCGATCCGGTCCGGTCCACGGGATGGGCGTTCAGCCGCCGGATGAGCGCGCCGAAACCCGGGATGCGGAACAGCTCGGTCTTCGCCATGTAGTCGACCTCGCGCGGGATCACGGCGCCAATCATCGCCGGGTCCAGCACGCTCAGGTGGTTCGAGGCCAGGAGCAAGGGACCTTCCCGCGGCACCCACTCCGCGCCGACCACCGAGAGGCGGAACCAGACGCGAGCGAACGCGCTGACGATCGCCTTCAGGACCGCGTAGAGCACGCCCGCTCGACCTCCTTGGCCATCAGTTCGACCACCTCGTCCACCGTCATTGTGCTGGAGTCGACATACGTCGCGTCAGCGCTCCGCGCGAGGGGCGCAACGGCCCGCGTCTGGTCGGCGTCGTCCCGGGCGCCGATGGCCACCCGGATCGCCTCCAGGTCGGCTGCCTCGCCGCCGATCCGCCGCTCCGCGAAGCGGCGCCCGGCACGCGCCTCCGGCGACGCGTCCAGGTAGAACTTGCACTCCGCATCCGGGAAGACCACCGTTCCCGCGTCCCGCCCCTCGACCACCACGGGACCCCGCGCCGCGTGCCTCCGCTGGAGCGTGTCGGCGAACGCCCGCACATCCGGACGCTGGGACAGCATGGCAGCCAGCTCGCTCACCGCCGGCGAGTAGAGCACCTCGGTGACGTCCCGCCCGTCGACCCGCACGCGCTGCCCGCCCGGGGTGGGCACGAACTCGATGCTCAGGCTCCGAAGGACGGTCTCGACGGGTGCGCTCTGGGACACGCGCCAGGCCACCGCGCGATAGATTGCCCCGCTGTTGACGTACTCGAACCCGAGCCGCTCGGCCAGCCGGCGAGCCACGGTGCTCTTGCCCGCCCCCGCGGGCCCGTCGATCGTCACCACGACGTCCCTCGCTCGCTCGCCGGATCTGTCCCTCGACCTCACGCGACCACCTCGACGGCATCCTCGCCCGCCAGCGCGCAGCAGGTAGCCACGAAGTCCGGGTAGGAGGTGGCGATGCAGCCGACCCCCTCGACGACCGTCTGGCCATCCGCAAGGAGCCCGGCGATCACCAGGGCCATCGCGAGCCGATGGTCACCCCAGCTCGACACCCGCGCCCCGTGGAACGCCGCGGCGGCTCCCGGTGGGCGGCCCGCGACGTGAAAGCCGTCCGGCCGCTCCTGGATCGCGACGCCCATCTTGCCGAGCTCGGACGCGAGTGCGTGGATCCGGTCCGACTCCTTCACGCGAAGCTCGGCCGCGTCGCGGACGACGGTGGGCCCCTCGGCGCAAGCCGCCGCCACGGCGAGGATCGGCATCTCGTCGATGGCCCGCGGCACGACCGCGCCCCCCACCTCGGTCCCGCGAAGCGGCCCCGGACTCACCGAGAGGTCCGCGAGCGGCTCGCCATCCCCCTCCCGTGGCGCGACACGGACTCGCGCGCCCATCGCCTCGAGGACGTCGAGCACCCCGGTCCGCGTCGGGTTCACTCCCACACCGCGCACAGTCACGCTCCCGTCCGGCGCAGCCGCCGCCGCGACGAGGAAGAAGGCGGCCGACGAGATGTCGCCCGGGACGCGGCAGAGGCGACCCGCCAGCCGGCGGCCCGGGACGATCGTGACCGTCTCCCCCTCCACCCGGACGTCGCCCCCGAAGGCGGCCAGCATCCGCTCCGTGTGGTCGCGGCTCCGGGCGGGCTCGACGACGCTCACCGGACCGGACGCCGAAAGCCCCGCGAGGAGGACCGCCGACTTCACCTGCGCGCTCGCCACCGCCGAGACGTGGCGGATCGGGCGAAGGGGTCGCGCGCCGGCAATCGCCAGCGGCAGCCGGGCGCCGCCGCGCCGCCCGATCACGCGGGCACCCATCCGCGTGAGCGGCTCCATGACGCGGTCCATGGGCCGTCGTCGGAGCGACTCGTCCCCCGTGAGCACTGTGGCGAAGGGCTGGCCCGCCAGCACCCCGACCAGGAGCCGCGCCGTGGTTCCGGAGTTTCCGCAGTCCACGACGTCTCCTGGCTCCGTGAATCCTTCTTGCCCCACCCCCTGGATCACGAAGTGCCCGGGTCCCTTTCGCGTCACCTCGGCGCCCAGGGCCGCGACGGCCCGGAGGGTCCCGAGGCAGTCCTCACCCTCGAGGAACCCCTGCACCTCGGTGAGGCCGTCGGCGAGCGCGCCGAGGAGCGCGGCGCGGTGCGAGATGGACTTGTCACCGGGCAGCGAGATGGTGCCCGCGAGGCGTCGGACCGGTCGGACGACGGCGTTCACGCGAGCTTCTCCCGCACCTCGCGGGCCCGCGCGAGCTCCGCGTCGAGCGCCACCCAGTCGCCGCGTGCCACGAGCTCCCGCCACCGCGCGAGGACCGCCTCGTACCGGGTCAGTGCCTCGAGAAGCGGTTCGCGATTCCCACGGAAGATGTCCACCCAGAGCGCCTCGGCCGACGCCGCGATGCGCGTCGCGTCGACGAAGCCGCGCCCCGCGAGGGGCAGGGCGTCCCCTTCGGCCGCCGACACCAGCGCGTACGCGGCCAGATGCGGCAGGTGGCTGATCTGGGCGACTAGATGGTCGTGGGCTTCGGCGGAGAGAAGCCGCACCGTGCTCCCGAGCGCCTCCCAGAGGTCCGTCACCGCTCCGACCGCGGCCTCGGGCGTGTCGGGAGTCGGCGTCACGAGCGCCAGGCGTCCGTCGAAGAGGTCGGGGTCCGACGCCTCGAACCCCGAGCGCTCGGAGCCGGCCATAGGGTGCCCGCCGACGAAGCTGACGCCCGGCCGCGCGGGGCACGCGACGGCCGCCTCGACCACGCTCCGCTTGACGCTGCCGGCGTCGGTCAGCACCGCGCCGGGCGCGAGGTGCGGCCACGCCGCGCGAATCAGCCCCGGCAGCGCTCCTATGGGCGCGCACAGGACGACGAGGGCTGCCCCCGCGACGCCGGCGGCCAGGTCCGTCGTGCCGACATCCGCCGCCCCGGCGTCGAGTGCCGTCCGGAGCGCGGCCTTGTGGCGTGCCACCACGACTACCTCGCGGGCAAGTCGTCGAGCCCGGACGCCCCGGGCGACCGAGCCGCCGATCAGACCCGGGCCGACGACCGTCAGGCGCGGCCAGCGTGGCACGCTCACGAGCAGGCGGCCTCCTGTCCGAGCACGGTCCGCAGCGCCTCCACCAGTCGCGCGTTCTCCTCCGGCGTCCCGACCGTGATCCGGAGCGCCCGCTCGAGGCCAAAGCTGGCCATCGGGCGGACGATCACGCCGAGCTTGAGGAGTTGCTCGTATACGCGCGTCGAGTCGTTGAACTCGGCCAGGAGGAAGTTGGCGCGGCTCGGAACGTATCGGACGCCTAGCGCGCCCAGGGCCGCCGACACGCTCCGCACGCCCTTCCGCACGGCCTCGACCGAGCGCTGCACGTGGGTCTCGTCACCGAGGGCTGCCAGCGCGGCGACCTGGGCCAGCGTGTTCACGTTGAACGGCTGCCGGATGCGGTTCACCAGGGCGACGCACTCGGGGTCGGCGACCGCGTAGCCGATCCGGAGCCCCGCCAGGCTCGCCATCTTCGAAAACGTCCGCAGGGCCACGACCCGCTTGCCATGCCGCAGGTGGGCCAGCGTGTCCGGGAAATCGATGGGCTTGCCGGGCTGGTAGGGATGGATGTCCAGGATCGGCTCGTTGGCCAGACGCTCCCAGGGGGTGCTCACGTTCGGCGCCTCACAATAGGACTGGGTACGACCCGAGGACCTTGAGGAAGAGACAGCGCTCGCGAACGGCGGCGAGCACGCCCTGCGTCAGCGGATCGTCCCGGTGACCCTCGAAGTCCACGAAGAAGACGTACTCCCATGGTCGCCGACGGGTCGGCCGCGACTCGATCTTGGTGAGGCTCAGACGCGCGGTCGCGAACGGCTCCAGGATCCGGTAGAGGGTGCCCACCTCGTCGCGAATCGAGAACAGGATCGAGGTCTTGTCCCGCCCCGTCCTCCCGGCGGCCCGGCGCCCGATGACGAGGAACCGGGTCACGTTGTTGGAGTAGTCCTCGATCCGCTCCCGGAGTGCGGGGATCCGGTACAGCTGGCCGGCCAGCTCGCTCGCCACCGCCGCCGCGGCGGCATCGAGCGAGGCCTGTTCGGCCGCGATGGAGGTGGACGGCATTTCCACCACCTCGGCATCCGGCAGGTACCGGCTGAGCCACCCGCGGCACTGAGCCAGTGCCTGGGGATGCGAGAACACGCGCTTGACGTCGCCGAGGTCAGCGGCCCTGGAGAGGAGGTTGTGGTGAATCTCGAGCGAGGCCTCGCCGCAGATGAGGAGCTCCGAGTCGATCAGCCCGTCGAGCGTGTGGTTCACCACCCCTTCGCTCGAATTTTCGATCGGTACGACGCCGACATCCGTCCGGCCGCGCTCGACCTCTTCGAAGACCTCAGGAATGCCGCGCGCGGGTACGAACTCCGCGCTCGAGCCGAAGTGCCGGAGGGCGGCGAGATGCGTGTTGGTCCCCTGAGGGCCGAGGTAGGCCACGCGGAACGGGCGTTGGAGACAGCGCGACGCCGACAGGACCTCGGACCAGATCGAGCGGATCGCCCCGGGCGGCAGCGGCCCGGGATTCAGGCGGGCGAGTTCGTCGAGGATCTCCTGCTCGCGCTCGGGGACGAGGATCGGCTCACCGGACTCCTGCTTGGCGCGGCCGATCTCCAGCGAGAGCTCGGCGCGCTGGTTGAGCAACCGGAGGAGCTGGCGGTCGATTTCGTCGATCCGTGCTCGCCATTCGTCCAAACCCATCAGATCTCCAGGAGGGGGGCGTCGAAGAGCCCGCCTAGTATAGGGCAGGGGTTCGCGCGGCGCAAGCAAGCCTCCGGCGGGGCTCGGGCCCGATGGGGGCCATTCCGGCCCTGACGGCGGCCACCAGGCGCCCGGCTAGGGTAGCGGTCGGGAGAAACGACCCGATCCGGAGGGCGCCAGGCGCTCCACCTCGACCGGTGTCCGCTCGCGCCACCGGGTTCCGGCCGCGAGTCGCCCCAGGTGGAGCGGTCCGAAGGGCACTCGCCCAGTCCACCCCCCCCGCCCTCCGGGGTGCGGCGAGGCGACGCCCGTCAGGCGGGGTGCCGGAGCCTCACGATGTTCAGCGCCTTCACCGGCCTCGCCAGACCCTTGACGGCCAGGAGTCCCGCCTCCTCGACCTCCAGGAACTGCTCCACCTCCGGGAGGAGCCGGGGCGAGATCAGGATCTGGCCGGGCTTGGCCTCGCCGCAGAGACGGGCAGCCAGGTTGGTGACCGTGCCGATCGCGCCGTAGTCCCAGCGCCCCTCGAAGCCGATGGCGCCGATCGTGGCGAAGCCCTTGGCGATGCCGATGCCGAGGTCAAGCTCGTAGCCCCGGCGGTGCCAGCGTGACGCCAGCTCGACGGCCCGTTCCCGCATGGCCACCGCCATCCGCACGGCGCGCTCCGCGGCGTCCGGCATCGGGAGGGGATCGTTGAAGAAGATCATCATCCCGTCGCCCGTGAACCGCTCGAGGGTCCCCTCATAGGCGAGGATCAGCCGACCCATCTCGGCATGGTACTCGTGCAGCACCCCCATCAGCTCCTCGGGCTCGGAGGTTTCCGCAAAGGCGGTGAACCCGCGGAGGTCGAGGAAGACGACGGTGACCTCCCGCCGGTGCGTCTTCAGGGGATCATCGGCCCCGCCCCGGATGATCAGCTCGGCCAGCTGGGGCGAGAAGAAGCGCTTCAGGCGGCCCAGCTGCTCCACCATCTGATAGGTCCGGGCGTTGTCAATGGCGGTCGCCGCCTGGTTGCCGACGATGCGCAGGAGAACCTCGTCCAGCTCGTCGAAGGCGTTCGGCGTTCGGCTTTCCACCGCGAGGACGCCCACGAGGCGGTCCTTGACGGTGAGAGGCAGGGCAAGCTGGCTCTGCGCGTCCGCCAAGCCGGGCAGGGCCGCGGTTGGCCCCACGGGGCCTACCTGACCCGACGCTTCCATCCGGGCGCGCACACTCTTGAGGTACCGCATGCTGGCGCCGATGTTCCCGATCCGCATCATCTTACGGCGCTCGCCCACGACGCCGATGACGCCCTCCCCCATGCCCACCTGGGCTCCGCCACCCTGGTCGGCGTAGCCGCGGGTCGCGGCGACCCGCAGGACGTCATCGGCCAAGTCCTTGAGGAGGATCATCGAGTGCGCGAAGCCCAGGACGCGGTCCATGGCCCGGAGGACGATTCCGAGGACCTCGTCGAGATCCAACGTGGAGGTGATCTCGGAGGAGATCTGCTGGATGATCTGGACCTCGTTGGACTTCCTGGCGAGGTCGCGGTTCAGCCGGTCGATCGCCTGCTGGTTCTCGGCAATCTGCTCCCGGAGCCCGGAAGGATCGCGAGGGTCGACAGTCACTCTCGTCTGGCGGCTTCAGCGAGGCCCGGGGATCTCCGCCAGCGGGATGCGCTCCCCGACGGCCTTCGTGACGGCGATGACCCGGAAGATGTCGGCGGCCCGCAGCTTGAAGATGCCCTTCATCCCGACCATGGAGGCGATGGCCTCGATCTGCATCTCCATGACGTCGAAGATCGGCCCGCTGGTGTCGGACCGGACGAATTCCAGCTCGAGGTCCCACGCCTCGAACGTCTCGGGGCTGATCACCCAGACCGCGGCCCGCGGGTTCTCCTCGATGTTGCGCTTTGTCTTGTTGAAGAACTGGTGGGAGAGCGCCACGTGATCGGGGTCCACGTAGTAGACCTGGGAGATCGCGCTGGCGTTCGGCGTGCCGTCGCGCGAGCACGTCACGACGTGGGACGGGATCACTCCTTGCATGGCCGGCTTGATCTCGTCCGGTAGAATGCCCATCGCGCGCTGCTCCTCTTAGGACAGAAGGGTCCCCGCGCCCGGGCCGGGGGTCTGCAGGAACACCTCCTCCGCGCGAAAGGTGATCGCGACCCCCGGCGTGTAGGCCAAGCCCAGGACGAGCGGCCGCGCGATCGCCGGCGGATAGCCGGCCTTGAGGGCGTCCGCCAACAGCGCGGCGCGACGGGCTTCTTGGCGAGTGCGCTCCGCGTCGTCCGTAGGTCGGGATGAAACGTACGTCCCCTTGAGCTGGTACGCCTCGTGGCTGGCGAGTGCGAGGCCAAGCGCGACGCGACCGTTCTCCCTGAGGTTGCGCAGGAGGCGCTCAGAACGGGCCGCCGGGACAAAGATCGTCACCGTCCGTCGGTCGTCATGGACCATTGCGCCGACCACCAAGGCGTGCGCAGGCCGAAGGGCCTCGTCCCTGGTCCCGATCTGGATCCACGTAGGGCCGTGCAGGAGCTCGACCACCCGATCCGGGATCATGCCGTGGACGATCCCGCCGCTACGCCCATCGCTTGCCGAGCTCTCCGAGCCCGGCCTTCCCGAGCTCGTCGGGGCTCATCACGATTCTGAACCGACAGTCGGCGTTGAACTTCAAGAAGAACGGCTCGGCGAACCGGGGGATGTCGGAGGGGATGAGGACTTCGATGAGCAGCACGGCGCCGCGGCGTCCGTCCTGCTCCGTGAAATACACCGCCTCCGGCTTGAGGCTGTCGAGAATCTTGTTCAGCGTGTCGCCTGCGGTGCCGGCGCGCACGAGGCCGTTGAACGGCTCGTGGGGGATGTCGACAGTGAGCAGCATCTTCATGTCTCGACCTCCGGTCTCGGATTGGAAGGTTCTGATCGCCCCGCTCCCACGCGGGACTGGCTAGAGACTGATTCCGCGCACGTTCATATGATAGCGGTGCCGCGGAGCCCGCACAACACTCGCAGGCTCATGCGCATCGCCCACTGCGGAAGGTTTGGCTAGCGCCCAGGGCCGGGAGGGTGGCTCCCCCCAGCCACCAGGCGCTCCACCTCGACCGGTGTCAGCTCCCTCCACTGCCCCGACGGCAGCTCCCCCAGCTCGAGCGACCCGAAGGCGACCCGCCGGAGACGCTGGACGCCAAGGCCTACCGCGCGGCAGAGACGCTTGACCTCCCGGTAGCGGCCCTCGGAGAGACTGAGCTCGATCCAGTGGAGGCCAGCCCCCGCGCCGCGCAGCCGGCGGGCCTGGTCCACGCGGGCCGGACCGTCCTCGAGGACGACCCCGCGCGCGAGCGCCGCCAGCACGTCCGGATCGAGGCGTCCTTCCACGAGGACGTGATAGACGCGTCGCACGCCGTGCCGGGGATGGGTCAGGTGGTACGTGAGGGCACCGTCATTCGTGAGGAGGAGAAGCCCCTCGGCGTCGAAGTCGAGCCGCCCCACCGAGTGCAGGCGAACGCCGAGCTCCGGCACGAGGTCGAACACGCGAGGCCGTCCCCGGGGATCCTCCCGCGTGGTGAGGAACCCTCGGGGCTTGTGAAGGAGCACGTAGCGCTTCGGTTCAGCGCTCGGGATCGGGCGCCCGTCGACCTCGACCCTGTCTCGTGCGGGGTCCGCGTGGGCGCCCAGCTCGATCACGGGCACCCCGTTGACGCGGACCCGCCCCGCCACGATCAGCCGCTCGGCGGCCCGCCGGGAAGCGACGCCCGCCTCAGCGAGGAGCTTGTGAAGCCGAACCGGCGGCATGGCCCTCAGGCCGGGAACGGGTGCCCGCGCTCCTCCCCCGCCCGGTCCGGACCGCTATCGCGCGCGAGGGCCGCGTCGAGGGAGCCTTCCTCGATCGTCGCCCCGGCCGCGCTGCCGGTCTCGGACCCCTCGGGCGTCTCCCCGGGAGCGCCGGCCGGCGGCTCGAAGGGCGGGAGCTCCTCGAGGTCCCGCAGCCCGAAGTGCTCGAGGAACTCGCGGGTCGTCCCGTAGAGCACCGGTCGACCCGGGGTCGCCTTCCGGCCCACCACCCGGACGAGGCGCCGCTCGAGGAGGTGGGTCAGCACGCTCTCGGTCCCGACGCCGCGGAGCTGCTCGATCTCGGGGCGCGAGATCGGCTGGCGGTAGGCGATGATCGTCAGCGTCTCCACCGCGGCCCGCGACAGGCGGCTCTTCAGCCGGAGACGCTGGAGGCCCATGAGCACCGTCGCGTGCTCGGGCCGCGTGACTAGACGGATCCCGCCTCCAACCTCGACCACGGCCAGGCCGCGTCCGGGCTCCTCGCACGCCGCGCGTAGCGAGTCGACCGCCAAGCGAGCGTCACCCAGGGAGATCTCGAGAACCTCGCTCACCCGCTCGACCGGAAGCGGCGTGTCGGAGGCGAAGAGTAGCGCCTCCAGCTGGCCCATCAGCTCGGGTGTCACCGCCTTGCGATTCGTTCGCCCCGCCGCCTCAGGCGCCACCGACGGTCCCCTCCCCGGATCCCCGCTCGATCACGATCTCCCCGAAGAGCTCCCCCTGCTGCGCCCGTGCGCGCTGGAGGCGGACCAGCTCGAGAACGGCCAGCAGCGTCACGACCACCTCGGGCCGGGCGGGCGAGGCGCCGAGCAGGGTCGAGAACAGGACGTACCAGGACTGCTCGAGCACGCCCGCGATCATCGCCATGCGCTCGAGGAGCGGGGGGCCCTCGGGCTCGACCTCGCGCATCGGCTCGGCCTGGGCCAGCCGGGTCAGGAACGCCCGGTACGCCTCGGTGAGGTCCCAGAGCGACAGGCTCTCGATCGGGAGGTACTCCGGCACCGGCAGCTCGCTCCAAGTCCGCGTGAAGCGCGTGCTCCACTCGGTCTCCCGCTCGCGGAGCCAGACGCCGATCTCCTTGACCCGGGCGTAGGCCCGTAGCCGCGCTTCGAGCTCCTGCCGGAGGAGCTCCGCGTCCTCCTCGAGAGTCTCCTCCGCGGTCTCCGACGGCGGCAGGAGCAGGCGGGACTTCAGGTACACGAGCGTAGCCGCCAGCACGAGGAAAGCGCCCGCGTCGTCGAGGTCCCGGAACTCGACCGACTCGAGGTAGGCGAGGTACTGGTCCGTGATCCGCCGGATCGGCAGGCGCGCGAGGTCGATCTCCTCCGTGCGCGCCAGGTGGAGAAGCAGGTCGAGGGGCCCCTCGAACTCCTCCAACCGCACCGTCAGGGGCGATGGCGCCGTCCCGACCACTTCAGCGGACGCGGCCGTTGTCGTCTCCGTCACGTGATCCCCACGGCGGCCTTCGCCTCCGCCAGCGTCTCCGACGCGATGTGCCGGGCTCGGATCGAGCCCGCGCGCAGCACCTCGCGCAGGTGGTCGGGCCGCGCCGCCATGCGCTCCCGCCGCTCGCGGATCGCCTCGAGAGGCGGCATCATGTGCTCGAGAAGCACGCCCTTGCAGTCGAGGCACCCGATCCCCGCCGTGCGGCAGCCCTGCGCCACGCGGGCGCGATCCGCCTCCGGCGAGAAGATCCGGTGGAGGTCGAACACCGGGCAGACGTCAGGGTTCCCGGGGTCCGCGCGCCGCTTCCGCGCCGGGTCGGTGACCATGGTCTTGATCTTGGGCACCGTCACCTCGGGCGGGTCGGCCAGGTAGATCGCGTTGTCGTAGGACTTCGACATCTTGCGGCCGTCCGTCCCGGGGACCTTCGGAATCGCGGTGAGCTTGATCTCGGGCTCGAGGAGAACCGGGCCGAACAGGTGGTTGAACCGCCGCGCGACCTCCCGCGTCAGCTCGATGTGAGGCGCCTGGTCGACGCCGACCGGCACGTAGCGCGGCCGGTAGATCAGGATGTCCGCGGCCTGGAGCAAGGGATAGCCCAGGAGCCCGTAGGAGGGCGATTGGATCCCCAGCTGCTCGACCATCTCCTTGTAAGTGGGCACGCGCTCGAGCCACGAGACAGGGGTGATCATCGAGAAGAGCAGGTGGAGCTCCGCGTGCTCGGGCACCAGCGACTGCATGAAGAGCGTGCTCCGCTCCGGATCGAGGCCCGCCCCGAGCCAGTCGGCCGCCATCTCGAGCGTGTTGGTCGCGATCTCGCCCTTGGCGGGGATCTCGGTCGTGAAGGCGTGCCAGTCGGCCACGAAGTAGAAGCAATCGTACTCGGCCTGGAGCCGCACCCAGTTGTCCAGGGCGCCGAGGAAGTTCCCCAGGTGGAGGCGGCCCGTCGGGCGCATCCCCGAGAGCACGCGCGGCCGGCTCGTCATCGGTCGCGGCCCGCGAGGTACGCGGTCAGCCGATCGACGTCGGCGGGAGTATCCACCCCGATCGAGCCCTGCGGCGTGAGGAGGACACGGATGCGGATGCCGTGCTCGAGTGCCCGCAGCTGCTCGAGCCGCTCCGTCTGCTCGAGCGGCGTGGGCGCGAGTCGCGCGTATCGTTGCAGGAAGGCGTGCCGGAACACGTAGATCCCGACGTGGCGCAGCGGAACGACGAGGCCCGTCTGGCGCGCGTAGGGCACCGGCGCCCGCGTGAAGTAGAGGGCGTAGCCGGACTGGTCGAGGACGACCTTCACGGCGTTCGGATCGCGGTGCTCGGCTTCGTCCGCGACGGGGTGCGCGAGCGTGCCCATCTCGATCGCGGGATCCTCCCCCATGACCCGGACCAGTTGGTCCAGTGCCTTTACCTCGAAGGTCGGCTCGTCTCCCTGGAGGTTCACGACCAGGTCGACCGGCCAGTCCCGCGTCGCCTGGGCGACGCGATCCGTCCCGTTCGCGCACTCGGGCCCCGTCATGACGACCGCCCCGCCGAAGCCCTGCACCGCAGCGGCGATCCGCTCGTCGTCCGTCGCCACGACCACCCGTTCCACGGTCTCCAGCTGGCGAGCCCGCTCCCAGACGTGCTGCACGAGAGGCTTTCCCCGGATCACGACCAGCGCTTTGCCCGGGAAGCGGACCGATGCCCAGCGCGCGGGAATCACCGCGACCGCCCGCGTCACGCCGCCCCTCGTCCCCACCGGCGCTCCCTAACCTTGGCGGCCCTCAGGAACACGTAGTGCGCGTGGAGCCCCGCCAGCACGAGGCCTCGCCACCCGTCGAGGAAGCCGACCCGCAGCAGGTACATCGACACGAAGCGCCAGGCCGGACGGATCAGGAGGTCCACCAGGCTGCCGCCGCGCCCGGCCAGGGCCGCTTCCGCCGCGGCGAGGTCGGAGTACCGGTTGAGGCGGGCGACGGCGTCACCGATGCTCCGGTAGCTCTCGTGGATCAACGCAGCGCCCAACCGTCCCGTCGGTCCGTTCACCCGCACGGACTCGTGCACGGCCCGCTCGACGAACGCGCCCCGCCCCTGACGGAACAGCCTGAGCTGCCAGTCGGGGTAGAGACCGCCGTGGCGCACCCACCGTCCCTGGAACAAGTTTCGCCGCGGCAGGTAGAAGCCCACCTCGGGACGCCCGCCCCCGAGCGTGGCCTGGATCTCCTCACGGAGGGCGTCGGAAACACGCTCGTCGGCGTCGAGGGAGAGGATCCAGTCGCCGTGACACTGGCCGAGCGCGAAGTTCTTCTGGGCCCCGTATCCGTCCCAGGCGCGGAAGAGGACCCGATCCGTGAACTCCCTCGCGATCGCCACCGTCTTGTCGCTCGAGCCGGCGTCGACGACGACCAGCTCCTCCGCCCACACGACGCTCTCGAGGCAGGCGCGGAGCCGCTCCTCCTCGTTCAGCGCGACGATCGCCACCGACAGGCTCGCCATCGTGTCACCGGGATCAGCGGAGCAGACCCTGCGCCGCCCCGAGAACGGCCTCGACCGAGACGCCGTCCATCCGCCCGGTCGGGCTTTGGATCGTCGCCACCCGGGGTCCATACGGGCCGTTCCGCCGGGCGCTCGTCGGCCCGTAGAGCCCGATCGTCGGGACGCCGAGGACCGCCGCGACGTGCACCGGGCCGGTGTCCCCTCCGACGACGAGGGTCGCGCGCCGGAAGAGCGCGACCATCTGAGGGATGGTGGTGGACGGGGGCACGAGGGCCCCGGTTCGCATGCCGTGAGCGATCGCGCGCGCCAAGGGCTCTTCCCCCGGCCCCCAGCTGATGCCCACGCGCGCCCCCAGACGTACCGCGACTTCCTCGCCGAGATGCCGGAAGGCCTCGACCGCCCAGCGCTTCTGGTCGCCGCCCGAGCCCGGGTTCAGCAGGACAAGGGGGGTTCGTGCCTTGACGCCATCGTCCTCGAGCCAGCCCGTCACCGCGGCCTCGGCCTCAGGCTCTCTCGCGATCGGAAACACCGGCGGGCCCACGGCGGCCAAATCGACCCCGAGCGTCGCAACGACGGCCAGGTACTGGTCGACCACGTGCGCCGCCTCGGGAGGCGGCGTCACGCGCCGGTTGGTGAACCACGCGTTGGCGCGCTCCCGGCAGTGCGTGGTTGCCAGTCCGACGCGGAGCGGCGCGCGCGTGAGGGCCGTGATGACGCCGCTCTTCCAGAGCCCCTGCAGGTCGATGGTCACGTCGAACCGCCCGGCCGCGAGCCGCCGGACGAGGCCGCGCACCTTGGCGACCACTGCCGGGGCCCCGACCGGACGCCTGAACTCGCGCCGCCAGAGCCGCGTGTCGACCGACACCACGTGGTCCAGGTCCGGATTGCCCCCGAGGATCGCTTGCTCGCGCCGCTCGACCACCCAGGTCAGCGTGGCCCCCGGCCACCAGGCCCGCAGCACCCGGGCGACCGGGAGCGCGTGGACGACGTCCCCGAGCGAGGATAGCTTCACCAGCGCGATGCTTGGCGCTGCGTCGCGCCCGGGAATCACCGGAGCGGCTCCCGGTCCCGTCCGAAGCGCGCCAGGATCTCGGCGATCACGTCCCGGGTGGAGTGCCGCTTGGCGTCCCCCGCGATGGCGACGCGGCCCCCGGCCGCGAGCACGGCCCCGCGCTCGGGCACCGACTCGGGCGTGTAGTCGGTGCCCTTCGCGTGAACCGCCGGGCGCAGCAGTGCGACGAGCCCGTCGGCCGTGTCGCCGTCGAAGACCACCACGTGGTCGACGGCGCGGAGCGCGGCCAGGATCTCGGCGCGCTCGCTGGCCGGCATGAGGGGTCGGCCGGGCCCCTTGAGGCGCCGCACCGCGGCGTCGGAGTTCACGCCCACGATCAACAGGTCACCCAGAGCGCGAGCGTCCTCGAGGTACCGCACGTGCCCGACGTGGAGGAGATCGAAGCACCCGTTGGCGAGCACCACCCGGCGGCCGGAAGCCCGAGCCGCCGCGGCCGCGGTCCGCGCCCCCTCAAGATCGAGCACTCGCCCCGTCATGCGTTCCGGCCTCGAGATCACGGCGCACGGCCGCGGCCAGTTCGTCACGGGACACCGTCGCCGTGCCGCGCTTCATGACCACGAGACCGCCCGCGTAGTTCGACAGCCGAGCGGCGTCGACCGGTCGCGCGCCGCTCGCCAGCGCCAGGGTGAAGGCGGAGATGACGGTATCGCCGGCCCCGGTCACGTCGGCGATCTCGTCACTCCCGAAGATGGGCAGGAATGTCGCCTCGCCCCCGCGCTCGAACAGGGCCACCCCCTTGGCGCCGCGGGTCACCAGGAGGTAGCGCGAGCCGAGCCGCTCGAGCAGGTGCCAGCCCGCCTGCTCCACGGCCTTGTCTCCATCGAGCGCCGTCTCCAGGAGGTGCTCGACCTCCGACTCGCTCGGGGTTGCCGCCGTGAACCGGTCGAACCGAAGCAGGTCATACCGGGAGTCGGCCGCCACGATGACCCCTCGCTCCCCGAGGGCCCGGATCTCAGCGAGCATGCGAGAGGTGACAGTGCCGTAGCCGTAGTCCGACAGGACGACCGCATCTACGCGTCCAGCCCATCCGCGGAGCCGCTCGACGAGAAGCGTTTCGGCCCCCGATGGGATCGCTCCTTCCGGTTCCCGGTCCACGCGAACAATCTGCTGCCGCGCGGACCGGGATCCCCACCCGCCCCCCAGAATCCGGGTCTTGACCGGGGTGGGGCGCTCCGGAACCGTGATGATCCCGTCGGTGGGGACGCCGCGCTCGGCCAGGGACCGTCGGATCGCCTCACCGGCGGGGTCCTCCCCCACCACCCCTAGCGGGAGGACCTTCGCTCCCAGGGTGTGGAGGTTGTGGCAGGCATTCGCGGCCCCGCCCAGGCGGATCTCCCGCGCGAGGTACCGGAGGATCAGGACGGGGGCTTCCCGGGAAACGCGCTCGGGCTTGCCAAAGATGTACTCGTCGGCGACCAGGTCGCCCACGACGAGGACATGGCGGCCCTCGAACCCCTGGACGATCCGGAGGAGCTCCGCCGGGCTAGGCACGGCGTGATCGCGGGAACATCGGGAGGGTTCGATCCATGGCGACGCGCACTTCCGGCCTGCAACTCATCGGCGCCATTATACTGATGGCTCACGGGCGGGGAAGCGCTTCTTTGGCGAGCACCCGGGCGTAGACGGCCTCCACCAGCGCCGCTCGTCGAGACGGAGTGAACAGCGCTTCCACGCGGCGCCGCCCGGCTTCGCCCATGCGACGCGCGTTCACCCGATCACGGAGCGCGGCCTCCAGGCGGGCGGCGACGGCCTCGGGCGACGGCTCGACCAGCCATCCTGTCTCCCCGTCGACCACGATCTCCGGGACGGCGCCGACCGCGGCGGCCACGACCGGGCGCCCCGCCGCCATCGCTTCCAGGACGGCCCGGCAAGACTCCTCCGACCCCTGGCCCAAGAGCACCACGCAGTCGAGCGCGGCCAGGACCGCCGGCAGGTCGGTGCCGCGATAGCCCGCGAAGACGACGGCGGCCCCGAGCCCGAGCTCCCGCACGAGCCCCTCCAGGGCGGGTCGGTGCTCGCCCCGACCCACCAGCACCAGGCGGGCCTCAGGCAGTCGCTCCTGGAGACGCGCCGCGGCACGCAGCAACACGTCGTGGCCGCGCCCCGGGACCATCCGGGCCACGCACCCGACCACGGGCGCGTCCCCGAGACCCAACTCCATCCGCACGGGCTCACCGTTCGTGTCTAGCCCAAAGCGCTCCACGTCCACGGCGCCCGGCACGACCGTCACCCGCGTCGGCGGCGTCCCGGTGGCACGAAGTCGTTCGGCGATGCCCTCGCTGACCGCGATCAGGGCATCAGTCCGGTGGAGGAGCCAGCGGGCAGCCGCCCCGGCGTGGGCAGCCCGGCGATGGTGCACGGTCCGGACCAGTCTGGTCGCCGTGCCACGGCGTCCCAACGCTGCCAGCCAGTGGTCGTGCGTCTGGTGCGCGTGGACCACGTCGATCTCGAGCTCCCGGAGGACGCGCCCGAGCGTCCCGATCTGGACGGCGAGCCGCCACGGGCGGGCGGTCCGCTCGAGGCAGAGCTCGTCCACCAGCTCGACCCCGGCCGCCCGGACGTGCGTCTCGAGCACGTCCCCACGGACGCAGGCGAACCATACCGAATGGCCACGCTCTTTGAGGACCCGCGCGAGGTCGAGCGCGGGGTCCGCGCTGCCGGTCCACCACCGATTCGCGACCACGTGCAGGATTCGGAGTGGCTTCACCGGCGCTCCGCGAGCGCGGTCAGGACCGCCGCTTCGACGTCCGCGACCTCGATGGCCTGGAGGCAGCGGTGGTCGATCGGGCACTCCCGGAGAAAACAGGGCCCGCAGGCCGGCTGACGCCAGAGCGCGTGCTGCCGGGGGCCGAGCGGCGCGGTGAGTCGCGGGTCGGTGGGACCGAAGAGGGTCACGGCCGGCACGCCGACGGCCGCGGCGACGTGCGCGGGTCCGGTATCCGCGGCGACGAGCGCGTCGAGCTCCGAGAGGAGCGCCGCCAGGAGGGCCGGGCGGTCACGGCCGACGAGGCTCCGGATCGGCCCCGGGGCCGCCGCCTGGACCGCGTCGGCGTGCCCACGCGCCTGGGGGCTTCCGAGCAGGATAGGGCGGATCCCGCGTGCCTCGAGCCGCATCGCCAGCACGGCGATCCGCTCGGAGGGCCAGAGCTTCGCGGGCCCCAGCGCCGCGCCGAGCTGGAGGCCGACCTTCGGGTCGCCCGGCGGCAGGTCGGCTTCTCCGAGGAGTCGTCGGGCCTCCACACGGCGCGCGGCGTCGACCGCCAGGGTTGGCGGGGTCAGTGGTCCCTCCGCGCCGAGAGGCGTGAGGAGATGAAGGTAGGCCGCCGCCTGGTGGACCGGCTCGGTGCCAGACCGGAGCGCGTGGGTCAGCAGCGCGCGCCGCCCCTCCCCGTAGCCGACGCGCCAGCGCGCCCTGCTGAACCATCCGGCCAGCGCAGTCTCGAACGAGTTCGGCAGGATCAGCGCGAGATCGAATTGCGCTTGCTGGAGACGGCGAGCCTGTGCGAGTCGGGCGCCCACGCTCCCGGGGGTAACGAGACGTCGGGCGATGCCGGGCTCGCTCTCGAGGATGGTCGCCACCCAGGGACCGAGGCACCAGAGCTCGGCGCCCGGCAGGGCCCGCCGCAGTGACCGGAGCGTGGGGAGCGCCATCACCGTATCGCCGAGCCAGTTCGGGAAGCGCACCAGCGCGCGCTCGATCCCGTGCCGGGGGATCGTGCTCGCCTTCACGGCGCCTGCTCCGTTCCCGCCGCTCGCAATGCTTGGGCGGCCATGTCGAGGCGGTTTCGGAGATCGGCACGCCAGTCCTCGATTGGCCAGCCTCGGCTGGTTGGCCTTCCGCCGGTGGCGGCCTGTGAGCTGGCGATCGGCTCGAGTCGGACGCGCAGCGCCCATACCGGCAAGAGCGTCTCGCCGGGCTGCCACGCCGGCCCGCCGAGCCGCACCGCGTCCTTCTCCGTGGTCACCAGGATGCTCGCCCCCATAGCGCGCGCCCGGCGCGCCACCGCCTCGAGGTCCCGAAGGTCGAACCAGTGGTGATCCGGGAACGCCACGAGGTCCCGCACGATCGCGCCCTTGGCGACGAGGGTCTCCGCGAGCCGCTCGGGCGCGGCGATCCCGGCGAAGGCGAGAACGCCTCGGCCCCTGAGCGCTTCGGCCGGGTGAAACACGCCCGACCCGAGATCCTCGCACCCCTCGATCGCGTAGTCCGCCGCCAGACACGGCGCCGTCCTCGCGTACTGGCGAAACTCCTGGAGGAGGCCGGCCAGGTTCCGCCGGGCGTCTGCCCCGGTCGCGATGAGGAGGTGCGCGCGCGCGAGGGCGGACCGCGGCTCGCGGAGCGTACCCCGCGGGAAGAGCCCGCCGGGCCCCCACGGAGCGCGCGCGTCCAGGCACACGATCTCCACGTCCTTCAGCAGTCGCCGCTGCTGGAAGCCGTCGTCGAGCAGCACCACGTCAGGGCGGAGATTCGTCACCACCCACCGGCCCGCCGCGAGACGATCGGCGCCGACGACGACCGCCACACCGCGAAGGCGCCGCGCCAGGAGGATCGGCTCGTCCCCCGCCCGCTCGGCCGAGAGCCTCGGCGCGCCGCCGTCCGACACGAGCTCGACGGGCGCGCCAGGCCGGCGGCCGTATCCGCGGCTGACGATCGCCACCCGGCGCCCATCCTCAACGAGCCATCGCGCCACCAGTTCGACCGCCGGCGTCTTGCCTGCGCCACCCACCGTCAAGTTCCCCACGGATACCACCGGACACCGCAGCCGCCCCCGGGTGAGCCACCCGCGTTGGTAGGCAGCTTCCCGTACGAGCAGGCCACCGCCGTACGCCCAGGCCGCGGGCGTCAGCGCGAGCCCCACCGGGCCCGCGCGTCCTTCACGCCAGGCGCGGAGCAGTCGGCCGCGCCGAAAGGCGCCGGGCTCTCTCGTCACCGGGCGCCTTCACCCGGCGGAACTTCACCGTTTCTCACTCGCCGTCACGCCCCGACAGCGTCAGCACTCGCTCCAGCGCCGCCACGGTACGGACACAGGCACCCTGATGCGCGCGCACGGCGCTCCAGGCCGCGCGTCCCAACGCCTGTCGAGCGGGCGCATCGGTCAGGAGTCGCTTGAGGGCCGCCGCCAGCTCCATCCCGTCCCTCACCTGAACGGCCGCGTCCGCCCGGAGCAACAGGGCGGCGGCGTCCCGGAAGTTCGTCATGTGCGGCCCGAAGACGACCGCCTTGGCGTGGAGGGCCGGCTCGAGCACGTTGTGGCCGCCGATCGGAACGAGACTGCCCCCGACGAAGATGACGTCGGCGATCGCGTAGAGGGAGGCTAGCTCCCCCATCGTGTCGAGGAGGATCACTGGAGCCCCGATGCCCGGGCTCACGCGACTCCGCCGGACAACTGCGAGCCCACGGGTCGAGGCCAGACCCTCCACCTCGTCCAGCCGCTCGGGGTGACGCGGCGCCAGCACGAGTCTCAGGCCATCCGCCACCGGGCGTATCGCCAGGAAGGCGTCGAGGACGGTGGTCTCCTCTCCCCGATGGGTGCTGCCCGCCACGACGACCGGCGACTGGCCCAGGTGAAGCAGCCGGCGCCAGAGCTGCTCGGCCCCGGCATCGCCCGACGGCGCCTCCATCTTCAAGTTGCCGGTGACCAGGACACGCTCGGGAGGTGCGCCGAGGCTGATGATCCGCCGGGCGTCCTCCTCGGACTGCATGCAGAAGAGGGCGACGTCGTGGAGGACCCTACGAAAGAGCCGACGGACGAGACGGTAGCGCCGGTAGGAACGGTCGGAGATGCGGCCGTTGGCGAGAACCGCGGGCACTCTCGCCCGGCGGAGCGCCCGTAGGAGATTGGGCCACAGCTCCGTTTCGAGCGCGATGAAGCAACCGGGCTCCACCCGGCGGAGGGCCCGCCGGACGGCTCCAGGAAAGTCGAGCGGGAACGTGAGCATCGCCACGGCCTCGACCAGCCGCGCCCGCGCCACGCGCTCCCCGGTCGTCGTCACCGTCGAGACGACGACGTCGGCCGCGGGCCACCGGGCACGCAGGGCCTGGACGAGCGGCACGGCCGCCATCACCTCCCCGACCGACACCGCGTGCACCCAGAAGCGTCCGTTCGGCATCGGCGGGGGTGGGACGTGGACGAAACCCAGGCGCTCCCGGAGCGCCACCCGGTAGCCGGCGCCCCACACCTTGCGTACGAGGAACAGCGGCAGGTAGCCGAGAGCCAGGAGCGCCAGGACGGCGCTATAGAGCCGGTACATCGCCCATGCCGGCCGCGCGGTCTGCCGCGGCGGTGATCTCTTGAAGAGCGGCCTCGAGCTCGCGCCGCTTCGCCTCGAGGACATCCCGGTCGGCCTCCCGTGGCACGCCGATGGGCTCGCCGAACAGGACGGCAGCCCGGGCGAAGGGGTGCGGCACGACGAAGGCGTCCCACGAGCGGAGGACGCTGCAGGGCGCGGCGGCGAAGGCCACGGGCACCATCGGCACACCGGTGACCTTGGCCAGGATGACTGCCCCGCCCTGCGCGACATGCCGAGGCCCCCGCGGTCCATCGGGCACGATCAGGGCATCGGCGCCTTCGTCGTGGACCGCCCGGGCAAGCGCCAGCAGGGCCCGAGCGCCACCCCGGGACGACGACCCGCGCACGACGCGGATGCCGAAGCCCTGGACGAAGCGGCTCAGGATCTCGCCGTCCCGGGAGCGGCTCGTCAGCGCGTGGATCCGGAGGCGCCGTCCGTAGAGGTACGGCAACAGAAGGATCCGTCCGTGCCACACGGTGTAGATCACGGGCTGCCTGGCCTGCCAGCGCGCCTCCAGTCCGGGCGCACGGAACTCCCGGAGGCGGAGGCTCGCCGTGAGAATGCGCACCAACCCCCGGCCGAGGGCCATCGCCGGCCCGGAGGTCGCCAGCGCACGCCCAGGGCGCCGCCGCTCCCGGGACGGCGGCCGGTCAGCGCCGGCCTCAGCGACCGGCCGCCCCATCGCGCTCTCGCAGGACGGCACGGGCGGCGCGGAGACCCGCTCCGGCCTCGCCGAGCCGCGTCCGAACCTCGAGCAGGGCCGCACGCTGAGCGGCCCGGGCGACGTCATCCTCGAGAAGCCGGAGTGCGGCTCGCGCGACGGCATCCGGCGTGGCGCGCCCCTGGATGAGCTCGGGCACGATCTCGCGCCCCGCCACGATGTTCGGGAGGCTGATGTGCGACACTCCGCGAACCAGGAGGCGGGCGAGGGCGTGGGACACCGACGAGAGCCGGTACAGCACGACCATCGGGGTCCCGTAGCAGGCGGCCTCGAGCGTCGCGGTCCCCGAGGCGACGAGCAGGAGGTCGGCCGCGGCCATCACCCGGTAGGCCTCTCCGCGAAGCACCTCGATCGGAAGCCCGGAGGCGCGCACGGCGGTCTCCACTCCGGCCACGTCGATGGTGGACGCCACCGGCACGGCGAATCGCGTCCCCGGCCGCCGACCTACGATCCGCATGGCCGCCCTCAGCAGGACAGGCAGATGCCGCCGCACCTCGGCGCCCCGGCTTCCCGGCAGGAGGCCAACCAGCGTTTCTCCTTCCGTTACGAGCCCCGAGCGGGCCCTGTCCCGGTCCAGAGTGGGCAGGACGTCGAGCACCGGATGGCCGACGAACTCGACAGGGACCCCGGCCTCCTGGTAGAGGCCCACCTCGAAAGGAAAGATCGCTAGGACCCGGGTCACGTCCCGCGCCATCGCGCGGGTTCGCCCCCGTCGCCACGCCCACAGCTGAGGGGCGACGAAGTACACCACCGGCACACCGCGCCGCCGCGCCTCGCGGGCTAGGCGCAGGTTGAACTCCGGAAAGTCGATCAGCACGAGCACGTCGGGCCGCTTGTACTGGAGCTGGCGGCGGAGGGCGCGGAAGGCCGTCCAGAGCGCCGGGAGCCGGCCGACCGCCTCGGTCCCACCCACGACGGTGACGCGCTCGGCACGCTGGACGAGGCGGACGCCCGCGGCCGCCATCCGCGCTCCCCCCATGCCGACGATCCTCAGACCGGGCGCGAGCGTGGTCAGCGCTCGGGCCAGCGTGGCCCCATGCAGGTCTCCGGAGGCCTCGCCGGCCACCACCAAGACGTCAGTCGGTGCCCGGACGCTCCGCGACCCCGACAATGCTCAGCCCCGCCCGGGCCGCTTCCGCCACGACGCGCTCACGCTCGAGCAGGAGCACGCGCCCCGCCTCCAGCGCCAGGACGGCCGCTCCGCCCGCAGCGCAGCAGTCGACCGTGTCGGGCCCGACGGTGGGCACGTCGAACCGGTAATCGTGCGCGGGAGCCGGCGCCTTGACGACGACCGCGCCACGGCCCGCCAGAGCGAGTCCGCGACGAACCGCCTCGTCGGTCCCTTCCATAGCCTCGACCGCCGCCACCGAGCCCGACCGGAGGACGACCGTCTGACCGACGCCGCGCTCCGCCATGTCCCGGGCCAGCGCAAGCCCTCGCGCCACGTCCGCCTCGAACTCCGGGCGGACTGGCGGACCGGCCACCGGCCCGCGGGGCACCAGCCAGGGCGCCAAGAACTTCCTCTGGTCGAGCACCTCGATGCCCATCGCCGCGAGTCCCTGCACTGCGGCGCCCAGGAGACCCTCGTCCGTCCAGTCCGCGGCCCGCGAGAGGAGTCGCCGCGCCGCCGTGTCCAGGGGAACCCCATGGAACAGGACGTCCTTCCGGACCCGGCCGGCCAGCACGACGTGGCGGATCGCCTCCTCACCGAGCACGACCAGGATGGGCTCCACGTCGCCGAGCCGGCACGGCACGACTCGATCGGCGTGAGGCACGAGGGGCTCCGGATTGGCCAGCGCGAACGCGATCACCCGCCAGCCGGCCCGTTGCGCCTCCCGGGCCATGAGGGCCGGCAGCGCCCCGGCGCCGCCGACCAGGCCCAGCGCCTCGGCCATCCCCCTAGTGGGGCGGCCAGTCGAGGTTGGGCCGACCTTCCTCGATCATGCGCTCGATCTCGAGCGCCACGGCAAGCGAGCGGACGTCGTCCTGCTCGACGAGCTCCACCGCGCCGGTCTGCTGCGCCTCGCGGACGGCCTTGAGCATGTGCAGGATCTCCGACTTGAGGGGGTTCTCCTTGTGGACGAACAGGTGCTCGACGAAGGACTCCTGACGGTAGCGGATCGACTCCCGGTTCAGCACGTACTCGGCCGCAGCGCGCCGGTGGATCTGGATGTCTTGGTCGGTGTAGTCGAGGAAGATGTACGCGTCGGGCTGCGTGATGGCGAGCGTCCGGACCTTGTGCTCGGTGGCCCGGCTCGCGGTGATGTTGGCGACCGTGCCGCTCTCGAACACGATCTGCACGTTGGCGACGTCGGAGCGCGCCGAGTGGACCCGCGAGCCGGCCGCCGTGATCCGCCGAACCTCGCTGTCCACCAGACCCAGCACGATGTCGACGTCGTGGATCATGAGATCCATGATCACCGTGTCGTGCTGCACCCGGGGGACGAACGGCCCGAGCCGGCGGGACTCCACCAGGATCGGGTTGGCGACGATCTTCCGGAGCTCCTGAACGGCGCCGTTGAACCGCTCGACGTGGCCGACGTGCAGGACGACGTTCTGCTCCCGGGCAATCCGGAAGAGGCCGCGCGCCTCCTCAAGCGTGGAGGTCAGCGGCTTCTCCACCAGGACGCTGATGCCCGCCTCCAGGCATTCCTTCGTGACCTCGAAGTGAAGCGGGGTCGGCACGGCGATGGACACCACGTCCACCTTGCCGAAGAGCTCTCGGAAGTCCGTGAACGCCTGCGAATCATATTGCGCCGCGAGGCGGGCCGCCTTGCCGGCGTCCGCGTCAACGATGCCCACGAGGTCAACGTCCCACAGCTCCGCGTAGACGAGGATGTGGTATTGCCCCATGTGCCCGGCGCCGATGACCCCGGTTCGCATCCGCTTCTGCTCGCGCTTGCCCATCTCCCTCCCCTAGCAGATCCCACGCTTTGAAGACGCGATGAACTCGCAGAGGTGCTCCACCTCGGGCGACGGCTCGACCTCGCCACGGATCCGCTCCAGCGCCGGCCCTGGCGCGTGGCCGGAGCGGTACAGGATCTTGTACGCGCGCTGGAGGTTGAGGCGGACCTCGGCCGGCACACCGGCGCGCCGCAGCCCCACGATATTCACCCCGCGTACCTCGGCGGGATTGCCCTCGACGATGAAGTACGGCGGCACGTCCTGGGGGATCCGGGAGCATCCGCCAACGAAGGCGAGCGTCCCGATGCGCACGAACTGGTGTATCCCCGTCAGGCCCGAGATCACGGCCCGGTCGCCAACCTGCACGAAACCCGTGAGCGCCGTGTACCCGGTCATGATCACGTGATCGCCGATCTGGCAGTCATGCGCGATGTGGCCCTGCGCCATCAGGTAGCAGTCCTTCCCGATCACGGTGAAGCCGTCCGGCGTCGTCGCGCGGTGGATCGTCGCGTACTCGCGCACCACCGTGCCCTCGCCGATCCGCACGCCCGACGGCGTCCCCTGCTTCCACTTGAGGTCCTGCGGCGGGAGGCCGATCGCCGCCCCCGCGTAGATCTGGCACCGGGCCCCCAGCTCGAGCGGCCCCTCCAGCACGACGTGGGGACCGATCTCGACGTCCTCGCCCAGACACACGCCGTCGCCGACGACCGCGAACGGTCCCACGCGCGCACCCGGGCCCAGCCGGGCCCCCGGGTGCACCACCGCCGTCGCGTGGATGTCCATCGCGCGCTCACCCACCGGGCACAGTCCCCTCGCTCGTCCCCAGACGGCGCTCCAGGGCGTCCATGCGGCGACCCAGGGCGCGCACGTCACGCAGGAGGTCCGGGAGGCGACTGATGGCAGCCAGCGCCCGCAGGCCCGTGTCCCCCGCCATCGCCGGCGTGCCGATCATCCCGGCGCCGGCCGGCACATCGCGGTGCACCCCGGCCTGGGACCCGATCTGAGCCCCGTCACCCACCGTCACGTGGTCGGCGATCCCCACCTGCCCGGCCAGCACCACACCGCGTCCGATTCGACAGGAGCCCGCGATGCCAGCCTGCGCGACGATGATGGTGTCCGCCCCGACCACGGTATTATGGCCAATCTGCACCAGGTTGTCGATCTTGGTCCCCCGGCCAATCACGGTCTCGCCGAGGGTGGCCCGGTCCACCGTGACGTTGGCTCCGATCTCCACGTCGTCTTCCACGACGACCCGGCCCACCTGCGGGATCTTCCGGTGCGCCTGACCGTCGAACACGTACCCGAACCCGTCCGCGCCGAGGACGCTCCCGGGGTGGACGATCACGCGGCGCCCGACCGCGACGCGCTCCCGCAGCACGACATGCGGGTGGAGGATGCTCCCCTCCCCCACCTGGCAGTCGGGACCCACGAAGACGTGGGTGTGCAGGACCGCCCCGGCCTCGACCACCGACCGCTCGGCCACCACCGCGAAGGCGGACACGGTCGCATCGCCCGAGACCCGGGCGCTGTCAGCGACGTACGCCGTCGGATGCACGCCCGGGGTCAGGGTGGGCTCGGGGAAGAACACCCGGAGGACCGCGGCGATCGCCGCGTACGGCTGACCCACGCGGATCGCCGGCCGGCCGCCGAGGTCGAGCCCAGGCGGCGCGATCAGCGCGGCCGCCGCGCTCCGGCGGGCGACATCCAGGTGGCGGCCAGCCGCGACGAACGACAGATCGCCAGGTCCTGCGCTCTCGAGGCTGGCGAATCCCCGGATCTCGAGGGTCGGGTCGCCCTCGAGGTCCCCGCCGACGAGCCGCGCGAGCTCGCCCAGGGACCGGGCCGGCATCCTACTTCTTCTCCTTCGCTTTCTCCTGGTCGTACAGCTTGATGACCTCGTCGGTGACGTCGGCTTCCGGATCGCCGTATATCACGCCGCCGCTCCGCCGCTCGACGATGAGGAGGAAGCCCCGTTCCTTACCCATCTTCTCGATCACGCCCGTGAGCTCCTGCAAGATCCGCTGCGTGGCCAGCTGCTCCTTCTTCTGCAGCTCCTTTTCGAGGTCCTCGGCCAGCCGCCGGAGGTCACGCACCTTGCGTTGAAAGGTCTCTTCCTTTTCCCGGCGCGCCTCAGCCGACAGCACCAAGCCCTTCTTCTCCATCTCTTCACGCAGCTTGTCGACCTCGGTCCGGCGGTTGTCCACGTCCTTCTGCATCACCACCTTCTCACGCTCGAGCTGCTCTCGGGCGGCGACACCCGCGACCGAGCGCACGAGGACCCGCTGGACGTCCACGTATCCGATCCGCGTACTGGCGGCATCCGTGGTGGCGACCAACCCGGCGACGAGCCCGCCGACGACCAGCGTGACGGTTGCGACTGCCCACCTGTCTCTCATGGCATCACCTCTCACGGTCTCTGGTCTAAAAGGGCGCCCCGACCGTGAAATGAATCTGGAACGATTTCTCCCCCGGCTGCTTGTCGAGGTTATACCCGAAGTCGAGCCGAAGGGGGCCCAGAGGCGAGAAGAAGCGTGCCCCAACGCCGGCTCCCAGCCGGAGGTCCGTCGGGTCGAAATCGGTGCCGAATCCGTACGCGTTGCCCGCATCGAAGAAGAGCGCCAGCCGGAACCGAGGGATGATCGGGATCAGGAGCTCGGTGCTGAACAGGAGCTCCTTGTCACCGCCGATCCTCTCGCCAGCGGCATCCCGGGGGGACACCGATCGCGTCCGTTGCCCGCGCAGTGTGGTGGCGCCGCCCAGGAAGAAGCGCTCGAAGATGGGGACCTCCTGGCCGCCCCAGCCCTCCGCCATCCCGAAGAGTCCCCGAACAGCCCACACCAGGTTGAACACGGGTAGCGGGACGAACCACGCGGTTTCCGCAGTCACCTTGTAGAACTGGGTGTCGCCACCCAGGCCCGCGAACACGAACTCCACCGAGTTCCGGCTGCCCTTGGTCGGTTCGAAGAGGTTGTCCCGCGTGTCTCGGGCGAGAGTGAACTCTATCACCGAGTTGAGCTTCTTCCCTTCTTCCTTCTTCAGGTCCTGGCTCGCGGTGGTCGACACGTTGGAGATCTTGACCTCTTCCAGCCGGTATAATCCGGAGAGCGTCACGAACTCCGTAAGCGGATAGCTGGCGCGAAGGTCACCCCCGAGACGATCCTCCGTGAAGTCGTCGTACTCCCGTTCTCGGTCGTAGATGTCGAATCCCGCCTTAAGGGGCATGTCGAAGAGGTACGGCTCGGTGAACCCGACGAGCCCGAGCCGGCTCTTTGCACCGATGCGGACACGGAGAAACACCTCCTGACCCCGGCCGAAGAGGTTCCGCTGGCTCACGTCGAGCGTTGCAAAAAGACTGTCGACGCTGCTGTAGCCCGCACCGATGCTGAAGATTCCCGTCGCCCGTTCCTTGACGTCGACGGTGATCACCATCTTGTCGGGCGTCGACCCCGGCTCGGTGTTCACGTTCACCTCGTCGAAATAGCCGAGAGCAAAGAGCCGCTGGCGGCTCCGGACCAGCTTCTGGTACGTGAACAGCTCACCCTCGGCGACGCGCATCTCCCGGCGCAGCACCTTCTCAGAGCTCTTCGTGTTCCCCGTGAAGTTGATCCGCTCGACGTAGACCGGTCCACCCTCGACGATCGGGATCGTCACGTCCACCTTGAGGTTCGGCAGATCATTGACTGTCCGGGGATCGACCTCCGCCCGCGCCCGGCCCAGCTCGGAGTACCGGTCCAGAATCGCCCGCACCGACGTCCGCAGCGCGCCGCGGCTGAAGACGACGCCTTCCTGCAGCTTCACCAGCTTGCGGATCTCCTCGGTCGACAGAATCTCATTCCCTGTGATCGTGATGGTACCGGTGCGGAACTGGGGTCCCTCCACAACGCGGACGCGGAGGGTGACCTTCTTCCGCGCGAGGTCGGGTACGATCTCGGCGGATTCCACGCGGGCCTGGATGTAGCCGTGGTCGGCGTAGAGCTGCAGGATGCGGTCGACGTCATCGTCGAACACCTTGCGCTGGACGGTTGAGAACGGGAAGATCCAGTACAGGCGCTCCTTGGTCGACATCGCGTCCTTGATCTGCCCCGCGGTGAGCGCGCTGTTCCCCTCGATGAGGATGCGGTCGATGTGGAGCTTCGGCCCTTCCTCGATCCGGAACACGACCCGCAGGTCGCCTTCGGGCGTGCGCTCGGTGCGCGGGCTGATCTGGACGCCGAAGAACCCCTCGTCCTCGTACTTCTGGCGAATGGCCTCCTCGGCCTTCTGGACCTCGACCGGGTTGTAGAGCACGCCGACGCGGATGGTGGCCTTTTCCCGGAGCTCCTGCGTCTTGAGCTCCGCGTTCCCCTCGAAGCTGACCTCACGGAGGAGGGGCCGCTCGACCACGACGAAGATCACGCGCACTCCGCCCTCGAACTCCTCGGTTCGGACCTGCACGTCGTCGAAGAACCCGAGGGCGAATATGGACCGGACGTCATCGCGGAGCGCGGCGGGCGCCAGCGGATCGCCGATCTTGGTCGTCACTCGATTCAGGATCGCCGGAGCCTGGATGCGGCGGTTTCCCTCGACGGCAATGTCGCGGACGGACGGGATCGGCCGCGGCTCGGTCGGCGGTGCTTGCTGGGCCCGCGCAGTCCCGGTGAGGACCAAGAGCGCGATCAGTGCTGAGAGAAGGCTCCCTCCCCTCGTCCAGGGCCTCCCTTGCGGGCACCCCCCGACGGGGGCCGAGGGCACTCCTCGGGCGAACCGGGACCGGGAGGTCAGCGCTCCGCCAGGCTCAGCGAAGGCTCGGAGACGGGCTCGAAGATGAGCCCCTCACCCTGGACCCGGACCTCGATCTGGACTCCGTCCTGGACCCGCCCGGCGATGATGGATTCGGCCAGCGGATCCTCGATGTGCTTCTGTATGATGCGCCGAAGCTGCCGCGCACCGTAGGTCGTGTCGAAGCCCTTTTCGATCAGGAAGTTCACGGCCTCAGCGGACAGTCCGACGCGGATCGCCCGCTCTTCGAGCTGCCGGTTCACACGCTCGAGCATGAGCTGCACGATGCCCCGGATGTGGTCCTCGCTGAGCGAGTGGAACACGATCACCTCGTCGATCCGGTTGAGGAACTCCGGTCGGAAGGCCCGCTTGAGCTCATCGAGCACGCGATCCTTCATCCGGTCGTAGGTGTCCTCGGCCGACGCCGAGAGGAAGCCCGGGCTGGTGCGCTTGCCGATCAGAGCCGTCCCCAGGTTCGACGTCATGATCAGGATGGCGTTCTTGAAGTCCACGACGTGCCCGAGGGAGTCCGTCAGGCGGCCGTCGTCCAGCACCTGGAGGAGCATGTTGAACACGTCCGGGTGCGCCTTCTCGATCTCGTCGAAAAGCACGACCGAGTACGGTCGTCGTCGCACCTTCTCCGTGAGGTAGCCGCCCTCCTCGTACCCGACGTAGCCGGGCGGGGCTCCCAGGAGCCGCGACACCGAGAACTTCTCCATGTACTCGGACATGTCGACGCGGATCAGCGCGTTCTCGTCGCCGAAGAGGAACTCCGCCAGGGCCCGCGCGAGCTCGGTCTTCCCGACGCCGGTCGGTCCGAGGAAGATGAAGGAGCCGACGGGCCGCTTCGCGTCCTTGAGCCCGGCCCGCGAGCGCCGGATCGCGCGGGAGACCGCCCGGATCGCGTCGTCCTGACCCACGACCCGCGCGTGGAGGGCCTCCTCCATCCGCGCGAGCTTCGCGGACTCCTTCTCCTCGAGCCGTGAGAGCGGGATGCCCGTCCAGCGGGACACGATGTACTCGATGTCCTGCTCGCCCACGACCTGGGTCTGCCGGTTCTTGTTCTTCTCCCACTCGCGCTTGAGCTCTTCCTCGCGACCGCGAAGCGCCTTCTCCTTCTCGCGGAGCGAGGCGGCTTTCTCGAACTCCTGTGCCTCCAGGAACATGTCCTTCTCACGGACGACGCGCTCGATCTCCTTCTCGAGCTCCTTGATCGTCGCCGGGGGCGTCATGGCCTGGAGCCGCGTCCGGCTCGCCGCCTCGTCGATCACGTCGATCGCCTTGTCCGGCAGGTGGCGCTCGGTGATGTGGCGGTCGGCCAGTTTCACGGCGAGGTCTATCGCCGCGTCGCTGATCTTCACGCGATGATGCGCCTCGTACTTCGGCCGGAGACCCTTGATGATCTCGACCGCTTCCTGGACCGACGGGGCCCGCACGATGATGGGCTGGAACCGCCGCTCGAGAGCGCCGTCCTTCTCGATGTGCTTCCGGTACTCGTCGAGGGTCGTCGCCCCGATGCACTGGATCTCGCCGCGAGAGAGCGCCGGCTTGAGCATGTTCGAGGCGTCGATGGCACCCTCGGCCGCGCCGGCGCCGATGAGCGTGTGCAGCTCGTCCAGGAAGAGGATCACGTTCTCCGACTGCCGGATCTCTTTCATGACGGCCTTCAAACGCTCCTCGAACTGACCGCGGTACTTCGTGCCCGCGACCAGCGCGCCCAGGTCGAGTTGGAGCAGCCGCTTCCCGACGAGGACGTCCGGCACGTCGTGGTTGACGATCTTCTGGGCGAGACCCTCGACGATCGCCGTCTTGCCCACGCCAGGCTCGCCAATCAGCACGGGGTTGTTCTTCGTCCGCCGGGAGAGGATCTGGATGACCCGCTCGATCTCCGTCTCGCGCCCGATCACGGGGTCGAGCTTGCTGTCGCGGGCGAACTGAGTCAGGTCACGCGCGAACTCGTCGAGGACCGGCGTCTGGCTCCGCTTTTTCGGGCGCGGGTAGTACTGATCGCCCAGGAGCGCGAGCGTCTCCTGGCGGACCTCGTCGAGCCGGGCCCCGAGCGACTCGAGGATCTTCGCCGCGATCGACTGCCCCTCCTTCATCACGCCGAGGAGGAGGTGCTCGGTGCCGATGTAGTTGTGTCCGAGCTGGCGCGCTTCCTCGATCGACAGCTCCAGCACCCGCTTGGCCTGGGGCGTGAACGGGACCTCGCCGAACGTGAGCGTCTTCGGGAACCCGGCCAGCGCTCGCTCGACCTCGCTCTTGACGGTCTCGAGGCGCAGCCCCAGGCGTTGGAGGACCGCCGTCGCGATCCCCTCCCCGTCTCGGATCAACCCGAGCAGGATGTGCTCGGTTCCCACGAAGTCGTGGCGGAACCGGCCAGCCTCTTCACGGGCCAGGATGATGACGCGTCGCGCACGCTCAGTGAATCGCTCGAACACGTGCCCTCCTCCAGGCCCAGCGTCCCGGCGCCGGGCGGCCGCACGAGGCGCCCTCCCCCGACGGAGGCACAGGGCGCGTTCGCCAACTCCCGGCGTCATTATACATGGCCCGTGAAGGCCTCGTGGAAATTTTCGACCATCCGACCGGCACTTAGGGCCGATCGGGCCCCCAAACGCCCCCGCGATCTGGCGGGCGTCAGGCCTCGATGATGGCGCGCCCGTCAACGAGCCGGACGAGGCGGTCCGCGCGCCGCGCCAAGTCCAGGTTGTGCGTGGCGATGACGAAGGCCACGCCGCGCTCGGCCTGGAGTCGCGCGAACAGCTCGAAAACATCCTGGCTCGTCTTGGGATCGAGGTTACCGGTGGGCTCGTCGGCCAGGATCATGGCGGGCTTGCCCACGAGCGCCCGCGCGAGGGCGACGCGCTGCTGCTCGCCGCCGGAGAGCTCGCCCGGCCGGTGAGCGACACGCTCGAGGAGGCCGACCTCTCGGAGGGCGTCCAGAGCCAGGCCGCGCGCCTCCACGGCCGGCCGCCGCTGGATGAGCGCCGGGAGCATGGCGTTCTCGAGCGCGGAGAAGTCGGTGAGCAGATTGTAGAGCTGGAACACGAACCCGACCTCGTCCCGCCGGAACCGCGTCAAGTCAGCCTCCGGGCGGCAGAAGAGGTCTTGCTCCCGGAAGCGCACCCGCCCCCCCGTTGGCCGGTCCAGGGCGCCGAGGACGTGGAGCAGCGTGGACTTGCCCACGCCCGACGCGCCCACCACCGCCACCAGTTCCGCCTCGTGGACCGTGAGGTTGACCCCCTTCAGGACCCGCAGGACCTCGCCGCCGGCGCGGTACTCCTTCTCGACCCCGTCCGCGACGATCAGGGGCGTGCGCGATGACCCATCCGGCGCGTCGGCGCCGCGGAGGCCCGGACCGGGTCCGACCGCCTCACTCATAGCGGAGTACCTCGACCGGGTGCAGGCGGGCCGCCTGGCGCGAAGGGTAGAGGGTTGCCAGGAACGAGAGAACCAGGGCGGCCACCGCGATGAGGACGAGCTCCGGCGGGTGCATCTTCATGGGGAGCTCCGAGAGCTGGTAGACGTCGCCGGGGATCTTGACGACGTGGTAGCGGTCCTGGATGACGCCGATGGCCACCCCGAGGAGCGTACCCACCGTCGTCCCGACCAGGCCGATGAGCACGCCCTCCGCCATGAAGACGACGGTGATGCTCCGGGAGGAGGCGCCAAGTGCGCGGAGGACGCCGATCTCCCGGCGCTTCTCGGCGACCATCAGGATGAGGTGGCTGATGATGGCGAAGGCGGCCACGAAGATGATCAGCGTCAGGATCACGAACATCGCGGTCTTCTCGAGCTGGATCGCCGAGAAGAGGTTGCGGTTCATCTCGGTCCAGTCGCGGGTCCAGTAAGGCAGTCCGAGCGCCGAGCCGAGCTCCCGGGACACCCGCCGCGCCTGGTAGACGTCGGCCAGGCGGACCTCGATGCCGGACACCCGCCCCCCCAGCTCCGCGAACTGCTGCGCCGTGGCGATGGAGGTGTAGGCGAGCGCGGCGTCGTACTCGTAGAGGCCGATCTCGAAGATGGCGACGACCCGCAAGGGGCGCATCTTCGGGATCGTGCCCACCGCGGTGACGGCGCCACGGGGCGAGATCGCGACCACCGTGTCGCCCACGAACGCCCCGAGTGTTCGTGCCAGCTCGCGGCCGAGCGCGATCGTCCCCTCCGGCCCCGCCAGATCGGCCAGGCTCCCCTGCTTGACCCGCTGCTGGAGCTCGCGCCGCTCGGCCTCCGGGTCGATCCCGCGCAGCACCACGCCCGTCGCGGACTCGCCGTGCGAGAGCATCACCTGCTGCAGGACGAACGGCGCCGCGGACCGGACGTCCGGGTGCGCCCGGATGAGTCCCAGAGCGCGGGCGGGATCCTCGATGCCGCGCCCGCCCACATCCATCACGAGGATGTGCGATGTCGTCCCCAGAATCTTGCTCCGCAGCTCGTCCTCGAAGCCGGACATGACGGCCAGGACCACGATGAGGGCCATGACACCGATGGCCATGCCGGCCATCGCGATGATCGTGAGGAGAGAGAGGAGGCCACGCCCCCCCTTCGACCGGAGGTACCGCAGCCCGATGAGGAGCTCGAAGGGCAGCCCGCGGCCCATGCTCAATCCTCGTCCGTCCCGAAGGCCTCGGGACGGAGCAGCGGGAAGAGGATCACGTCCCGGATCGACGGCCGGTCGGCGAAGAGCATCGTCAGTCGGTCGATCCCGATCCCCTCCCCCGCGGTCGGCGGCAGGCCGTACTCCAGGGCCCGGATGTAGTCCTCGTCGAGGCGGTGTGCCTCCTCGTCACCCGCCTCCCGGGCGTGAAGCTGCTGCTCGAACCGGCGTCGCTGCTCGAGGGGATCGTTGAGCTCCGTGTACGCGTTCGCCACTTCCATCCGGGCCACGAACAGCTCGAAGCGGTCGACGAGGCCGGGGTTGTCCCGTTTCTGGCGCGCCAGCGGCGATATCTCCGTCGGGAAATCGATGACGAACGTCGGCTGGACGAGTGTGGGCTCGACGAAGGTCTCGAATACGTCCTTCCAGATCTGGTAGGCGGGCGTCGCCGCACCCCACCCCCAGGCGCCCGGGTCCAGGCCCCGTCGGCCGGCCGCCTTCCGCGCGACCACCCGGATCCGCTCCCGGTCGCGCAGCTCGTCTGGCCCCACCCCGATGGCGCCGGCCACCGCGTCGAGGTAACGGAGCCGCCGCCACGGCGGCGTCAGGTCGATCCGCTCCCCCTGGTAGGTGACCGTCGGCCCGCCGGTCAGCGTCTGTCCCAGCTCCACGAAGAGCGCCTCCGTGAGCTCCATCAGGTCGCCGTAGTCGGCGTACGCCTGATAGAACTCGAGCATGGTGAACTCGGGGTTGTGCTGGGTCGACACGCCCTCGTTCCGGAAGATCCGGCCGATCTCGTAGACCCGGTCGAACCCGCCCACCACCAGGCGCTTGTGGTGCAGCTCCAGCGCGATGCGCAGGAAGAGCGGGATGTCCAGCGCGTTGTGGTGGGTCGCGAACGGCCGGGCTGTCGCGCCGCCGGGGATCGGCTGCATCACCGGCGTCTCGACCTCCAGGAATCCGCGCGCGTCCAGGAACCCGCGGACGGTCTGGATGAGGCGTGTCCGGAGCCGGAACACCTCTCGCACGCCGGGATTCACGAGCAGGTCCACGTACCGCTGGCGGTACCGTGTCTCCACGTCCCGGAGGCCATGCCACTTCTCCGGCAGCGGCCGCACCGATTTCGAGAGGAATGTCCAGGCCTTGACCTGGACCGTGAGCTCCCCCGTCCGCGTGCGCATGAGATCGCCGGTCACGCCCACGAAGTCCGCGACGTCGAGGTCCGTGAAGCCTGCGTAGGTGTCGCCGAGCACGTCGGCGCGGGCGTAGAGCTGGAGAGTCCCCGTCTGGTCGAGGATGTGGGCGAAGCAGGACCGGCCGTGATGACGGATCGACATGACGCGCCCCGCGACGCTGACCGGTCCCGCGCCCCGGAGCTCCTCCTCGGGGGCGGCGTCCCACCGGGCGTGGAGTGGGCCCGCCCAGTGCGACACCGGGAAGCGCGTCCCGAACGGGTCCACGCCGGCGGCGCGGAGGGCGCGGAGCTTCTCCTGGCGCCGGCGGACCAGCTCGTTCCCGGCGAGGGGTGCGCCGCCCTCAATTCCGCCTGACCCGCCCGGGGGGTCGTCGGACATCGTCATCCCTACCCCCGCCCCGCGAACAGGAACGCCTCGATGAACGGGTCGATGTCACCGTCCATCACCGCGTCCACGTTGCCGATCTCGACGTTCGTCCGGTGGTCCTTGATGAGCTGGTAGGGGGCGAACACGTACGAGCGGATCTGGCTCCCGAACGCGATCTCCTTCTTGTCCCCGGTCAGCTGCTCGAGCTCCACCTTTCGCTTCTGGTCCGCGATCTGGTAGAGACGCGCCCGGAGCACGCGCATGGCCGTGTCCCGGTTCCGGAGCTGCGACCGCTCGTTCTGGCAGGACACCACGATCCCCGTGGGCAGGTGCGTGATCCGCACGGCCGAGTCCGCAGTGTTGACGCCCTGGCCGCCCGGACCGGACGAGCGGAAGACGTCCACGCGAAGCTCGTCGTCACGAACCACGACCTCGATGTCCTCGACCTCCGGCATGACCGAGACGGACGCGAAGGAGGTGTGACGGCGCTTGGCGGCGTCGAAGGGTGAGATCCGCACCAGCCGATGGACTCCCGTCTCACCCTTCAGGTGCCCGTAGGCGTAGTCGCCGGTGATCTCGAGCGTCGCCGACTTGATGCCGGCCTCGTCCCCCGGGAGCAGGTCCACGACCTCGACCTTGTAGCCACGCCGCTCGGTCCAGCGGGTGTACATGCGGAGGAGCATCTGCGCCCAGTCCTGAGACTCGGTGCCGCCGGCCCCGGCGTGAATGGAGAGGATGGCGTTCTTCCGGTCGTGATCCCCGGACAGAACGACCGTCAGCTCGAAGTCGTGAAGCTCCCGGCGCAGGCGCTGGAGACTCGACTGGATCTCCGCCTCGATGCTCTCGTCACCCTCCTCGAGAGCCATCTCCCAGAGGGTCCGCAGGTCGCCGAGCTCGCGCGTGAGCTCGTCCGCCCGCCCGACGAGCCGGGAGAGGTCGTTGCGTTCGCGGACCAGCCCCTGGGCACGCCGGCTGTCGTCCCAGAATCCCGTGGTCGCCATCTCCGCGTCGATGGCCGCGATGCGTGCCTCCTTCGAGGCCAGGTCAAAGATGCCCCCGAAGGTCTTCGAGCCGCCGCTCGACGTCCGAGAACTCGCGCCGGAGCTCGCCCAGCACGCCGCTTAGCCCCGCCGGCCCGCGGCCAGGCCACCCACGAGCGCGGCCCCCGACATCACCGCGCAGGCGTAAGCGAAGACGTCGCCGAAGCGGGCGTAGAAGGTGTGCCCGCGGCGGAGCGGCACCTCGCCCCGGAGCGTGCCGCGTGCTCCGAGCGGGAGCGTGCTCTGGATCGCGCCCGACGGGAGCACGAACGCCGACACGCCGGTGTTAGCGGCGCGCACGATCGCGACGCGATTCTCGACCGCCCGGAGCGGCACCATCGCCAGGTGCTGCAGCGGGCCGCCCGAGTCGCCGAACCACGCGTCGTTGGTGATGTTGGTCATGAAGCTCGCGCCCTCCGCGACAAACTGCCGGAAGAGGTCGGGGAAGATGACCTCGTAGCAGATGACCGTGCCGAACGGCGTGCCCTCCAGCGGAAGGACCGTCACCTGACGGCCGGGCGTGAAGTCCCCGATCTCGGCGGCGATCGCCTCTACGAAAAAGAGGAGCCGCTTCAGGGGCACGTACTCCCCGAACGGCACCAGGTGCATCTTATCATAGCGAGCGCGCACGCCGGCCGCGTCCACGAGGAAAGCGCTGTTCAGGTAGCGCACCCTGCGCCCATCGGTCTCCGCGTCGGGCGCGCCGACGAGGAGCGGCACACTCACACCGTTCGCCAGGTCGGTCAGCCAGCGCAGCGCGCCCGGCTCGAAGCGGACATACGCGGGCACCGCGGCCTCCGGCCACACGACGAGCCGGCTCCCCGGCGCGGCGGCGCGCGTCAGCTCGCCGTAGATGCGGAGCGTCTCCGCCTTGAACCCGGCGTCCCACTTCACGGTCTGCGGGATGTTCCCCTGCACCACGGCAATTGGCACGGTCGGCGCGGCCCCCGGGGCGAGGTGGGCGCGACCGACCAGGAGCGTGCCGCCGACGGCGGCCGCCGCGAGAAGGCCGGCTCCCGCGGCCGCCCGCCAGCGCCGCTCGAGCGCGACCCAGGCCAGCGCCGTGTTCACCAGTACCAGGAGGGCGGACACCCCGTACACACCAGTCCACGCGGCGATCTGGATGACGAGGAGGCGCCGCGACGGGACGTATCCCAGGAGGCCCCAGGGAAAGCCGCTCAGGAAGTGGCCTCGCAGGAGCTCGGCCGTCACCCACAGCGCGGGCGCGAGCCACAGCGACCGGGGACCGAGCCGCCCTCCCAGCCAGGCAAGCCCTCCCGCGACACCGCCCCAGAACAGGGCGAGGTACCCCGCGAGCGCCAGGACCACGAGGACGGCGACCGGTGTCGTCATCGTGGAGAAGGTCGTCATCGTGTGGGTCAGCCAGCGCAGAAGCGGGAGGAAGAATGCCAGGCCCGCCACCCAGCCCTCGAGGAGCGCGCGCCGGGTCGTCCCCGCCGTGACTCCGAGCGCGAGCACCGGCGCGAGGGCCACCCATCCCAGGAGGTCCCACCCGGGCCAGGGAAATGCGAGATGCATAGCGAAACCCGCGAGCGCGGCGAC
>Ga0114129_10000830_pt1 | contig 39917 bp, 34 predicted proteins | sample RhiMetdeltSRZDD1_FD_80071 | JGI IMG/M metagenome (GOLD analysis project Ga0114129, IMG submission 80071) | Populus rhizosphere microbial communities from Tennessee, USA - Rhizosphere MetaG P. deltoides SRZDD1 (version 2) (version 2) | ecosystem: Host-associated > Plants > Roots > Rhizosphere >...
AACTCGCGGTCGGCATCGGCGACCGGATAACGGGCACCCAGCACGTGATAGGCGTCCTCCGCCCCTGCGGCCTGGGCGGCGTGGAGATCGACGGTTTTCAGACCGAAGCGACGGGCGAGCCGGATGACGGTCTGGTGGTCGGTGTTGATGAGCTCCCCGCACCACTCGCTGACCTGGCCGTCCCGCCAGTAACCCGTCGCGTTCGAGTGAACCCTGCCCCCCACCTGGCCCGCAGCCTCGTACACCGTGGCGACAACACCGGCGTCGTGAAGGGTCAGGGCCGCGCTCAGGCCGCCGAGCCCTGCCCCGACGACGGCGACGGTCGCCGGCGGCTTTCGCGCTGGCGCCTTCTTCGTTGGCGGTGGGGCCTGAGCAGCCGCGAGATGGTCGACGCCAAGGGCGATCCAGGCAGCCGCTGCGCCTCCGCCCAGGAGGAGCGCGCGCCGCGACAGCGGACGCGGGCCGCCTTCCGCAATCGGGCGGGATTGCATCTCCTCCCGGGCCCGGGCCCAGTCGGCCCGGATCACGGCGGGCGGGAGGTTCCGCCGCCACGCGGCCGCCTGGACGGCCGCGAGCATGACGACCGCGTCTCCGAGGGGCGTCCTGGTCAAGACCGTGCCTCGCCGTGCGCTCCGGGCGTGGCTCAGCTTGCAGGGCGGAGCTTCCGAGCTTCTTCGTCCGACGGGAGGACCTTCGCTCCCGGGACGTGCTCCCAGTCGACCATGACACCGACCCCGCGCTGCGGATCGAACCTCGTGGTGTCGATCCACGCGGCCATCGTCGACTGATGGTCGGACGCGCGGAACGGTCCACGCGAAATGCGGGTCATCCGATGCTCCTCCCCGAGTCAGGACAGGCCGCTGGTCTCGCGGGAACGGGCTCGTCGGCTCGGCGGAATCGTAGCACGCGGGGCTCGCACCCCGTACTCCGGGCGATCCTGCGACACGGCTCGGCCTGCCCGCAGGAGTTCCATGACAGGACCACGGCCGGATTGCTATAGTGCGCGCGATGCTAGAGCGTCTGCCGGGCTGGCTCGGCTGGGCCCGAGACACGGAGCACGCGCGCCGCGTCGGAATCCTGGCGCGTACACCCGTCTTCGCTGGCCTCCCGCATCGCTTGCTCGCGCGGCTCGCGGTACAGCTCTTCGAGAAAGCCTACGCGCCCGGGGAAGCGGTGTTCTCCGAGGGCGACCCGGGCAAAGGGCTCTTCGTGGTCTTGGATGGCGAGATCGAGGTTGTCCGCGACATGGGGCAGGGCCCGCAGCGGATCGTGACCTTCGGGCCCGGCACCGCCTTCGGCGAGCTTGCCCTGATTGACGACCTCCCGCGCTCCGCCAGTGCGGTGGCGACAACGCCGACCCGGCTCCTGATCCTCTACCGGAGCCACTTCGAGGATCTCGTCGCCGGCGACCGCGTCATCGCGCTGGTGGTGGCGAAGAACCTCCTACGCCTCCTGGCCGGGTACGTGCGCGCCGCCAACGTGACGCGCGCGAAGGCCGAGACGGCCGTCGCCCCGGCGCCCACCGGCGACGCCAGCGTCCCACCGGCGGTCCGGTGAGCGACGGCTCCGTCGTCCCCGAACCAGCGCCAGCACCAGCGCCGCCACCGCTCTCACCGCCCGCTCGAGGCGCCTCCCCGCTCGCCTGGCTGGCGGTCGCCGCGGCCGTCGTCGGGCTGGGCTTCTTGCTCCGGGGGCTCGTCATCCCGATCGCGTTGGCCGCCCTCCTCGCGTACTTCCTGAATCCGCTCGCGGCGCGCATCCAGGACTTCGGGATCCGCCGAACCGTGTCGGTGACGACGGTCTTCGCCGGCGTCGGCCTGCTCGTGGTCCTCCTGGCCACCGTCGTGGCTCCGCGCTTCCGCGCGGAAGGCACGGCGCTGATCTCGAACCTTCCGTCGCTCGCCCGCACGCTCGAGATCGGCATCGACGGGCTTCAGGCGGAGCTCGTCCGGACGTATCCGCAGACGCAGCGGTTTGTCCCGAAGGAGCCGCGGCACGAGGGCTGGCTGTTCGAGCTCATCGAGGAGCGCATGGGCAACGCCTCCGAGCTCCTGGCCCACTTCGGGCTGATCGCCTTCATCGTCGCGCTCACGCCCATCTTCGCGTTCTTCTTCCTTCGGGACGGCGGTGCCATCGTCGCCTATCTGATCGACCGGCTGCGGCCGGTCCACATCGAGACGACCGTCGCCGTGTGGTGCGAGATCGACCGGATCATCGGCCGCTACCTCCGCGGACTCGCCCTCGACGCGCTCGTGATCGGCGCGCTGGCCACCGTGGGCCTTTGGCTCGTGGGCGCGCCGTACCCGTTGCTTCTCGGCGCATTCACGACGCTAGTGAATCCCCTGCCCTACCTCGGGACCGTCCTGAGCGTGGGCGTGGCGGCCATCGTGTCGATCGCCAACGGTCAGCCGATCGGCCGCGTGGGCTGGATCGTCGTGGTCTACGTGATCATCCGGATCCTGGACGACCTCGTGGTGGCAGCGATCACGATCGGCGGCAGCGTCCACATGCACCCCATGCTCGTGATGGTGTCGATCCTCGTCGGCGAGCAAACGCTTGGACTTCTCGGCATGGTGGCGGCAGTCCCTCTTGTCACCGTGGTGAAGGAGTGCGCGCGTCTCCTCCTCGAGCACCGCCGAAACCTCGCGCGCCCCCACGTGCCCACCGCCGGAAGGGCGAGACGCATCCCGCAGTATGTCTGCTGATCTCGCGCTCCCCGCCCGGCTGCTCATGGGCTCGGGGCCGACAAACCCCGATCCGCGCGTGCTCCGGGCGATGGCCACCGGGCTCGTCGGGCAGTTCGACCCGGCGTTCACCGCGCTCATGGGTGAGACCCAGGAGCTCCTCCGGCAAGTGTTTCGCACGCGGAATCGCTCGACGTTCCCCGTGCCGGGAACGAGCCGCGCCGGAATGGAGGCGGCGGTCGTCAGCCTCGTCGAGCCCGGCGAGCGGGTCGTCGTCGTCGAGAACGGTCGCTTCGGGCTTCTCTTCGAGGAGATTGCCCGGCGCGCGGGCGCCGAGGTCACGGTGGTGCGGACACCCTGGGGCAAGCCGGTGGATCCGGACGACGTGCGGCGCGCCCTCGACGCCGCCCCGGCGATGGCCGTTCTCGTCGTCCACGCCGAGACGTCGACGGGCGCGATGAACCCCGTGCGAGAGGTCGCCGCCGCTGCCCACCGGCAGGGGGTGGCCGTGGTCGTCGACGCGGTGTGCTCGTTCGCGGGTGCGCCGCTCGAGACGGACGCCTGGGAGCTCGATGTCGTGGTAGCGGGCACCCAGAAGTGCCTGGGCTGCCCGTCAGGCCTCGCCCCCGTCACCTACTCGGATGCGGTCGCCGCCCGGATGGCTCGGCGCCGGAGCCCCATCCGCTCGAACTACCTCGACCTGACCCAGCTCGATCGCTACTGGAGCCCGGAGCGGCTGAATCACCACACGGCGCCGACGACGATGGTCTACGGTCTCCGGGAGGCCCTGCGCATCGTGTTGGAGGAGGGGCTCGACGCGCGCATCGCCCGGCACCGGTGCGCCGGCGAGGCGATGGCGATGGGCCTCGCGGCACTCGGCCTCGAACTCTTCGGTCAGCCGCTGGGCCCCGGCAAGATGCCGATGCTCGCGCCCGTCGCCGTCCCGGAAGGCGTCGACGACGCGGCCTTCCGGGCGCGGCTTCTCGAGGCGCACGGGGTCGAGATCATGGGTGCCTTCGGCGCCCTCGCCGGCCGGGTCTGGCGGATCGGGTCGATGGCCGACAACGCCCGGCCCGCGCCCGTCCTGCGAACCCTCGGCGCCCTCGGGGACACGCTCGGGGGGCGGGCGCGCGGGATGGTCCCGGATGCCCTCACGGCGGCGGGGCGGCGCTTCGACGCGCTCGCGCGCGCCGCCGCTCCGGCCTGACCGGCCCGGCTGGAGCGCTGGACGCGACGAAGGGAGTAGCCCGCCGGGCTGAACAGGACGCCCAGCGCCGTCTACCGCCTGGGCCGGGCCCGGCTCAGGACTCTCCGCGGAGGGTCGGGTCGAGAACGTCCCGCAGCCAGTCCCCGGTCCGGCTGACCACGAACGAGGTCAGCATCAGCACGGCGCCGGGGCACACGGAGATCCACCAGGCCGAGTCGAGGTACTCGCGTCCTTCCTGGATCATCCCGCCCCAGGACGGCGTCGGCGGCTGGATCCCCAGCCCGAGGAACGACAGCGTCGCCTCCAGCACAATCGCGCGCGCCAGCTCCAGCGTCGCGATCACCATGAACGTGGACGCGACGTTCGGCAGGATGTGCCGGACGAGCACCCGCGGCACCGATCCGCCGAGGGCGAGGATCGCGCTCACGAAGTCCCGCTGACGGAGCGACAGGACCTGCGACCGAAGCACCCGGGCGTAGGTCACCCAGCCGGAGAGCCCGACGACGATGATGAGGTTGGGGAACGAGGGACCCAGCACCGCGATGATCCCGATCGCGAGCAGGATGAACGGGAACGCGAGCTGAGCGTCCGCCACCGTCATCACGATCTCGTCCACCCACCCGCCGCGGAATCCCGCGACCAGCCCGAGCAGTCCCCCGACGACGCCGCCCACCGCCACCGCCGCGAAGCCGATCGTCAGCGACACCCGCGTCCCGAACACCATGCGCGACAGCACGTCGCGGCCTAGCTGGTCGGTGCCGAGGAGATAGGCCTTGCCGTCGGAGGCCTCGAGGGTCGGGCCCTTGAGCCGCGCCCGGAGCGAGCCGCGCTCCGGGTTGTGCGGGGCCAGGAGCGGCGCCGCGAGGGCCACTAGCGCGAGCAGCGCGACGAACATCCCCGCGCCGTAGAGCGGCCACGGAACACGCGCTCGTCGGGGGGCGGAAGCCGCCGGCAGCGCCACGGCCAGGGCGTCGGAGGACACGGCTTCCGCCTCCTTCACGCCCGCGCCCGTGGGTCGAGGATCCCGTAAAGGACGTCCAGCAGCAGGTTGGTCGCGATGAAGAGCACCGCCGCGATGAACACGGTCGACTGCACGACGGGGTAGTCGCGGTTGTAGATGGACTGAATCGCGAGCCGCCCAATCCCCGGCCACGCGAAGACCGTCTCGGTGACGACCGCACCCCCGAGCAACGTCCCGAACTGGAGGCCCGTGATGGTGAGGATCGGCAGCGCCGCGTTCCGCAGGGTGTGCTTCGTCACCACCCAGAGCTCCGACACCCCCTTGGCCCGGGCGGTCCGGACAAAGTCGGCCCGGAGTACCTCGAGCACCGCCGAGCGCGTGATCCGGGCGATCGACGCCATCGTGAAGGCGCCGAGCGTCAGCGCGGGCAGCACGAGGTGCCGCCAGTCCCCTCGCCCCGAGGTCGGGAACAGGTCGAACCTGAGCGCCAGGATCAGGATCAGGAGGATGCCGATGAAGAACGTCGGCGCCGACTGCCCGACGAGCGCCACCGCCATCGTCGCGTGGTCGAGCAGCGAGTTCCGACGCACGGCGGACAGGACGCCGATCGGGAAGGCGACGATGAGCGCCACCGCGAACGCGACGAGCCCGAGCTCGAACGTGGCCCGCAGATAGGACCGCGCCACCTCCATGGCGGGCTGCCGGAAGTGGATCGAGCGTCCGAAATCTCCCCGGACCACGTTGGCCAGGAACACTCCGTACTGGACCGGCAGGGACCGGTCCAGGCCGAGGTCGCGCCGCACGCGCTCCATCTCGGCGATCGGAGCGTCGGGCGGCAGGAGCAGCGGGACCGGGTCCCCCGACAGCCGCATCACGACGAAGACGACCGTCGAGACGAGCCAGAGGGCGACCAGGGTTCTGAAGAGCCGGTAGGCGAGGAAGCCGCCGAAACCGCGCATGGACGACAGCGACCGGTCCCGGAGCCGGAGCCCCGGGACCGGCGGGTTACCGTCGCGGCGCTAGGCGCGCCGAAGCTTCAGGTTGAAGCGTCGGACCTCGAACTGCTGGTTGGGGTTCGGCGTGAACTCCAGGTGCTTCTGCAGCCCGTAGTCCTCGTAGGGCTGCATGATGATGACCCAGCCGAACGCCTTGTCCAGCATGATCTTCGTCATCTTGCGGTAGGCCTCGCCGCGGAACTTCTCGTCGAGCGAGAACCGCGCCGCGTTGCCCAGCTCGTCCCACTCGGGATCGCGGAAGTAATCCTGCGGGCCATTGGGACTGAGCAGACGCCACATCATGCCGTCAGGATCGCGAAGCGTGGATGTGGGATCGGTCCACCAGAGCCCCTTGAAGGTCCTGTTGCGGTTCTTCTCGGCGCGCACCGAATACTCCACCACCTCGACCGCCGCGTTCAGACCCACGTCCTTCCACATGCTTGCGATCGCCTCGGACATGGCCTTGTCCTGGGCGACGTAGCCGATCGTCGTCTCGATGATGATCGGCTCGTTCTTATAGCCCGACTTCTTCACGAGCTCCCGCGCCTCATTCGGGTCAAAGCGAAGGGGCGGGAGCGACGTGTCGTAGTGCCGGTCACCCTGAGCGATCGGGCCGTTCGGAACGATCGCCCGGCCGCGGTACATCTCCTTGACGATGGACTCGCGGTCGACGGCGAGCGCCATAGCCTTCCGCACGAGCTCGTTGTTGAGCGGCGGGTTCTTGGCGTTGATCCCGAGGCAATACAGGCCCGCGTAGAGAGCGCCGACGCCGCGCGTCGTGGGGCTCTGATTCACCCGATCCCAGTGGTCCGACGGGAGCTGGGTGATCGCGTCGACTTCGCCTTTGAGCAACGCGGCCACGCGGGGCGCGGTCTCCGGGATCGGTCGGAACACGATCCGGTCAGCGTCTATCTTCCCGCCCCAGTAGTCCGGGTACGCCTCGAAGACGGCCTTGTCGTCCTTCGTCCAGGAAGAGAGCCGGAGCGGACCCGTTCCCACGGGCTTGGTGTTGAAGGTGTCCGGCCCCACGTCCTCCAGGACCTTCTTCGGAACGATCTGTCCCCCGTAGAAGGCCAGCCGGTCCGGGAGCAGCGGATCCGACTTCTTCGTGTGGACCACGAGCGTGTACGGGTCTGGCGCCTCGATCCGGTCGATCGTCGTGAAGACCGTCGCCACCATCGTCTTGGCCGCCGGGTCGAACGTCCGCTCCAGACTGAACTTGGCGTCCGCCGACGTGAACGGATCGCCGTTGTGCCACTTGACGCCCTGGCGGAGCTTGAACGTCCAGGTCGTCGGCCCGGTTGCCTTCCACTCCGTGGCGAGACCCGGGTAGACCTTCTGGTCGGGATGCCGGCTCGTCAGGTTGTCGAAGACGTTGAAGGAGACCCGGATGTCGTTGGAGGAGGTCGAGAAATGGGGATCGAACTTCGAAACGTCCCCGCCCTGCGCGACGACCACCTCGCGCTTCTGGGTCGTCTGGGCCCGCGCGCGCGCCGGTGCCGCGGCGTCGGCCAGCGCGCCCGCGCCCGCGGCAGTCAAGCCCAGCAGGCCCGCGCGACTCAGGAACTCGCGCCGTGACACGGCGCCCCTCTCGAACGCGCTCACCAGCGCCTCGGCCGTCGGGGTATCCACGTTCCGCCCTTCGCGCTCCATCGTCAGCCTCCTGGTCATCACGTGCGGGTTGGCGCACCGATTCCGTCTTGGGTCGGGTCCTTGCGGGGTACGCCAAAGGTAGAGAATGGCTCAACCCTTGTCAAGCCGCGGAGCCGCATGGTACGGTCGACGCGGGTCTGATGGCGCTCACCCCGACCGAGTTCCGCGCGGCGCTGCGCTCCTTCGCGGCCGGCGTCACGGTCGTGACGACCCGCGATCGGGAGGGGCGCCCCTCGGGGCTGACGGCTAGCGCATTCACATCCGTCTCGCTGGACCCGCCGCTCGTGCTCGTCTGCGTGGACCATGCGGCCACCGCCCACCCCGACCTTCGGGACCGGGGCTGGTTCGCCGTCAACGTCCTACGGCGAGAGCAGGAGGCGCTGTCCCGCCGGTTCGCCGTGTCCGGGGGCGACAAGTTCAGGGGGGTACCGTGCCATGAGGGTCGGACGGGCCTGCCGCTCCTCGACGGCGCCCTGGCGACGCTCGAGTGCCGGATCGTCGACACGCACGAGGCCGGCGACCATACGATCTTCATCGGCCAGGTGGAGTCTGCCTCCGTCGAGGACGGACGGCCGCTCGTGCACTTCTACGGCGGCTATCACAGCCTCACGTCGGAGAGCGGCGCGCCTCCCAGCGATGCGGGCCGCCTGTGATCTTCCGGTCGGTCCCGAACCATGTTTCGAGCCGCATCGCAGGAGGGCTTCGTCCGGGCGCTGACGGAAAGCATCCCGCCGCGCCCGTCGGCGATGGACCGCATCATCGCGAAGAACCGGGGGTCGTCATGCCGCACCATTCCGCGCCCGTTCGTCTCGAGCCGCGTGACCTGCGTGACCGGCTGTCCGCCGGCGCCCTCCTCGTCGACACCCGGGACCCCCGCGCCTTCGGGACCGGCCACGTGGCCGGTAGCCTGAATGTTTGGATCGACGGGCCCCAGTTCGCGGAGCGCGTCGCCTGGTTCGTTCCGTCAGGCGCGCCACTTCTCATCTTGGTGGAAACCGAAGCCGACGTCGCCCGCGCGGTCCCGGCCCTCGCCCGGGTGGGGCTCGACGACGTCGCCGGCTACGTCGTCGGCGCCGTCACAGTGCGCGCCGCTGGCCTGCCGGTCGGGACCCTGAGCAACGTCACGGTGCTGGAGCTGGCCGAGCGCCTCGCCCATGAGCGCGATCTCGTGGTGCTCGACGTGCGGGAGCTCGCCGAGTGGACGGACGGGCACATGCCGGGCGCCCGCCACATCCCGATGCGACGGGTGGTGGAGCGGCTCGACGAGATCCCGAGGGACCGGCGGATCGCGATCACCTGCGCCGGCGGCACCCGCTCGAGCCTCGTCGGGAGCCTGCTCCTCGCGCGCGGCTTCACGGACCTCCTCAACGTGTGGGGCGGGATGGCCGGCTGGGTCCAGGCGGGGCTGCCGACTGCCCGAGACTGAGGGATCGTGAGCCGAGACCCCGTACGCCGGTCCGTGAGCCGATCCTGAGCGACCCGCGCCGGGCCTCGCGGCCCGAGCGACGGGCCGGCGAGCTTCCGTGAATCTGCTCCAGATCTATCCCAAGGGCGACTTCCACACCGGCGCCGCCATTCAGCTTCGCGACCTCGCGCGTTGCCTCGCCACGCGCGGGCACCGCGTGATCGTGGTGACCCGGCGGAGCGAGCGGTGGGCCGCCGAGGCTCGCGCCGCCGGCTTCGCCCACCTCGACTTCTTCCACAGCCCCGCGGATCCCGTCGGCGCCGCGCGGCTCGCCGCGGTCCTGCGCCGCGAGCAGATCGAGGTCGTGCACGCCCACAAGGGCGGTGGGCGGACGCTTACGCTCCTGGCGCGGGGCCTCCTGGGTCGGCGGCCTCCTCTCGTCGTCAACCGCGGCGTGAGCTTTCCGATGGCCCGCGTCAGCCGCTGGCTGGACGGGAGCCGCCTGGTGGCGCGGATCGTCGCCGTGTGCCAGGCGATCAAGGACGATCTCGTGGGCCAGGGGCTCCCGGCGGCGAGGATCGAGGTTGTCTACTCCGGGACCGACACGGAGTGGTTCGACCCCGCCCGCACCAGCGGCGCTGGCGTCCGCCAGGAGCTCGGCCTGGACGCGGGCGCCCCCCTCGTGACACAGATCGGCGTCCGGGAGCCCAAGGGGAACGACGACCTTCTCGGGGCGTTCTCGCGGATCCGCACGGCGCGGCCGGACGCTCGCCTGCTCCTCGTCGGGGCCCGGCCCGAGAAGCGGACGGCCCTCGACGCCCTCGTGCGGGTGGGCGGTCTGGGCGACGCCGTCACGATCTGGGGATACCGGGATGACGTGCCCGAGGTGCTCGCCGCCTCGGACGTCTCGGTGGATGCCTCCTACACGGGGCTCGGCATCACCGGCACGCTCCGCGAATCGCTGGCGATGGAGACGCCGGTGGTGGCGACCCGGGCGATGGGCAACCCGGAGCTCATCGGTCACGAGGAGCACGGTCTGCTCGTCCCGCCGCGGGCGCCCGAGGCGCTCGCCGCGGCCGTCCTCCGGCTCCTCGCCGATCCGGCCTGGGCACGGAGTCTCGGACGGGCCGGCCGCCGGCGCGTCGTCGCCGGTTTCTCGACCCGGGCCAAGGTCGAGCGGCTCGAGAGCCTCTATGCCCACGTGACGACCCCAGGTTCGAGTCCGGAGCGCTGATCGGTCCCGCCTTTCGGCCGGTGGCCTTGCGGGGCCGCCGGGGGCGCCTGACCGGGATCAACGCAGGCTGGCCCGCGCGCCGGAATCGCAGCGACCAGCCCGAGCCCGCTGCTACAATACGCGCGGAATCGCCGTGAGCGTGTTCAAGCGCCTGCTTCCGTACGTCCGCCCCTATTGGTCCCGGCTCGTCGTCGGGGGTCTCCTGGCCATCGTCGTCTCGGGGGCCGATGGCCTCATCGCCTGGCTCGTGAAGCCGGCCATGGACGAGATCTTCATCAGGCGTGACCTGACGATGCTGAAGCTCCTCCCGCTCCTGATCCTCGGGGTCTACGTCGTCAAGGGCGTGGGGCGGTACGGCCAGTCGTACCTCATGGCCTCCGTCGGTGAGCGAGTGATCACCGCCCTCCGGCGCGACCTCTACGCGCACATCCAGGGCATGCCGCTCGCCTTCTTCCAGAGCCGGCACTCCGCCGACCTCATGTCGCGCGTGGTGGTCGACGCGAGCCGTCTCGCCCGCCTGTCCTCCGAGGTCCTGGTCATGGCGTTCCGCCAGGTCTGCACGGTGGTCGCGCTCCTGGCTGTCATGGTCACGCAGGAGGCCCGACTCACGATCCTCGCCCTGATCGCGTTCCCCCTGGTCGGGCTCACGATCCGCACCATGGGCCGGCGACTGTACTCCATCAACCGTCGGACGCAGGAGCAGATTTCCGCGCTGAACACTGTCCTCCAGGAGGCCCTGGCCGGCACCAAGATCGTCAAGGCCTTCGGTCGCGAGGCGCACGAACAGGCCCGTTTCGATCTGGTCAATCGCCGGCTGCTGGAGCTGTCGCTGAAGGATCGCCGTGTCGACGAACTGTCGGAGCCCCTGATGGAGATCCTCGCCGCGCTCGGCCTGATGGCCATCCTGTGGTACGGCGGCTTCCGGGTGATCCAGGGCGCCATGACCCCGGGTACGCTCTTCTCCTTCGTGACGGCCACCCTGATGCTGTACGGCCCGGTCCGCAAGCTCTCGCGGATCGTGAACCTCGCCCAGCAGACGACACCGTCCGCCGAGCGGATCTTCGAGATCCTCGCCCTTCAGCCCGCCGTCGCCGACGCACCGGACGCGATCACGCTGGACGACTTCCGCGGAACGATCGAGTTCGACCACGTGTGGTTTCGTTACGACGACGGTGAAATGGCCCTCAAGGACATTTCCCTCACCGTCCGGAGGGGCGAGGTGGTCGCGCTCGTCGGGATGAGCGGCGGCGGCAAGTCGACCCTGACCGATCTCATCCCTCGCTTCCACGACGTCACGCGGGGCCGGATCCTCGTTGACGGCGTCGACGTCCGCCGCTACACGCAGGCGTCGCTCCGGAACCAGATCGCCATCGTCACGCAGGACACCTTTCTGTTCCACGATTCGGTCGACGCCAACATCGCCTACGGCAAGACGGGGGCGACGGCGGAGGAGATCGAGCGCGCCGCCCGCGCCGCCTACGCCCACGACTTCATCGTCGCGATGCCCGAGGGCTACCAGACCCTGGTCGGGGAGCGCGGCGTGAAGCTCTCCGGGGGCCAGCGGCAGCGGATCGCCCTCGCGCGGGCGTTCCTGAAGGATCCCCCGATCCTCATCCTGGACGAGGCCACGTCCGAGCTCGACGCCGAGAGCGAGTTCATCGTGCAGCAGGCGCTCGCCGACCTGACGAAGGGGCGGACGGTCCTCCTCATCGCGCATCGACTGTCCACCGTCCGCCTGGCCCATCGGATCGCCGTGTTCCACGAGGGCCGCCTCGTGGAGGAGGGCACGCACGACGAGCTGCTGAGCCAGAACGGTATGTACCGCCGCCTGCACGCGCTCCAGTTCGATCCGACCGGCTCCGGCGGCGTGGGTCCCTGAGCGGCCGCGGGCCGAGCGCCGGTCAGCCGTGGATCTCGCCGCGCCCCGCCCCCTTCCGCTCGGCCGGTCCCGCGACTGGCCCGCCCTCGCCCGCGACGGCGTGCTCATGGGATTCTTCGTCGCCCTGGCCTGCTCGATCAGCCTCTCTCAGGGGCTGCTCGCCCTCCTCTGCGTGCTCGTCCTCGCGACGCCCAGCATCGTCGGGCGCCCGGTCAGAGCCGACACACGAGCCGCCGCGATACCGGTGGCCAGCCCGTGGAGTGACCTCGCTTCGCTACGCCGGCATCCCCTCACGCCCCCGTTCCTGACCTTCGCCGGGCTCACTCTTCTGTCCGCCGCGTTCTCCGGCAACCCCGGGTGGAGCTTCTGGATCGCGCGGGATCTGCTGCGAATCGCGACCTTCTACCTGGTCCTCCTGGCCACGCGGGACAGCCGCCACGCGGTACGACTGTGGCAGGCCTTCCTCGCGGCCTTGAGCCTCATGGCCGCCTACGGGCTGGGCCAGGCCTACCTGTGCGGGACGCGCCCCGCCTGGGTAACGGCTGTCTGGCTGTCGGAGATCTGCACACACGCACAGCGCGTCCGGGGACCCTTCAGCATCTACATGACGTTCGGCGGAGTCCTGTTCCTCGGAGTGCTGTTCTTCCTCGCGTACCTCGCCAACGTCCCGTGGCGCCGCGCCTGGTGGATGCTCCCGGGGGCGGGCGTGACCGTGGCAGCGCTGGCCTTCACCTACTCGCGCAACGCGTGGCTCGGCCTGGCCGCCGGCACCCTCGGGCTCGTGCTGACGGCGCAGCGGACCCTGCGCATCGTCGCCGTCCTCGTCGCGGTGCTGGCCCTGGGGGCCGTGGCCTTGCCGGGGCCGGTGGCCGAGCGCGCGCGATCCGTCGTCAACCTGGAGGACCGGACCTTGCGCGACCGGGTGGCGATGTGGCGGGCGGGACTCTCCATGATCGCGGAGCACCCGCTGCTCGGCGTCGGCCCGGGTGAGGTTCGGACGTGGTATCAGCACTACCGGCGCCCCGAGGCGATCCGCCCGAGCACGGGCCATCTTCACAACTCCCCGATCCAGATCGCCGCCGAGCGCGGACTCCCCGCCCTCTTCGCCTGGGCGTGGCTCTGGGTCGTCTTCTTCCGGGAGGGATGGTGGATCCTGGGTCGCGTCGGGCGGGAGCCCCCGATCCGGCGGGCCCTGGGCTGCGCGAGCCTCGCCGGCGTGGCGGGGTTCCTCGTCGCCGGGCTGTTTGAGCACAACTTCGGTGACGCCGAGGTCGTAATGGTGGTCTTCGCCCTGATGGCCCAGCCCTGGGTGGTAGCCCGGGAGCTCGCCGAGCCCGGGGCGACCGGGCGCGGCCCCACGGCGTAGGAAACCCGAGCCCGCTCGAGACCGGGGGCGGGGCGGCGGGTCCGGCGGCTACTGCGAGGGCTCGGTCTCTTCCACGGCCTCGAGCGCCGCGGCGGCCGTGTCTCGCACGGAGGGATCCTCGTCATGCCACGCGGCGTGGCGGAGGGCCTCCGATGCGCTGCGGGCCTCGGACCCCAGTCGGCCCAGCGAGTCCGCCGCGAACCGACGGATCGTCGGGTCCTCCCCCCCGTTGAGTGCCTCCACGAGCGCCGGGATCGCGCGCGAGCCGAACCGTGAGAGGACCCGGCGAGCCTTCCAGCCCCAGTCGTCGGCGGACTCCGGGGCCGTCAGTACCTCCCGGACCACCGAGCCGCGCGTTCTCATCGGAGACCAGGAGCCGGGCCGCCAGCGTCTAGTTGGCCAGAGCGGCGAAGGGCGCCAGGGCCGCCTGCGTGGCCAGGGTGTCGGGCGCGGGGGACCGCCGCGCCACGAAGCGCGGCGCTGCGGGGAGCTTGCCTTCGACCATGTGCGCGATCCGCTCCCAGTTTCGACGTGGCGTCGACTTCAGATAGTGGTCGGTCAGGTAGTGGGCGAGCTCGTGGCCGAGGATGGTCCGGTCGTATGAGGGGATCATGACGAGGCTTGCGCCCGGGAAGTAGAGCGCCACGGCATCGGCGCCATGGGCCGCGACGACCGTGACGTGCCGGTACAGGTCGGCGATCCGGCTGGGCGACGTCACCATGATCCGGACCTTCGGCGTGTCGGGCGCGAGCCGGACATCGAGGATCTCAGCGACCTCCTCGAGGAGACCGTCCACCTGCTCGGCCGTGATCTCCTCGTCGCTGAAGTTCTCGATCGTGGCATACCGCGTCTGGGAGACCGTGGCCCGCTCCCGATAGGTGACGCCGGCGCAACTGGCGATCAGGGGCAAAAGGGCGATCGGAGCGAGGACTCGGAGAACCTGCGAGAGACCCATGGCCTGCTCCTTCCGGAAGCCGCCTTCCGGAGGAGCCGACCTGGCCCCCCTTGCTTCTTCGGTAGCCCGGCTATCAGGACCCCCTCCAGGGAGCCTGACCCGTGGCTTTGCGCCCCCGCCTCACGGCGGGTTTGCCTTTGTCGGAAGCGGCTTGTCTATTCGGTTGTCTTGACCGGTTACCGCCGACGTCCCCAAAAGATACAAATCCAGTGCCAGGAAGGGAGGGCCGATTCCTCAGCTCGACCCAACCCGAGGCCCAACGTTCTAACAGACTGTCATGATTAGCATTTCAGCTGAGCTGGTTTCATCGTAGAAGGCGGGGGCCGGACGCGAGCAGGCATCGTCTAGGGCCAATGTTGACAGCTGGGCTGTCAGTTCTAGGGGCGCGCGCCGGGATGGAACGGCCCGGCCGGACTACGGGTGCCGGAACCGGTTCGAGATGGGCAGACGCCAGTCGCGGCCGAAGGCTCGGGGGGTGATCTTCACGCCCGGGGGTGCCTGGCGTCGCTTGTACTCGTTCCGGTCCACCAAGGTGACGACCTGCCGGACCGTCGCCTCGTCGTATCCCAGAGCGACGATGTCCGCCAGCGAGCGATCCTCCTCGACGTAGGCCTCCAGAATCGGGTCCAGGACCTCGTAGGGCGGGAGCGTGTCCTGATCCGTCTGGTTCGGGCGCAGCTCCGCCGATGGTGGTCGCCGGATGACGGACTCGGGGATCACGGCGGAAGCGCTCCGCGCGTTCCGCCAGGCGGCGAGCGCGTACACCATGGTCTTCGGAACGTCCTTGATCACCGCGAAGCCCCCGGCCATGTCGCCATACAGGGTGCTGTAACCCACACCTGTCTCGCTCTTGTTGCCGGTCGTCAACACGAGCCAGCCGAACTTGTTCGACAGCGCCATCAGGAGGGTGCCGCGCACGCGCGCCTGGACGTTCTCCTCGGCCACGTCCTCCTTGAGACCCTTGAACGGCGCCGCCAGGATCCGCCGGAATGCCCGGTAGGCCGGCGTGATCGGCAGCGTCAGGAACTCGGTGCCGAGGTTCCGGGCGACGCGCCGGGCGTCGGCCCGGGTGGCGGCGGACGAGAAGGGCGACGGCATCGAGACCCCCACGACACCCTCCCGCCCCAGGGCGTCCACGGCGATCGCCGCGGTGAGGGCCGAGTCGACGCCGCCCGAGAGACCCACGACGACACGCCGGAATCCGTTCTTCCGGACGTAGTCCCGCGTCCCCGTCACGAGCGCCGCGTACACCTCGGCGTCCCGGTCGAGGAACGCCGTAGACCGGGCCGGCACGGGGGACCGCGGCCGCTCCGGGAGGGGCGCCAGACGCACCCGGCGGACCGGGTCGACCGCCGCCCGCTTCTCCTTGCGCCGCCGCGAGTCACGGAGCCGCGCGCGGAACACCGCGTCGAGGTCCAGGTCGGCGACCACCAGGTCCTCCTCGAACGCGCGCCCGAGCGCCAGCCGGTCGCCGGCCGGGTCGAACACCATGGACTGTCCGTCGAACACCAGCTCGTCCTGGCCGCCGACGAGGTTCACGAACGCGAGATACCCCACGTGGTCCGCGGCTCGGGTGGCCAGCATCTTCTCGCGGAAGCGCACCTTGCCTACGTGGTAGGGAGAGGAGTTGATCGAGACCACCACCTCCGCCCCGGCGAGTGTCTGCGCGGTCGTCGGGCCGGTGGGGTACCAGATGTCCTCGCAGATGTTGACCGCGAGGACCGGGCCGCCCTCGCCGAGCTCGAAGACCGGCGTCTCCACACCCGCCTGGAAGTATCGGTCCTCGTCGAAGACGCCGTAGTTCGGCAGGTACTGCTTGTGGTACACCCCGGCCACCGCCCCGTCGTAGCAGACGGCGGCGGCATTCATGATGTCATCCCGTCGGTCGACGAAGCCCACCACGACGATGATCCCGGTCGACGCCCGTGCCACCCGGTCGAGCGCCTGCAGGTTCGCCTCGATGAACGCGGGACGGAACAGGAGATCCTCGGGCGGGTACCCCGTCAGGCACAGCTCGGGGAAGGCGACCAGGTCGACCCCGAGCGCGCGCGCCCGCTGGATCTCGTCGAGCACCCGGCGGGCGTTGCCCTCGACGTCGCCGACGGTGACGTTGAGCTGAGCCAGGCCGATCCGGAACTGTCGCACGCGGATCCTCCGGGCCGGAGTATATCAAATCGGCCTTGACGAACCTCGGAACGCCCCGGATCATGAGGGCTCGATGACGGACGTCCCGGTCGAGCGCCGCACGTACTTCCCCCAGGCCATCCCGGCCGGCGCGGAGCAACGTCCCTGCCCGGCCTGCGGCCGTCTCACGCTGGTTCCCTGGTACCTGCGGCGCGATCGGGAGCGACACGTCTGGCGCCGCTGGGTGTGCACCGCCTGCCAGGCCCACCAGGACCTGCCCGAGGACGAATCGGCCTGACGGGGTCAGACTTTTACTTCTGAACAGTTCGCTCGCCGCCTCCTGGCCAATTGTTTGGAAGTCAAGGTCTGACCCCGTGACGAAGGCGATCGACGTCCACTGCCACCTGTCCACGCGCCCGCAATACGAGGCGTGGGGTCCGTACCTCGCAGCGATGGAGCACTACTACAAGTTCCAGTCGGACGTGCGCTCCGAGGCGGAGATGGTCGAGGACCTACGGCGGGCTGACGTTCGCGCCTGCATCATCGGCTGGGACGCCGCGGCCGGCTCCGGGGGGCCGCCGCTCACCAACGACTACGTCGCGGACCTGGTCCGTCGCTTCCCCGACACGTTTCCCGGTGGCTGGGCCATGGTCGACCCCTGGCGCGGGCGCGAGGCGCTCCGCGAAGCCGAGCGCTGCCTCACGACGCTCGGGCTGATGGGTCTGAAGTTCCAGGCGACGGCGCAGGCCTTCTTCCCGGACGACCACCGCTTCTACCCGCTCTACGACCTCTGTCGGTCGCTGGGCAAGGCCGTCCAGTTCCATTCCGGCACCACGGGCTTCGGCGCGGGGATGCCCGGCGGCATGGGGCTCAAGCTGAAGTACTGCCGGCCGATCCCTCACCTCGACGACGTCGCCGCCGACTTCCCGGACCTCACGATCATCGCCTGCCACCCGTCGTGGCCCTGGCAGGACGAGATGATCGCGGTGTGTCTCCACAAGGCGAACGTGTTCATGGAGATGTCGGGCTGGTCGCCCAAGTACTTCTCCGAGGCGCTCAAGCGCGAAATTCGGGGCCGTCTGCAGGACCGGGTCATGTTCGGCTCGGACTACCCGGTGCTCGGCTACGAGCGGCTCTTCCGGGACTGGGAGTCCGAGGGTTACCCGGACGCAGTGCTGGAAAAGGTGTACCTCCGGAACGCTGAGCGGATCCTCGGGCTCCGCGCCTGACGGTCGAAGGCCCCCGCGGCGACAGCTCCCGTTCCCGTCGCACCGACGGCTTCCGGCTACACCAGATGGTCCCGGCCGGGGGCGGGCAACGCCGGGCGCTACAAGCTGGGAGACGCGCCACCCGGCGCGTCACCGGGCGGCGGCACCCCGCGCCTTCAAGCGATCCCGATGGACGGCGATCTGAGCGCAGTGCTCGGACTTGTGCCCGTACGACATGTAGACGAGGAAGTCGTCGAGGGCGTACTCCTCCCCGTACCACGGCAGGGTGCCGGGCCGGTGGGTGGTCTCGGCGGGGATCCGGGCCGCGATCTCCATCGCTCGCCGCGCGGCGTCCGTGTACTCCGCCAGCGTCCGCGAGACGGTCCATTCGCGGCGGTGCGCGACGTCCTTGTCGTTCTGCTTGGGGTCCTTCTGGTTGAAGACATCCACGTGAGGCGTCGGGCCGCTCCCGACGAGGGTACCGAGGGCATCTACGATCACGAGCTCGGTGGCGGCCAGGTGCGCGATCACGTCCTTGACGCTCCAGACTCCGCAGACGCCCGGCGCGAGCCAGTCGGGCTCGGAGAGTCCGTCGACAGACTGGACTACCATCTCGTGCCCGTACTTAAGGACGTCGCTGACGTTCATGGCGGAGGTCTCCCTTCTCTGGAGTTTTTCGCGGCGATCGTCATGGGTCAGGATACGCCGGGTTGCGGCGGGGGCGCCAGACCACGAAACGCCTCCGCGCGCCCCCGCCCGCTCTTTTCCTTCCGCGCGAGGCACGCCGGCGCGCGGCCTCGGTACAATGACCGTCATGACCCCGATGCTGGAGGCACGGGCCCTCGTCAAGCATCTCGGAGGCCGGCGGGTCGTCGACGGCGTCGACCTCGTGTGCCTGCCGGGCCAGATCCACGGTCTGCTCGGCCCGAACGGCGCCGGCAAGACGACGACCCTCCGGATGCTGTACGGGTTCCTGACCCCCGACGCGGGGGAGATCCACTTCGAGGGCATGGACGTCCGTCACGACCTGGCCCCCGCCAAGCGCTTCATCGGTGTGTGCACCCAGGAGGACACCTTCGACGGTGACTTCACCGTCGAGCAGAACCTCCTGATCGCCGCGGAGTATTTCCGCCCGCGGCCGAGCGCACTCCGCGAACGGGTTGCACAGCTGCTTGCCCGCTTCGAGCTGCGCCCGTACGCACGCCAGAAGCCCGAGACGCTGTCGGGCGGCTACCGCCGGCGGTTGATGCTCGCGCGCGCGATCGTGCACCGCCCGCGGCTCCTCTTCCTCGACGAGCCCACCACGGGCCTCGATCCCCAGGCGCGCGTGGCCGTGTGGCAGCTGGTCGACGGGCTACGGGCCGAGGGGCTCGCGATCGTCCTGACCACGCACTACATGGACGAGGCGGAGCGGCTCAGCGACGTGCTCACGGTGCTCGCCCGCGGACGGGTCGTCGCCCACGGGACACCAAAGGCCGTGCTCGGCGATTCCGTGGGCGAGCACGTCGTGGTCGTGGCGGCCGACGCCGAGGTCACGGCGGGGCTCCGCCCCTGGCTCGCCGGCCGCGGCCTCGGCGAGCCGGCGACGGTCCTGGGTGACTGGCACGTGCCGCTCAGCGCCGAGGCGCTGGCGGACTTCGCGCGGGCCTTCCCTCACCTTCGCTACGAGGTACGCGGCCCGACGCTCGACGACCTGTTCCTCAAGCTGGCGCTCGAGCCGTGACCGGGCTGACGGCGTCTGCGCGTTCTCCCTTCAGCTTCGACACGCGCTGGCTGACCGCTGCGCTCGAGTGGCAGAGCCGGGCGGTGGTGGTCCGCCACCTACGCGTTCATCTCCACAACTGGCACACGGCATTTCTGCCGCCGGTCTTCGAGCCCGTGGCGATGCTCCTCGCCTTCGGTCTCGGCCTGGGCGGCTACGTGGCGAGCCTGGACTGGCGGGGCCGGCCGGTGGACTACCCGACGTACGTGGCGCCAGGCCTCCTCGCGTACGCCGCCTTCATGACGGCCGTCTTCCAGGCGCTCTTCGCCGCGTTCATCCGGATGCGCTACCAGCGCACCTGGGAGGGCCAGCTAACGACTCAGGTCGAGCTGCGCCACGTCGTCTGGGGTGAGGTGCTGTGGGCGGCGCTCCTGGCGACCATCTACGTGCTGATCGTGGCTGTCGTGCTGACGCTCTTCGCCCTGGTGGGGCTGGTGCAGCTGGACCTCGCCTGGCTCCCCGTCGCGCTCCCGATCGCCTTCCTCGCTGGCTGCGGGTTTGCGGCCTTCGGGTTGTGCTTCACCGCGCTTGTGCCGACGATCGACCACATGAACCTCCCGGTCTTCCTCGTCGTGATCCCGATGGGACTGCTCTCCGGCACGTACTTTCCGATCACCCATCCCGTCCTCGCGACCCTGTCGACGGCGAATCCCCTGTACCACCTGGCGCAGACCTACCGGGGGCTGCTCCTGGGTGGGCCCGTTGGCGGGCACCTCGCGACGCTGGTCCTCCTGTCGCTGCTGATGGTGGTCGTGCTCGTCCCTCTCGACCTCCGACTGCTCCGCCGCCGCGTCCTGGGCGATTAACGCATCGGGGCGCGCCGCCGTGACCTTGACCCGCGGCGGCGACCGGTGGTAGTCAGGGCACCGTGAAGCTCGCCGGCAAGGTCGCCCTCGTCACCGGCGCCGCCCGCGGGATCGGCCGCGGCATCGCGCTCGCGCTCGCCGGCGAGGGTGTTCACGTCGCCGCCGCCGATCTCGGCGCGCCGGACGACGACGCCATCGGCTACCGGCTGGCCCGACCGGCCGACCTCGAGGAGACGGTGCGAGGCCTCGAGGGGCGGGGCGTCCGGGCCCTCGGCATCGTCGGCGACGTCACCCAGGCTGCCGATGCACGCCGGATGGTGGCGGAGACGGTGGCCGGCCTCGGCAGGCTCGACATCGTGGTGAACAACGCCGGCGTCCTGGTCGGGGGCCCGTTCGAGCAGCTCACCGAGGCGCAGCTCGATCGCATGATCGCGGTCAACGTCAAGGGCGTCGTCCTGGTCACCCAGGCCGCCCTGCCCGAGCTCCGAGCGCGCGGCGGGGGCGCCATCGTGAACATCGCGTCGATCTCGGGAAAGACCGGCCGGGCCTTCACCGCCGCCTACGCGGCCTCGAAATTCGCGGTCGTCGGACTGACGCAGGCCCTCGCCCAGGAATTCGGGCCCGCCAACATCCGGGTCAACGCGGTGTGCCCGGGCCTCCTCCGGACGACGATGTGGACAGACGGGGTCGCGCCCGCCCGCGCGGCGTCCCTCGGCGTCCCGGTCAACGAGGCCTTCGACGCCTTCGTCCGCCAGACCACGCCTCTCGGCCGCGAGCAGACCCCCGAGGACATCGGCGAGGCCGTCGTCTACCTGTGCCGCGCGGAGAATGTGACGGGCATCGCCCTCAACGTCGCGGGCGGCGTGGAGATGCACTGACCCGAGCCAGCCCGGAGCTCCATCGCCAGCCACGCCCGACCCGGATCACGTTGACCCGCCCCATGGGGCCACTTCGGATAGAATGGCGGCGCCTTCTCCAGCAACGCCTTCTTCGTCAGCGCATGCCGGCGGCGCGAGATTGGGGAGCGACATGAGGGCCTGCCGATGACCTCCGGACCGGACGAGCGCTCAGCTCGAGTCCGGATCGGTCTCGTCGCGGGCGGCCCGGACGGCCTGGCTCTCCTCCAGCTCCTCCTCGGCTGGGCGGCGGCGAAGATCGTGATCGTCGTCGATCCGCTGCCGGACGATCTCGTGCTGCAGTACGCGAAATCGCTGGGGATCCCGGCTGCGGCGCGCCACCTGGAGGTCTTCAGCCACCTTCCCGTGGACCTGGTCATCGAATCCACGGGCCAAGCCGCCATTCTGGACGAGCTCCTCCGGGCCAGACCCCCCGGCGTCGAGGTTGTCGGCGCCGGGAGCCTTCCCTTCCTGCGCCTCTTGCTCCGGGACCTCACCCAGACACTGGAGCAGCAAGCGGCGACCAGTGAAATCCTGCGTGTAATCAGCAGCTCCCCTACCGACGTGCAGCCGGTGCTCGAGGCCGTCGTCGAGCACGCCGCCCGACTCTGCGACGTGCCGGACGCGGACATCTTCCAGGTCGACGGCAAGGTGCTTCGGCTGGCGGCCACGATCGGGCCCCACCCGTTCTGGTCGATCGGCGAAGGCGCGCCCATCAGCCGGAACTGGGTGACGGGGCGGGCCGTCGTCGATCGGATGCCGATCCACGTGCCCGATCTTTCCACGTCCGAAAGCGAGTTCCCGCAGGGCTCGACCTACGCGAAGCGGTACGGGCATCGAACCACGCTGGCCACCCCTCTCCTGCGTGAGGGGGTACCGATCGGGGCGATCCTGATCCGCGGCATGAAGCTCCGGCCCTTCACCGATCGGCAGATCGCGCTCCTCAAGACCTTCGCCGATCAGGCCGTGATCGCCATCGAGAACGCCCGGCTCTTCCGGGAGCTCGGGGCACGCAACCGCGACCTGACCGAGGCGCTCGAGCAGCAGACGGCGACCGCCGACATCCTGCGGGTCATGAGTAGCTCGCCCACCGACCTCCAGCCGGTCCTCGACGCGGTCGCTGAGAATGCTGCGCGGCTGTGCCGGGCCGATGACGCCCAGATCTTCCGGGTGGACGGCAGCGTCCTTCGGCTGGCGTCCTCACATGGGCCGATCTCGATAGTGATGTTCCCGCAGGAGGGGACCCCCATCAGCCGCGGCTGGGTCACTGGCCGAGCCGTGGTGGATCGGCAAGCGATCCATGTCCATGACCTCGCCGCGGAGTCCGAAGCCGAGTTTCCGCTCGGCAGAATGCATCAGCGGGCGGGCGGCCACCGGACGACGCTCGCCACGCCGCTGCTGCGCCAAGGAATGCCTATCGGAGCCATCCTGATTCGGCGACTGGAGGTTCTGCCCTTCACGGACAGGCAGATCGAGCTCCTCAAGACTTTCGCCGACCAGGCGGTCATCGCCATCGAGAACGTCCGGCTCTTCAAGGAGCTGGAGGCCCGCAACCGCGATCTCACCGAGACGCTCGAGCAGCAGACGGCGACCGGCGAGATCCTGCGCGTCATCTCCAGCTCGCCGACCGACGTCCAGCCAGTCTTCGACACGATCGTAAGGAGCGCGGTCAGGCTCTGCGACGGGTTTTTCGGCGGCGTCAGCACCTTCGACGGCGAGCTGATCCATGTCGTGGCCGTCTACAACTACACGCCCGAGGCGCTGGCCACCGTGCAGCGCATGTATCCAACGCGCCCGACCCGCCAGCAGCTACTGGGTCGAGCCATCCTCACCGGGACGGCTGCCCATGTTCCCGACGTCCTGAGCGATTCCGAGTTTACGCCAGACGTCGCACTGGCCGCAGGCTGGCGCGGCGCGATCGCTGTCCCGATGCTCCGAGAGGGGCAGCCGATCGGGGCGATCCTGGTCACGCGGGCGGAGGAGGGGCCCTTCTCGGACCGCCAGATCGAGCTGCTGAAGACCTTCGCCGACCAGGCCGTCATCGCCACCGAGAACGTCCGGTTGTTCAAGGAGCTGGAGGCCCGCAACCGGGATCTCACCGAGGCGCTCACGCAGCAGACGGCCATCAGCGAGATCCTGCGCGTCATCTCGAGCTCGCCGACCGACATCCAGCCGGTGCTCGCCACCGTTGCCGAAAGCGCGACCGGCCTCTGCGAGGCGTTCGACGCGGCTATCTTCCTCCAGGACGGGGGTCGGCTGCGCCTCGTCGAACATCGCGGACCGATCCCGTACGGGACCGTCGGCGAGTTCACCGTCCCGCTGGTCCGCGGGTTGGTCACTGGCCGGGCGGTGCTCGAGGGGCGGACCCTCCACGTCGCCGACCTCCACGCCGAGGCGCTGGAGTTCCCCGAGGGTAGCGAGTCGGCACGGCAGTGGGGCCATCGAACCGCCCTGAGCGTCCCGTTGATGCGGGAAGGCAACGCGATCGGTGCGATCGTGCTCCGCCGCACCGAGGTGCGTCGCTTCACGGACCGCCAGGTTACCCTGCTTCAGACATTCGCTGACCAGGCCGTCATCGCCATCGAGAACGTCCGCTTGTTCAAGGAGCTGGAGGCCCGCAACCGCGACCTCACCGAGACGCTCGAGCAGCAGACCGCGACCGGCGAGATCCTCAGCGTCATCTCGAGCTCCCCAACGGACGTCCAGCCAGTCTTCGACACGATCGCGCAAAGCGCGCGGCAGCTCTGTGAGGCTAAGTTCTGCTTCCTCTATCGGTTCGATGGGACGCTTCTCCACTTCGCGGCGCATCATGGACTCCCGCCGGAGGGGGTCGAGTACGCCCGCCGCAACTACCCCATGGTGCCTGGACAGGGCAGTGCGGCGGCCCGATCGATCGTGAATGGCGCCATCGAACATATCGCCGACGTCCAGGCGGATCCCGACTACGCCCACGGCCCGGGTGCGAAGATCGTCGACTACCGAAGCATCGCGGCGGTCCCGATGCTCCGAGACGGCCGTCCTGTCGGGACCATTGCGGTTGCGCGATCCCAGGCCGGACTCTTCCCCGACCGTCAGATCGACCTTCTCAAGACGTTCGCCGACCAGGCCGTCATCGCCATCGAGAACGTCCGGCTGTTCAAGGAGCTGGAGGCCCGCAACCGCGACCTCACCGAGACGCTCGAGCAGCAGACGGCGACCGGCGAGATCCTGCGCGTCATTTCCAGCTCGCCGACCGATGTCCAGCCGGTGTTCAGCGCCATCGTGGAAAGCGCGGGACGCTTGTGTGGCGCGCGGTTCAGCGCCGTGTTCCGGTTCGATGGCGAGCTAGTCCATCTTGCTGCCCACCACAACCTCACCCCGGACAATGTGCAGATCCTTCAGCGCCTGTACCCCATGCGGCCGAGCCGAGGCCAGGGCTCGGGGCGGGCTATCCTTGCCGGCGCGACTGTGCAGATTGAAGACGCCCTTTCGGACCCGGAGTACCGTCACGAGGTTGCTACAGCTGGAGGATGGCGGAGCATGTTGGTCGTGCCCATGCTGCGCGAAGGTAACGTGGTGGGGACTATCAACGTTCACCGGACGGAGGCCGGCCCGTTCCCCGAGAGACACATCGAGCTTCTCAAGACGTTCGCCGACCAGGCCGTCATCGCCATCGAGAACGTCCGCTTGTTCAAGGAGCTGGAGCAACGCAACCGCGACCTCACCGAGACGCTCGAGCAGCAGACGGCGACCGGCGAGATCCTCAGCGTCATCTCGAGCTCGCCGACTGACGTTCAACCGGTCTTCGACACGATTGCCCGGAGCGCGCGACAGCTCTGCGAGGCCGAGTTCTGCCACCTGTTCCGGTTCGATGGGAGGCTGCTCCACTTCGTGGCCCACGACGGCCTCACGGCCGAAGGCGTCGAGGCCGTGCGTCGAGGCTATCCAATGGCGCCGGGTCGGGGCAGCGCGGCGGCCCGATCGGTGCTCAGCGGCGCCGTCGAGCATATCCCCGATGTCCACGGTGACCCGGACTACGTCCATGGTGCGATCGCGAAGATCGTCACCTTCCGCAGCATCGTGGCGGTCCCGATGCTGCGGGACGGCGTCCCCCTCGGCGCGATTGGCGTAGCGCGATCCCAGACGGGACTTTTCCCCGACCGGCAGATCCAGGTTCTCAAGACCTTCGCCGACCAGGCGGTCATCGCCATCGAGAACGTCCGCTTGTTCCAGGAGCTGGAGGTGCGCAACCGCGACCTCACCGAGACGCTCGAGCAGCAGACGGCGACGGGTGAGATCCTGCGTGTCATCTCGAGCTCGCCGACCGACGTTCAGCCCGTCTTCGACACGATCGCACAGAGTGCCAAGCGCCTTTGCGATGCCGAATTCTGCCACGTCTTCCGGTTCGATGGGCAGCTCCTCCACTTCGTGGCCCACCACGGAGTTTCGGCCGAGGGGGTCGAGGCCTGGCGTCGCTACTTTCCCATCGCGCCGGACCGAGGGAGCGGTGCGGGCCGGTCAGTTCTGAGCGCCGCCGTCGAGCAGATTCCGGACGTCCACACGGATCCAGACTACAGGTTGGGTGCGCTGGCACGGATCGCCACCTTCCACAGCCTTGTGGCGGTCCCGATGCTGCGCGAAGGCCTCGCGATCGGGACGATCGTGGTGACCCGAATCCAGAGCGGGCTCTTTTCCGACCGGCAGATCGACCTCCTCAAGACGTTCGCCGATCAGGCCGTCATCGCCATTCAGAACGTCCGCCTCTTCACAGAACTGGAAGCGCGAACTGGGGAGCTGACGCGGTCGGTAGGCGAGCTCCGGGCCCTCGGCGAGGTCAGCCAGGCCGTCAGCTCGACGCTCGACCTCGAGACCGTGCTCGCGACGATCGTCAGCCACGCAGTCCGGCTATCCGGCACCGACAGCGGGATCGCCTACGAGTTCGAGGAAGCCTCACAAAGCTTTCACGCGCGAGCCACGCACCACATCACACCCGCGCACCTGGAAGCGTTGCGGACGGCGCCGATCCGGCTCGGGGAGGGAGCGGTCGGTCGCGCCGGGGTGATCCGGGAGCCCATCCAGGTCGCGGACATCCAGGAGGAGTGGCAGCTCGTTGCGCCTCAGGTCCGGGCGCTTCATGCGCGAGAGGGCACGCGCTCACTGCTCGCGGTCCCGCTCATCCGGGAGGAGCGGCTACTCGGTGGCCTGGTCATCCTGCGGAGCGAGCGGGGTGCCTTCTCGCCCGAGATCATCGCCACCCTCCAGACCTTCGCGGCCCAGTCGGTGCTGGCGATCCAGAACGCACGGCTTTTCCGCGAAATCGACGAGAAGAGCCGCGAGCTCGAGAGCCTCTCGCAGAACATGGAGCAGCTCTACCGGCTCTCCACCGCGCTGCAGGAGCCGCTCTCGCTCGGCGAGCAGCTCACGCGCGTGCTCGACGCCGCCCGCCAGGTCGTGCGTCTCGACCGCCTCCACGTGTGGACGCTGACGCCGGAGGCCGATGCGCTCGCGCTCGGCGCCGGGGCAGGCCTCACGCCGGAGGAGTGGCAGCCGATCGAGAATCTGACGATCCCCCTCCACGAAGCGGGCGCGCTAAGCGCGGCGTACCGGGAGCGCGCGCCCATGCTCTTCACCGACCAGAACCCGCTCCCGGCCGAGCTGCGCTTGCGCCCGCCCTATTCGACACTCTCCGCCCTGCGCACGAAGAACCTCCTGGTGATCCCGATGATCGCGCGCGGCCACCCGGTCGGCGTCCTCTCCGCCGACAACCGGGTCAGCCGCGAGCCGATCCCGCCCCACACCGTCGACTTGCTCCAGACGTTCGCGGCGCAGGCCGCGGTCGCCGTGGAGAACGCGCGCCTGTTCCAGGAGATCCAGGACAAGGGTCGGGAGCTGGAGGTCGCGAGCCGCCACAAGTCACAGTTCCTCGCCAACATGAGCCACGAGCTCCGGACGCCACTCAACGCCATCATCGGCGTGACGGAGATGCTCCTCGAGGATGCGCAGGCCGCCGCTCAGCCGGACCAGATCGAGGCCCACGAGCGCATCCTCCGCGCGGGGAGGCACCTGCTCGCTCTCATCAACGACATCCTCGATCTGTCCAAGATCGAGGCAGGAAAGCTGGAGCTCTCGCTCGAGTCCGTCGCCCTCGCCCCCCTGATCGAGGACGTGGTCTCGACGATCCGGCAGCTCGCGTCCAAGAACGGGAACCAGGTCGTGGTGGAGTGTCCCGCCGAGGTGGGCGCGATCCGGGCCGACCCGACTCGGCTCCGCCAGGCACTGCTCAACCTCGCCAGCAACGCCAGTAAGTTCACCGAGCGTGGCCTGATCAGGATCGACGTGAGGCGCCAGCCAGACGCCGGCAGCCGCGACTGGGTCACCATGGCGGTCTCGGACACGGGCATCGGCATGACCGCCGAGCAGATGGCCAGGCTGTTCGAGGAGTTCACCCAGGCCGACGCCTCGACGACCCGTAAGTACGGCGGGACCGGCCTCGGCCTGGCGATCAGCCGGCGCCTCTGCCGCCTGATGGGGGGCGACATCACGGTGGCGAGCACGCCCGGCCAGGGCTCCACCTTCACGATTCGCCTCCCGGCTGACGTCCGGATCCCCGCCCGGGCCGAGACCGAACCCGCCTCGAGGCCGAGCGTTCACACGCCAGCGCCAGAACCGTCGAGGAGAACCTCGCGCACGGTGCTGGTGATCGACGACGACCCGACGGTCCGTGACCTCATGGACCGCTTCCTGGTCAAGCAGGGGTTCTCCGTGGTCACTGCCGCGAGCGGCGTCGAGGGGCTACGCCTGGCCCGCGAGGCCCGCCCGGCGGCGATCACGCTCGACGTCATGATGCCGGATCTCGACGGCTGGACCGTCCTGGCGGCGCTCAAGGGCGATCCGGCACTGGCCAGCATCCCGGTGATCCTCGTGACCATCGTCGACGAGAAGAGCCGGGGGTACTCGCTCGGCGCGACCGACTACATGGTGAAGCCGATCGACCGCGAGCGGCTGGCCGCCGTCCTCCGGAGCCTCTGCGGCGACCGTCCGGTGCCTCATGTCCTGGTGGTCGACGACGACCCGATCGTGCGAGCGGTCGTCAGCCAGACCCTGGAGCGTGCCGGTTGGTCGATCGCGGAGGCGGAGAACGGCCGGATTGCTCTCCAGCGCGTGGCCGCGCGGCGCCCCGACGTGATCGTCCTCGACCTCCTGATGCCGGTGCTGAACGGATTCGAGTTCCTCGCCGCGCTCCGGCGCGACCCGGCCTGGCGCAGCGTGCCCGTCGTGGTCCTGACGTCGATGGATCTCACCGCCGAGGACCGTCGGGTCCTGAACGGCTCGGTCGAGCGGATCCTCCAGAAGGGTGCGTGGGAGCGGGACCAGCTCCTGGACGAGATCGGACGCGTGCTGGCCGGCGTCGTCCCGGGTCGAACCGGCTCGGCGGGAGGGGCGCCGTGACGAAGATCCTCTACGTCGAGGACAACGACGACAACGTCTACATGCTGCGCGGCCGGCTGACGCGCGCGGGCTTCACCGTGGTCGTGGCCGGGGACGGCGAGCAGGGGGTCGCCATGGCGACGACCGAGGCGCCGGCTGTGATCCTCATGGACCTGAGCCTTCCGGTCCTGGACGGCTGGGAGGCCACGCGACGGTTGAAGGCCTCGGTGGAGACTGGCTCCATCCCCGTCATCGCGCTCTCGGCGCACGCCATGGAAGGCGAACGTGCCCGTGCGCTGGCGGCGGGCTGCGACGACTTCGACACCAAGCCGATCGACTTTCCGAGGCTGCTCGAGAAGATCCGGACGCTCCTCGCGAAAACCGCGCCGCCATGAATCCCGACGGTCCCGCTCTCCTTGTCGTCGACGACAACGAGGACAACCTCTACACCCTGACCCAGCGTCTCCGTCGTGAGGGGTACACGAATCTCGGCACCGCCCGGGACGGTCGCCAGGCGCTGGAGCTCCTCCGGACGCGGACGTTCGACCTCGTCCTGCTCGATGTCATGATGCCGGAGCTGAACGGCTACCAGGTACTGGAGGAGCTCAAGGCCGACGACCGGCTCAGGTCCGTTCCGGTGATCATGATCTCGGCCGTGGACGAGCTCGAGAGTGTCATCCGTTGCATCGAGCTGGGTGCGGCGGACTATCTCGCGAAGCCCTTCAACCCGGTTCTCCTGCGAGCCCGCATCGGGGCTTGCCTCGAGAAGAAGCGGCTCCACGACCGGCTGGTCGAGTGGAGCCAGACCCTGGAGCAGCGGGTCCGCGACAAGGTCGCCGAGGTCGAGCGACTCGGCCGCCTGAAGCGCTTCTTCTCGCCCCAACTGGCCGAGCTGATCGTCGCCGGCGGCGCCGAGGATCCCCTGAAGACCCACCGTCGCGAGATCACCGTCGTCTTCCTGGACCTCCGCGGATTCTCGACCTTCGCGGAAACGACCGAGCCCGAGGAGGTCATGGGGGTCCTCCGCGAGTACCACGCGGCCATGGGCCAGCTGATCCTCGCGCACGAGGGCACGCTCGAGCGGTTCACCGGGGACGGCATGATGATCTTCTTCAACGACCCGCTGCCGGTGGCACAGCCGGCCGAGCGAGCCCTCCGGATGGCGGTCGCCATGCGCGACCACGTCCGCGAGCTGAGCGCCGCGTGGCGCAAGCGAGGCCACGACCTCGGGCTCGGTGTCGGCATCGCCGAGGGCTACGCGACGATCGGCGCCATCGGGTTCGAGGGCCGGTGGGACTATGGCGCCATCGGCACGGTGACCAACCTCGCCGCGCGCCTCTGTGGCGAGGCCAAAGCCGGTCAGATCCTCGTCTCGCCTCGGGTGGCCGGCGCCGTCGAGGCACAGATCGAGCTCGAGCAGGTCGGCACCCTGACCCTGAAGGGGTTCCTGAAGCCCGTGGAGGCGTTCAACGTCGTTGGCCTGAAGGCAGGCGCCTGACCGGCGTCCCGTTCACTCCCGGAGCGCCGCACGGATGCGCGCGTGACGCGCCGCGATCGCCGGCGCGTTCCCTGGCCAGGCGATGGTGAGCCCGCTCGACAGCCGCGCCCCCGCCTCCTCGCCCTCCGCTCGATCCTCGAGCACGTCGCGGACCACCAGCTCGAACCGCGCGAGGTCGGGCGCGCCGCGTGCTCCGGGCAGGACCAGCGCCTCGACCTTGACGTAGAGACAGAGCTCCGCGTCCGCGAAGACAAGCGTCGCCCGGCCGGACTCGCGCAGGTGCCGGCTCGAGCGGGAGCCCCCATGCAGTGCGAGCCGGAGCCGCGCGGCGTCGAGGGCCAGGATCTCGGCGTACGAGACGAGGGCGGGGTGCGCCCACCCGTAGGGATCGATAGTGGCGAGCACGACGGCGAGGTCGAGTGGCGGCGCGACGGCGGGCGCCATCAGGCGCGAGAGGAGGCGGTCGGGCAGAGCGGTGCCGAGCGAGCGAGCCACGTCCGGAGTATGGCACGCCGGGCCGGGCGTCACGGCGCCCGGCCCGGCGTTGCCTCGCTACCGAGGCGTCTGACTAGATGTCGTAGTAGAGAGCGAACTCGTACGGGTGCGGACGCAGCCGGATCGCGTCGACCTCGTTCTTCCGCTTGTACTCGAGCCAGGTCTCGATGAGGTCGGGCGTGAACACGTCGCCCTTCAGCAGGAAATCGTGGTCCTTCTCCAGGTTGTCGAGCACCACGTCCAGCGAGCCCGGGAGCTGCTTGATGTTCTTCTGCTCCTCCGGCGGCAGCTCGTAGAGGTCCTTGTCGATGGGCTGGCCGGGGTCGATCTTGTTGACGATCCCGTCGAGGCCAGCCATCACGCACGCCGCGAAGGACAGGTACGGGTTGCAGGATGGATCGGGCGTCCGGAACTCGATGCGCTTGGCCTTCTCCGACCGCGAGTACACGGGGATCCGGATGCACGCGGACCGGTTCCGCTGGCTGTAGACCAGGTTGATCGGCGCCTCGTAGCCGGGCACCAGCCGCCGGTAGGAGTTCGTCGACGGGGCGATGAATGCCAGCAGCGCCGGCGCGTGCTTCAGGATGCCGCCGATGTAGTGGAGACACATCTTCGAGATGTCGGCGTAGCCGCCGACCTCGTAGAAGAGGTTCTTGCCGTTCCTCCAGAGTGACTGGTGCGTGTGCATGCCGGAGCCGTTGTCCTGGAACAGGGGCTTCGGCATGAAGGTGACGGTCTTGCCGTGCTTCCGGGCCGTGTTCTTGGTGACGTACTTGTACCACATCACCTTGTCGGCCATCTTCGTCAGGGTGTCGAAACGCATGTCGATCTCGGACTGCCCGGCGGTCGCCACCTCGTGATGGTGCACCTCGACCCGGACCCCGACCTTCTCGAGGTTCAGCACCATGTCCGACCGGATATCCTGGAAGTGATCCATCGGGGGCACGGGGAAGTAGCCCTGCTTGTAGCGCGGCCGGTACCCCAGCCCTTCCTTCCCCGTGTTCCAAGCACCCGCCTCCGAGTCGATCTGGTAGAAGCCGAAGTTGTAGCCCTGGTCGAACTTGATCGAGTCGAAGATGAAGAATTCGAGCTCCGGGCCGATGTAGACTGTGTCGGCGATCGCCGTCTGCTTGAGGAAGAGCTCGGCCTTCTGGGCGACGTAGCGGGGATCCCGGCTGTAGGCCTCCATCGTCACGGGATCCTTCACGTTGCAGTTCAGGACGATCGTCGGGACCGCCGCGAACGGGTCCATCTGCGCGGTCGTCGGGTCGGGCATGAGGAGCATGTCCGACTCGTCGATCGTCTGGAATCCGCGGATCGACGACCCGTCGAACCCGATGCCCTCGGCGAACAGCTCCTCGTCGAGGTCGTGCGTCGGGATCGAGAAGTGCTGCCACAGCCCGGGCACGTCGATGAAGCGGAGGTCGACGATCTTCGCCCCGCGCTCCTTGGCCGCGTGGATGACATCCTTCGGCGTCTTCGTCTCCAGCGGCTTCACGTCATCAGCCATGCAGGTTCCTCCGTTGGACTGGCTATCGGTTGTGGACGCCGGTTCACCGCACCGGAACGTGATGCGACCGCGATTCTAGCGAGCAACCCTTTCCCGTTCAATCGCTACCCGAGCAGGCTGACGTACGCCGCCGCGCCCTCCGGCCCCGCCAGGCGAACGTCGCCGTACGGTCCTCTTATCCACGCTCCGACGAAGCAACCGCCGTGCCGGCGCGGATCCGTCGCCGCGGCCGGGAATCCGCGCGGTTCCGGAAGGGCCGGATCGGATCGCCTGCCGATTCGGTGAGCAGCTGCCCACGCCGTGGGCACGGCGGCGCCCGGCGTTGACGGCCCGGCCGCGGCCCGCTAGTGTCAAGACACACCCCGCAGTCCCGTACGGAGGGAGCCCCCCGATGACGGTCGAACTCGAAGCGATGGAGGGCCGGTCCCGCCAGCTGCTCTCCACGGCCGGCGCCGTCCTGCCCGGCGCGTGCCTTGGCCAGAACTCCCTGCCCCCCGAGCTTTCGTTCGTCGTCGACCACGGCGAGGGAGCCCGCCTCGTCGACGTGCGCGGTCGCACCTATCTCGACTACGTCCTCGGGTCGGGCCCTCTGCTGCTCGGGCACGCGCACCCGGCGATAGTCCGCGCGGTCCAGGAGCAAGTGGTGCGAGGCTCCACGTTCCACTGGCTCTCCGAACCGTCCATTCGCCTCGCGGAGACCGTGGTGGGCGCCGTGCCCTGCGCGGAGCAGCTGCGCTTCGTCTCTACCGGAACCGAGGCGACCATGTTCGCGTGCCGCATGGCCCGCGCCTTCACCCGCCGCGAGAAGATCCTGAAGTTCGAAGGCGGCTGGCACGGCTTCCACGATTACGCCATGGCCGGCAACTGGCGTGTGCCGTCCGAGGCGCCCTACCCCTACCCCGGGCCGGACCTCGGCGGCATCCCGCGGGGCGCCCTGGAAAGCGTCCTCGTGGCGCCCTTCAACGATCTCGCCACGACCGAGCGCATCGCGACAGAGCGGGGCTCCGAGCTCGCCGCGATCATCGTCGAGCCGCTCCAGCGCTCCATCCGCCCACGGCCCGGATTCCTCGCCGGGCTCCGCGAGCTCGCCCATCGCCTCGGCGCGCTCCTCGTCTTCGACGAGGTCGTGACCGGCTTCCGCCTCGCCTACGGGGGTGCCCAGGAATACTACGGCGTCCTCCCCGATCTCGCCGTCTACGGGAAGGCGCTGACCTGCGGGTTCTCGCTGGCGGCGATCGCGGGGCGTGCCGACGTCATGGCCACGGCCGATCCCGCGCGGAAGGGGTCGCTCGACTACGCGGGACTCTCGGGCACACTGTCGGGCAACGCCCTCGCGTGCGCGGCGGGGATCGCAGCCCTGGCCGAGCTCCGGCGCCCGGGCGTCTACGAGCGACTCCACGCGCTTGGTGATCGTCTGCGAAGCGGAATCGCGCGGCGAGCGGAGCGGGTCGGAGTGCCGGTCCAGGTCCTCGCGGACGGCCCGATCGCGCAGGTCTTCTTCATCGATCCCGAGGCGGACCTTTCGACCGATCGTGCGCTCCGCGCGGCGGATGGGCGCAAGGCGACCCGGTTCGGTCTCGAGTGCTTGCGACGGGGCATTTTCACGATTCCCGGCACGAAGCTCTACCTCTCCCTCGCGCACACGGACACCGACATCGACTGGACCCTCGATGTCATGGAAGAGTCACTCCGGACCGTCGCCTGACGACACCGGATGGAACGCCGTCGGCGCCGGCGGACCCGTGGTCGCGCGGAGCCGCCTCTGATGCGGCTTCGCGTGGCCTGTGCGAATATTCGCCCCTTGCATGGCCGAGGGACTTGGGCTTAGGATCGGTCGCTGTGAAGCAGGGTGGCGCGTCGGGTCGGCGGCGAGGTCTTGAACTCGGCTGGAGCCTCCCGAGCCGCGGCCCGCTCGCCCGCGTCGAAGTGCTCACGCGGCTGGCTCGGACGGCCGACGCACTCGGCTACTCGGTCGTCACCATCTCCGATCACGTCGTCCTGCCAACCCGCTCGTCGGCGCCGTATCCGTACGACAACACGGGGACGTTCCCCGGTGGCTCGCAGCAGGCGTACCTCGAGCCGATCCCGCTCGCCGCGTGGCTGCTCGCCGCCACCCGGCGTCTCCGCGTGGCGATCAGTGTGCTCGTGGTCCCGTACCGCAACCCGGTCGTCACCGCGAAGCAGCTCGCCACGGTCGACGTCCTGTCCGGCGGTCGCCTCATCGTGGGCGCCGGCGTCGGATGGTGGCCGGAAGAGTTCGAGGCGCTGGCCGCCCCGCCCTACGCCGAGCGCGGCGCGGTTACCGACGAGTACCTCCGCCTGATGAAGACGCTGTGGACGGACGAGTCCCCGCGCTTCGAGGGCAAGTACTACCGGATCGGCGACGTCACGATGCTGCCCCACCCGATCCAGAAGCCGCACCCGCCGATCTGGATCGGCGGCCACACGGAGCCGGCGCTCCGTCGGACGGCGACCCTGGGCGACGCGTGGCACCCCATCGGTCTGCGTGGCCCGGCCGGTCTCGCGCCCGACGAACTGGCCCAGAAGATGGCCCGGATCCGCGCCCTCGCCGACTCCGCGGGGCGGGACCCGGCGTCGATCGGGGTCGCCTTCCGGGGCCCGCTCGACCTTTGGCCGGCCCGCGGGGCGGCCCCGGCCGAGGCGCCCCGCCCGCTGGCCGGGCCACCCGAGAAGGTGGTCGCGGATCTCCGCGCCTACCAGGCGGCCGGTGTCGACACGCTCGTCTTCGACTTCCCGAGGCCGGATCCGACGGCCATGGTCGCGCTCATGCGGCGCGTCGCCCGGGAAGTACGGCCGCGCCTGGCCCGCCGCACCGCGTCGCGCGCCCGATGACCGCGACCGACACGTTCGCCGCTGAGGGTCGGGTCGCTCGCCTCGCGACGGTGGACGAGGCGGGATATCCCCACGTGGTGCCGGTGTGCTACGCGACGAACGGGCACGCGTACTACTCCCCGCTGGACGCCAAGCCCAAGCGCAGTCCGGTCAACCGACTCAAGCGCGTGCGGAACATCCGCGCGAACCCGCGCGTCGCGCTGCTCATCGACCACTACGAGGAGGATTGGGCGCGCCTCCGCTTCGTCATGGTCCAGGGTCGGGCCGAGCTGCTGGACGGCGGGACGGAGTGGAAGACGGCGCGGACCCTGCTCGAGGCGAAGTATCCTCAGTATCGAACCCTGCCGCTCCCGCCGGAGGGACCGGTCATCAAGATCGTCCCCGACCACGTCGTCCGCTGGAGCCCCGGCTCGTGACCGCCCCCGCCCGGCTGTCGCCGGCCGTGGAGACGGCCCTCGAGCGCATCGGGGCCGGCCGACCGATCGGGCGCGCGGACGGTGTCGCGCTGATCGAGGCGGTGCCCCACGAGTTGCCCGCCGTGCTCGAGACGGCCGCCGCTCTCCGCGACCGGGGCAAGGGGCGGACGGTCACCTACTCGCGCAAGGTGTTCCTGCCGCTCACGAACCTCTGTCGGGATGACTGCGGCTACTGCACCTTCAAGCGGGATCCCGGCCAGCCGGGTGCCCGCACGATGGAGCTCGAAGAGGTCCTCGCCGTCTGCGAAGCGGGAGCGCGCCTCGGCTGCAAGGAGGCGCTCCTCTCGCTCGGCGACAAGCCGGAGGCCCGGTTCCCCGAGCATCGCGACTGGCTCCGCCACCGCGGGTATCGGACGACCATGGACTACGTCCTGGCGGCCTCGCGCGCGATCGCGACGGACACCGGGCTCCTGCCCCACGCCAATCCCGGCCTCATGAGCGAACGCGATCTCCTGGGACTCCGCGAGTGGAACGTCAGCATGGGGCTCATGCTCGAGACCGCGTCCGAGCGTCTCGGCGGTCCCGGCGGCCCCCACGAGCACGCCCCCGACAAGCGGCCGGCCCGGCGCCTCCGGACGATCGAGGCAGCCGGCCGCGTGGGTATCGCGTTCACGACCGGCATCCTCTTCGGGATCGGGGAGACCCGCGCCGAGCGCGTGGATTCACTTCTGGCGATCCGCGAGCTCCACCAGCGCCACGGGCACATCCAGGAAGTGATCGTCCAGAACTTCCGGGCGAAGCCGCGCATCCCGATGTCGCGGCAGCCGGAACCCTCCCTGGACGAGCTGCGCCGGACCCTCGCGGTGGCGCGCCTCCTGCTCGGACCGGAAATGAACGTGCAGGCCCCGCCCAATCTCTCGCCGGGCACCTACCCCGCCCTGATCGCCTCGGGGCTAAACGACTGGGGTGGCGTGTCGCCTCTCACGATCGACTACATCAATCCCGAAGCCCCATGGCCCCATCTCGCCGCGCTCGAGGCGGCGACGGCCGCGGCCGGCGCCCGCCTCCGGGAGCGTCTGGCCATCTATCCCGAGTACATTCACCGTCCCGGCTTCGTCCCCGGGCCCCTACGCCACCGTGTTCTCACTTCGGTGGACGCCGCGGGGCTCGTCCCCGACCGCGCGGCCCACGCGGCCCTCTGACCCGCCGTGGACCACGAACGACAGGAGCTCACCCGGCAATGATGGATGCCTTCCTGGCTCGCTACTGGACGGGCCTCGACCGGCACGTGCGCGCCGCGCTCGACCGGGCGCTCGACGGCGGCGAGGTTACCGTGGACGAAGGGCTCGCACTCGCCGAGACGACCGGGCGTGACCTCAGCGCGCTGGCCCTGGTCGCGGACGAGCTTCGCGCCCGGCAGGCGGGCGACGTGGTCACCTACGTCGTCAACCGGAACATCAACTTCACGAACGTCTGCATCAAGCACTGCACATTCTGCGCCTTCAGCCGTGACCACCGGGAGGAGGAGGGCTACTTCCTTCCGCTGGAGGAGGTGATCCGCCGGGCGCGGGAGGCCCGGGACCTCGGGGCGACCGAGGTGTGCATGCAGGCCGGGCTGGCGCCGAAGCTCGACGGCCGGTTCTACATCGACCTCTGCCGGGGGGTACACGACGCGCTGCCGGACCTCCACATCCACGCGTTCTCCCCCGAGGAGGTGCTCTACGGCGTGACCCGGTCCGGGATGCCCGTCGCGGAGTACCTCGGGGAACTGCGGGACGCGGGCCTCGGGACACTTCCTGGCACGTCCGCCGAGATCCTGGACGACGAGGTGCGCGATCGCATCTCGCGGGGCCGGATCTCGACCAGCCAGTGGCTCGAGATCATCACCACCGCCCACCGGCTCGGCATCCAGACCACCTCCACGATGATGTACGGTCACGTCGAGACGCCGGCCCACTGGGTCCGGCACATGGCGCTCCTGCGCGACGTCCAGAAGGACACGGGCGGCTTCACCGAGTTCGTGCCGCTGTCACTCATCCACCAGGAGGCGCCGATGTACCGCCGTCACCTGGTCCGGGACGTCCGGGCCGGGGCAACGGGCGCCGAGGTCGTGCGGGTGCACGCGCTCGCACGGGTCATGCTCGGAGCGACGGTACGCAACATCCAGTGCTCGTGGGTCAAGGAGGGGCCCAAGCTCGCCCAGATGCTCCTCGCCTCAGGTGCCAACGACCTGGGCGGGACGCTGATCAACGAGAGCATCTCGACCGCGGCCGGGGCGGCTCACGGTCAGCTCGTGCCTCCACGGGAACTCCGCCGGCTGGTGCGGGACCTCGGTCGAACTCCCGCGCAGCGCAGTACGACGTACGGTATTCTCAAGCTCTACGCCGACGAGCGCGACGACGACACGAGCCCGCTGGATACCGTTGAGAACCCCGAAGAGCAGTTCGGCTCGTACCGCCGGTTGACCGGGTCGGGTCAGTTCCGTTTCATGAAGCTGAAGCCACCCGGCGTGGCCCGGGGCGGAACGGAACTGACGGACGCGGCAGTCCGGCTCGGAGAGGGTAGCGAAGCTCCACGGCCACCCGTTTGCGGTGGCGTCACCATCACACCCTGAGAGGAGGCGGTTCTATGGCGAAAGTCATCACGAAGGCGCAAACGGTAGGCATCTTGGCAGACAAGACTGGCTTGACGAAGAAGCAAGTCGTCGGCTTCATGGATGAGCTTCAGGGGCTGGCCGTCAAGGAGGCCAAGAAGAGCGGTGCGTTCGTCCTGCCGGGCATCGGCAAGGTCGTCCTGTCGAACCGGAAGGCGCGCATGGGCCGGAACCCGCAGACCGGCGAGCCGATCAAGATCGCGGCCAAGCGGGTCGTGCGCATCCGCGCGGTCAAGGTTCTCAAGGACGCGATCCTCGGCGGGAAGAAGTAGCGCCGAGCATATGCCGCGGTCGGCGCGGCAGCCGGGCCCCCCGGCAGCCGGGTCGGCACCGATCGTCCCGGAGCCCCGCACCTGGCAGGGTGTCGTCTACCGGCCCTGTCAGGGCGGGGCTCCCGCCGTCCGGCAGCTGTTTCAGTTCGCGGGCGCGTTCACGCCCGACCTGGAGCCACAAGAGATCGCGTGGGAAGCCCACGCCGGCGACCGGCTCGTCGGCGGCGTGCTCTGCGAGCGACGCGGCGCGCATGGCTTCATCCACGGGCCCGTCGTCGTGGACCCACCGGACGGCGCGGAGCCGATGGAGGTGGCCGCCCAGCTCGTCGGCCCCCTCGTCGACTCCGCCCGGGCCTTGCCGCTGGACGCCCTATTCACCCGGCCCCAGGGGCTCGACCGCGTCTGGGTGCGTCTGGGATTCGTTCCGATGCCCGAGGCTTTCGTACCGGCCGCCCTGCGCGGACGCCCCGGGTCGGGTCTCCATGTCTGGCGTCGCCCCGGCACCTACGCGGTTCCCGTGCCCGACCCCGAGGGGGAGGGCCGACGGCGCGGGCGACGGTGATCGTCGCTCTTGCCGGGGGGACCGGCGCCGCCAAGCTGCTCCGCGGCCTGGTCCGCGTGACGGAGCCGACCCGCCTGTTCGTCGTCGGTAACACCGGTGACGACCTGGACTGGTGGGGTCTCCGCGTCTCCCCCGACCTCGACTCGGTGGCCTACGCGCTCGCGGGGCTCCTCGACGGAACGCGAGGCTGGGGAGTCCGCGACGACACCTTTCATTGTCTGGAGGCGATGCAGCGCCTGGGCGGCGACACGTGGTTTCGCCTGGGCGACCGCGACCTGGCGACCCACCTCCGCCGTACCCTGCTCCTCCGCGCCGGCGCCTCCCTCACGGCCGCGACCCGCGCGATCGCCGACGCGCTCGGCGTGACGGCGCGCCTCGTACCCATGTCGGATGACCCCGTGCGCACGGAGCTCCGCACGCGGGGCGGCTGGCTCAGCCTAGAGGAGTTCTTCGTCCGTGAGCGGTGTCTGCCCGACGTGCTGGACGTCGCGTACCGCGGCGCCGAGGCGGCGCGACCCGCGCCCGACGTGCTCGGGGCGATCGGTACGGCCGAGGCGGTCGTCGTGTGCTGCTCGAACCCGGTGACTTCGATCGGGCCCATTCTCGCGGTGCCCGGAATCGTCGATGCCCTGGTCCGGACGCCGGCACCCGTGGTGGCGGTCAGTCCCATCGTTGGCGGGCAGGCCGTCAGCGGGCCCGCCGCCAAGCTCCTCGCGGCTCGGGGACTCGACGTCTCCCCGCTCGGTGTGGCACGCGCCTACCGGCCCTGGCTCGACGCCCTGGTCATCGACCGCGCGGACGTAGCCAACGCGCCAGCCCTCGAGCGTGACGGCGTGCGTCCCGTGGTGGCGGACGCGCTCATGCCCGACCACGGGGCCGAAGCCCGCCTCGCCCGCGCCGTCCTCGACGCGGTCGGAGCCGCCGCGTGAGGGTCGTCGTCGTCCCCGCCAAGGAGTTCACGGTGGCGAAGCAGCGCCTCGCCGACGCGCTGCCGGCCGCGGCGCGCGCGGCGCTGGCCCGCGCCATGCTGGAGGATGTCCTCGCCGCCCTCGCCGGCGCGGCTGTGGACCGCGTCGTCGTCATCACGCCCGACGCCGAGGTCGCTGCAGTCGCGGA
>Ga0114129_10000831_pt1 | contig 39916 bp, 41 predicted proteins | sample RhiMetdeltSRZDD1_FD_80071 | JGI IMG/M metagenome (GOLD analysis project Ga0114129, IMG submission 80071) | Populus rhizosphere microbial communities from Tennessee, USA - Rhizosphere MetaG P. deltoides SRZDD1 (version 2) (version 2) | ecosystem: Host-associated > Plants > Roots > Rhizosphere >...
GCGAAGCGTGCCGCCGGCGACGACGCGTGGGACACCCGCGGCGTCACCGACGTCAGCAACCAGATCCAGGTCACGCGCGAGGCAGCCGTCGCGCGATAGACACGGGGAGAGAAGACGGAGCGGCGCTGGGCGGCGTCAGCCGCCCAGCGCGACCCCGGTGATCAGGTTGGAGTCGCGGAGCTTCCGCAGCGCCTCGCGCTCGATCAGACGCACCCGCTCGCCCGAGAGCCCGAGGACCTTCCCGGTCTCCCGCAGCGAGAGCGGCTGGCCGTTCTCGAGCCCGTAGCGCAGCGCCACGACGTGGCGCTCGCGCTCGTCGAGCACCTTGTCGACGGCCCCGCCGATCTCCTCGCGAAGCAGCTGGTCCTCGACCTCGGCGAACCCGGCCTCGGAGTCGATCTCCTCGATCAGGTCCCCGAGCTCCGTGTCCTCGCCGACCGGCGACTGCAGCGACAGCGGCTCGCGACGACCCATCTCGGTGAGGTCGTCGATCTCCTCGACCGTGGTGTCGAGCGCCTTCGCCAGCTCTTCGCGCGACGGCTCGCGCCCCATCGACTGCGCGAACTGGAACCGCGTGCGGTTGAGCTTGCGCAGCCGGTCGTGGATGTGGACCGGGAGCCGGATCGAACGCGAGCGATCGGCGATCGCACGCGTGATCCCCTGGCGGATCCACCACGTCGCGTAGGTCGAGAACTTGAAGCCGCGGCGCCAGTCGAACAGCTCGACGGCGCGCATCAGCCCGATGTTCCCTTCCTGGATCAGGTCGAGCAGGGGAAGGCCCTGCCCCTGGTACTTCCGGGCCACCGAAACCACCAAACGAAGGTTCGCCATGATGAAACGCTGCCGCGCGGCCTCGGCCGTGCGCATGTCACGGCGGGCCTTCGCGATGCTCTTCTCCGACCGAAGACGGCCGGCGCGGAGGCGGTCCTCCGCTTCCTTGCCCGCCTCGATCGTCATGGCGAGCTCCACCTCTTCCTCCTTCGTGAGCAGCGGCTCTCGAGCCGCGGCCTCGAGGTAGAGGCGAAGGTCGTCAGCGTCGTCGGTCCCAAGGGGACGCGCCGGCTCAGGCACTTCGTATCACGCTCCTCCCCAGGTCGAAGCCTGTCGATCCATCGGCCGCACCCGGGATCTCGGTTGTTCGTCCGAGCGACCACGTAGGCAGACTTGACTAGACGTCCGCCCCCGGTCGCTCGATCCCATGGTAGGGGCCTCCCTCAGTTGTGTAAAGCCGGGTCCGTGTGGCGGTTTCGTGAAGGAATCCCTGCCGCGCACGCGTTTGCGGTCTCTCGCCACCGTGGTTACCCGTTCCTTGCAACGCCCAATCCAGGAGGATGGATTTCCTGAGCGCGGATCGTGGCTGACCCGGAGTCAGGAGGTCGGGGAGAGGACTGGGCTCGCCTTCTACGCTGGGCCACATGGAGCTCCCTCCCCTGCAGCACGCCGACGTCGACGGCCCGATCGCGTACCGGGAATGGGAGGGCGATCCCGGGACGACGTTCCTGCTGGTCCACGGCCTGGGGGCCTCGCACCTGACCTGGGTGCAGGTCGCCCCCTCCCTCGCGGGGCTGGGCAGGGTGATCGCCGCGGACCTCCCGGGGTTCGGGCTGTCGCCGATCGGCGAGCGTAGCGCCGGCCTGATGGACCATCGGCGCACCGTCTCCAGGCTGATCGAGAAGCTGGGGAGCGGCCGCGTGATCCTCGTCGGGAGCTCGATGGGGGGCGCGATCTCCCTGCTCCAGGCGGCCGTCGAGCCCTCCTCGGTGGCCGGGATCGTGCTGACGAACAGCGTCTTCCCGTGGCGATGGCACGGGTTCCCGCACCCGCTCGTCGTGGGAGCGTTCGCGACGTACGCGACGCCGTGGCTCGGCGAGCGCTTCGTGGACTGGCGGCTCCGTCGCCTCGAGCCCGAGGACACGGTCCGGATGAGCCTCAGCGTGCTGGCGGCCGACGCGGAGACGATCCCGGATGAGGTCGTGCACGAGTTGGTCGAGCTCACCCGGAGCCGGAGGGAGCTTCCGGAGACGGCCAGGACGTTCCTCGAGTCGGGCCGTTCGATGTTGCGGCTCGGCCGCCACCCGGCGACCGCTCGGCGGGCGTTGGACAACGTGACCTGCCCCGTGTTGATGCTCCATGGCCGACGCGACCGACTGGTCCCGGTCGCGTTCGCCGAAGCGGAGTTGGCGATGCACCGGACGTGGCGGGGCCGGTTCTTCTCCGACGTGGGTCATATCGCGCAGATGGAGACACCGGGGCCGTGGGTGGCCGAGGTCGCCGACTGGTACGCGGCGACGTTCGGCTAGCCCTTCGTGAGGGCGACGAGGTCGTCGATCGCCGCCTCGATGCCGCGCGCGAGCACGTCGATGTCCGGCACGAGGTCCCAGTCCGCCGTGAGGCCGAACGCCATCGTCCCCGCGGCCGAGGTGCAGCCGATCGAGAGCCCGCAGTCCTCCTTCAGGTTCATCCCGGGGTAGTTTGCCTGGAGCGGGGCCCCCGCCATGTAGAGGGGAACCTGTGGCGCGGGCACGTTCGACACCTCGAGGTTGCACCAGCGGGCCTGGGCGACGAGGCGCGCAGCCGTCGCATGGAGCGCCGGCGGCGCATAGGCGCCGAGCCCGATGATCGTGTCCGCGCCGACCGCCATCCCCGAGTCCTTCATGCGGGCGGTGGCGGCGCGGACGCGCCGGAGGCGCGTCCGCGCCGCCATCCGCCCGACCGGCACGTCCACGAACACCGGCGCCACGCGGTTGCCGATGTCCCCCGTCTCGCCCGGCGAGCGAACGGAGACGGGGACCATCGCCCGCAGCGTCCGTCCCTTCGTCTTCTCGCCTCTCGCCTCGAGCAGCGCGTTCAGGCCGCCGGCGACGGCCGACAGGACGACGTCGTTCACGGTTCCACCGAGCTCGTGCTTGATCGTGCGGAATCGCGCGAACGGCCGCTCCGCGGTCGCGAATCGACGGTTCGGCCCGACCCTGCCGTCGAACGGTCCGCGCGGCGGGGTCCCCATCCCCGCCACCGTTCGGAGCGCGTCGGCGGTCGCCGCGAGCGTCTCGGCGAGGATCCGCGGCTGCCGGACCGCGTGCGACAGCCCTTGGATCGGATGGAGCATGACGTCTCCGACGGCGTCCACGATCAGTTCCTGCTGGTCGGGTGCCGGCTCCGGCTTCCACCCGTCCTCCGACGCCCCGAGGGGCGCCTCGGGGTTCAGGTCGAACAGCGCCGAGGCGATCATCATCCCGCCGATCCCGTCCGCCATCGCGTGGTGCAGCTTCAAGAGGATCGCCGTCCGGTCCTCGCTCAGGTCCTCGAACACGTAGAGCTCCCACAGCGGCTTCGTCCGATCGAGCGGGCGTGAGAGCACGCGCCCGACGGCGCGTTCGAGCTCGAACCGACCGCCGGGCGAGGGAACCGAGGAGCGGCGGCAGTGGAAGTCGATGTCGAAGTGTTCGTCGTCGACCCACAGCGGCCGGGAGATGTTCCCGGGCACCGCCAGGAGTTTGCGACGGAGCCGGGGTGCCAGCCGCAGCCGCGCCTCGACCACCCGCTCGACGTCGTCGTAGGTGAGCCTCGAGCCATCCTCGCGGGGCCCGAAGATCGAGAGCCCGGCGACGTGCATGTGGACGCCCGGCTTCTCGAGGTACAGGAAGCTGGCGTCCAGGCCGGAGAGGCGTTCCGCGGGCATGGACCCATGCTAGGGTCCGGCGCGATGCGCCGCCTCGCGACCGCACTGGCGATCGCCGCGCTGCTCGCCCTCCCCGGCGCACCGTCCCTCGCGCAGGATGCCTCGGACGACGGGTCCTACGGCGCATCGGTCTCCGCGATCGACGACGTCTTCTCCCCGGGGATCGTCCGCGTTCAACCGGGCCAGACGGTCACATGGACGAACGACGGGCGCTCGCGGCACACCGTCCAGGCCGACGACGGCGCGTGGGATTCCGGGATCGTCGCGCCGGGCAGCGAGTTCACGCACGCGTTCGACCGGCCCGGCGTCTACCCCTACTTCTGCAGCCTGCACGGAACCCCCGGCGCCGGGATGATCGGCACGATCGTCGTCGGCGACGCGCGGCTCCCGGGCGGAGGCAGACCCGGACCGGACCCGATCCCCCCGGGACCGGCGGGCACGGTCCGGGTGCCCGATGACGCCCCGACGATCCAGGAGGCCGTGGACCGGGCGCGACCCGGCGGCCTGGTGCTGATCGACCCCGGCGTGTACCGCGAGGCCGTGCTCGTCACGAAGCCGTACCTCACGATCCGGGGCGTGGACCGCAACGACACGATCCTCGACGGCGACTTCGAGCTCGCGAACGGGATCAGCGTGATCGAGGCCGACGGCGTCGCCGTAGAGAACCTCACCGCCCGGCACTACCAGTTGAACGGCCTCTATTGGTCGGGTGTCCTCGGCTACCGCGGCTCGTACCTCACCGCGTACCAGAACGGCGACTACGGTCTCTACGCGTTCCGGTCGCGCTGGGGCCGCTTCGACCACTCGTACGCGAGCGGCTCGCCGGACGCGGGCTTCTACATCGGCGCCTGCGACCCGTGCGACGCCGTGATCACGAACGTGCTCGCCGAGTACAACGCGCTGGGCTTCTCGGGGACGAACGCGAGCGGCAACCTCGCGATCGTGAATAGCGAGTGGCGCCGCAACCTCGGCGGCATCGTCCCCAACACGCTCGACTCCGAGCCGCTCGCGCCCCAGGAGGACGCGCTGATCGCCGGGAACCACGTCCACCACAACAACTCGACGACCGTGGACGCGAAGGGGATCAACTACGTGCCGTTCGGGATGGGGATCGTCGTCGCCGGCGGTCGCGGGAACCGTGTGGTGGGCAACCTCGTGGAGGATCAGCTGACCTACGGGATCGCGGTGATCCCCAACGTCGACGACAACTTCTGGCCATCGGGAGGCAACCGGGTCGAGGCGAACGTCGTCCGACGGAGCGGCCGGGCCGATCTCGGCCTGGCCGCTCCGTCGGACGGCGGCGACTGCTTCGCGGCGAACGACGCCGCGACCAGCCAGCCGCCGGCGATCGAGGCGCTGTTCCCGTGCGAGGGCTTCCGGCCGTTCCCGGGGGGCGGCGGGAGCATGGCGCCGACGTCCAACGTGCTCGCACGGTTCGTCGATCAACTCGACGGCGAGTTCCTGCGGGGCGACTGGCGCGAGCAGCCGGAGCCGCCGAAGGGACTGCCCGACATGCCGGACGACCCCGCGACGGCGCCGCCCGACCCCGCGATCCCACAGGAGTCGGTGCCCGGCGTCTACCGGATCCGCGCCGTGTCACGGATCCGGCCGGCGCGCGGACCCGAGATCGGTCAGGAGGTCAGCGTGATGGGAGTGCCGCTGCTCGCGACCAGCTGGTGGTCGCTGCTCCTCGGGTTGTACGGCTACATCCTCCCGTTCGTCCTGTACGCCACGTGGGTCGCGATCGCGATGTGGGATCTGATCCGGCGGGACGCCGACTCGATCCCCCATCGCGCCCGCTGGATGGCCGTCGTGCTGCTCGTGCCGTTCGCGGGCCCGTTGCTCTACTTCGGCTTCGGCGGGTCCCCGATACCGTCTCAGCTCCGACTGATGCTCACGGTCGGGGGGATCGGCGCGTACCTCGTCTTCCTCTTGCTGGGAGTCGTGTTCGGCGGCTAGGTCTCGAGCTGGATCCGCATCCGCTTGAAGGCCTTGCCCTTGTTCTCGGTCTTCACGACGGTCACGTGACCGACCTCGCCGGTCGCCTTCACGTGGGTGCCGCCGTCGGCCTGCTTGTCGATGCCTTCGATGTCGATCACGCGGATAGGATCGACGGAGTCCGGGATTAGACTGACCTTGGTGCGGATCAGGTCAGGGTCGGCGAGCGCCTCCGCACGCGGCAGGAACGTCACGTGGACGGGCCGGTTCTTGTTCAGCTCCTCGTTCAGCTTCGCCTCGATCTCCTTGCCGAGCTCCGCGCTCATGCCCTCGAGCTCGAAATCCATCCGCGCCGTGCCGTTATCCTCCATGTTGCCGCCGGTCACCTTGGCGCCGTAGTCGCGGAAGATCACGCCGGAGAGGGAGTGCAGGGCGGTGTGAGTCCGCATCAACAGGTGGCGACGGCCCCAGTCGATCTCGGCCGTCACGGAGTGGCCGACGAGCGGCGCATCGCCCTCCACCTGATGCACGATGTCGCCACCCAGCTTCACGGTGTCGGTGACGCGGGCGAGGCCCCCGTCCCAGCGGAGGGTGCCCGTATCCCCGGGCTGGCCGCCGCCCCGCGCGTAGAAGACGGTGCGGTCGAGGATCACGCCCTCGTCGCGGATATCGACGACGTTGGCCTCGCAGCTGGTGAGATAGGCGTCTTCGGCGAACAGTTGGTCGGTCATGCCGCGAAGGGTATCGGGTCGGGGGTCAGCCCCCCTTGAGCTCGATCCACGCCCGGACGGCCTTCTCCAAGTCCTTGCGCTTCTTCTTCACGTCCGCTGCGTCGGCGAACCGCAGGTAGCGGACGGTCGCGCCGCCGCCTTCGAGCGTGGGGTGCGTCCCGGGGAGCTTGGCGCCCTGGTGGAACATCAGGCTCACGTGCTTCTTCGAGCGCGGATCGATGCTTGCGATGTTCCCCTCGAAGACGAACGTCGGGCTCTTCCACTTGATCGTCTCGGTGATGCGCGGATCGACGGCGAGCACGACGTCACGGACCTGGTCGATCTCCGCCTCGAGCGGGTGACCGAGCCCGACGACCAACGCGTCCACCTCGGGATCCCGTGGCACCGATCGAGCCTATCCCGACGCGCGATCAGCCTTCCAGCGCACCCAGTCGATGTACTCGCGGACGAGATCCTCCTCCTCGTCACTCAGCGGATCGCCCTCGTATCGAACGCTCGTCGGCATCCAACTCCCCTCGGGCCGGAATCGGCGTTCCTCCGGGCTGGTGACGACGCCGGTGAGGGTTCGGAGCGCCTCGTCCAGGAGGATCAGGGCGAGATACACCGGCTCGGCGTCTTTCCCGAGCTTCCGCTGGATCGCGTCGATCACTCGCTCGAGTCCTGCCCATCCCTTCGTGTGCAGTCGCTCGCCCAGCCGGTTCAGAGCGACGGTGGTCGAACGGCCGTCTTCGGGATTGCGTCGTCGAAGGAGATGCCCACGATCCTCGATCCGCTGGAGCGCCTTGGAGACCGTCGTCGCGGGGAGGCCGGATCGCCGTGAGACCTCGCTCGGTGTCATCGGTCCGGCCCGGAGCAGCGAGTACAGCGCGTAGTCGTTCGCCGACAATCCGAGGTCGAGGAACTCCGCATCGAGGAGCTGGCCGAGCCGGCGGCCGATCCTCCAGACCTCGTACGGGATCGTCGTTTGCGGCATCCTGCCTCCCTCGAGAAGCTACCCCTAGGCAGTAGATACTGCCGATAGGTAGTATCGCACATCCCGGAGCTCGATCGGAGGACGCGATGGGACGGAGACCCCTGCTCCTGCTGACGGCCGCCGTGATGGTGGCCTGCTCGGATGCTCCTCCGGCGGCGCCGTCGGTCTCGACGTCCGAGAGCCCGGCTAGCGACGTGATCGTGGCCGACCTCCTCGCCGCGGAACCTGTCGTCGATCCGAGCGGCGGGGAGTCCTACGTCAACCCCGGGCTCGTGGCGGAGCAGGGCGGGCGGCTCCACATGCTGACGAACTCGTTCACGGGCTATCCGGGAGCGTCGTTCGTGTCGCACTTCACCTCGCGCGACGGGATCGAGTGGGAGAAGGCGGGCGGCCCCGTCCTCCGGAACACGCAGGTGCCCGACGCGCTCGAGACCTTCACGACCGCGTTCGTAACGACGGGGTACCGGGACGCCAGCGGGTGGGTCGTTTACGGCTACACCTACGAGGGCGAGAGCACCGAGGGCTTCATCTGGCGCGCCACCGCGACGTCGCTCGGCGGTCCGTGGCGGGTCGACCAGGATCCAGCGCTCGAGCACGGCGACGAGGGCGCATGGGACGCCGTCAGGGTCGCCGAGCCGTCGATCGTGCGGACGGACGAGGGCTTCCGCATGTATTACACGGGCTTCGACGACGCCGACGTTGCGAGGATCGGCGTCGCGACGTCGAGCGACGGCGTCACCTGGACGAAGCAGCCCGGACCGGTATTCGAAGGCGGCCAGGAGTGGGACGGCGGCAGCGTGGGGAACCCGCAGGTGGTGGCGACGTCGGGCGGGTTGGTGATGGCGTACCGCACGGAGGCGGGCAGCTTCGGCTTCGGACTGGCTCGGAGCGACGACGGCACGAACTGGGAGCCGTCCGAGGCGAACCCGATCATGTCCGAGGACCGTTCACCCGGCGGGGAGCCCTTCTGGCAGAGCGAGGCCACGTTCGTCGGCGGCGAGCTCCGATGGTGGCTCGAGGTCGGCTTCGCCTCGGACTCGACGCACCTGTACGCGTACCGGATCGACTTGGACGAGGCGTGGTGACCCGAGGCTAGACGTCGGGCTCGCGCACGGTCGTGGTCCGCACGAGCGTCGCGAGGATCGCGCCGCCCAGGATCAGCGCGCCGCCGATCGCGGTCGGGGCCGTGATCGGCTCGTCCAGGAAGAAGGCAGCCAGCACGGCGACGCCGAGCGGCTCCATCACGCCGATGATCGCGTTGCGGACGGCGCCGACCAGCTGGAGTCCGCCGAGCATCGCCGCGAACGCGCCGGCCGAGAACACGGCCATCCCCAAGAGGTACGGCCAGTCGGACACCTCGGGGAACTCCGTCACCCGGAAGGCGATCGTGAAGGTCACGTTCGCGACGGCCGCGCCGGCGCCGAGCCACGCAGCGGCCGTGACCGGATCCGTCCGCTTGATCATCCGATCCGCGGTGATCAGGTACGCCGTGTACGCGAACGAGGTGGCGAGGGCGAGGGCGATCCCGAGGGGCTCGACCTCGACCTCGCCGCCGCCCACGATCACGACCGCGCTCCCGCCCAGCGCCAGGAGGAGCGCGATCCACAGCCGCCCGCCCGGCGAGCGCCGGTCGAGCGCGATCGTGGCGAGCATCACCCACACCGGGTACAGGTAGAAGAGGAGGGTGATCGCGCCGGCCTTGCCGTAGTTCAACGCCGAGAAGAACAGCGCGGCCTCGGTGCCGTACCCGATCGTGGCCGCCAGGATCAGTGGAAGCCGCTCCCCCCGCGCGGCGACGAGCGGCTTCTTCAGCACCAGCAGCACGAAGAACAGCAGTGCCGATTGCCCGAAGAAGCGGATCGCGAGCATCGGGAACGGCAGCTCGCCGGCCGCGATCTGCTTGCCGAACATCACGACCACGGCGAATTGCAGCGCCATCAGCGCCGAGAGCGCGGATCCGAGCAGCTCCTCCCGTGGGGTTCGGGCGCGGCGGTCCCGGATCTCGTCCTCGCTCACGCGTCCTCCAGGAACGCGCGGACGCGTTCCACGAGGACGGGGATCGAGGCGATCAGCTCCTGCTCCGAGCCGAGCGTGATCAGCTCCGCGTTGGGGAACAGGTCGACGAGGATCCGGCCGAGCTCCGCGGGATGGATCGAGTCGCCCTCACGGCAGATCAGCATCACCGGAGCGTCGACCTTCCGCAGGAGCTCCCGATCGGAGATCGAGACGTCGCGGGTCACCTCGCGGATCGCTCGTGCGACCCCCACCGTGTTCAGGTCCTCCCACAGCGCGAGGTCCAGCTCGCGGAGCCACGGCGCCCGCACGTAGCGCTCCGCGGTGATGTCGAGGATCCGATCGATCGCCTCGTCCTTGGGGAAGGTCTCGAGGAGATCGGCGATCCCGTCGAACCGGCCCGGGTCCCGGAACGGGACGTCGAGCGAGGCGGGCAACAGCATCACGATCCGGTCGAACCGGTCGGGGTCGTCCTCGAGCAGCTTCATGATCGCGCCGGCGCCGAGTGACGTCCCGACGGCGTTGCGCGCGCCGTAGGCGCGCGCGACGGCATCGAGGTCGGACGCGAGGTCGGCGAAGCGGTAGCCCGTCGCGGGCGCGCTCGAATGGCCGTGGCCTCGGAAGCAGAACCGGACCGCGGTGCCGGTGACCGACGGCGTGAACGGCGCGAGCTCGCGACACGAGTTCGTCAGCCCGTGGGCGAACACCGTGACGGGCGGACCCTCGCCGTCGATCTCGACGTGCAGCGTCACGTCGCCGTTGCGGACCTCGGGCATGGCCCTTCAGATTCTCAGGCTTCGATCAGGTCGTCCTGAGGGGCGAAGCCGTCTCGGAGCCTGCGTGCCCACGCGGCCACCGCGGCGGTCAACGCGAGGAAGACGAGGCCGGACACGATCAGGATCGTCCGCGTCCGGGCCGGGTCGTCCTCGATCCAGACGAACGACAGGATCAACGCCGGGACGATGAACCCGAGGTTGTACGCGATGTCGAACAGCGCGAACGCCCGCCCGCGGAAGTCGTCCGAGATCGCCTGCTGCACGATCGTGTCCGCCGAGACCTTGCCCACGAAGAACGAGAGGAACCCGAGGAACAGCATGACCGCGAACGCCGGAACCGAAACGATCCCGCCGATCACGGTGCCGATGCCGAGGAGCACCATCGAGCCGAGCAGCAAGCGGATCGGCGGCACCCGATCCTTCCACCCCTGCGCCACGAGGAGGCCGAGCACGCCACCGACCAGCCCGACGACCCCCGAGAGGAGCGCGGGGACCTGGCTGTCCGAGCCTCCTTCCACCAGGTTCTTCGCGTAGAGCGCGAACACGAACAACCCGAAGCCCCAGAACTGGTAGCGGAGCATCTGGAAGCCGGTGAGCCCGACCGCGGCGGCGGGCCTCGACGCCACCTCGCGGATGCCTCGGACGATGCTCCCCACGACCTGCTTCGCCTCCTGCCCGAACGTGGTCTCGCGCGGCACCGACTCGACGCGCTGCAGGCGCAGCGCCACGACGGCGCCGACCAGCAGCACGGCCGCGCCACCCACGACGACGATCCACGCCGGCAGGATCGCGGCGCCGACGAGCGCCGCGGCGATCCCCACGATCTGGAAGAAGGCGCCGCCCGCCTGCGACAACGCGTTCCCCTGGAGGAGGTCCTTCCCGGACAGGACGTCGGGGATCGCGGCCGACTTCACGGCGAGCGCGACGCGGACCACGGCCTGGGAAGCGAGCAACCCGACGATCAGCGCGGCCGTGGCCCCCGGATCGCCCTCGGTGGAGTCCTTCCCGAGCGGCAACAGGACGAGGACGGCCACGACGCCCACCACGGCCGCGGTCAGCACGTTGGTCCACCACACGACGCGGCGCCGGTTGAACCGGTCGATCACGACGCCGATGAACGGCGAGATCAGCGTGTACGGGACGTACAGCGCGAGGATCACCTGGAGCAGGTAGTCGGCGGACGGGACGTTCTGGACGTCGAACCCCTGCTGCCCGCCGAACGCGATCGACTTGCCGATCGCGCCCTGGATCACACCCTGGCCAGCCTGCGTGAGGAACTGGACGCCCATCAGCGTGGCGAAGTCGACGTTCGAGAACTGCGAGAACAGCCGGTCGAAGAACCCGCCGAACGCCCGGAGCCCGCGAAGGATCGGCCCGGCGCCGAGCCGGAGCGCGGCGCCGGCGCCCGCCGCGACCGCGACCACGGTCCAAGCCTTCGCGTCGGTCAGCGGACCACGCCAGACCGCGAGCACGGCGATCCCGGCCAGGAGCGTCAGCACGATCGACGTGCCGGGGATCAGCGCGATCCGGCTCGGCGTGTCCCGCAGCTCGAAGAACGGAGCGGCCAGGAGGCCCGGCAGGAACGCGAGGAAGAAGAGGCCCGCGAGGACCCGCGCCTGATGCGGCAGGTCCTCCAGGGGCCCGGGGTGGTCGGCGAAGCGCGCGGCGGCCGCGTCCGCGGCCTCGCGCGCTCGCTCGACCACCTCGCCCCCCGGCTCGTAGTACCCGTCGCCCGTCAACACGTACGTACCGGGACCGATCTCGATCGAGCCTTCGATCGCGGCCCGGAACGCCTCGTCCTCGACCTGCGGCGTGCACTCGCCGGACGGGACCCCGTTGCAAAGCCCGGCGTAGTACTCGCCGATCAGGAGCACGAGCGGGGGCGCCGGGTACGTGGCTCGCCGGAGCCTCACCTCGTTCCAGTGGCTCCGGGACGTCTGTTCGTAGTCCTCGCTCGGGGCCGGGGTGGGGATCCCCAGGCGGAAGTTCTCGACGGTGCCGAGGTACGTCGCGTTGTACTTCGCGAGGTCGCCGGGGAGCCCCGTCCGCAGCACGTTCGTGTACGTCTTCGCCCACCCGTAGGTCGTGTTCGTCCCGGTCGCGTCGTCGGTGTCGTTCGAGTTCACGATCAGGATGCTCGGCCGCTCGCCGGCCGCCGTCGCGACCTCGCGGACCGCGGCCAGGGACGTCCGCACGCTCTGCGGCGCCCACTGGTTGTCGGCGAGCGCCCACCGGTTGATCGCCGGGTCGAGGAACACCCAGGTGAGCGCGCCGATCACGACGATCGCTCCCAGCACGCCGGCGATCCTGCGCGCGCCCTCGCCTCGGTACAGCCACCGGACCGCGAGGAACGCGCCGAGCCCGGCGAGGGCCATCGGCGCGGCGGTCGCGTTCATGAACCGGTAGTAGGGGATCGCCTGCCCGAGGAGGAACGTCAGGACGCCGGCGAACGGCAGCATCCACCAGATCGACACCTGCTGGTACTGGCCCGCGGGCGTCCGCGTGCGGCGGGCGATCAGGATCGTCCCGACGATCGCGACCAGGATCAGCGGGAACGTGATCAGCGGCTGCATCGAGGAGATCCACTCGTTCAGCCGCGCGCGGAAGAACTCCGCGGTGTAGGGCGGCGGGAGCGCCGCGTCCTTCAGCAGCTCCGGGCCCCCGGGCCCCCAGACCCCGACGACCCACAGCGCGAGCCCGGAGAGCATCCCTCCACCGGTCGAGAGCAGCAGCGGGCCGTCCGACCGGAGCGCCGAGCCCAGCCGGAACCGGCTCGTCACCAGGTGCGTCACCCAGACGCCGAGCAACGACACGCCGAACAGCACGCACGTGGTCGGATGGACGAACGCGGCCGTCGTGCCGATCAGGAAGATCGCGACGCGAGCGCTCCACGACGTCCGGGCGGCGTCCGCGAACGCCACGATCAGCGACAGCAGGAACAGCACGGTGATGTTGTCGAGGTAGCCGACGTACGGCGTCGTGAGGAACAGGCCGGCCGCGGCGAGCATCGTGAGCAGCACGACGAGCGGATCTCGGAGGCTCCGGAAGGCGCCGGCCCCGAGCGCGAGCCCCGTGAGGATCGGGATGCCGAGCATCAGGAACGCGCTGAAGCTCAGGCTGCTGATGCCTGCGACGCGCTGGAGCATCGCGCCGGCCAGCGGCACGGCCACGCGATAGCCGCCGGAGAACAGGTTGTCGGGCCCCCAGTCGCCGGCGACCGACCCGGGGTCGTCCTCCATGATCACGCCGGCCCGCCACGTGTACCAGGCGGGGTCGCGCGTCGGGGCGGAGAGGGACGGATCCTGGAGGAAGCGCCAGCCGAGCGCGAGCAGGAGGATCAGGGCGAACCCGACGATCACCCACCACGATCCCAGCCGGTCGGCGCGACCCTCGAGCGGCGGCACGGCATGCTCGTCGCCCGGAGCCTTCTTGGTGAGCGTCACGATCCTCCCGTGGTGGCGGCGACGTCGCCGCGGGCGGACCCAGGATAGAGGACCGCTCCGCCGGCCCCGTTCACGCCGGCGCGCACGTGCGGCAGAGCCCGATCAGGTCGACGCGATGGCGGACCGAGGCGAACCGCGACTCCCGCGCGAGGGCGTCGAGCGTGTCCTCGAGCCTGCGCTCGAGGCCGGTCGGGAGGTGGAGGTCCTGCACCCTGCCGCAGCTGGAGCACAGGAGATGGTGGTGATGCCCGGTGAGCTCCTCCGCGAGCTCGTACCTCGCGGAACCGTCCTCGGAGGCGATCCGACGGATCAGCCCGGCGGACTCGAGCTCCGCGAGGTTCCGATAGGCGGAGCTCTGGGCGAGATCTCGGCGCCGCCGCACGATGTCCGGCAGGGAGAGCGGCGTGCCCGCCCTGGCGAGGATCTCCACGAGCCGCCGCCGGGTCGGCGTGTATCGCTGACCCGCGGAGGCGAGCCGCGCCGCGGCCTCCTCGTGGAGCTCCATCAGTGCGCCTCCTGCTGGAGGGCCCGCGGCGCCGCCCGACGCGGGAGCGAGACCGCGGCGAACACGGCGGCCGCGACGAAGACGATCGCGCCGCCGGGCGCCAGGTCGAGCGGCCGCGCGACGGTGAGTCCGACGAGCGATGAGATCGCTCCGATCGCGACGGCGAGCCGGAGCGTGCCGCGGAACGACCGGGCGACGAGCTGCGCGGAGGCGACGGGCAGCACCATCATCGCGGCGATCAGCAGGACCCCGACGACCCGCATCCCCGCGATGATCACGCCGGCGGTGAGCGCGGCGAGGGCGACGCTCAAGGGACCGACCGGGAGCCCGCTCACCCGCGACCAGTCCTCGTCGGTGACGACCGCGAACATCGCCCTGCCGGCGACCGACATCGCGATCATCACGCCGATCCCGAGCGCGACGATCGTGAGGATCTCCGCGCCGGTGACGGAGTACGGGTCGCCGAACAGGAAGGACAGCGTCTCGAGCTCGACGTCTCCGGCGCGACTCGCGAACACCGCTCCCAGCGCGATCCCCACGTAGAAGAACAACGCGAGCGCGAGGTCCCCCGCCGCCTTCCGCGACAGACGGAGGAGCTCCACGCCGACCGCTCCGACCATCGCGAACGCGAGCGCGGTCCACACCGGCCACACGCCGAGCAGGAGCCCGGCGCCGACGCCGGCGAACGCGACGTGCGCGATCCCGTCCCCGATCAGCGAGAGCCGCTTCTGCACGAGGAACGCCCCGATCATCGGGGCGAACACGCCCACGGCGACGCACGCGATCATGGCGCGCTGCGCGTCCGCGGTGTCGAACGGATACGGGAGCGGGAGCGCCGCCGTCATCGGAGGTCCTCGAGCCAGAGCGGAAGGTCGTCGCGGTGGATCCCGAGCGAAACGCCGCGCTCGGCGAGCTCCGCGGGCGTCCCGTCGAACACGACGCGCCGCTTCAGGACCACGACGCGATCGATCACGTCGGCCACGGCCGCGAGCTCGTGTGAGACGAGCAGCACCCCGGCTCCGTGGTGACGGATCAGGTGGACGAGGGAGTCGCGGAAGCGACGCTGAGACTCAGCGTCCACGCCGGCGATCGGCTCGTCCAGGACGAGCAGCTCGGGCTCTCCCGCGAACGCGCGAGCGATGAAGGCACGCTGCTGCTGCCCGATCGAGAGCTCGTGGAGCGGCTTCGTCGCGAGCGAGCCGAGGCCGACGGAGTCGATCGCGTGCCCGACGGCGTCCCTGTCCCCGCTGGTCATGCCGCGCCACCAGCCGCGTCGTCGCAGGCGCCCGGCGGCCACGATCTCCTCGACCGTCGCCGGCACCTCCGACATCAACGACGGCCGCTGCGGCACGTACCCCACGCGCCATCGGTCGTCGACGTCGCGCGGCGTCCGTCCCAGGAGCTCGACCCGTCCGGCCCCCGGCTCGAGCGTGCCCAACAGGAGCTTCAGGAGCGTGGACTTGCCCGAACCGTTCGGACCGACGAGCGCGACGAACTCACTCGATCGCACCTCGAGCCCCACGTCGAGCAGGACCGGCTCCGGGCCGTAGGCGAACGAGAGCGACTCGGCACGGACGAGGATCCCTCCGGGGACGCGCGGCTGCGGATGCGAGCCGGCCGGCTCGGCGCTCATCGGAGCACCGCCGAACGTCGCGCGGGATTGAGAACCATTCTCGCTTCCACGACGGGGGACGCTATCGCTCGACGGCTCGAGCCGTCAACGCATGTGCGGGTCGGCCTCGACCCATGGGTCGGGACCGGGATCGCCGCCGCTCGCGACCTCCGCGAGCCGCGGCAGGAAGTGCTTCCACCCCTCGAGCTGCGCGGCGTCGGCGCCCGTCGGCAACCCTTCGTGGGTGAGGCGGACGATCGTCTGATCGCCGTCGGGGAGGAGCTCGATCGTGACCGTCGACGAGCCGGGCGGGAGCTGCTCGTCGCCGATCCAGCCCCACGTGAACACCACCCGGTTGGGCGGATCGACGTCCAGGTACTCCCCCACGGCGTGCTTCGTGCCGGTCACGTTGACGCGGTACACGCCGCCAGGCGTCGCCTCCACCACGGCGTCGACCCCCTTCCACCGGACGATCTTGTCCGGATCGGTGAGGAACGGGAACACCGCCTCCGGGGCGGCGTCGATGCGGATCTCGGTGCTGACCGTGAACTCACCCGCGGACACGACGCCTCCCTTCTTCAGCCTCCACTTCCTCCTTGAGCGCGACGAGGCTGCCGCGCCAGAACGCCTCGAGGGAGGTCTGCAGGTCCGCGAGCGCGTCCCGGTCGGCCCGGTACAGGCGGCGGGCGCCGTCCTTCCGCTCCGTGACGAGGCCGGCGGTGCGCAGCACCGTCAGGTGCTGCGAGATCGCCGGCCGGCTCACGTCGAAGTGGGACGCGATGTCGCCCGCCGACCGCTCCGCGTCCCAGACGAGGCGCAGGATCTCGCGCCGTCGCGGCGCCGCGATCGCCTTCAGCGCAGCTTCCATCGTCGTGATGTAAGCAGAGGCTTACGTGACCGTCAACGAACCGGGAGCCGGTAGCGACCGGAGCGGGTCCGCTCCACGAGGCCGTCGGCGATCAGGCTCCGCGTTGCGGAGCCGATCGCCGACGGCGGGTGGCCGGTGCGCTCGGCGAGCGCGTCCGCGCTCGCCGAGCGCACCTCACGCAGTACGTGCACGATCGCGCCCCGGACCTGCCGCGCGCTGCCCTGGAACGGCGACTGCCGCCGGCCGGAGGGTCGTCCCGTCCGGCCTCCCGCCCGGAACGCGCACATCGAGGCGATCGGACACTCGTCGCATCTCGGACGGACACGGCACGCGACCCGGCCGAGGTCCATCAGCGCCTGGTTCCACGTGCGCGGGTCCGCGCGGTCCAGGAGCCGGTCGGCGTCGGCGGCGAGCGTCGCGGCAGACACCTCGTCCGGCTCCGTGCCGTGGAGCGCCCTGGCGCAGATCCGACGGACGTTCGTGTCCATCGCCGCGAGCGGCTCGCCGTAACCGATCGACGCCACGGCCGACGCGGTGTACGGCCCGACGCCGGGCAGTCGCTCGAGCGCCTCGACGTCGCGAGGAACCTTCCCGCGGTGGTCGCGGACGATCGCGCGGGCGGCCTCGTGGAGCGCCACGGCGCGTCGGTTGTAGCCCAGGCCGGACCACGCGCGCAGCACCTCGGATCGCGGAGCGGCCGCGAGCGAGGCGACGTTCGGGAAGCGGCCGACGAACGCCTCGAAGATCGGCTCGACGCGCGCGGCCTGCGTCTGCTGGAGCATCAGCTCCGAGACGAGGGTGCGGTAGGGATCGCGCGGGCCGCGGCGCCACGCGTACGCGCGGCGCCGCGGCCCGTACCAGCGCAGGACCGACGCGCGCAGCGCCCCGACGCGCACGGTCAGAACCCCGGCTTGCTGTCCTTCGACGGCATCTCGTCGGTCGCTTGACGGAGAGCGGCGTAGATCTCCCGGAAGACCTCGCCGACGTAGGACGCGGGCTGGCTCCCCTGCGCCCCCAACGCGCCCCGAACCGCGGACGCGGTGATGTCGGCGGCCTTGTCGAACACGTGCCAGTCGATCTCGCGTGACATCGATCCTCCCGGTCGGTGGAGGCTCAGGCTACCTATCATCCGCCGATGACCGGCGAAGGGATCGACCGGCGGATCCTCCTCGCCTTCGCCGCGGTCGTCCTGATCGCGGGCTCCAACATCGTGGCCGTCCGGTTCAGCAATCGCGAACTGGATCCGTTCTGGGGAGCCGGGATCCGATTCCTGATCGGCTCGCTGATCCTGTGGGGGTTCGTGGTCCGGAGCCGCGTCCGGATGCCGACCGGTCGCGCGCTGGCGGGCACCGCCGTCTACGGGGTCCTCGCCTTCTTCGTGTCGTACTCGTTCTTCTACTGGGGTTCGCAAGAGGTCCCGGCGGCGCTGGGCGGCACGATCATGGGCGCCGTCCCCCTGCTGACCGTCCTGCTCGCGGCGGCCCAACGGCTCGAACCCCTGCGATCGCGCGGCGTGATCGGCGCGCTGATCGCGTTCGCCGGGATCGCCCTGATGTCCTCGGGCGAGCTCTCCGGCGAGGTGTCGATCGCCTCGGTGCTCGCGATCGTCGTCGCCGCGACCGCCGCCTCGGAATCGGGGATCGTCCTCGAGTGGCTGCCGCACGCCCATCCGGTCACGACGACCGCGGTCGCGATGTCGATCGGCGCGATCCTGCTCCTGTTCCTGTCGCTGCTCGCGGGCGAGACGTGGTCGTGGCCGACGAGCACGAGCGTCTGGATCGCGGTGATCTACCTCGGCGTCGCGTCGCCGTTCCTGTTCATGCTGCTCGTGTACGTGGTCCGGCGCTGGTCGGCCACGGGCGCGAGCTATCAGTTCGTGCTGTTCCCCCTCGTCGCGGTGATCGGCGGCGCGCTCCTCCTCGACGAACCCCTCACGTCCTCGCTCCTGATCGGCGCTCCCGTCGTCCTGGCGGGTGTGTACGTGGGGGCACTGTCCGGACGTCGGACCCGGGCGACCACGGCGGCGGCGCGCGGCGCCGCGGACCTGTAGTCGGCTCGACGGAACTGCGCCCGACGGTCGATATCCGCGTGGCTCGTTCGTCGCTAGGGTGAGCGCGACCGTCGGTCGCCGGAAGGAGGTCACCTCGATGCGATACATGCTCCTGATCCACGGCAGCGAGGACGGGTGGGATGCCCTCTCCGAGGCGGAGCGGGAAGCGCAGTACGAGCGGTACGGCAAGCTCCAGCGCGAGATGGAGGAGCACGGCCACTACGTCGCGGGCGACGAGCTCGACGCGGCGGCGTCGGCAAGGCTCGTCCGGGTCCGCGACGGCGAGACGATCGTGTCCGACGGACCGTTCGTCGAGACGAAGGAGCAGCTCGGCGGGCACTTCACCGTGGCGTGCGACCTGGAGACGGCGCTCGCGTACGCGGCGCGGATCCCGGCCGCGGAGGGCGGGACGATCGAGGTGCGGCCGGTCGTCGAGGGCCCCGGCGCCTGAGCGACGCACCCAGCGGAGCGAGACCGGTGAACGAAGAGGAACGGAGAGGAGACCCACGATGGAGTACCTGCTGCTGATCTACGGCGACGAGGGCGCCGCCGAGGAGTACGCGAAGAACGCCACGCCGGAGGAGCAGGAGGCCGGCATGCAGGACTGGTGGAAGTACGGGGCGTGGCTCGATGAGAAGGGCATCCGGCGAGCGGGCGAGGCGCTCCACGACACGACCCAGGCCACGACGGTGCGCGTGCGGGACGGCGAGACCGTCACCACGGACGGGCCCTTCGCCGAAACGAAGGAGCAGCTGGGCGGCTTCTACCTCATCGACGTCGCCAACCTGGACGAAGCGATCGAGGCGGCGGCGAAGTGCCCGGGAGCGTTCATGGGATCGATCGAGGTTCGGCCGATCGAGAAATTCGAGGAGCCGCAGTAGTCGACCCTCGGTCCGTCGTCGACCGCGCGTTCCGACGCGAGTCGGGGCGCGCGGTCGCAACGCTGATCCGCGCGACGGGCAGCTTCGACGTCGCCGAGGACGCCGTCCAGGACGCCTTCCTCGTCGCGCTCGAGCGATGGCCGCGCGACGGCGTCCCGGACAACCCCGGCGCCTGGATCACCGCGACGGCGCGGAACCGCGCGATCGATCGCCTCCGCCGCGATCGCGTGGGGCGGGAGAAGACCGAGGCGCTGGCCGGACTCGAGAACCTCGACGTGGACGACACCCACGAGATCCCGGACGAACGACTCCGCCTGATCTTCACGTGCTGCCACCCGGCGCTGGCGATCGAGGCGCGCGTCGCGCTGACGCTGCGAACGGTCGGCGGCCTCACGACCCGCGAGATCGCGCGCGCGTTCCTCCTGCCCGAGCGGACGGTGGCGCAGCGGCTGGTCCGGGCCAAGCGCAAGATCCGCGAGAGCGGGATCCCCTACCGGGTGCCTCCGGCCGAGTTGCTCCCCGAGCGACTCGGCGGCGTCCTCGCCGTCCTGTACCTGATCTTCAACGAGGGGTACGCGGCCACGGAGGGCGAGCTCGTGCGCGACGACCTCTGCGAGGAGGCGATCTGGCTGGCGCGAGTGGTCGAGCATCTGCTCCCTGGCCAGGCCGACACCGTCGGGCTGCTCGCCCTGATGATCCTCACGCACGCGCGGCGCCCGGCGCGCACGGACGAGGCCGGCGATCTCGTCCTCCTCGAAGAGCAGGACCGATCCCGGTGGGACCACGACGCGATCGACGAGGGGCTCGCGCTGCTGGAGCGGGCCGCGGCGCTCGGCCCGGTGGGCGCGTACGGCGTCCAGGCGCAGATCGCGGCGGTCCACGACCGGGCGCCGCGGCCCGAGGACACGGACTGGCCGGCGATCGCCTCCCTCTATGCGCGGCTCGACCGGCTGCAGCCCTCGCCCGTGGTCTCGCTGAACCGGGCGGTCGCGATCGCGATGGCCGACGGTCCGGCGGCCGGCCTTCCCCTGATCGATGCCCTCGCACAAGAGCTCGACCGGTACCACCTGTTCCACGCGGCACGGGCCGATCTGCTGCGGCGGCTCGGTCGATCCGAGGAAGCCCGCGCGGCGTACGAGCGCGCCCGCGACCTCGCCGCCAACCCTCGGGAGCGAGCGTTCCTCGAGCGTCGGATCGATGGGTTCCGCGTCTCCGGACTGGGCTAGCATCCGAGCCCGATGCTCTTCCCCACGGTGGACTTCGCGATCTTCTTCGTGCTCGTCTTCGTCGGGCACTGGCTGCTGAACCACCTCGAACGGCCGTGGAAGTGGTTCATGATCGCGGCGAGCTACGTCTTCTACGGGTGGTGGAACTGGCGGTTCGTCCCGCTGCTGATCGGGGTCAGCGCGATGGCGCAACTGGGCGCGATCGCCGTGTCGAGGGCCCGGTCGCCCCGGCTCCGGCTCGTCGTGAACGGGATCGCGGTGGCGCTGCTGCTCGTCCCGCTCGCGTTCTTCAAGTACTACGGCTTCCTCGCGGTGAACGTGACTAACAGCTTCATCGCGCTGGGGATGGGGTATTCGCTCCCGCTGCTCCAGGTCGTGCTGCCGGTGGGCATCTCGTTCTTCACGTTCATGGCGATCTCGTACGTCGTCGACGTCTATCGCGGGGACTTCGAGGTGGCCGGCTGGACCGACACCTTCCTGTACCTCGCGTTCTTCCCCCATCTCGTCGCCGGTCCGATCGTGCGACCGGGCGAGCTGATCCCGCAGATCCGGGAGCGACGCGACGAGCGCCACGTCGACGTCGCCGGCGCCTCGTGGTTGATCCTCGGAGGGCTGTTCAAGAAGGTCGTCGTCTCGAGCTTCCTCGCCGCGGCGATCGTCGACCCCGTGTTCGGCGATCCGGCGGTCTCGAGCGGCCCCGACGCGCTCTTCGCGATCCTCGGCTACGCGATCGTGATCTACGCCGACTTCAGCGGCTACACCGACATCGCGATCGGCGTCGCTCGGCTGCTCGGCTTCCGGTTCCCGCTGAACTTCGATCGACCGTACGCCGCCACCTCGATCCAGGACTTCTGGCGGCGCTGGCACATGACGCTCTCCCGCTGGCTCCGCGACTACCTCTACATCCCGCTCGGGGGGAACCGCCGCGGCACACGGCGCACCTACATCAACGTGATGGTCACGATGGTGCTGGGCGGGCTCTGGCACGGGGCCGCGTGGACGTTCGTGTTCTGGGGCGCGTACCACGGGGCGCTGCTCGCGGTGCACCAGTGGCGCGTGCGCCGGGGGGACGTCCGGGACCCCGACAGCGGGGTCGCGGTCCTCCGCCGGAGCGCGGCGACGTTCGGCCTCGTCTGCGTCGGCTGGGTCTTCTTCCGCGCCGATTCGATGGAGACGGCGTTCGTGTTGCTGGGACGCCTGGTGACCGGATGGGCGACCCCGACCGAGTTCGTGACGCCGATGGTGGTGTTCACGGTGGCGGGGATGCTCGCCCTCCAGTATTGGCCGAAGAGCCTCGGCCTGTGGGTACAGTCGGGGCTGTCGCGCCTGCGGCCGGCGCCCATGGGGATCGTGCTGTCGATCGCGCTGCTCGCGATCGTGACCCTGGGTCCGACGGGCGTCGCTCCCTTCATCTATTTCCAGTTCTGACGAGGCCGGATGAGCGCATCGGAGACCACGCAGATCCACCAGCCCCGGGAACGCGGGGCCCGGTTCGGGCGCCGCCTGATGCCGGCCGGCCGTGTGCTGGTCGTCCTGCTCGTGACGCTGCTCGTGTGGACGCTCCTGTACGCGCCTTCGATGAAGCGCGCCGCCGACGCCTCCCCCCTCGGGATCCGGCGAACGGTGTCGCTCGCGGTCCTCACGCCCTTCGCGGCGCTCAGCGAGTGGACCGGGATCGGCGAGCTGGCAGGCGCGATCGAACGGGCGACGGGCAAGGAGGCCGGCTCGCAGGGCGGCCCGTTCGTCCCGCCGCCCGAAGACATCCCCCTCGCGCCCCGGACGCCGGATGAGGAGGGCCCGGGGACCGGGCAGAACGGCGGCCCTGGGGGCAACGGGAACGGGGGCACGAACGGGAACCCCGACGGGGGTCCGAACGGCGGCGACGGTGGCGCGACCGCGGAAGCGGACTCGATCCGCGCGCCGACACCGCGGCAGAAGCTCCGCGTCGTGATCGTCGGGGACTCGCTCGCGGCGGGGCTCGGGTTCTTCGCCGAGCGGGTGTTCCGGCCCCGGCTCGTCGTCGTCTCGGGTCAGGGCCGCATCTCCACGGGATTGGCGCGGCCGGACTACTTCAACTGGCCGTTCACGATGCATCGGATCGTCGATCGCTTCGACCCGGATCTCGTGATCGTGATGCTCGGCGAGAACGACCACCAGTCGCTGCAGACCGTGCAGGGCCATCGCGACGCACCGATCGGAACGTCATCGTGGCCGACCGCCTACCGCGAGCGCGTCGAGGGGATGATGCGGATCGCGACGTCGCAGGGCGCCAAGGTCGTGTGGGCCGGACTGCCGGTCTCCGCGAATCGGGACCTGCGCGAGCACTCGCTCCGACAGAACGCGATCTTCGAGCGAGCCGCGGAGAGCGTGGACGGCGTGACGTACTTCGACGCGTGGGATCGGTTCCGGGCCCCGAAAGGTGGCTACACGGCGTACGTCCGCGAGGCCGGGCGCGTGATCCTGATCCGGGCGGCCGACGGCCTCCACTTCAACGCGGTCGGCTACACGATCCTCGCGCGCGAGATCGCCAAGCGCGCCTCGGAGGAGTTCGGGCTGTCGCCACGGACGTTCGAGACCGCGATCTAGCCCTCGCCCGGGATCGGGACGTCGGGAAGGTCCGACATCGCGGCCTCGACGTCCTCCGGCCGGTACTCCACCTCGGGGAGACGGCCGTTCAGGTAGTCGTCGTACGCCTGGAGATCGAACGCGCCGTGGCCCGAGAGGCCGAAGAGGATCACCCGCTCGTCGCCGTCGTCCCTCGCGGCGATCGCCTCGTCGATCGCGCCCCGCACCGCGTGGGCCGACTCGGGCGCCGGCACGATCCCCTCGGTGTGCGCGAACTGCACCGCGGCGTCGAAGACGGCGTTCTGGGAGTAGGCGGCCGCCTCCATGTGTCCGTGGTGGACGAGCAGCGAGAGCGAGGGGGCGTCGCCGTGGTAGCGGAGACCTCCGGCATGCACCGGGGCGGGGACGAACGTGTGCCCGAGCGTGTACATCGGCACGAGCGGCGTCATCTCGCCGGTGTCGCCGAAGTCGTACGCGAACCGGCCCTTCGTGAGCGTCGGACACGCGGCCGGCTCCGTCGCGAGGAACCGCACCTCGGGGGTCGCCCCCGAAAGGCGATCCACCATGAACGGGTAGGCGAGGCCCGCGTAGTTGGAGCCGCCGCCGACGCACCCGATCACGACGTCGGGCGCGTCGCCCGCGAGTTCCATCTGCGCCTTGGCCTCGAGCCCGATCACCGTCTGGTGCAACAGGACGTGGTTCAGCACCGAGCCGAGGCTGTACTTCACGGAGCCGCCCGACGTGGCGGCGACCTCGACGGCCTCGCTGATCGCGATCCCGAGCGAGCCCGTCGAGTCCGGATCTTTCTCGAGGATCGCCTTGCCGGCCTGGGTCGTCGGGGACGGCGAGGGCACCACCTCGGCGCCGAACGTCTCCATGAAGATCCGCCGGTACGGCTTCTGCTCGTACGAGACCTTCACCATGAACACCTGGCAGTCGAGCCCGAAGAACTTCGACGCCATCGCGAGCGCGGAGCCCCACTGCCCCGCGCCGGTCTCGGTGGCGAGGCGCTTCGTGCCGGCTTCCTTGTTGTAGTAGGCCTGTGCGATCGCGGTGTTCGGCTTGTGGCTCCCCGCCGGCGAGACGCCCTCGTACTTGTAGTAGATCCGGGCGGTCGTCTGCAGGGCCTTCTCCAGACGGACCGCGCGATGGAGCGGCGACGGCCTCCACAGCCGGTACACGTCGAGCACACCGCCCGGGATGTCGATCCACGGATCGATCGACACCTCCTGGAGGATCAGCGCCTCCGGGAACAGGGGCGCGAGCAAGTCGGGTGTGACCGGCTCGTGCGTGCCGGGATGCAGGGGCGGCAGCGGCTGGATCCCGGCCTGGGCGATCGACGGCATGATGTTCAGCCACGCCGTCGGGAGCTGATCCTGCGAGAGATCGAACCGGGTGGTGGTCGCGTCGGTCATCGGGGAAGCCTCCTCGTGCCGGAAGGGGGCGAGCCTACCCCTCGGAGCGCATCGCGGGCGAGGGACCCGCGAGCGGCGCTAGCCGATCGGCTGATCGGCGACCTCGACCCAGCCGTCCACCAGGCGCGCGCGGTGGACGGCGACCGGATCCTGGGCCGGCCCCTCGACCGGCTCGCCGGTCTCGACGTCGAACACGCTGCCGTGGCAGGCGCACGTCACGGTCGCCGCGCGATCGTCGAAGTCGCCGTCCGACAGCGCGCAGCCGGCGTGCGTGCATTCGTCGGCGAACGCGAACATCCTCGCCTCGACGTGCGCGACGGCGATCCTCCCGGAGGGAAGGTCGAACGCCCGCATCTCGCCCTCGGGGATCTCCGCGAGCGAGCCGACCCGCACGAAGTCCATCGGCGCTAGGCGCGGACGATCGCGGACCAGCTCCGCTGGAGCGCGGTGAACGCGCCGAGCACCGCGAGGATCACGAGGATCGGCGTCATCGCGCCCGGCACGAGGAGCCCGATCATCAACGCGAGGAATCGCTCCAGGCGCTGGAAAAGACCCTCGGTCAGCTGGACGCCGACGGCCTCGGCCTCGGCGCGGATGTGGCTGACCGACAGGCTCACGACGAGCGTGAACAGCGCGAGGGCGGCGTCGAGCGTCCGACCGTCCGCGGCGAGCGCCCAGAACAGACAGGAGAACAGGATCGCGTCCGCGACACGGTCGAGCACCGAGTCCATGAACGCGCCGGAGCGCTTCTGCTGACCCATGTGCCGCGCGACCGAACCGTCGAAGACGTCGCAGAGGCCGGCAGCCAACAGCACCCACCCGGCCGCGAACCACTCGCCGGCCACGATCAGCGCCCCGGTCACGACGTTGAGGACCAGCGCGAGCATCGTCAGCTGCCACGGCCTCACGCGGGCCCAGATCAGGAACGCGAGGATCGCGCGATACGGCCACTGGAAGATCCACTGGACGGCGCCGCCCGCCGCGGACCGGTTCTTCCGCGGCGCCGGGAGGTCGCGGACCTTGGGAGCTTCGCGTTCGACCGGCGGCCTCGAGCGGTGCCGCGTGGCCGAGCGCCGACCCATCAGTGGACGCTCATCAGCCGGCGAACGGTTGGAACCCGACGACCCGGTAGCGGAAGCTCCCGCCCGGCGCGTTCACCGTGACCTCTTGGTCCTTCGACGCGCCGATCAGCGCGGTGCCCAGCGGTGACGTCGTCGTGACCGTGCGGGCGCCAGGCGCCTTCTCTTCGCCGTGCTCGGCAAGCAGGTAGGTCTCCTCGTCGTCGTCGTCGTCGCCGTCGTCGAGCGAGCGGACCGTGACGAGCATGTGCGGGACGATCTGATCGGCGTCCACCGGTGCCTCGACGATCTCCGGATCGCGGAGCGCTTCCTGCAGCCGGCGGATCTGGGCCTCCATCAGCCCCTGCGCGTCCTTGGCCGCGTCGTACTCGGCGTTCTCACGGATGTCGCCGTGCTCGCGGGCCACCTTGAGGCGCTCCCCCATCCGCTCGCGGCCGGTCGTCATCAACTCGTCGAGCTCGGCCTTCAGGCGCGAGTACGCCTCCAGCGTGAGCGACGCCGTCGGCTCCTGTCCGGCCTTGCGCGGGGGACGGATCTTCAGCTCTTCGGGAAGTTCGGGCATGCGCCGAGTCTACCCAAGCGTCTTCGCCGTCTATCCTTCGCCCGATCTCGGCGCCCGATCTTCGGGGGAGGTGCAGCGATGGGACGGCTGGACGGCAAGGTGGCGCTGATCACCGGCGGCGGCAGCGGCATGGGGGCGGTCGCATCGGAGCTCTTCGCCGCGGAGGGCGCCAAGATCGTCCTCACCGACGTGGCCGACGACGCGGGCGCCGGCGTCGCGGATCGGATCCGCGACGCCGGAGGCGAGGCAACCTACGTCCACGCGGACGTCGCCCAGGAGGGCGACGCCCGCGCGATGGTCGAGGCCGCGGTGGAGACCTACGGCGCCCTCTCGGTCCTCTACAACAACGCCGGGGTGATGCTGTCCGCCGACGGCTCGGTCCATTCGACGGACGCATCCATCTGGGAGACGACGCTCGCCGTGAACGTCCGGGGCGTCGCCAACGGGTGCAAGTACGGGATCCCCGCGATGATCGAGGCGGGCGGCGGCTCGGTGATCAACGTCGCGTCGTTCGTCGCCTGGATGGGGGCGGCGACCTCGCAGATCGCGTACACGGCCTCGAAGGGTGCGGTCCTCTCGATGACCCGCGAGATCGCGGTCGAGTACGCGCGGAAAGGCATCCGGTGCAACGCGTTGTGCCCCGGTCCGATCGACACGCCACTGCTCGCCGAGCTGCTGTCGGATCCGGAGCGCCGCCAGCGCCGGTTCGTGCACATCCCGATGGGCCGACTCGGGAGGGCCGAGGAGCTCGCGAAGGCGGCGCTCTTCCTCGCGAGCGACGACTCCAGCTTCATGACCGGTGCCTCGCTGATCGTGGACGGGGGGATCACCGCCGCGTACGTCACCCCGGAGGACTGACCCGCTCCGTCCGGACTCGTTACGATCGGTCCGTGGTCGGCGTGATCGCCGTCGGGGGCCCCAACCTCGGCTTCACCGGAGGCGGATTCGACCTGCTGCCCATCGTCGTCGCCGCGTTCCTGTTGTTGGTCGCCCGAACCGTGGCCGGTCTCCGGATCGGACTCGTCGCGGTGGTCGCCTCGCTCCTCGTCGCGCCGCTGCTCGAGGCCGCCGGCGACCGGATCGGATACGCGGCCGTGGCGGCGATCGTCCTCGCGATCGCCTTGTTGATCGCGAGGATCGGCCGTCCCTCGCTCACGATCTGAGCTCCGCTCCGCGACGTCGGAGGACGATCGACGGCGAACGGCTCGGATTGACAGGCCAGCGGGGGTATGGCTCGATACCCCCGATCTGGCTCGCGCTCGAGGGAGGGGCTATGTCAGAACGGAAGTTGGGCTCCGTCACGTACCGGGAGGTCGGCGAGGAGTACTTCGACAAGCGTGGGCTTCGCAGGCACGCGGGAGTCCTGTCGCTGTGGGCACTCGGCGTCGGCGCCGTCATCTCGGGTGAGTTCTACGGCTGGAACTTCGGACTCGGGACCGGCGGGTTCGGCGGCCTCGCGATCGCCGGCGTGGTCATGGCGATCATGTACTACGGCCTCGTCTACTCGATCGCGGAGATGTCTCCCGCGCTCCCCCACACCGGCGGTGCGTATTCGTTCGCGCGGTCGGCGATGGGGCCGTGGGGGGGATTCCTGACGGGGCTCGCCGAGAACATGGAGTACGTGATCACTCCGGCCGTCGTGGTCGGGGCGATGGGTCTGCTGTGGCAGCAGATCATGGTCGGTCTCTTCGAGGTGGGTGGCCGCTTCAACGCCGACGGAGCGGTCGTCGACATCGCCTGGTGGAACAGCCTGCCCTTCTGGTGGGCCGTGTTCTACGTGATCTTCGTCGGGATCAACATCATCGGGATCGAGGCGACGATGAAGTTCACCGTCGCGATCACGGTGCTCTCCCTCGCCGTGCTGGCCTTCTTCTTCATCGCGGCGCTGCTGTCCGGTGACTTCAGCACGAGCAACTGGACGAACATCCCGGAGGGTGGAGGAGCTGCGCTCCCGGACGGCGGCGGACCGTTCCTCCCGTTCGGGATCGAAGGGATCTTCAAGGCGCTCCCGTTCGCGATCTGGTTCTTCCTCGCGATCGAGGAGGTGCCGCTCGCGGCCGAGGAGTCGATGGATCCGAGGCGCGACGTGCCTCGCGGTTCCGTGCTCGGGATGCACACGCTGCTGATCGCCGCGGTCCTGACCCTGCTGATCAACACCGGACTCCCCGGCGGGGCGTCGCTGTTCGGGGGGTCGGGCTTCCCGCTCCTGGACGGATTCAAGGCGATCTTCGAAGGTGAGAAGATCGCGTACGTCTTCGGCCTGCTGTTCATGATCGGGCTGATCGCGAGCTTCTTCACGATCATCTTCGCCTACGGCAGGAACACCTACTCGCTCTCCCGCGCCGGGTACTTCCCGCACTTCCTGTCGGTGACCCACGGCGTTCGCAAGACCCCGCACGTCGCCCTGATCGCCGGTGCGGTCGTCGGGTACGTGGTGGCCGTCGTGATCTTCATCCTGCAGGAGAACGACCTCGGCGCGCAGATCGTCGCCGCGATGCTGAACATGGCGGTCTTCGCGGCGGTGATCTCCTACATCCTGCAGATGGTGTCGTTCGTCGTGCTTCGTCGGAACCTGCCGAACATCGCGCGGCCGTACCGGAGCCCGTGGGGCGTGCCGGGAGCGGTGATCGCCGGCGTGCTCGCTGCGACCGCACTGATCGCGATCTTCCTGAACGAGGGCTACCGCCCCGGTGTCTACGGCGTGGCGATCTACTACGTCCTCGGGGTGATCTACTTCGCGGTCGCCGGCCGCAACCGGCTCGTGCTCTCTCCCGAGGAGGAGTTCGCGCTCACGGCCGGTGAGAGCGGCGTCCCGCAGGAGAGCTACGACACGTCGGCGGCGGCACAGGAGGCGATCCTCCGCGCTGGCAGCGACACGATGCCAGCGACCGCCGAGGCGCCGTCACCGCCGTCAGAGCCGCCACCGCCGTCGACGCCATCGGACGCATAACGACGACCGAGCGGAACGAGCGCGGCGGCCGGCGACGGCCGCCGCGCTCGTGCGTTCAGGGGTGAGGAGGAGACGTGCAGCAGCAGGGCATGATCGACGCGAAGCAGCTGGAGGAGCTCGCCGACGCCGGGGAGATCGACACCGTCCTGTGCATGTTCACGGACTTCCAGGGTCGGTTCGTGGGCAAGCGGATCCTGCCGCACTTCTTCCTGGAGGACGTGCTCGGCGAGGAGGGGCTGCACGCGTGTCTGTACCTGATCGCGATCGACATGGAGATGGAGCCGCTCCCGGGCTTCGAATACGCGAGCTGGGAGACCGGCTACGGCGACTTCAGGATGATCCCGGACATGTCGACGCTGCGGCTCGTGCCGTGGCTCGAGAAGACCGCGATGGTGATCTGCGACGTCGCCGACGAGCACACCGGTGAGCTCGTCGAGGTGGCGCCTCGGACGATCCTGAAGCGCCAGGTCGAGCGCGCCAGGGAAGCGGGCTACGCGTTCAAGACCGGCTCGGAACTCGAGTTCTACCTGTTCAAGGAGTCCTTCGACGAGGCGGCCGAGAAGCGCTACCAGGACCTCCAGCCGAGCTCGCCGTACATCATGGACTACCACATGCTCCAGACCACCAAGGACGAGTGGCTGATCCGTCAGATCCGCAACGGGATGTACGCCGCCGGGATCCCGATCGAGTTCTCGAAGGGCGAGTTCGGGAAGGGCCAGCACGAGATCAACATCACGTACGCGGACGCGCTCGAGACCGCCGACAACCACGCGATCTACAAGCACGGCGCCAAGGAGATCGCGGCGCTGAACGGCGCGGCGATCACGTTCATGGCGAAGTGGACGATGGCCGAGGCGGGCTCCTCGTGCCACATGCACTCGAGCGTGTGGAACGAGGACGGGAGCGAGTCGCTGATGTGGAGCGACGACGACCCGAACCACATGAGCGAGACGTTCCGGTACTTCCTGGGCGGGCTGATGTCCACGGCGCGCGAGATGGCGTGGATGTACGCGCCGTTCGTGAATTCCTACAAGCGGTACCAACTGGGCTCGTGGGCGCCGACCGCGATCCTGTGGAGCCACGACAACCGGACGTGCGGCTTCAGGGTCGTCGGCGAGCACAAGGGCTTCCGCGTCGAGTCGCGGATCCCGGGGGGTGACGTGAACCCATACCTCGGCTACGCGGCCACGATCGCGAGCGGGCTGCACGGGATCGCCAACAAGGTCGAAGCCCCGCCGCTGTTCGTGGGGAACGCCTACGAGTCCAAGGACGCGTCACGCGTACCGTCGTCGCTGCACGAAGCCGTCGACGAGATGGAGCGGTCCGAGGTGATGCGGGAGCGATTCGGCGACTACGTGTTCGGCCACCTGCTGAACATGGCCCGGCAGGAGCAGATCATCTTCGACAACCAGACGGTCACGGACTGGGAGCTCGCCCGGTACTTCGAACGCGGGTGAGGGGTGGAGACGGGTCGTCGCGGGTATCCCTCGATGCGATGAAGCGACTCCTCGCCGTGTCCGTGGTGCTCGGGCTCGTGCTCGCCGGCTGCAGCCAGGGCGATGTCCAGGATCTCGTGGACGACGCGGAGAGCGCGCTGCGGGACGCAGGTCAGCAGCTCGAGGAGCTGGCGAACTCGGGACCGGTGCGCGACGCCGCCGAACGGGCTCGGGACGCGGCCGAAGACGCCCGTCAGGCGGCCGATGACTTCAGAGAGAACCCCGGCGACGAGACGCGCCAGGCGCTGAACGACGCGAGCGCAGCGCTCCAGGATGCGACCGAGGAGCTCCGTCAGGCCCTGGACGACGCGCCCGAGAACGTCAAGTCCGGTTTCCAGGACGCGCTCGACGCCCTGACGGATCTCCGGCGCAACATCGAGCAGGAGCTCGAGGGCGGCTGATGCCTAGGTGCGCCCGAACACGGGCTTGAGCGCGAAGTAGACCTCGCGGTAGCGCGTGTACGCCTCGTCGTAGGCATCGCGCGCGGCCGGATCTGGCTCGTGCTGCTCGGGCCGGAACGCGACGAACGCCTTCACCGCGTCGGAGACCGACGCGTGCACGCCGGAGCCGACGGCTGCCAGGATCGCGGCGCCCGTCGCCGTCGTCTCCACGCTCTCCGGCACCCGGACGGGGAGGCCCGTGACGTCTGCCTTGATCTGTCGCCAGAGCGGGCCCTTCGCGCCGCCGCCCACGATCGTGAGCCGACGAACGTCGAGGCCCGCGTTCTTCATCGCCTCCAGGATGTCCCGCAGGCCGAATGCGCTCCCCTCGAGGACCGCCCGCGTCATGTGGTCGCGCGTGTGCGCGAGCGTCAGCCCGTAGAACACGCCGCGCGCGGCGCCGTTCCACTCAGGCGCCATCGCGCCCTGCATCGCCGGCAGGAACACGACGCCATCGGAGCCCGGCGCGATCCGAGCGGCCTCGCCGCTGAGCTCGTCGTAAGCGTCGCCGAGCCCTTCTTGTTCGTGGCGGCGCTCCTCCGGCGCGAACTGGTCTCGCCACCACCGAAGGTTGCCTCCGGAGACGAACCCCGGGTTCTCGAGCAGCCACGCGTCGGGGTCGGCGTGCGGATGGCACTCGACGAGCATCGTCGGGTCCTCGCGGGGCTCGGCGCTCGCCGCGCAGACGGGCTCGGCGGTGCCGACCACGTCGCAGACCTCGCCCGGCTCGAACACCCCGGCCCCGAGCGTCGCCGCCATCTCGTCACCGCAGCCGATCGCGACGACCGTGTCCGGAGCGAGGCCGCTCGCCTCGGCGAACACCGCGGTGACCGTGCCCACGGGATCCGGCCCGCCGCCGAGCGTAGGGAGCATCGCGCGATCGATCTCCGTCTCGGCGAGCACCTGCTCCGACCACGTCCGAGTGCGCGGATCGAGGAGCGCGAGCGAGGACGCGTTGGAATGATCGACCGCCGTCACGCCGGTCGCGTGGCGGAGAACGTAGGTGCCCGGGGACTGGAGCGACGCCGCGTTCCTCCAGAGGTCGGGCTCCAGGTCGCGGACCCAGAGGGCTTTGAACACCGCGTGCGACGAGTCGAGGTTGGCGCCGACGGCCCGGTAGAAGTCGGCCGGAGAGATCCGCTCGGCGAGGGCCGCCGCCTGCGCCTCGGCCCGGCGGTCCATCCAGATCAGCGCGGGGCGCAGGCGGCGGCCCGCGGCGTCGCACACCACCATCCCGTCGAGCTGCGACCCGAACGACAGGCCCTTGATCGCCGACGGCCCGTCCGGACACTCGTCGACGAGCCGCCGGCACGTCGACTCGACGGCCGCGGTCCAGAGGTCCGGCTCTTGCTCCGCCCAGCCGGGGTTCGGGAACGCGAGGTCGTAGGCCTCGTAGGCCGATGCGACGAGCGTCCCGTCCGCCGCGTACAGGGCGGCGTTCGTGCCCTGGCTGCCGACGTCGCAGCCGATCACGTACGGCCCGGTCACGGCATGACGACCATCTTGAGACCGGTGCCGGCGCGGATCGTCTCGAACGCCTCGGCGATCTTCTCCAGCGGCCATCGGTGCGTGACCACTTTGGCGAGCTCGTCCTGCTTCCGGTCGAGGTAGTCCATCGTGATCCGGTACTGCCGGTGCGTGGCCCCGTACGCGCCCAGGATCGACAGCTCCTTGTAGTGGAGCTCGTTCATGTCGAGGGGACTCACCGGGTCGTGCTTGGGGAGGCCCGCGAAGTAGACGACCTTCGCGCGTTTGGCGGCCATCTCCAGGGCGGCCTGCTGGGCCGCCTTCGCCGGCGCGGCGACGCTGACGCGTTCCGCGCCGGCGCCACCGGTCCGCGACAGCACCTCCTGGACGCCGTTGTCCTCCCCGGCGACCCAGGCGTCGTCGACCGCCTGGCCGATCGCGTCGAGCGCGATCTCCAGCCGGTCGCCGCTCACGTCCGAGAGGTAGACCTTGGAGGCGCCGCGGTCGCGCGCCATGACCGCCTGCCAGCACCCGATCGGCCCGGTGCCGAGGATCACGACCGTGTCGCCCAGCCGGACGTCCAGCTGCTCGATCCCGTTCAAGGCGCACGCGAACGGATCCGCGACCGTGGCGAGGTCGGACGGGAGCTCGGGCGGCAGCGGGATCAGGTTCTTCGTCGCGACCGGCGGGACGCCGGCGCGATCCGCGTACGCGCCGGGGAACGGCTCGTAGCCGTAGAGCAGGTGGTCCTCGCAGAGGTTCTGGAAGCCCTCTCGGCACCAGCGGCACTCCCCGCACGTCAGGATCGAGCCCAGGAAGACCCGATCGCCCTGCGCCACACCCGGCGGCAGATCGGCGTCGGGTCCGACCTCTTCCAGCACGCCGACCGGCTCGTGACCGAGCTGCCACGGCGGCGTCGCCTTCGGGTCGCCGTTGAAGAACGTGCGCGCGTCCGTGCCGCAGATCCCGCACGCCTCCACGCGGAGGATCGCGCCGGCCGGATCGAGCGAGGGCTCCGAGGCGTCCTCGCGGACCTCGATCTCGTTGACCGCGGTCATGAACGCCGCACGCATCAGCCGGCCAGCTCCTCCTGGAGCGCCGCGTGCGCCTTGTCGGCGCTCCACCGCTCGCGGATCACGCGGGAGAGCGCTCGGGTGATCGCCTCGGGCGACCGGTGCATGAAGATGTTGCGGCCGACGGAGCAACCGATCGCGCCGGCGGCGATCGCCTGCTCCATCCGCGCGAGCAGCTCCGCGTCCTCGAGGCGGGACCCGCCGGCGAGCACCACCGGGATCCCGTTCGCGGCCTCGACCAGCTTGGCGAACGAGTCGCCGTCCCCCGGCCAGTTCGTCTTCACGATGTCGGCGCCGAGCTCCGCGCAGAGCCGGACGTTCCGTCGCAGGTACTCGAACCCGTACTGCTCCTTCAGCGCCTCGACGCTCGCGTACGTCGTGGGGAACTCGGCCTCGGCGATGAACGGCATGCCGAGCGCCGCGCACTCGCGGCCGACGCCGGCCAGGATCTCGATCATCGACGTCTCGGTGTCCCCGCCCAGGGCGGTGAACAGGACGACGGCATCGGCGCCGAGGACGAGCGCTTCCTCGACCTCCGCGATCTGCACGATCTCCGGTCGATCACCGTCGGGGGAAGCGGACGCGGAGAGCAGCAGGGCCAGCGACGTCGTCGGCGAGAACGCCGGCTCCGCCAGGCGGATCATCCCCTTGCTCATCATGATCACGTTCGCGCCGCCGGCGATCGTTTCGGCAGCGCGCGTCGTGATGTCCGCCAACGGCTCGAGGAACGTCGGCGACGTCATCCCGTGGTCCAGGGCGCAGATCACCGACACCCCCGCGGGATCGATCACCCGCTTCAGCCGCATCGCCTTGCCCGTCATCGGCGCCTCCCGCTGCTCGTCGTTCGATCCACCGGCGCCCGAAGTGTGCCAGAGGCCGTGCGGACGCGCGAACCCGCGCGGCTACACTCGGCCCGATGCCCGTGATCCTCTTCGTCCGCTGCGACGCCTCCGAGACGTTCGGGGTCGCGCCCGGAGCCGTCGAGGCGGCGGGCGCGACCGTCCGCGTCTGGAACGCCCTCGACGACTCGGACCCGAGACCGCCGCTCGATGACATCGCGGGCGTCGTCGTCTTCGGCTCCACGTTCAACGTCGGTCACGCCGACGAACAGCCGTTCATCAAGGAGACCGCCGACCTGATCCGAGAGTCGATCGATCGCCGGATCCCGTTCCTCGGCGTCTGCTTCGGCGGGCAGCTCCTCGCATGGGCGCTCGACGCGCCGGTCGGGGAGGGACCGACCCGCGAGATCGGCTTCGAGCCGGTCCGGCCGACCGCTGCGGCCAAGGACGACCGCTTGTTCTCGCACCTGATGGACGGCGACATGGCGTTCCAGTGGCACATGGACGCGTTCTCGCTGCCCGAGGGCGCCACCTTGCTCGTGTCCGGCGACCAGATCCCGAACCAGGCGTTCCGCGTGGGTGAGCTCGCGTGGGGAACGCAGTTCCATTGCGAGGTGAACCGATCCGAGCTCGAGTTCTGGCTCGAGGAGTTCGCGAAGGTGGGCGACCTGGCGACGGACTGGGGGAAGAGCTCGGAGGCGGTCCGCGAGGAGGCCGAACGACTCATGGCCGATCACGAGGAGCGTGGTCGCGAGGTGTTCGAACGCTTCACCCTGCTCTCGGTGGGTGGGTAGGCGTCTCCACAGGCACCGCTCCTAGACTGGCCGGCGTGACCCGCTCGTACCGTCCCCTGATCGCCGTCGTCGCGTACCACCTCGACGGGACCCGCGTCGCGAGGTGGCCCGAGGGCGGTTACGGCGTTCCGTCGCTGTACCTCGACGCGCTCCGGCGCGCAGGCGCGCGGACGGTGATCCTCGCGCCCGGCGAGGAAGGTGACCCCGAGGAGATCCTCGAACCGTTCGATGCGCTCCTCCTCGTCGGCGGCGGTGACATCGATCCGGCCCGGTACGGCGGATCCTCGAACGAGCACGTCTACGGGGTCGAGCCGGACCGGGACGAGGCCGAGATCGAGCTGCTCCACGCCGCCGACCGGATCGCGATGCCGACGCTCTGCATCTGCCGCGGCGTCCAGATCATGAACGTCGCGTTCGGCGGCACCCTGCACGGACACCTCCCCGGCGTGCCGGGGATGCAGGTCCACGGAGTGCCGCTCGACCAGAGCCAGACGATCCACGACGTGAAGCCCGAACCGGGAAGCCGGCTCGCCGACGTGACGGAGTCGGCGTCCCTCGCCTGCCTCTCCCATCACCACCAGGGGATCGATCGCCTCGGAGACGGTCTGGCCGTGACCGGCCGGACCGAGGACGGCCTGATCGAGGCGATCGAACGGACCGTGCCCGATCCCGAGGATCCGACGGCGACGTGGATGCTCGGCGTGCAATGGCATCCGGAAGAGACGGCCGAGCGCGACCCGGCTCAGCAGTCGCTCTTCGAGGCGCTTGCCCGCCTGGGTCGCGATCGGCGCTCACGCGCGGACCTCGCGAGCGCCGAACGGAATTGACGTACCGTCAGTCGCCCGACGCTGCCGAGGCTCCGTTCTCCAGACGAAGGAACAGACCCGACTGCGGCTTCGGATCGAAGTAGGTCGCTTTCGCGGGCATGTGCTCCCCTCGGTCGGCGACGTCCACGAACTGGTCGAACGTGGGGGGCGTCAGGGTGAACGCCGCTCCTCCGTCCTCGTCCACCCGCCGCATCAGCTCCCCCGTCGGCACCGCGTCGGAGACGAACTCCAGACCGGGATCCCCGGCATCGCCGAACCCGAAGACCGGCTCGAGGACCTCGTCGTGGAGGCGGGAGACGTCCAGGGCCGCGACCCCCACCCCGCCCTTCGAGGTCGGCACGAGCCGGAACCAGCGCCCGTCCGCGTAGAGGCCGAACGCGCCGCGTTCCTGGGGCTCTGAGTCGACCTCCTCGATGACGACGCGTTCGCGGAGCCTCGCGAGGAGCTCGTCGGCGGAGAACGCCAGCGGACCGACGATCCGCCGATGGAACGCCAGCATCCGGAGCTCGTCCTCCGGGAAGAGCACGGCGGGGATCCCCGTGCCGTCGGGGCGGCCGGCCCGCTCCCACAGCTCGACCGAGGCCGTCGCCCGATGGTGCCCGTCCGTGATGTACAGACGGACGTCGTCGAGACGCTCGCGCAGCCGCGCGACGACGTCGGGGTCCTCGACCCGCCAGACGGTCTGCTCCAGATCCGCCGCGCCGAAACGGCGCAGCGGCGAGGCCTCCGTCGTCGCCTCGACGATCTTCCGGACGTCGTCATCGGCTCGGAACATCAACGCCACGAGCGTCGAGCGGGCTCCCAAGCGGGCGAGGTGCAGCCCGAGCGCGTCCACGCGCTCGGGCTGCACCCCCTCGTGGCCGAGGACCCTCCCGTCGGTGAACGCGACGGGAGGGACCTCGCCCACGATCCCGGTCTGGACGTGGTCGCCCGCGCGGAGCCGGTAGACGAACAGCGACGGCTCCGGGAACCGTTCGTAGAGATGGGCGTCCAGCAATCGCTGCAGGGCGGCCGCGTTCGCCTCGTCCAGTCTCTCGGGGTCGACCTCCTGTCCCTCCGCGGCGTCGTCGGGGGTCCGCGCGACGTGGAGCCACGAGTACGGCCGCTCCGCGAGGATCGCCGCGCGCTCCTCGCCCGACAGCGCGTCGTGCATCGGCGACACGACGTGCTCGGCCCATTCCCCACGCACCAGCAACGCCGGGAACGGCTCGAGGAGGCTCATCCGTTGGCGTCCCGGAACGTCCCCATGAATCCGACGAGCGCATCCACCCCCTCGTCGGTCATCGCGTTGTAGATGCTCGCGCGGATCCCGCCGACGCTCCGGTGACCCTTGAGGTTCACCAGGCCCCCACCCTCGGCCTCCTTCACGAACGCGGCGTCCAGGTCGTCCGACGGCGTCCGGAACACCACGTTCATGTGCGAACGATCGGCCGCGTCGACGGGTGATCGGTAGAAGCCCTCGCTGGTCTCGATCGCGTCGTACACGGCGCCGGACCGGCGCTCGGCTCGCTCCGCCATCGCCTCCACGCCGCCCAGGCCCTCGATCCACCGCAGGACCTTCCCCATCACGTAGATCGCGAACATCGGTGGGGTGTTCATCAAGCTGTCCTTCGCGGCGTGCGCGTCGTACCGGAGGTAGCTCGGGAGATCGGTGCGGACGCGCTCCAGCAGGTCGGTCCGCACCACGACCACCGCGAGCCCGGCGGGTCCCAGGTTCTTCTGCGCCCCGCCGTAGACGACGTCGAACCGCTCCCAGGGGATCGGGCGGCTCACGTACTCCGAGGACAGGTCGCCGACGAGCGGCACGCCGGGGTCCGGGAAGGAGGCCATCCGGATCCCCTCGATCGTCTCGTTCGAGGTGACGTGCAGGTACCGCGTGTCCGTTCGGATCTCGAGCTCGTGCGCTTGGGGCATGCGCGTGAAGCCGACCGGCTCGCCGTCCCACGCGGCGTAGGCGTCGCCCCACGCGGCCGCATCCTTCAAGGCGCCCTTCCCCCACGTGCCGGACCGCACGTAGGCGGCCCGCTGCCCCTCGCCCAGGAGGTTGATCGGGACGAGCGCGAACTGGAGCGTCGCGCCTCCCTGGAGGAACAGGATCGTCCGGTCGGCCGGGACGACGAACACCGAACGGAAGAGCGACAACGCCTCCTCGTGGACGGCCTCGTACTCGGGGCTGCGATGGCTCATCTCGATCAACGACATCCCGGAGCCCCGGAAGTCGACGAGCTCGTCGCGCACCTCCTCGAGGACCTCGAGGGGCAGCGTGCAGGGCCCCGCGCAGAAGTTGTGAACCCTCACGAGCCGGCCCGCCCGGTCGGCACGACCGATACGTGGATCACGTGATCCAGTTCCTCGAGCGCGGCGAGCAGATCCTGGTCCACGTCGCCGACCACGTCGATCGTCGCGACCGCGGCGTTCCTTCCCTCGAAGATCCGGTTCTCCATCTGCTCGACGTTGAGATCGTGCCTGCGGAGGAGGTCGAACACGCCCGCGAGGACGCCGACCCGATCGAGGTGCCGCACGTGCAGCGTGTGCGTTCCCAAGCGGGTCGGCGCCAGGTTCACGCAGTCGACGATCTCGCCGCGCACGTAGGACGCGATGATGCGCACGACGCCGTCGGCGACCGCTTCCTGCGCCTGCGTCGTCGAGGCCCCGATGTGATGCGTGCCGACGACGTTGGGATGTTGCGCGAGTTTCGACGACCACTCCGTGGCTCCCGACCCCGGCTCGTCGGGGTAGACGTCGAGACCGGCGCGGATCCCCCTGGTCTGGATCGCGTCGAGCAGCGCGGCCTCGTCGACGACATCGCCGCGCGAGGTGTTCAGCAGGATCGCCCCGTCCCGGAGGAGGCCGAGGAGCCGGGCGTCGAACGATCCCACGGTCTCCGGTGTCGCGGGCACGTGGATCGAGACGACGTCCGACCTCGAGACGAGCGTCTCCTGCGAGTCGACGAGCTCGATGCCGATCGCATCGATCCGTTCCTGGGACGCCTCGTCCCGATCCTTCTCGATCGCCAGGACCTGGAGGCCGAACGCCGCGGCCCGTTCGGCGACGGCGAACCCGATCTCCCCGAGGCCCACGACGCCGAAGGTCTTCCCGTACAGCCCGTCCGCCTTCGCGTACTCCTTCTTGTTCCAGGAGCCGGAGCGCAGGTCGGCGACGTTGTCCGCGATCCGCCGGTCGATGGCCAGGAGGAGTCCCATCGTCAGCTCGGCCACGGCGATCGCGTTGCGGCCCGGCACGTTCGTGACGTAGATCCCGGCGGCGGAGGCGGCCTCCACGTCGATCGTGTTCGTGCCGGCGCCGGCTCGCACGATCAACTCGAGGGCGTCCGCCGCCTCGATCGTTGCCGCCGATACCTTCGTGCTCCGGACGACGAGCGCCTCGAAGCCCGCGATCCGATCCGGGAGGTCGTCCTCGCCCAGGGTCGGCTCGGACGCGCACTCGTGACCGGCCTCGGTCAACGCCTCGACGGCGGATGGGGAGACCGCATCGGCGAAGAGGACCCGCATGTCCTAGGAGCTAAGCAGAACCGGCCCGGCCGGACATCCCTGCCTGGCGCTATCCAGCCCTCGGTGCTATACACAGGACTTCTCGACTGACCGGACGTTCAACCCGTCCGGTCGGGCGTGGGAGCCGGCGACCCGGGCGCCCAGGTTCGAGGGAACCACGCGAACGGGTGCGTCGAACCGTGTGCTGAGGCGAGGGACCTGA
>Ga0114129_10000832_pt1 | contig 39897 bp, 37 predicted proteins | sample RhiMetdeltSRZDD1_FD_80071 | JGI IMG/M metagenome (GOLD analysis project Ga0114129, IMG submission 80071) | Populus rhizosphere microbial communities from Tennessee, USA - Rhizosphere MetaG P. deltoides SRZDD1 (version 2) (version 2) | ecosystem: Host-associated > Plants > Roots > Rhizosphere >...
AACTTCGTCCAGATGGGCAATCCGGAATACCGCAAGTATGCCGAAGAGCTGATCGCCGAATGTAAGGCAAAGGACGTCGGGACGATGGTCATCAAGTCGATCACGAAGGCGCCCGGGGGCGAGAGGCCGCACACCGCCACCACCTGGTATGAACCCTTCGACAAGATGGATGAGATCCAAAAAGGCGTAAATTTTGCACTCTCGTATGAGGTGACTGGATTATGCACAGCGGGCGATACGCGCATCCTGCCCATGGTCCTCGAAGCCTGCGCAAATTTCTCGCGCCTGAACCAGGGCGAAATCGAAGAGATGATAAAATCCGGCGAGCAATACGAACCCCTGTTTGCCTAATGATTGGTCACCCTGAGCGCTTCGGCAGGTTCAGGCTAAACTCCGCCAAGTGTCTCCTGAGAAATGGAGTCATCTGGCTCCATTTCTCGGGGATTCTCCCCGACACCAACCCACCGCGGTACATGTCACCTTCGGTGGAATGACAGGTCCATGCAGGAGACTCAATGGCAGATGCGCGTGTTGAAAAACTAGCCAAGGTGCTGGTGAATTATTCCCTGGAATTGAAACCCGGAAAAAAATTCTGGCTCCGCACCACACCGCTGGCGGAGGAATTGAATCTGGCTGTCTATGAGGAGGCGGTGAAGGCGGGCGCACATGTCTTTGTCGATCAGCGCATGCCCGGAGCCGAGGAAATCTTTTATAAGTATGCCTCCGAGGAACAGCTGGACTATATCTCGCCTCTGCGCGAGCTCATCATCGAGTCATTCGACGCCTCTCTTTACATTGACGCAGAACATAACAGCCGCAACCTCTCCGGTATCGACGGTGCGCGCATCGCACGAACCCGCAAAGCCGGCGCCGGGTTGTTCAGCAAGATCATGCAGCGCTCCGCGGAGGGGACATACCGCTGGTGCATTACAGTCTATCCAACCAACGCCATGGCGCAGGATGCAGATATGAGTCTGGCGGATTACCGCGAGTTCGTCTACGACGCAGGGATGCTGAATGTGGACGATCCCGTTGCCTTCTGGAAGGAAGAAGGTCGAAAGCAGGAAGAACTGGCTGGCTGGCTAAAGGGTCATGACCAGGCTGTGCTCAAAGGCTCGAACGTCGATATCACGCTTTCGATCAAAGACCGCAGATTTCAAATTTCGGATGGAAGGTATAACTTCCCGGATGGCGAGATCTTCACCAGCCCGGTGGAAGATTCGGTCAATGGCTGGATCCGGTTCGAGTACCCGGCGCTCTATGACGGGCAGGAAGTGACCGACATCGAGCTCTGGTTTGAAAATGGCAGGGTAGTCAGGGAAAAAGCGGCGAAAAATCAGGAGATGCTTACTTCCCTGCTCAACACCGATGCCGGCGCCCGGGTCCTGGGCGAATGGGGCATCGGCACCAATTATGGTATCCAGCGCTTCAGCAAGAATATGCTCTTCGATGAAAAGATCGGCGGGACGATCCATTTTGCCATGGGACTTGGTTTCACCGAGTGCGGCGGCAGGAATGAATCTGGACTGCACTGGGATATGCTGTGCGATATGGCGGAATCAGAGATCACCATCGATGGGGATCTGTTTTACAAGGACGGCAAGACCGTAATTGCATGACCAGCGATTTTTTGGAGGCGATCAAGCAGGGTGACCGTGACGAGGTGGAGCGTCTACTCAATGCAGACGCCGCACTGATCCACGTCCGGGAGAATGGCCTGAGCCCGATCATGATCGCGGCATACCACGGACACCCTGAGATCGCATCCTTCCTCGCCGACAAAACGGTCGCCCTGACGATCTTCGAAGCCGCCGCGACCGGCAAGATCAACAATATCCTGCGGCTGCTGGCGCGCGACCCGCAGCTCGTCAATGCCTACGCCGAGGACGGGTTCCAGGCGCTGGGGCTGGCGAGTTACTTTGGTCACTTCGACGTGGTCGAATATCTGATCAAGGCTGGTGCGCCGGTTAACTTTCCATCGCGCAATGATCTGAAAGCCGCACCGATCCAGTCTGCGGCTTCAGCCGGGCATGCAAAAATTGTCGGGCTGCTTCTCAAACACAAAGCGGACCCGAACATTCGCGAACAGGGCGGTTATACCCCGCTTCACGCGGCAGCCCAAAACGGTGACCGGGAAATGATCCGCACCCTGCTCTATGGCGGCGCCGATCTGACCCTCCAGAGCGACGACGGCAGGTTACCGCTCGATCTGGCTCTGGCGGCCGGTCACGCCGAGGCGGCAAAACTGCTGCAGGAGGGTATTACCAAGCAGTTTAGGTTAAAGCGGGAATAACTGCTTGTAACTTTCGAAATTGTCAGTGCTGTCTAATGTTCGAAACCGTCTAGACAGCATATAATTAAATTGGATCACAGCGTTTTTTTTCAGCATGATGGCTAGGACTATTCCTAGCCAGTCTTTGCATTAGAAATCAGGACTGCCGAACAAGATAAAGCTTCAACCCACGAAAGGAGGATCACATGCTGCGCAGACGAATGTTTTATTTCACTGTTTTTATTCTATTGAGTCTGATCGTTGCTCCCGGTGGCACGGCGCGGGCCGCCACAAACAATTATGAACCGGATAACACCCCCGCACAGGCAAGACTGATCGCCAGCGGGATCCCTCAAACCCGCAGTATCGTGCCAAGAACGGACGTGGATTGGATCAAATTCCAGCTGACCGTCACGTCCGGAGTTCTGCTGGAAACCAACGGGACGCATTCCGCTGATACACGCATTTCCCTGTATACCAGCAATCTTACGCCTCTCGAGTACAACGACGACGATGGCATCGATTATTTTTCCTATATCGACAGGGCGTGCGGCACCGATCCACTGCCAGCGGGGACGTACTACGTCAAGGTGGAAGAGTATCTGAATAACACCGAGATTCCAACCTATAACCTTGCTTTTGATGCCAGCTCCTGCCCCGCCGAATTGATTGACATCTACTCAGGCGGAACCAGACAAGGCAGTAGTCTGCTTTCTTTGCACCGGAGCACACGGCGCAGTCTTCCGGGTGTAAACAGTGGCCCGGTGAAAATAATAAACACGGGCGCCACTACGATGGTGGCGTCGGAACGCGTGATCTACAATGTCAATGGAGTCAATACAAGCTTTTCTGAGATTATGGCAATGCCAACCAACCAGATGGATGTCACCTACTGGCTGCCCTGGTACAACAACGTCGATCTGGATACCCAACTGCGCATCGCCAACGTCAGCGGCTCCTCAACAACGGTAACCGTGACCATCGGCGGGGTGGCGCAGCCCTCCTTCAACCTGGCAGCCGGCGCCAGCGTCCGTAAGAGTTATGTCGGGGTGAACAATGGTCCTGTGCGAATTGCGAGCAGTCAAAGCATTGTGGCGGCAGAGCGCGTGATCTACAAAGTAAATGGGGTCAATACCAGCTTCACTGAGATGATGGGATTACCAGCCGCAAAACTCGATACCACCTACTGGCTGCCCTGGTACAACAATGTCGATCTGGACACCCAGTTGAGGATCGCCAACATCACGGGCACACCGGCGACGGTGCACATCTACGTCGGCGGGGTGGAGATGCAGGGCAGTCCCTTCCCCCTGGGAGCCGGCGTGAGCACACGCAAGAGCTTTGCCGGCATTAATAACGGACCGGTGCAGATCGTCAGCGACCAATTTCTCGTGGTGTCGGAACGCGTGATCTACAAGGTGAACAACGTCAATACCAGCTTCGCGGAGATGATGGCGCTGCCGAACAGCCAGCTGAACACCACCTACTGGCTGCCGTGGTACAACAACAGCGGGGATCTCGACTCACAACTGCGCATTGCCAACGTCGGTGGGGCACCTGCCACGATCCGCATTTACGTTGGGACGACACAGATGACGGGCAGTCCTTTCAGCCTCGGAGCGGGCCTGAGCACCCGCAGGAGCTTCGCCGGCGTCAACAACGGGCCAGTGAAGATCCTCAGCGATCAACCCATCATCGCCGCCGAGCGTTTGATCTACAAGGTCAACAACATTCCGACCAGTTTCACGGAGCTGATGGCACTGCCGGACAACCAACTGGACCTGGTCCACTGGCTGCCGTGGTACAACAGCGTCGATCTGGATACCCAGCTGAGGTTTGGGCTTCCCTAGTGATAAAGAAGAAGGACAGGTCTGATGAACCTGTCCTTCTTCTTTTGCCCATTCTATGGGCAGTCGAACGTGTATGTCACCTGCTGTTCGATTTTTTCACTGCGCCCCACGACGCCACTCTGGCTGCTGCCAATGAACTGATAATCAAACCAGGCATTGGGCTTTCGGAAGTTCGTGTTGACGTCATCTCCTGAGAAGACAATCGTGAAGCTCCCGTTTGCCCCCGAGATCATCCTTCCAGCATTCTGCCAGTCAAAGACTGCGCCTGTAGATCGATCCTGGATCCGGTAATAGAAATCAACCTGCGTGATGTTTGGATCGATAGGCTTCACGCTAAAGGTGATTTCTCTGCTCAGCTGGCAGCGGAGAGCGAAATCGTTTCGAGAGCGCGTCAGATCCACAAACCAGCCGGCACCGAAGGCGTTGTCCACCGGAATCAGTCCTCCGCTGGTATCCGCTGCGGCGGCGACGGTAGGCGCGGGAGGCTGTGTTGCTTCCGCGACCGCCTGCGTGGGAGGAACTGCCGTAGGCGTCGGCAGAGGCAGAGGGGTAGCCGAGGGAACTTCGGTCGGGACCTGGGTGGGGATGACGGTCACCACCACAGTCTCAAGGACCTTCTCAACTACAGTTTCGACGATTACAACGGGTGTCTGGCTCGGCTCGGGCGGAGCTTGGGTGGGTGCGGCGGTGCCGCAGGCAACAAGAATTAGTGCAAGGAATAAGATCTGAATTTGTTTCATTGTTGTCTCCTTTTTGATTTCTAAAATTCTATAGTGAAAGTGTGCCTTTTCTCCTTGCATCCCTGAAAAGAGGACAAATTTACCAGTCCTTATAATCCGCTCGTTGCGCCGTCCTCGGCGCACTATTTATCGTGTAAATACCGCCGGGGACGGCGGGAGCAGGATGTTTAATCCGACAATCTCGGTTATAATTTTTTCTTATGGTTACTCCATGGAGGCTTACGCCTCAACAAATCGAGTCCAAACTGGACCGTATTCTCCTGAAAGTACAGAAACCCGGGCGCTATGTGGGGGGAGAGCTCAACAGTGTTGTTAAAGACTGGGATAAAACTCCCACCCGGGTTGCCTTTGTCTTCCCGGATATCTATGATATTGGTGTTTCGAACGTGGGCTTGAAGATCCTCTACGATCAGGTCAACCAGCGGGAGGACGCGCTGGCAGAGCGCGCCTACGCCCCCTGGCTGGATATGGAAGCCCTGATGCGCGAGCACGAGATCCCACTCTATACGCTCGAGTCAAAGCGACCCCTGGCATCCTTCGACATCATCGGCGTTTCCCTCCCCTATGAGACGCTTTACACAAACACACTCAATATCCTGGACCTGGCAGGTATACCGATCCGCTCTCAGGAGCGCGACGAGACATATCCGGTCATTATCGCAGGCGGCCACTCGACCATGAACCCCGAGCCGATGTACGCGTTCATCGACGCGTTTGTGATTGGGGAGGGGGAAGAAGTCATCCACGACATCATCGATGCCCTGCAGGCGTTTAGGAATCAGAGGAAGGATGAAACAAGTGACATCTTTCATCTTTCTTCTCTGGAGGCGCGCGGAGCCCTTCTTCACCGCCTCGCGAAAATCCAGGGCGTCTACGTCCCGCGTTTTTACGAAGCCTACTATCTGGAAGACGGCACACTCTCACACATCGAGCCGACCGTCCCGGATGTCCCGAAGATCGTCACCAAGCGCATCGTCCCGGTCCTGCCTCCCCCACCGACGAAGTTCATCGTCCCCAATATTGACATTGTCCACAACCGCGTCTCGGTGGAGATTATGCGCGGATGCACGCGCGGCTGCCGCTTCTGTCATGCGGGGATGATCACACGCCCCGTCCGCGAACGAACGGTGGAGGAAGTCCTGCAGGCGGCCGAGGAGGCGATCAAGCATACAGGCTTCGAAGAGTTGGCGCTGCTTTCCCTCTCGTCATCTGATTATACAAATGTGTTGGAACTGGTCACGAAAGTGGGAGAGAAATTTGGCGGTACGCATCTCAAGATCGGTTTGCCCTCCCTGCGCATCGAATCGGTTTCGATCGACCTGATGGAAAAGCTCAAGGACAGCCGCTCCGGCGGGTTCACGCTCGCGCCCGAAGCGGCCACCGAACGGATGCGCCGCATCATCAACAAATTTGTCCCGGATGAAGAAGTGATCAACACAACACGGGAGATCTATCGACGGGGATGGACGACGATCAAGCTCTATTTCATGATCGGTCATCCGAGCGAAACGCTTGAAGATGTACAGGCAATTTCAGATCTGTGCAAACGTGTACTGACGGAAGGGCGCAAGGTCATCGGCATGAAAGCAAAACTGAACGTGGGTGTCAGTACCTTTGTGCCGAAATCACAAACCCCGTTCCAATGGGTTTCGTGCGACACGCCTGAACAAATCCGAGCGAAGCAATCCCTGCTGCGCCGGGAACTGATGAGAGATCGCAATATCAAGCTCAGTCTTACCCAGGCAGAGGATTCATTCCTGGAAGCCTGGTTATCTCGTGGGGATCGTCGCATGGCTGAAGTGGTTTATTCGGCATGGAAAGGTGGTTCCAAGTTTGACGCCTGGGATGAAGGCAAGAAATATGATGCCTGGATTCAGGCATTTGAAGAACAGGGACTCGACCCTCTCTTTTACACGCATCGCCAGCGCCGCACGGACGAAGTCTTCCCGTGGGAGCACATCACCGCCGCGGTCCGCAAGAACTTCCTGTTCCAGGATTTCCGCGCCTCGCTCGAGGGCGAGATCCGCGTGGACTGCCGCTTGAACTGTTTCGCCTGCGGAATCCTGCCGACCTTCGCCAACATGCGCCGCGAGAATCCCGGCGATGTGTGGAAGTGCCCGGACGTGAAATCGCCAGTTTCCACGAACCCGTACGCGATGTCGAGCCTGAAACTGCCGGTCGTGGGAGATTAAAGGTATGCCCAAGACACACAAAGAGATTTTTATCGCGCGTCTCATGCACGAGCGTGACAAGTTCGAGCTGTTATTGAACCGGGTTGGCTACACGCGCCGCATGACGTTGACCGGCGTTTCCGGGAAGTGGTCGATCAAGGATATGCTGGCCCATATCCTTGCCTACGAACAATATATCGCCGACCGTATGCATGAAATCCTGCATGGCGAGGAATACGTCCCCTGCAGGACACAGAATGCACTGGATGCTTTTCTCGATGAATTTGGCTATCCCGATTTTGGCTCGCCCCTGCTCGACGACGATGAGCCTAACGAATGGGTCACGGAGAAGTATAAGAACGTCGCTCTGGATGATGTGGTCATGCAGGAGATCCAGGCGTTTTCCTCAATCATTTCCTATCTTGAAACGCTGACAGAAGAGATGATGAACCGCCATCACCTTTATGACCGCGTTGCAAATAATACATTCCTGCATTATCGCGAACATGCGGTGGATATTAAACGCTGGCTGCGATCCAATACTACATATAATAAACGGTAGACAGTAACGACTTTGGTCGTTACTCCGCTTTCCACCATGCGCATTCGGATCACATTTGTAAAACAAGGCGCATTGCGCTATACCGGTCACCTCGACCTGCATAAGCTCTGGGAACGCGCCGCCCGCCGCGCCGAGCTTCCGCTCGCCTATTCACAGGGATTCCATCCACAGCCAAAGATGAACATGGCGGCTGCCTTGCCGCTCGGTTTTTCGTCACGTTGTGAGGTGATGGATATGAAACTTGAGCACGACATCCCTCTCAGCGATTTGCCTACACGCTTAAATGGCACCCTCCCCTCCGGGCTGCAGGTGGTGGAAGTCGAGCAGGTGGATGAGCGCGCTCCCGCCCTGCAGACCCAGGTGGCGTCGGCAGAGTATGAAGTCACTTTAACGGAACACACCGACAGGTCCGATCTGGAGCGTAAGATCGAATCCGTCATGGAATCGAAAGCGATTCCCCGCGAGCGGCGCGGTAAAATGTATGACTTGCGCCCATTGCTCGAAGAGCTGAAACTTTACCCGGATGACAAAATCTTTATGCGGCTCGCCGCACGTGAAGGCGCAACGGGACGACCCGAAGAAGTGTTGGATGTGTTAGCGATCGCGTTCGAGGCGACGCGCATCGAAAGAACTCGCTTAATTTTTCAATCCTAGTTGGAGGAAGTATGGCTTTACTTGGGGCATTATTCTTTGGGTTCGTACCGATGTTCCTGTTTGCTGCGTTCGTCAACTGGCTGGACCGCTACGAGAAGGAGCCGAAGCTCCTGTTGGGTGCGGCATTCCTGTGGGGTGTGGTCATCGCCGGCGGCGGAGCCTACATCCTCAATACGGCGTTCGGCATCGGAATTTACGCGCTCACCGGCTCCGAAGGCGCCGCAGAGTTTGGAACGACATCCATCGCCGCGCCGATCATCGAAGAGGCGCTAAAGGGGCTTGCCGTTCTGGTGGTCTTCCTGATGTTCCGCAATGAGTTCGATTCGGTGCTCGACGGGGTCGTGTATGGTGCGGTCACGGCCATGGGCTTTGCCGCCATTGAGAATGTTCTGTACATTTACCGGAATGGCTACCTCGAAAACGGCTGGGAAGGATTCTGGGTCCTGGTTGTCATCCGGGTGGTTCTCGTCGGTTGGATGCACCCGTTCTTTACCGCCTTCACAGGAATCGGGCTGGCGATCGCACGCATGACCCGCAATGTCTTTGTAAAAATCATCGCCATCCCCACGGGCTATGCCATCGCTGTCATTTCGCATGCATTCCACAACACGTTCAGCGGGTTGATCGGCGGGTTCGAAGGCCTGGCCGCGGGAACCTTTGTGGATTATCTGGGCTACGCCGTCATGCTGGTCTTCGTCATCTGGATGATCGTCTATGAACGTAACCTCCTGAAGAAGAACCTGCAGGAAGAGCTGACGAGTGGGTTGATCTCACCCATGCAATACAGCAGCGCCACCTCGTTTTTCCAGACGAATGCCCATCTCTGGGCGCTCACCTCGGGAAGCTTCCGCTCCACCGCTCGCTTCTATCAGGTCTGTGGTGAGCTGGCACATAAGAAAGAGCAGCTGGCCAGGGTCGGGGATGAGAACGGAAATACAAAGATCATCGAGAACCTGCGCGCTGAGCTTACCCAGCTGGGGCCGCAGGCGAAGGCATGAACCTCCGCTCACTATAGTCTCGATGTTTTTCGGCAGCGCGAAGGATGTGATAAAATCGGTTCGCCCGCCCCTGTAGCTCAGTGGACAGAGCGACGGCCTCCGGAGCCGTAGAGCACAGTTCGAGTCTGTGCAGGGGTACCTTTACACAAATCAAATTTCCCTCTCCTGTTTTCTTTGTCAACTGAATGAAGAGTTGAAATTGATTTGCACGTCCGCTCCCTGGGCGTTGGCAAACTTCTTTTCATGAGTATCAGACTTTCCTATGACCGGGCTTGAGACAACGACGTCAGCATTGGATCAGAATCAACGTCGGTCTCGTTCCCTGCGCGCAATCCTCGAACATCTCTTGCTGCCGGAGAAGGATACCGTCTACACGCTTATCACTCTCGGGGTCATTACACTGATCGGCTTCTACTTAAGAATCATCGATCTCAACCAATCCATTGCCTACGACGAAGCCTACACATTCATCCATTTTGCTTCGAGACCGTTCAAACACATTCTGGCGGATTACAGCGCGCCAAACAACCATATTTTCCATACCATCCTGGTGGGAATTGCCTATCGTTTGTTCGGCGGTGAAGCCTGGGTATTGCGGCTTCCCGCATTTAGCGCGGGAATTCTTATGATCCCTGCCATGTACATCACTGCCCGCCGGTTCTTTTCTCAATATCAGGCTCTGGTGGCGGCAGGACTGGTTGCTGTCATTCCTTTATTCATAAACTATTCCGTCAACGGACGCGGCTATACGATGCTGGTCCTGTTCGCACTGCTCCAGGCAAACTTTGCAGGCATTCTGGTGGTCCGGCGCAGCAAACCTGCTCTGATCGCCTTCACGCTCACGGCCGCGTTAGGCTTTTACACCATCCCCATTTTTCTTTATCCGATGGCCGGCATTTCCCTCTGGGTGGTCCTTACCTATCTTTTCACAAAAGAGCCGCGGCCGGAAAAGCTGCGCAGGCTGGGTGAATTCCTTGGCGCCTGCCTGCTGGCAGGTTTATTGACACTGGTTTTGTATTCACCCGTGATCCTCTTTGGCAGCGGACTCTCGTCCATCCTAGGCAACGAGATCGTGAAATCTCTACGCTGGTCCACCTTTGTGGAAAACCTCGATCCACGCCTCCTGAAAGCCTGGAACAAGTGGATGATCGGCATCGGTCCAATTTTCGAGTATGTCTTTTTGGGTGGCTTTCTGCTCTCCGTGCTGTTTTATCGAAAGGTCTCGAACCAGAAACTGATCCTGCCCTTACAGGTCTTTTTGGTTCTGGCTGTCGCAGTTCTTCTGGTTCTCCAGCGAGTGAGTCCTCTGCCCAGGATCTGGATTTATCTTGAGGCGTTTTACTTAATGTTCGCAGCCGCTGGGTTGGTCTGGCTCCTGGAGCTATCATTGCGCAAGATGGCCGGACCGGCTTTTACCGGACGTATGTTCTCTCTTGGTATTCCCCTGGCGTTCCTGGCTGCTTTCACAGGAATGCTGATCGCCCGTGCACAAAACCCTGTCTATCGAGATCTTGACCTTCTCCCCGAGGCCTACGCCGCGGATTACATTGCCACTCATCTCACACTGGAGGACACCATCGTCGCGACCGGACCGGTGGACATTCAGACGGCTTATTACCTGAGCCTGCACGGAATTTCCTTTGAGCGTTTTTATCAGCGGGATCATCCAGTGGAGATCCAGAACGCGCTGGTTATGCTCAGAGAGAACTCGAAGTACAAGACTCCAGAGAGTGTAGTGAAGTTCTTCAAATTAGACCAGGCATTGGAGCTACGCGCCGCGAAATTGGTCTTTGAGTATGCCAGTGTCCAGATCTATTCCATCCCCGCAAAGTAAGAGTATGCCATCCAGATGGTATTATTTTTCGATTAGAATCCGAGTGTGTCCATTCGATTCGTAGCGGTTTTCCTCGCGTTGACGCTTCTGAGCGCCGGTTGCGATCCCAACACGCAGGGAGGAATGATACCTACCACCATTCCATTGACTGGCACATCCATTCTTCCTACTTCCCCGGCGACTGTCCTCTTGAGGACTCCGATTCCACTTTCGCCGCAGCCAACTATTGTGATCGCTGAGGGTATCACATCCACACAGGTAAACGTGCGCATCGAGCCGTCCACAGCCAGCACTGTGCTGGGAGTCATCCCCCCAGATATGAGAGTAGAGATTACCGGAAAAGACCCGGGCGGAAATTGGTGGCAGATCCTTTATCCGCATCCCCAGGCTGTTGAGGGAAAGGGTTGGATCACAGCCCAATATGTGAGCACAATCACTACGCCGGAGGTCCCGATCGTCGGCGGCGCGCAGGCGGGTCCCACCGGCGGAAATGTTGCCGTCATACAGGAGCAGATCAACGTGCGCAGCGGTCCCGGGACCGGCTTCAACTCGCTCGGAACGCTGAACCCACAGGATGTGGTCAACCTTACCGGAAAGGATCCGAATGGCGCCTGGCTGCAGATTGATTTCGCCCCGGGACCCGAAGGCAAGGGCTGGGTCAACGCTGCGTTCGTACAGGCACACGGCGTGGAAAATTTGCCGATCCTCGCGCAATCAGGTCTTATCATCGGAACCGGAACGCCGACAGTCATCCCGCCGACCCCAACCCCTACGGTGATCCCGGCCTGGGAGGACGGTGATTCTGCCGATCGTCCCCTCACAAGCGTGATCCTGGAGGCCACCGGTACACAGGCGTTCATCTACAATGGAGACCTCTCGGCGCCTCAGGGCGACCAGGAAGATTGGATCGCCTTCAGCCCCTATGGCCGATGGATCCTCGCCAGTTTGGAATGTAAAGACAACGACGCCCTCGAAGTCCAACTGCTGGAAAACGGTTCGCCTGTTGATACGTATATAGAGTGTGGCACCCAGATGCAGGAACTGGCGGTAGTCGCAGGTGCCAGGTATTTGATTCACCTGCAGGCAGATCCATCTGCTCCAACTCTTCAATATACCAGCTACGTCCTTACGATCAAAACGAGACCCTAAATGAAACTGTATTCACCTGAAACATCCTCTGCAATTCGTCCAGAGATCTTACGCATCAAGCATATGTATGGCATCTGGTTCGGTGCCATACTCGGACTGACCTTCTCCATCTTTACCTGGGGCATTGACGCCTTCCTGCTTAGCCGGATGCATGGCCTGTACCCCTGGCTGAAGTTTCTTGGCGGAGTCATTCCGTGTATGCTCATCGGCGGTTTTGCCGGCTGGCTTTCTGCGCGATGGGACAAGCCCTTTTTTGCCCTGCTGTTGTGGGCGGCCGCAGCGTCCGTGTTTGCCTGGCTCACGGTCAGCCTGCCATTGCAGATCACGCCGCGTATTCTGAGCATCGCCGATCCTGGCATTAAGGATTTGCTGCATTACACATATTATGAGGAGTTTTCGACCCGCTTTGGAGTAGCCTATGCCTGGATCGCCATCTTCGTATCCCTGGCAGGACTGCTTCAAATCCCCTTAAGTGATTCGGCTGTATTTTCCACGTCCTTTTTTGGGAAAATCTCGCCCATGCTCTTTACAATGGTCTTGATGGTGATCTGTGGAACGATTGTAGATGGATTGAACAATGAAAAGCTCCGCTCCCCCATCGATGCCGTCAATCTGACAACCGAGTTTATGCTGGACCACCGTGGTGAGGAGATCGACCCCGCAGTAGCACGTCGGATGCACCTGGGAGCGCTGCGTGCGGTGGAGAGCCTTGTCACACCGGAGCGGAAATTCATTATCAGCGGGTATGACCAGTACCTGGAGCAGGTGCAGGTGTTGGCGCGATTTGACGAGGCCTGGGTAGAGTGCGACCTGGTTGTCAACCAGCTCATTCGCTGCGAATCGGTGGGGAACGCCCGTTAACAGGATGTTTGTACCGGACTTGTGCCTATTTGTACAAAATTTCCTTTTATGGTAGAGTTAATGCATATTTTCACATTAACGAGGGCGAATGTCCATGAACGCAAACAGAATTCCTGACATCATCATTGGCCGTCTGCCGGTGTATTTGCGTGCCTTGCAGCAGCTATCTGAAAAAGGAATAATGACGACTTCCTCCCAGGAATTGGGCGAGATCATTGGCATCTCCGCAGCCCAGATCCGCAAGGATATCTCGCAATTTGGCGAATTTGGTAAGCAGGGGACGGGGTATTCCATCCCGTTTCTGATCGAGCGCCTGCGCGACATCTTGAAAGTGGATCGCGTCTGGGAAGTGGTGATCATTGGCATGGGCGATATCGGTCACGCCCTTGCCCGCTATAATGGGTTCGCCAATCGCGGCTTCCACATCAACATGGTCTTCGACAATGACCCTGAGAAAATAGGCCAAAAGGTGGGAGAATATGAAGTATTCGATACCGCAACCCTTACGGAAAAGGTAAAACAGAACAAGATTAAAATCGCCATGCTTACTGCTCCGGCCTCCTCGGCGCAGGAAATCACCGACCTGCTGGTCAAGGCCGGGATCAAAGCGATCCTCAATTACGCACCCATCAGTTTGAATGTACCGGGCGGTGTACGCGTGCAGTACATCGATCCTGTAACGCACCTGCAGCGCATGACGTATTACCTGGATTAAATAGCATCAAACAACAGAAAAGGCGCCCGGAAACGGGCGCCTTTTGGTTTCTGGTTATACCTGGGGCAAACTGCGCCGCAGGATGTTGTACATGGGGATAGCTTTCACCGCACCCTCCACGACGCAAGTGGAAGGATTGTCTACCAGATACGCCGGAATTCCCAGGGATTTCGTGAGCAATTTATCAATACCACGCAGCAGCGCACCCCCGCCGCACAGAGCTACGCCGCGATCGATGATATCTGCCACCAGCTCGGGCGGCGTTTTCTCCAGGACCCGGCGACCGGTTTCCACAATGGATTTTAGCGGGTCCTGCAAGGCTTCGACGATCTCGCCCGTTGTCAGGGTGACTGGACGCGGCAGACCCGTGACCTGATCCTGTCCCTGGACTTCCATGCTGTTCTCCGTATCCTGAGGGACGGCAGCGCCAATCCGGACCTTGAGCTGTTCGGCGGTCACCTGACCGATCACGATCCCATACTTGCGGCGCACGTAATTGACAATGGCTTCATCCAGATCCATACCGCCGGAACGCAACGTTTCTGCCGAGACGATGCCGTACATTGCCATGACGGCCGCCTCGGTGCACCCACCGCCAAGAGAGATCACCATATTTCCGGAAGGAGAATTGATTGGCAGGTCCACCCCCAGAGCCGCGGCGAGCGGCTGCTGGATCAAATAGGCTTCGCGGCTCCCCGCCTCCAGGACCGCTTCGTAGACTGCCCGGCGTTCCACGCTTGTAACACCGTATGGGACCGAGATCATGACGCGCGGACGGAAGATCCGCATCGATCCACTAACTCGTTGGAGCAGGTAGGAGAGCAGCGTTTCGGTGATCTCGTAATCGGCGATCACGCCGTTCTTCAACGGTCGAGCGACCTCGATACTTTCAGGGACGCGACCGTACATATCCCGCGCCTCCTGCCCGACCGCCACCATTTTTTGATCGGCAACTTCAATTGCAACAATGGTCGGCTCTTCCGAAAGGACTTGCGTGCCATCGGCGAGACGGGTGAACATGGTACCCAGGTCGATGCCCAGGTCTTTCGAAAACATTGCCACGGTGCCTACAATTCTTCCCAGACCCTAAGGATTTTTTCCAAAAAACGAGACAGGATACTTGCTGGAAATCTATACTTGAAACACATCGTTGATTGCAAAGGAGACCCTTAGGTCCCTATCTGGCTCTACATCGAAGCGTCTTTGTCGCTAAAGGTATCTCTGCTCTTCCGATAACGGCGGGCTACATCCAGCCGTAGATTGGAACGCCGCAATGCGGCTTCCATTCGAAGATAAGAATCGTGATCCTCTGGAGTGATCCTGGCAAGTGCCTCCTCCGCGCGTTTTTTGGCAGCCTGCGCACGGGTAATATCGATCTCTTCCACGTTCTCCGCTGCATCGGCAAGGACGGTCACGATATCCGGCTGTACTTCCGCCATGCCGCCTGCGACCGTGAATAACTCCTCCTTGCCATTTGTGCGGATCTTGATCACACCGTATTTGAGAATGGCAAGGGTAGGGGCATGATGAGGTAGAACGCCCAGCTCCCCCGCCGCGCCAGGCAGGACAACAATATCCACATCTCCCTGGAATACAGTTCGATCCTGAGAAACGATTTCACATCGAATGGTCATAGTTAGTTACGCACCCATGGCAATTTTATCCGCTTTCTCACGGACATCTTCGATTGTACCTGCCATCATGAAAGCCTGTTCGGGAAGGTCATCGCATTTGCCATCCAGGATTTCGCGGAAGCCGCGCACTGTATCTTTGAGCGAGACATAGCGCCCATCGATACCTGTGAAGCGCTCGGCTACATAGAATGGCTGTGAGAAGAAACGTTCGATCTTACGCGCCCGTGCCACCACAAGTTTATCATCCTCACTCAATTCATCGATGCCGAGGATGGCAATGATATCCTGCAGATCTTTGTAGCGCTGCAGAACGCGCTGGACCTCGCGGGCGGTTCTGTAATGTTCCTCACCCACGATATTTGGGTCAAGGATCCGGGAGGTGGAACCGAGCGGGTCCACCGCCGGGTAAATGCCTTTTTCCACAATGGAGCGCTCGAGGGCGATCGTCGCGTCGAGGTGGGTAAACGTCGCCACCGGCGCCGGATCGGAGTAGTCATCGGCCGGCACGTAAACGGCCTGCATCGACGTAATCGAGCCGGTGCGCGTCGAGGTGATCCGTTCCTGCAACTCACCCATCTCCGTGGCAAGGGTCGGCTGGTAACCGACCGCAGAAGGCATGCGCCCCAGCAGCGCGGAGACCTCCGAGCCAGACATCGAGAAGCGGAAGATATTATCCACAAAGAGCAGCACATCCCTGCCCTGATCGCGGAAGTATTCCGCCATCGCCAGGGCGGTCAGAGCCACGCGCAGACGCACGCCGGAAGGCTCGTTCATTTGCCCGTAGACCATGACGGTGTCTTTCATCACCCCTGATTCCAGCATTTCACGATAAAGCTGGGTCCCTTCGCGGGTGCGTTCGCCTACGCCGGCAAACACGGAGTTGCCTTCATGTTCGGTCGCCACCGAGCGGATCAGCTCCATGATGATCACGGTCTTGCCGGTGCCCGCGCCGCCGAAGATGCCTGTTTTACCGCCCTTGGTAAAGGGCGCGATCAAGTCAATGACCTTAACACCTGTCTCAAAAATTTCCACGCGCGTGGATTGTTCTTCAAAGGTAGGTGCAGCGCGATGAATGGGGTAATACATGGCGGCGTTTACCGCACCCTTTTCATCCACGGGGTGCCCCAGCACATTAAAGATACGTCCAAGCGTAGAGGGGCCGACTGGTACCATGATCGGTGCGCCCGTTGCCTTCGCTGGAACTCCGCGCTGGAGTCCATCCGTGGCATCCATTGCCACGGTGCGGACCCAGTTATTGCCAATATGTTTCTGGACCTCTAAGACAAGTGGTTCTTTTCCAGGGCGGTCCACCTCGATCGCTTCATAAAGATCGGGAATATCTTCCGCCGGAAACTGTACATCCACTACCCCCCCCAGAATTTGTACGACATGACCTGTCGCATCATGATTTGCCATGTTGCTCCTCCAATTACTCAGCGGCGAGCGCTTCTGCGCCGCCCACAATGTCCAGAATATCGTTTGTGATCGCCTGCTGGCGAACTTTGTTATAAGCCAGTTGTAATGCGCTAACCAGTTCCTTCGCATTGTCCGTGGCGTTGCGCATCGCCACCATACGCGCCGCATGCTCACTTGCCTGCGATTCAAGCACCGCCTGATACACCTGCAGGGCTGTAAAACGCGGGATCATCTCATTCAGGATTTCCTTCTGGTCTGGCTCGAATTCGTAGGCTGCCGCAAGGCCGGTATGGTGTTCCCCAAAATCCTTCACAAGCTGATCCCGGCTGATCTCAAGCGGGAGGAGTCTTTTTACATTGGTGATCTGACGCGCCATGCTGACGAAATCGGTGTAGACCAGGAACACTTCGTCCACTTCCCCTTTGATGAAGTCGTCCACCGCCAGCCTGCCGATGGCGGAGACGGCGCTGAATTTCGGCGCAGACGGCATGTTGCTAAAATCGGCAAGAATGGGTTTCCGCATGCGCGCCAGCAAATCGCGCCCTTTGCGTCCCACGGTAATGTATTTGACGGGGACCGGGTACTTGTCAAACCGCTGTAAAACGTAGCGGATAATGTTCGTGTTGTACGCGCCAGCCAGGCCGCGGTCGGCCGTCATCACAATCACGAGCGCGTTCTGCGGGTTGGCGCGTGGGGTCAATAACGGATGCAGGTTCAGGCTTTCGGGCTGATTCGTTATGTGAGTCAACACCTGCCAGGCTTTCGCGGCATACGAACGGGTCGCGTTCAACGCCTGGATCGCCTTACGCACCTTTGCCGCGCTGACCGCTTCGAGGGCGCGCGTGACCTGAGAAATATTTTTTACACTTTTGATGCGGAGCCGCATCTCACGTGCGGATGCCATGGGCTACGCCTGCCACGAGCGACGGAATGCATCGAGCGCTTTTGCCATGCTTGCGCGGGTGCTATCCGTGATCATTTTCTTTTCGGCAACATCCCGTCCAATTTCGGGATAAGACGCATCCATGAATTTGAGCAAGTCCGTTTGCCACTGCGCCATGCTCCCCACAGGCACCTGATCGGCATAGCCATTCGTCCCGGCGAAGAGAACAATCACCTGGTCCGGAAGAGACATGGGAGAATACTGCGGCTGTTTGAGGATTTCCTGCATACGCTGACCACGACCCAGCTGCTGCTGCGTCGCCTTATCGAGGTCAGATGCCATGAGTGCAAAGGCAGCCAGCTCACGGTAGGAAGCCATATCGAGACGCAAACGACCCGCGACCTGCTTCATGGCTTTGGTCTGCGCATCGCCACCGACGCGCGAGACCGAGATGCCGACGTTCACCGCCGGGCGGATGCCGGCATTGAACAGGTTGGTCTCCAGATAGATCTGTCCATCGGTGATGGAGATGACGTTCGTGGGCACATACGCAGAAACATCGCCGAGTAGGGTTTCGATGATCGGCAGGGCTGTGAGAGAGCCTCCCGTGCCCTGTACTTTGACGATCTTGTGATCGTCGGGATTGCTAATTTTCTTGCGAGCTTCCTCCGCCTCATCTTTGGCAATGGGACCGCTGAAGATATTTCCATCCACGGAGTCCCTTTCGGAAGCAAGCGCATGCGCAAAATCCTTCTTCACGATCACGTATTTGTTTGCAAGCCGTACCGCCCGCTCGAGCAGACGCGAATGCAGGTAGAAGACGTCGCCAGGATAGGCTTCACGTCCGGGGGGGCGGCGCAGAAGCAGCGAGACCTGGCGATAGGCCCAGGCATGTTTCGAAAGATCATCGTAAATGATCAGGGCATCGCGTCCCGTTTCGAGGAACTCCTCCCCGATAGCGGTCCCGGAATAGGGCACGATATATTGAAGCGCCGCAGATTCGTCCGCGGCCGCAACCACGATGATCGTATGGTCCATCGCGCCGTGTCGTTCAAGGATACCTACAGTCCGCGCGATGGCGGCTTTCTTCTGCCCGATCGCCACGTAAATACAAGTGAGATTCTGTCCCTTTTGATTGATGATCGTATCGATCGCGATGGCTGTCTTGCCCGTCTGGCGATCGCCAATGATCAGTTCCCGTTGACCGCGTCCAACAGGGATCATCGCGTCAATCGACTTGATGCCTGTCTGCACGGGCGTATCCACATCCTGTCGTTGGACCACGCCCGGAGCAATGCGCTCGATAGGACGAAAACCGGTCGCGGCGATGGGTCCCTTGCCGTCAATCGGTTCTCCCAGGGCATTGACTACACGCCCGATCATTGCATCGCCAACCGGCACCGAGGCGATACGCCCCGTACCGCGTACAGACATACCTTCTGTAATGCCCCCGTAATCCCCCATCACAATCACACCTACGCTGTCTTTTTCAAGGTTGAACGCTGTTCCCATCACCCCATTCGCAAACTGGACCAGTTCCTGTGCCTTTACGTTTGCCAACCCATGCACACGTGCTATCCCATCGCCGGCTTCCACCACAGTACCAATATCGCTAATATTGATTTCGGGTTCAAAGCCTTCAATCTGTTTTTGCAAATCTCCCGCGATCTGCCTTATCAAGTCTGTCATGCATTCCTCCGCGCGAAATTCTTCTTACGTACAATCGCCCGGATAAGGGAGTTATCCGGGCGGATGGTTTATTTTCTACTTGAGCGCCCCTTCGACACAGCTCAGGGATAGCCTTCGTGAGGAGCGGCACAATCAAACTAATGATACCTGAAAGAACCGTCATTGTCTAGTTACTGCGTGCCGCAGAGTGATTTAAACAGAAAGATTAGGATAAAGATCACCCTTAAAAGGCTTTTAGTCATTTCTTTTAACAATAAAACCCTTGCCAAGCATAACATATGTCGTATACTAGCCACGAACTTTAACCCAATCAAGGAGAGAAACATGCTTTCTCGCGGAGAAGAAAAGCCCCCCAGTCGTCGCCTGAAGCGATTTTGGAAGATTGCCGTCCTGGCAAACATCAAGGATGAATCCCTGCCCAAACCCGAGGGGATTCCGCCGGACGCGTTTGCCGATTTTGACCACATCGAGACCATCGACTCGATTCGGACTGCTCTCGAAACGGATGGACATCAAACCGTCTTTATACAGGCTGATGCAGACCTCCCCTACGCCCTCCGCGATGAAAAACCCGATATCTGCTTCAATATCGCCGAGGGAATCGGCGGTGATGCGCGCGAGGCGCAGGTCCCTGCCCTGCTCGAAATGCTACAAATTCCCTATACCGGCTCCCGAGTGCTGGCGAATGGCATTTCCCTGGATAAAACCCTGACCAAGCGAATCTGGCGTGACAGGCGCCTGCCGGTCGCCTCCTTTCAGGAATTCAGCATCGGCGACGAACCTCTGCGCGCAGATCTGGAATTCCCACTCTTCGTCAAGCCGGCCCGCGAAGGGACAGGCATGGGCGTGGACATGAACGCGATCGTCAACAACGAGCAGGGGCTGCGCGAACGGGTGGAGTACATCATCAATACCTACCAGCAACCGGCGCTCGTGGAAGCCTTCTTGCCGGGCCGCGAATTTACCGTTGGCATTCTCGGCCGCGCAGACGCCAAGTTGTATTCCCGCCATCCTGAGTGGTATGAAAAAGATGGCTTTCATCGTTTCCCCATCCTTGAACTGGATATGACCCGTTCCGTCACGCCGAAGGTCTACAGCCAAGAAGCAAAATCCAAGGATGTGGGAGAGGAAGGCGCGCCGGGGTATTTCTGCCCGGCGGAAATCGAACCCGAGCTTGAGAAAAAACTCAAGTATTATGCGTTACGCGCCCACATGCTTCTGACCGCCCTCGACGTCTCCCGCACTGACGTTCGCCTCGATAAGGACGGCAACCCGCGCGTGATGGAGATCAACACCTTGCCCGGGCTCACACCCAACTACAGCGACCTGTGCCTGCAAAGCGCAGCCGAGGGAATTCGCTACGAGGATCTGATCCTTGAGATTCTTTACCTCGGCGCCTCGCGCTGGGGGATGGTGGAGCCACGCGATGTCAGCTTGGAGAATCATAGGAAGAAGTAGGGTGGATCGCAGCTTCAGGGCGCTCCACAGCGAACCCCTCCCTAGACAATAAACAAAAAACACGGAGGCAGTATGTTGGAGTCAAAGTCTGGAGACTTTGACTCCAACATACTGCCTCCGTGTTGCTTTTAACGAAATCGTTTTAAGTCAGGAAGTCACTACCTTAATATTAAACCTCTGCGAAGAAATGGCGTTTCGCAAAGAATGCCAGAGCAGCACGTACATTTCCACGCTGCGGGAGGTCTCAATACCGCCCAGGTCGATGATTTGCTTCCATCCGAACCAGTCCCGCAGGATTCTGACGACGGTAGCCTTGGCTTCGATATCATCCGCGCTGACAAAGACATGAGTTTGTTCCAACAGCTTGGCAGGGTCCACCATGACATTGGCATTCACTGTATTTAGTGTTTTGACCACCCGGGTTTCCGGGTACGTACGCTGAATCTGCTCGCCTAACGAGTCCGTATTGCAAACTGTCAGCGACCACTGATCTGTCGAGCGGTCGAGCGGGTTGGAAGTATCGATCAGAATCTTGCCTTTCAGATTGTCGGCTCCCGCCTGTTCCAGGGCAGCAAGGGAAGAGGAACCCAACGTGCAATTGAAAATGATCTCACCAAAGGCAGCCGCATTCATAAAGGTTCCGTATAGGGCATGCTGCCCAGCCACATCCCGTGCCCAGGCAACGGAATTTGCATTCGCTTCTTCGCGCGACCCGAGCATGACCTCATGACCCAGTTGAATCAACTTGGAACCAATTGTTTGCGCAGTTACTCCCGAACCCAATACGCCAATCTGCATATGAACTCCTTAGTCTGCTTTACTGTGTTGCTACGAGGAATTTCACATCCATTATAAATCAGCACGAAGATTCTGCCATACCTGTTTTCAGGTATTTCACACGGAAGACGCTTACGATGTATGCCGCGATCGATTGATAACTGCGGTGTGGTTAATCGCCACCAAAGTCACCCTGTCCGAGCTCGTAATGGTGAATCTTAACAACCGGTTTTGTGAGCTTCGTCTTGAGCCATTTCAAGCGGAAGGTTTCTTCTCGTTCACGCTCTTCGAGGGAACTGACAATGAACGCAATCGTATCCTGATATTGCGGGATAAAAATGTGTTGAAGGGCGTTGACACGGCGCTGGGTTTTACGCAGTTCATTCGCCAGCCGCCAGACGGTGGCTGTTAGCATGGCAAGCTGCGGGATGCGCAACAGAACATCGCGGAACGCGGTGCTGGACTCATCCAAGACCGCGGCGGTATCACCTGGACTATAGAGCAGCTTCGGCGGCTCGCCGCTGGCGGTGATCATAGGGATTGCCACGCCCATGATACCGCGCAGCTTGAGGTGGACATCGACTGTCTTATTGACAGCGAGAGCCGCCCACTCCACGTGATCACTACCCATGACCAGGCGTGCCTTTTCCATGGCAGCGTAGGCAGTCTGGAGCAGTGCCCATACTTCCTTTTGAACCTGGTCTGCTTCCTTTGCGACGCGTACAAGCTCACCGGTCAGCGCCTCGCGTTTTCGGTCAAGGATTTCATAACCTTCTTTCGCAAAGCGAAGTTCCTTCTTGAGGCGGATCAGGTTTGTACGAGTAGGAGGGACACTAATTTGTGGCATCTTGGCCCTTATAGTATTTTTCGAGATCTTCCAGGGACACGCGGGTGAGTTCGGCCTTCGGAAGCATGGAGAGCAGTTTCCAACCGATCTCCAGGGTTCGTTCGATCGTCCGGTTCTCTGTAAAGCCCTGGTTGACAAACTCCTGTTCGAACGCGCGTCCAAACTTGAGATACTTCTGGTCTGTATCGCTTAATTCTTCCTCACCGATCACGGAGGCCAGCGCACGCACATCCTGCGTTCGGGCATAGGCAGCATAGAGCTGCGCGCCCCAGCGCGGCTGATCATCGCGTGTGCGTCCCTTGCCGATGCCATCCTTCATCAGACGAGAGAGGCTGGGGAGGACTGTGACTGGTGGATACACACCTGCGAAAGAGAGCTCGCGCCCAAGCACAATCTGTCCTTCGGTGATGTAACCCGTCAGGTCAGGCATCGGGTGGGTGATGTCGTCATTGGGCATCGTCAGAATGGGGATCTGTGTAATGGAGCCCTTGCTCGTACGTACACGACCTGTGCGTTCGTACATGGAGGCCAGGTCGCTATACAGATAGCCTGGGTAACCCTTACGGCTGGGAACCTCACCGCGGATATTCGAGATCTGCCGCAGGGCTTCGCCATAGTTGGTCATGTCGGTGAGCACCACCAGGACGTGCATCTCGCGTTCGTAGGCAAGATACTCAGCCAGGGTCAGCGCGGCGCGAGGCGTCACGATACGTTCCACCGGGGGGTCATCCGCCAGGTTGAGGAACATCGCCACCCGGGTCAGGGCGCCACTTTCCGTGAACGAACGGCGGAAGTAATCGGCCACGTCATTCTTCACACCCATGGCGGCGAAAACAATGGAGAACTGCTCGGCTTCCGTCTCAGCGGCCCCGGCCTGTTTCCCAAGGGTTGCCTGACGCACGATCTGCGCCGCGAGCTGGTCATGTGGCATGCCCGCACCGGAGAAGATGGGGAGTTTCTGGCCGCGCAGGAGCGTGTTCAATCCATCAATGGATGAAATGCCGGTTTGAATGTAATCGCGCGGGTAGATGCGCGCCGTTGGATTGATCGGTTGGCCGTTCACGTCCGCGTAACGATCCGTGAGCGGCTGCGGTCCGCCGTCGATTGGAGTGCCCAGACCATCGAAGACGCGCCCCAGCATTTCCTCGGCGACCGGCATGTGCAGTGTATTCCCGAGAAAACGGATACGGGTGCCATCCACGGACAAACCGGTGGAACCGGCAAACACCTGGACCACGGCAGTCCCCTCCCCCACTTCCAGCACGCGTCCGCGTCGAAGCTGGCCTCTCGAATCCCGGATTTCCACGACCTCGTCGTAACTGACGTTTGTCGCGCCTTCCACGATCAGGATTGGTCCTTCGATGCGACCAACACCGATGACCTCCTGTCCGCCAAGTACGGTAGCTTCGTTCATCTGTACTCCGCATCTAATTGACTCATTTGTTCGTCAATTGTTTTTTGAATATCGTCCAATTTGCTCAAGTCATCATTCGAAACATTGGATTTCATACGGATCAACATATCCACGACCGGCAGATCGTGAATCAAGTTAATCGGAGCACCGCGCTTGATAATGTTCATGCCGCGTTCATGGAAATACAGAACGAGCTCAAGCATACGGATCTGCTTCTCGATCGGTGAATAGGCATCCACAGGGTCCGTGGCGTTCTGCTGCAAGATCCCTTCCCGCAGAAGACGGGATGTTTCAAGCACCATACGCTCTGCATAGGGCAGGGCATCGGGACCCACGAGCTTGACGATCTGCGACAAGCGATTTTCCTCACTCAACAATTCCATGGCACGGTTGCGCATGGCAAGCCAGTCTTTTCCAACCTTCTCGCGCCACCAGTCGGCCACATCTTCAACATATTCGCTGTAGCTATCCAGCCAGTTGATCGCAGGGAAATGACGGGCAGATGCCAGGGACTTATCCAGCGCCCAGAAGCAGCGGATAAAACGCTTCGTGTGTTGGGTAACCGGCTCCGAGAAGTCACCACCGGGAGGAGATACCGCGCCCACAACGGTCACCGATCCCTGGTTTCCGTTCAGAGTCTCTACGGAACCCGCACGTTCGTAAAACTCTGCAAGACGTCCCGCCAAATAAGCCGGGTACCCCTCCTCCGCCGGCATCTCTTCGAGCCGACCGGAAACTTCACGCAATGCCTCTGCCCAACGGGACGTCGAATCCGCCATCAGGGCAACGCTATATCCCATATCCCGGTAATACTCTGCAATGGTAATACCTGTGTAAATACTGGCTTCGCGGGCGGCAACAGGCATATTGGAGGTGTTCGCGATCAGTACCGTGCGCTCCATCAACGGGCGACCCGAACGGGGATCTACGAGGTGCGGGAATTCCTGCAGCACTTCCGTCATCTCATTGCCGCGTTCGCCGCATCCGATGTAAACAATCACCTGTGCGTCTGCCCATTTTGCGATGCTATGCTGGGTGACTGTTTTTCCGGAACCAAACGGACCCGGAATGCCTGCCGCGCCGCCTTTTGAAACGGGGAAGAATGTATCCAAAATGCGTTGACCGGTGATCAATGGGACGCGATGACCAAGGCGCCGGACAAACGGGCGGGGACGGCGAACGGGCCAGCGCTGGAACATCGTCAATTCTTTTTCTTCCTTGCCCATTTTCAATTTTGCAATGGGCTCGGTCACGTTGTACTCGCCAGGCTCCGCTACCCAGGTAATCGTTCCTTTATCGTCAGGGTGGACCATAACGCGATGTTCGAATGTTTCCGTTTCCATGGCAACGCCAAGGGTCATACCACCTTTTACTTCATCGCCGACCTTTACGCTGGATTCATACTTCCAGCGCTTCTCGCGGCTGATGGGGTCGAAGCGTGCGCCTCGACTGATGAAGGAGCCCATTGCTTCTTCAATTAAGGGCAGTGGACGCTGCACGCCATCATAAATACTTTGAATTAAGCCCGGCCCCAGTTCAACGGACAAAGGCAAGCCCGTTCCAAAGATCGGCGCGCCGGTTTGCATCCCCGAAGTCTCTTCATAGACCTGGGCCGTGATAATATCACCATCCAGCCCAATGACCTCACCAACCAGGCGCTCCTCCCCCACTTCGACAAGCTCCAGCATACCTATATGACGCGATCCGCGAGCGCGGACCACCGGACCACTAATCCATGTAATGGTTCCAACTCGTTCACTCATGGTTTTTCTCCAATCAACACTCTATAAACGGCGGCGCGGAGTGTGCCCTCCAACCGGTCTAGCCGGGTTTCCAACGTATTGTCGTAATTTAATTTTCCGTCCGCTGCCTCCAAAACCACTCCCAACCCCTCCTCCAGCGTACCCACAAGAGTGTATTCTCCATTAAGCTCCTTGGAGATTTCCTTCAGCGCTTTTTTCTCCAGGATCGATTGTGTCGTTTTATCTGCTTTGATTTGTGCCTTATTGACTCTCAGCTGCACCAGGGCCTCCCGGAGCAATAGGGCCGCGATCTGATCGTAATCGGGTCGGTTTTGAACCTCCGACAGTTTTTCTCGAACGGTTTTGAAGACGCGATTCAGCAGATCCTCGCGCTTTTCCAGCTCCTGAGACCTTGCCTTGAGCTGTGCTGTTGCAATTGCCTGGCCGCGGAGACGCTCAACATCTTCACGGGCCCGTTCTAGGATGGCATTTCGTTCCTGCTCCGCCTGTTCCTGGGCGCGCTTCCGAATTGCCTCGGCTTTTTCTTGGGCCTGTGCTTTGATTTGCTCTGCTTCATCCCGTGCCTCGGTCAGGATCGCACGCTCCAGCATCTCAATATCTTGGACTTTGGTGTTCATTAATAGACTATCCAATCTACCGCTTGTCTCGCTGAATTCAAACTTCAAGTTTAGACATATACGGCGCTCTATATTTTCCTGCCTCCTTCTGTGGGAGGCAGAAATACTCACAACCTGATTCCGATGGCTCGAAGAACGATTTCACCCAGCGAGGCCTGCCCTTCCGGCACACCACCTCCAGATGGAATCTCAACGATCAGCGGAACCGTGCTGCGAAGCTTGAGATGTTCCATCCTGGCAGGGATCAGTTCAGCAACATCCTGCGTGACAAGGACAATACCAACATCCTTGGATGCCTGAGCTTCATCCAATGCCTGATTTACTTCATCGGCCGTTGTTGCCACCCGCCCACCCACGCCTGCGAGCGAGAATCCCAGTACAGCCTCGGGATGGCCAATCACCAGGACTTTCATCGTTTCCTAGCCGAAAAGAACCAGGAAGGCGATGAGCAGACCGTAGATGGCCACACCTTCTGCCAGACCCACGAAGATCAGCGAACGACCCAGAGCTTCCGGTTTCTCAGCAATAGCGCCGATGGCGGCTGCCCCTGTGCCGCTGACGGCCACACCTGCGCCGAGCGCTGCCAGGCCTGTGGAAATCCCGGCTGCCAGGGAAGCGTAGGGATCCGCCGCCGTTTCCTGTGCGAGGACACTGGCTGCCAGCACTGTCTGCGGTGAAATCAGCCAAACCGCTCCAATGCCTAAGGCCATCAAGATAAGAAACGCATTGTAGCTCTTGAAGGCAAACACTAGATCCTTTGCAGCTTTCAACGGATTACTACTGCGCAGGCTCACAAAGTACATGACAAAGGGAGCTAAGGGGATTAGTGTTGCCAGTGTCACAATAACAATTTTGATCATTTTTCTTCTCCTTTAAGTTTATGGAATAGTGCTCACGTAGTCATTCTCTTACTTGTCTTGCGCGCCTCCCAGGGCAAGGGGCTCATAGGACGAGCCGCCGCCTCGGAAGAACTTGCTGAAAAACTCGTAGTAGTGGAGACGCATGGTTTGTATGGTGACAATGAAGCCCTCGAGTCCAATCACAAAGAGATTCCCGAAGATCACGACCAGCCAGTAGGCGAGCCCTCCATCTTCTCCGCCGCTTAACAAGCGTGCGATGACAAATACGGCTCCCGTGAAACCGGCATGCACGATTGCAAACGCGCCCACCCGCACATACGATAAGGTATTGCTCAGCATACTGATAAATTTTTCCAGCACTTCGGCAGCCGATTGCACTGCGAACATACCCCAGCCACCTTCAATCTCGAAATGACCGGTTTCCATCCAATGCTGCAAGGGGTGCGAAAATATGACTGCCAGGAACAGACCTACAATGAAAAGAATCTTAGCAATGGTGACAACACCATCCATTTTGCCAATTGTCAATAGAAATCCGGGTAGAAAGCTATCACCGGTAAATATTCCTGCCGCCACACTTCCTAATATGACCAAAAAGGAAAGATACAAGATCAAACCAGCAAGACCGTTTGAGTCAAAGAAGAAGCGTCCCCAATCACCGGCACGAACTGCGTTATACAGGTTCACCAGGTGCGCAATTATCAACAGTACAATGCCCGCCCCAATGGCAAGTTTAAGAATATCTAGCACATCATGGATAGGGCTTAGCCAGAAAAATTGCCCAAAAAACGGATGATGCGGCAGGATTTCTTCGAATCCAAAAATGCTGCCATACAGAAATCCAAAGATCATGCCGCTTATACCGCAGGCGACCAGGAGCCCGCCCAGGCTCGACCTTCTGGATAGGAACCAGCCGATGAGAGCTAGCACGAGGCCGTGACCGACATCGCCAAACATGGCTCCGTAGAGCAGCGGAAAGGTCACTGCGATGAGGGCCGTGGGATCAATTTCCTCGTAACGCGGTCGCGCATACGTATTGACCAGCAATTCGAATGGATTAAGGAAACTAGGGTTCTGCAATGCAACCGGCACGTTGGAAGGATGCCCTGCAGGTTCCATAGACCTTGCCTCGATCAGGACCTCCTTCGAGGCCTGCTTCAGGCGCTGGGTTAAGCCAGCCAATTCGGCCGTCGGAACCCATCCTACAACCACATACGTGTGACGCAGCTGGCCGAACCGGGCAATCGCATCCGCAATCAAGCGACTCACATGGACATCCCAGAGCAATTGACGCAATTCCTTCTTGTGGGTATCTGCCAGCTTTGCTAGCGCGTTGTTCAGCTCCGAGATTTTTTGTTTTGACGTCTCAATCGCTTTGCGAAGGGAGGCGGTGATCTGGGCGGGGGTGCCTTCGAATTCTTCCGGCAGTGTCAGCGGATTTAGATACGCACTTTTCACTGCGCGCTCGAGAACGTCCGCATTGCTGCGAGGTCCCAACAACCAGACGACAGGCCTTTTCGGATCTTCACGCAGTGTAAAGAATGAGTGCGGGACTCTCGAAAGGCTTGTCTCCAGCCTGCTCACGTTCTCCGCTGGAATGATCCCCAGTACCGAATATAAATACTTGGATTTACGCAGGGCGCCCACATCAGCGTTCGTCTCAGCGATTGGCTCCAGTTGATGTAACTGGCTTTCAAGCTGCTCGAGCGTTTTCCTTTCCACAGCCAGTTGGTCACTCGTCTGCTTCACTTCCACTTCGATGCGATCTACAGCAGACTGCAGGGGTTCCAATTCGACAATTGAATCTACCTTGGAAGCGCCTGAATACTCCTCTGCCAGATTCAAGTTCTGCAGGATCACTTGAATACGACGCTCCAGCGTGGAATAACTGGCGGCTCTTTCCTGCCAGGTATTCGGTCCCAGGTTTTCCAGGCCCAGATAGGTGCTGTCGATTTGGTGAAAAACTCCCTGGTTCCCTAATACCTTGGTAACAGCCAAAAGGTCCTTGGAGGGGACGATCAATTCAACTTCGCTCATGGGCTTGGGAAAAAACATATTTTCTCCATGGTAATAACAAGATTATCAGTCCAACTCGGAAAATTGGATCGGCTGATGAAATTCAAGCAGGCACAAATACCGATAACAGATTACTGCTCGGTGACAAGCTGGGGTTTCAGCAAATAGGGGCGATATTCATCCTCAGGCAATCCGGAAGATTTCGCTTCGATCAGAACGATCAGATCCTGAACTTCGAAATCATGGAGCACCAGGAAAGCCAGCGGAATACCAATGTGGAAGGGACTCCCGACAAACGCCGCCAGGCATTGATTCATGATCTCGCGCTTGAGCAAAACTTCGAGTTTTGGCAAGCCGGACTGAGGATTCTCAAGCAGGGCATTTACATCGGGAATTCCAGGGTAGAGTCGCGAAATGACCGAGGCGACATCCGCCCCGGCAGCAATGGCGCGGATATCGGAGTCCTTAACCCGATACCCAAACGGTAACGTGTAGTTAATGACTTCCTCTTCAGACAGCCTGTGATAGACACGGTAGCGGATCGCCCACATCAGGTTATTCATGTCCAGCAGCGAACCGATAATTCGCACGCTGTGCTCACGATCCTGCCCTGTCAGTTTTTGTGCTTCCGCCCATAGGCGCCGCCAGAAGCTTAGATCCAGAGCCACCTCAAGGGGAAAGAGATTCTGCTCGGCGGAGTAGCGTTTCATGGCAAAGGAAAGGACATCCTCATAGGGCGTCCCGCGCAGCAAATCGACTGCCGCCGCCACACTGCCAGATTCAATCATCGCCTGTGCAGGCAACACCGTATTTGACCCCAGAGGAAAAAGCACGTCGCGCACTCGATCCCAGAGACTCGCTTCAGCATTCCAGGTGGAAACGGTCACAATGCCTCGCAGAACCGCCTTGAGGTTGCCAATTTCATAATAGCGATATAGCTGCTTCACCAAAGGACGAGTCTGAACCGGCGCCATTTGAATGACGCTGTAAAATGCATCCGCTAACTTTCGTTTGATCTGGATGATGGTGCGTCTTGGAGTGATATCTTTGTCTTTGAGTCCTTCCAGATACGGTCCGTAGCCAGTGCCTTTAAGGGCGGTAAATAAGGATAGGAAATCCGGCGCCTCACTTAATCGAACGATATCCTGGGGGGTGAGCAACTCGGCATACTTCGCCCTCACACGTGCACTAATGGCCGCGTAGTCTGCGACGCCACCGGCCATATATTAACCCCTACCGATAACGCGTTCAAGCACATAGTCAACGGCACGATCCAGGTTGCTCGTTGCCTGTGCTTCGAACTGCTTATTTTTTTCCTCAATCTCCGCCAAAATACGGGCGCTCTCTTCATCCGCCTTCACTTCGGACGCCATCTGGCGCGCTTTTTCCTGGGCTTCAGCCCGGGCTTTCTCGATCAGTGCCTGGGACTCCTGTTCAGCAATGACCGGCAATTGCTGTGCCTCCTTCATTGCCGCTTCCTGAATCTCCTGCGCTGCTTTTTCTATTTTAAGTACATGCTGAATCTGCTTCTCGTCCACAATCTCTCCTCACCAGATAGTCTCGTTTGCCCGGTACAACTTCGGTCTATTGTAAGATAAAAATAGTTCAGAATCAAGGTCTAAATAGGATTACATAGATTTTATGTAATGTTACACACAGCAGACTGCCATTGCAACGAAAACATCTGCCATTTACTGCCAGTCCTTTGCTCATCATTGAAAGGGAGGGCGCAACGAGGAAGCGCGAAATCACATATTTTCTTCACATTTTCGAGACTTCTTCTCTACAGTCTGGGGCTATACTTGCCGGCAACAGCATTTCAACGCAAATCCGCCCGGCGGCATGGTAAATCAAAGGCTTAGTCAATGTCAAAAACAATTATGGTCGTAGACGATGAAAAGCGGCTGGTCTCTCTGGTCGAGAGTTACCTGGCGCAGGAGGGTTACCGCGTAGTCAGCGCATACAATGGCAAAGAGGCGCTCTCAGTGGCGACCCGCGAAAAACCCGATCTGATCGTCCTGGATGTGATGATGCCGGAAATGGACGGCTACGAATTCATGCGCAAGCACCGTGCCGATTCCAATACCCCGATCATCCTGCTGACCGCGCGCGTGGACGATGAGGAAAAAGTGATCGGGTTGGAGATCGGAGCTGACGACTACATGACGAAACCGTTCCGCCCGCGCGAGCTGGTGGCGCGAGTACGCGCCGTCCTGCGCCGTGCCGGCGATTCACACCCCTCGGGCAAGGTGCTGAAAGCTGCAGATATCGTTCTGGACCGGGATAGCCGCACCGTCCGAGTCGACGAACAATTCGTGGATCTCACCCCCTCCGAGTTCGACATCCTGACCGCTTTGATGACCTCGCCCGGACGGGTTTACTCACGCCTGGACCTGCTGGACATTATTCAGGGCGTCCGTTACGAGGGCTATGAACGCACCATCGATACGCACATCAAGAACCTGCGCGGCAAGATCGAGTCCAATCCACGCGATCCGCAATACGTGGAAACTGTATACGGGGTTGGTTACCGCTTCAAAAGGGCGTGACCCTGATGCGCTCCATCTCCTCAAAACTGATCCTGGCCTTCCTGAGTATTGGCGTGGTCAGCGTTCTGATCATCGCTGCCACAGCCGTCTGGAGCACTAGGGCAGAGTTCATCCGCTTCCTGACGGATCAGTCGCAGCTCGATATCGTCAGCCGGCTCTCCGAGTATCATCGCACATACGGTTCCTGGGAACGGGCTGAATCCGCTTTTGGCTACGGCAACGGGATGCAGCAACCGGGCATGGGACCGGGCTCACACATGCGCCGGGAGCCGTTTGCCCTTGCCAACGCAGACGGACGCATTGTGATCCCCAATGGACCCTTTCGTCGGGGAGACAGGCTTTCCGAAGAAACCCTGGAAGCAAGCATTAAACTCACTGAGGGAGGTGAGGTGATTGGTTTTCTGATTCCTATAGGGGCGCCCTTTGAAGGCACACCTCGCGAACTGCAGTTTATTCAACGCATCAATCGACTCTTGTTTTTCGGCGCGCTGATCGGCGCGGTGATTGCACTCATGCTCGGGGTGATTCTATCTCGCACACTCACGCGTCCCATCCGCGAGCTGACACGGGCCACTCACGCGGTCTCGGAGGGCGATCTTTCGCAGCAGGTCCCTGTCCGCTCCAACGATGAACTTGGGGAGCTGGCACAGGCATTTAACAGGATGAGCAGTGAGCTTTCGCGCTCGGTCAATGCTCGCAAACAGATGACAGCCGATGTCGCCCACGAACTGCGCACGCCGTTGAGTCTCATCCTGGGTCATGCCGAAGCCGTGCATGACGGCGTCCTGCCGCCCACGCCCGAGAACTTTGAGATCATCCGCGAAGAGGCCACCCGACTCGAGCATCTTGTAAACGACCTGCGGGTATTATCACTCGCCGATGCAGGCGAGCTATCGATCAACCTTCAGCTCGTCGAACCACAGCGGCTGCTTCAGGATGTCGTCTCTACGTATCAATATCAGGCCCAACGCAAGAACGTGACGCTCGAACTGGAGCTCGATGCCCCTCTTCCCACCATTGAAGTGGATCCCGGACGAATGACCCAGGTCCTGACGAATATTTTGGACAATGCTCTGCGGCACACGCCCGAAGGAGGAAAGATCGTTCTCTCCGCCCGGGAGGTCGGCCATCAGATCGAACTGGCAATACAGGATAGTGGTCCGGGGTTGAGACCACAAGAGCTTCAGCGCATCTTTGACCGCTTCTATCGAACGGACACCTCCCGCCAGCGCGACGGCAGCGTGCCGGGCGGGTCCGGGCTGGGGCTGGCGATCGCCAAGTCCATTGTCCAGGCGCACGGCGGACAGCTATCCGCGGAGAGCGAAGCCGGTAAAGGTCTGAAAGTTATCATTACCTTGCCCAGGAAATCCTAGCAACCGATCCTGAAATAAACAACAAGGACGCCAAACACCTTCGTGAGAGAAGTGGAAACAATTGGAAACATTTAAAGATGCTTGAGCAAATCTCTATAATTTCCCCACAATTTACACACGGACCCTTTACACATCCATGCTACAGTTGAGGCCTATGAAGAAAGGAATTGAACAATGAAAAGAGTACTGCTCAGTCTCCTGGCCGTCGTCGTGGTCCTCGGCCTTATTGCTGCTGTTGGCTTCACCGGTTATCGCTTTGGTTACGCTCAGGGTGCGCGTGTAGCTGTCAACGGCGATGAAGTGCAACCCCGGATCGGACCGTTCGGTGATTTTGGTCCAAACCGGATGCCGATGCGGGAGTTTGGTTTCGAGCGCGGCTTCCATCGTGAGTTCGGCATGCGTAGTTTTCCAGGCATGGGGTTCGGCTTTTTCTCCATCTTTGGACTCCTCGGACGGATCGCTGTCCTTGCACTGGTCGTCTGGTTCATCTACTGGCTCTTCACGCGCAGCGGTTACCGGCTGACGCGAGCAGTTCAGACAACGGAGCCTGAACCACAACCTGTCGAACCGGAAGCAAAAGGGTAATGCTGCGTCCCGAACTATTAAGATTTTCTTATGTGGGTGCACGTAATAGCCGATAGTTTCCATACATCTGGTCATCAATATCGTACGTATATGTAGGATGTAAGACCCTGGTGAGCCAGGGTCTTATGGAAACTAGACAATACTACAGAGGAGAGAAGATGGAATTCATCAATCGCGTGATCCATGCATTGACCGAACTGCATCCCACGCATCCCATGCTTGTGCATTTTCCCATCGCCCTCAGCGGCGCGGCTTTCCTGTTCATCCTGCTGGCAGTCTGGAGAAGAAGTTCATCGCTCGAGCAGGCAGCGTTCGCAAACATCGTACTCGCCTTTCTGGGTACGATCGCGGCGGCGGTCACCGGCATTATGGACAATGCCAAAAATTACGAGGGAGCGGCGCCAAATGCAGGCACGAAGATCATTCTCGCCACCACTCTTTTCCTTCTCACGGGAGGAATCAGTCTTTTCCGTTTTCGCAACCCAAATTTGTTCCAACAGGGAAACCGGTTCTTATACGTCGCATCCTATGGGCTGAGCTTTGCAATCGCGCTGGTGCTCGCCTTTTTGGGCGGTGTCATTCTGTATGGTTTTTAGCTCAATGGAATCATAACGGGCACAATACATACGCCTGCCCGCGTGGGCAGGCGTATGTTGGTATTGATCAAATTATTTTGAGGAGCAGATAAAAAATGAAGTCAATGTACGCAATGTTCGCGCTGTTTATTTTGATCGCTGGGTTGTTATCCGCTTGCGGGGCGCAAGCGACGAGTGCCCCTGAGTCCGCACCGGCTGAGGCAGTCGCTCCGGCAACCGAAGCACCAACTGAGGTTCCGCCGTCCACCGACACTGCCGCCCCGACAGGACCTCCAACAGCCACGGAAGCTCCAGCAACACAACCCGCAGCGCAGGGCGCGACAGTTAGCTTTGCAACCGATATTTTTCCCATTTTTGAGAGCCGCTGTATCGGCTGCCATGGCGGGGAGCGAACCCAGGAAGGATTGGATTTGAAAACGCATGCCAGTTTGATGGCTGGTTCAAACAATGGATTTGTCGTAACGCCAGGCGATGCAGCCGACAGCCTTTTGGTCGAAATGGTCGCCACGCAGAAGATGCCCAAGCGCGGACCCAAGCTCACGCCGCCTCAAATCCAGTTGATCACAGACTGGGTCAACCAGGGCGCACTGGATAACTAAATTAAACATCACAATGAGCCTTACGGCGGTTGTTGTCAAACATCTGACCAGCAAGGAACGGCAAATCTGAGCAGGGTTTATGCTCGAGCCATATTATATTTCTGGTATAATTTTGCCGCTTGAAATGGAGAGGTCGCGTAGTCTGGCTTAGCGCGCACGCTTGGAAAGCGTGTAACCCACAAAGGTTCGCGGGTTCAAATCCCGCCCTCTCCGCTCAAAACGCCTCACGATGTGTGAGGCGTTTTTGTTTGGGAAAGGTGTGAGCAAACAGGAACCCGGGAGGGAGAATGTCTATTAAGGCTGTTTCGGTTTGGACGGCGTCAGATACCCCAGTGCATTTTGACCGTCCATTAGGAGTTCCATCTGATAGCCAGGGCGTTCTGTTGGAATATGGATCAACTTGACGCAGCGACTCGCCTTGGTTTGCTCGGGGAAGAATTTTGGCATCTGGTCTGCAGCCCGTTTGAAGAAATCCCAATTTACGTGATCCCCTGATTCTTCCGGGTGGATGGCAAGTGGATAGATCTGCGATTCGACGAGGTCTTGAAAGAAATGAGTCCCGTAAGAGGGTTCGGAACTAAAACCACCCTTGTTACTCGCCACTTCCACAAGGGCGCGCGTATTGAAGATGTCGGCATATGTCACGGGCACTCCCTGCATGGAATCCGAGGATCCCCAGCGACCAGGACCCACCAGAATAAACGTCCGTCCTTCCAAGGCGCTGTTCAGCCGTCCGATACAACGCGCCACCTCGGAATGCTCCTGGAGCGTGTCCAATTGATAATAGGCAACTGCGTCAACGTGGATAATATATTCCACCTGACTTACGCGACCCTGAGGCACCATCCGCGTGCAAAGCAGGAGTTTGTCCTGGGCGTCCAGATCTGTGGGAAGGGACTGCACCTCCCGGCTATCTGCACTCCACTGGTTCTGCGGGCGACATTGCAGCAGATGGAAATTAAGACTGGGTCTGTCGCTGCCAGGAGTAAGTGAAACGGCAAATTCAATGTCGACAGGCTGTTCGTATTGTTCTGCGAGGCGCGTAAGAACTGTTTTCATCAACGGCACAAACTCACCGCGTTGCAGCATACCGTCGAAGGTCAGGAGCAGTTGCGTCGGGTCGATCTTACGACTGATGAATAGCGGCGGCTGAACGGTCTCCCCATCGTCCATTGAAACCAGCCAGCGGAGAGGAGGATAATCGGACCCCAGGACGGATTCAGCCGGCACGGTGGTCATGATATTTTGCTCGAGATCCAGCGCATCTACAAAATGCTGCGAGTAGTATCGGATGGCTCTTGGAGTCGCGTCCGGGCGAAGTTGTGGATGGCTAAGGTTGACCATGCGGGGATAATCACCGGCGATCCGATCCACGGCGCGGGTCCCCAGTCCCATCACCAGCCGCATAAAGCCATCCTCACGCTTAAAGCGCGGATTCCACACAATGGGGCTGTAGCTATAGGCAACACCGGCAAGATCGGGGAAATAGTATTGGCGATGGTGTTTTCCCTGCACCTCTTGCAGCAGGATCGCCATACGCTCATCGTAGTCCAGCAGCCCCACGCGCCGGCGATACATGAGCGCATCTGGCCCGAAGACGCTGGCGTAAATCTGACGGATGGCCAGTGTCAGATCGCGCAGATTTTCTTTGATCGTCCCCTGGTTTGGGCAGAAAACACTCATGTATTTTCCGGCGAACGACATCCCGAAATTGTCCTCCAAAAGGCTGGAAGAACGGACGATCAGAGGGGTCTTGCCCACCTCGCGCAGGATCTCACGCAGTTGATGCGCGATTTCCTCGGGGAAGCGTCCCGCCGCATATTTTTCCTGGATCTTCGGATAATCGTCACGAATCTGTTCGGCGGTTTTATATTTCTGGTTCAGGAATTCCAGCTCATTGGCTGCCAGAAAGTCGTAGAAGACATCCGCACCGATAAAGTAGGAACTCGGCAGAGAAATCTTTGCGAAAACTTCTGGTGCCGTGTTTTGCAGGATCTTATACGCCAGCAGCAGACCGGCGGACTTGCCTCCAATTTTTCCGGTGCCAATGCGGCGATCCAGGATCATATTGAAATCTGCGGCAGTGAACCAGCGCCTGGCGATGTGAATAAAGGATAACTGGTCGCTGACCAGGCTTTTGAGCAGCACGACACACAGCTCCTGCAGGTGGTGATCCACGGCGGCGCGTTCCGCCTCGGGCAGCATCTCATACTTTTCTGCCTGTCTTAGCACCATTTCCAGCGGCGCGAGCTCCGGGTTGAATGGCAGGCTGTGGTCTGGCGAGATGCTCCGGCCATCCGCCTGGGGTGTTTGCAGGTCGTCCAGGATCTGATAGAGGATCTCGATCGGCAGATTGTAAGCAAAGTAAAAATCGGTGAGCGTTCTGCGCACCCGGCTCCAGCGCAGCTCCCAGCGTTGGGCATTCTCTTCCAGGAGGCCGTTGAGTATTCCCTCACGCTGCTGCGAAAGCACAGCTTTTTCTTTCACTTCTGCATCGAATCGCTGCGGGGTGATGATCCCGCGGCGGAAGAGCTCCTCGCGCATCCGGCGGCGGATCTGTGATGCCAGCATAGGATACTGGGCGATCAACAGGTAGATCTCGAGGATCTTTGAGGATTCGGGTGGAGTATGTGTATGCGTCATGCTGGCGATTTCTAATATCTCCCTATGCATGAGCATAGGGAGATACTTCGGTACAAGATGCTGTGATTATAGCCTATGCTCAAGCGCGCCAAGAAGCATTTCTAAAGGGGGACGTAGTGTCAAAACCCGCTGTCCCTGTCACATAACAAAAAACTCCCGGATCTCCGGGAGTCTCTGTTTACGGTGTTGGGGTTACGGTCACTTCCCCTGCCGCCTCGCCAGCAACGACCCGACCTGCGTACAGGATCGGGTTGCGTGGCTCCACGTCCGGCGAGTGTCCCAATCCCGTCAATCCCTGGTTGACCAGCACTTCATGCAGCAGGGAATCTTCCCAATTTCCACCGCCGAAGATATCATTGCCGGGGGAGGTTGAACCCGCGACGCGGCGCGAGCCAAGGGAAATCGCCTCATAGGTGGACAGATCCAATCCCCCGCTGCGGTCGGTCAGGTCCGCGTTATGGCAGGAGGTACAGCCGAGTGAGCCGGGGAACCAGAGACTGTTTTCCCGCAGCAGAGGCTGGATATCTTCGTAAGTCGCTTCGCAATTTTGACCGTTCAAGTCCGTGAACGGAAATGTCTCGCTCTCCGCGTGCCCGGCCGCCACCCAGGCAGCGATCAACTCGGTCGCGCCGACCTGGCATTTGTCGAATTCGACATTTGTATCCGGAGGCTCTGCCTGCGCATGCTTGGGCGGAATCAACGTTGGAATGGGGGTGCGAACGACCAGAGGCGCGCCCTGAATACAGTTCAAGGTAAAGCCGCAAGCCGAAATAAACACAAAGCTCAGCCAGACCACGAGCCCAATCAGGAAGAGGGCAATCGTTCCATAGATCATTCCACGAGTATCGTCATTCATATTGATTCCTCCCCTAGTCTTCAACGGTCAGCGTACGAATGAAGTTCACCAGGTCCCAGCGGTCGGGGACAAGCAGGTTTTCGTTCAGAGGCGGCATTTTCCCCTCTACCCCGTTGGTAATGGTCAGGAAGATCGAACCGTCGCTCTTCGATTGCACAATGGGCGATGTCAAATTCGCGGGCTTATTGGCGAGGAAGGGCGCTATCGGCCCATTCCCTTCGGCAGTCGCGCCGTGACACATCCTGCAGTGGATTTCAAAGAGCTCGGCGCCGCGGGCAATAGAAGCCTCATCGGCCTCGATGGGGTTTTCCGGTGCCCCCATGCCCGGAATGGCAATGGGTCCCTCGATCGGGATCGAGCGTGCAGGAACGGGAAGCGGGTTTTCCATCTGGCGATGGGCAGGCTGGATTTCCATGAAGGAAATCCATTCGAGCTTGATAATGTCATACGTAAAGAGCAGTGTCACTGCGAGGAGAAGTCCCAATACAGTGAATACCCCGACTAACTGTCTGAAAAGTCTCATAGCTGCCGCGCCTCGTGAGGTTCAACGGATTCGGCGCCCACCTGATTGAGCGCATCGGTAAATTTTTCCTGCTCATCCTGCGGGACCTTGAAGAAGACCCCGATCTTGCCGTCGCTAATTTGAGGAACGTACTCGAGCGGACGGTAATTCGGAAAGAAACTGTCGAGAAATACGCCCAGAAACGTGGAGAGCAGTGCGAATAGCATGGTCATCTCGAAAATGAGAATCATACCGGGTGGCACTGGCGTGATGTACTGCCCACCAACCGGAACCTTATACAAGAGCGGTGTTCCATAATTCAGAAACACTCCAAAGCAAAAGCCTGCTACCGCCCCGCCCAGCGCCAGCCGCGAGACGTTCGTCCACGGGTGTGGGCGCCCGAGCATCTTGTGCATGACAGGTACTCCAGAAATGACATTGATCCGATCGTCGGTAACGCCCATCTCGTGCAGCTTTTCAATGGCATCGGCAGCCGGATCAATATCTTCAAATAGAGCTAACAGAGTCGCATCAGCCATGGTTTGCTCCGTCTATTCGAACTCGCTGATAGTTGGGACCTGAGTCTTGCCGACTTTGCGCAGGGAGTGAGTCATTTGCCCTTCCTGCACCTCCCAGACCGGGATCAGCGGTATAAGCCGTGAGGCAGCCATATAAAACAACAGGAACAGCGAGAACGTTCCGATGGTTAAGAAGATTTCGATACGCGGTTGGTAAAGTTTCCATGTAAACGGCATACGGTTGATTGTCAGCATGACAGGGATGATAAGATAACGTTCCCAGTACATACCCACGTTGATCAATAATCCTATCAGGGCAAGCAGCCAGGGGGTCTGGCGTATTTTTTTATTCCACAGAGTGAGGGCAGGTATGGCAAGATTAAAGAGTAACAACTGGTAGAACATCCATGCCATCGGACCTTCCTCCAGCCAGTGCAGGAGAGTATCCGTCGCTCTGTCACCGCCATACCACTGAACAATGTAATCGTTGAAAAAG
>Ga0114129_10000833_pt1 | contig 39896 bp, 33 predicted proteins | sample RhiMetdeltSRZDD1_FD_80071 | JGI IMG/M metagenome (GOLD analysis project Ga0114129, IMG submission 80071) | Populus rhizosphere microbial communities from Tennessee, USA - Rhizosphere MetaG P. deltoides SRZDD1 (version 2) (version 2) | ecosystem: Host-associated > Plants > Roots > Rhizosphere >...
TTCCGCGCGGGAGGCGCGCACGCAATTGCGGCGCTTGCCTATGGAACCGCGACGGTTCCTCGCGTGGACAGGATCGTCGGGCCGGGGAACGCGTACGTGGCGGCGGCGAAGGCGCGCGTCGCGGCGGATTGTGCGATTGATTTCATCGCGGGTCCGAGCGAGATCGTCATCGTCTCGACGTCCGGCCGCGCGGCGTGGATCGCGGCGGACCTCATCGCGCAGGCAGAACACGATCCCGACGCCCGCGCGATCTTCATTACTCCAGTCGCCCGTCTCGCAGCGTCGGTCGCGCGAGCAATCGCGAGTCAGAGGCCGTCCGACGGCCCTGCCGCGAGCGCACTCCGCCGTGGCGGCGGCACGATCGTGACGCGTTCGCTGGACGAGGCAATCGCGCTCGCGCAACGGATTGCACCGGAGCACTTCGTCTGCGACTCGGATCGGGTCGCGGCACGCGTGACGCGCGCCGGAACAGTCTTCGTTGGAAACTACAGCGCACAGGCTGCGGGCGATTACATCACGGGATCGAACCACGTTCTTCCGACGAGCGGCGGCGCGGTCGCCCGCGGCGGCCTGAGCGCCGCCGATTTCGTCCGCCTCTCGACCGTACAGCGGCTCACGATGATCGGGTTGCGCACGATCGCGCCTGCCGGAATCACGCTCGCCGAGGCTGAAGGTCTCCACGCACACGCCGCCTCGCTGCGGATTCGCTCATCGTCTCGACTCACGCGGGGAGCTCGCGCATGACCTACGAGTACGAGCGCGTTGTCACGCCTTCGACCGGGCTGCGGCTGCACCTCAACGAGAACACCGCCGGATGCTCGCCGAAGGTCCTCGACGCGCTCCACCGGATCACGCGTGAACAGGCGGCGTTCTATCCGGATTACGACGCAGCGATTTCCGCCGTGTCGACCCGGTTCGGCGTCGCAGCCGATGAACTGCTCCTGACCAACGGTCTCGACGAAGGCATCCTGGCGGCAGCCGTTGCCGCGCTTCGAAATGCCGGATCGCCCAATCGATCCGAGGCAATCGTCGTCGTTCCCGCCTTTGACATGTACGCGGCCTGCGCCGACGCCGCCGGCGGCAGCATCGTCCAGGTCCCGCTTGATGAAGGGTTCACGTTTTCAACCGCCCGCGTGCTCGCGGCAATTGGCCCGCGCACGCGCCTGATCTTCCTCACGAACCCGAACAATCCGACCGGACAGATTATCGCCACCGATTCGGTGCTGGCGATTGCGAAGGCTGCGCCGGGCGCGCTGGTGTTCGTGGACGAAGCCTACGCCGATTTCGCCGATCAGTCACTCGTTGCGGACCCGCGACTGTCGGCTGTACCCAACGTCGTCGTAGGCCGAACGTTCGCGAAAGCCTATGGGCTCGCCGCGCTCCGTGCCGGCGCCGTGTTTGGCCGTCCCGAGACGCTCGCAGCTTTGCGGCGGGTCGTTCCGCCTTACAGCATCAACGTGTGCGCGGCGATTACGCTGCCGGTCGCGCTCGGCGACACGGCGTACTACGACTGGTACGTCGCCCAGGTCCGCGAATCGAAGGCAATCCTGTACGACACACTCGATCGTCTTCGGGTCAGGTATTGGACCAGCGCGGCGAATTTCGTCCTCGCGGACTTCGGTACTGAGGCAGGGCGCGTTATCGCCGGGCTTGCCGCTCGACAGGTGTACGTGCGCGATCGATCGCGCGACCCGGGCTGCGAGGGGTGCGTTCGAATTACGACGGGCATCGTCGAGCACACTCGCACGTGCCTGGAGGCGCTCGAGGAGGTCGTGTGCGGCGCAGCGTAATCGAGCGTTGCACGACCGAGACATCGATTGTCGTCCGGCTGAACCTGGATGGACAGGGTCGATACGCGGTCAGCACGGGCATCAGGTTCCTCGATCACATGCTCGAGCTGGTCGCGCGGCATGGCGGCTTCGATCTTCGACTCGACGCGAGGGGCGACCTCGACGTCGATCAGCATCACACCGTCGAAGACGTCGGTGTGTCACTTGGCGAGGCCGTATCGAAGGCGCTCGGCTCCCGAAAGGGCATCAATCGCGCGGGATATTTCGTCATGCCGATGGACGAGACGCTCGGCGTGGCGGCCATCGATCTCAGCGGACGAATTCACGCCGTCGTCGATCTTCGCCTGCACGCCATGCGCGTCGGGGATCTTCAGGCGGAGCTGATCACTGACTTCTTCGAGGGATTCGCGCAGGGCGCACGTGCAAACGTACACGTGAAGGTGCTCTATGGCCGTTCGAGTCACCACCAGGTCGAGGCGATCTTCAAGGCGTTCGCGCGTGCGCTGCGCGTTGCCTGCGCCCGCGATCCGCGCCTCGCGCGCGTGCTGCCGAGTACAAAGGGACTGATGTGAGCACTATTGACTTGTCACATTTCTCGAGCGACGACCCACGGAGACCACGAAGAAACGTCGTCGGCGCGTGACAGTGAAAGGCGTCCAAGAAAGGAAAGGCAGTTTAGACGTGATCGCTCTCATCGACTACGGAGCTGGAAACCTGACCTCCGTCCGAAAAGGATTCGCGGCAACTGGCGTGGAGCTGACCATTCCGCGAGATCCGTCGGCGCTCGCGAAAGCAGCCGCGATTGTGGTGCCGGGCGTCGGGCATTTCGCTGCGACAGCACCGTTGGACGGTGAATGGCGCGCGGCAATCCGTGAGGCCGTCGACCGCGGCACGCCGCTTCTGGGGATCTGTCTCGGATTGCAGTGGCTGTTCGAGGGGAGCGACGAGGCTCCCGAGATCGAGGGCCTGGGCGTGCTTGCTGGCCGATGCTGCAGGCTCCCGAACGATCTCAAGGTTCCGCACGTCGGATGGAATTCGCTCTGTTTCACGCGGCCATCGCACCTGCTCGACGGCGTCGCTGATGGAACACAGGTCTATTTCACGCACTCGTACGCCGCGCCTGTGACGGCGGCGTGTCTTGCCACGACGACGCACGGCGCGACGTTCGCGGCAATCGTCGAGCGTCAACGCGTTTTCGGCGTTCAGTTCCATCCCGAGAAGTCCGGCAGCGCGGGGATTCGAATTCTGAAGAACTTCGTGAGCATCGTCGCAGAAAGTACGAAGTAAGAAGTACGAAGTAAGAAGGGGGACAAAAGAAAGGGATGTGTGGCTTGATTCCTCTACTGCTTTCTTCTTGTTCGTTGGTGTGACTTCCCACTTCGTACTTCGTACTTCGATTGACATGTTGTCGAAACGCATCATCGCCTGCCTCGACGTCCGCGATGGTTCTGTCGTCAAGGGCGTGAACTTCGAGGGACTGCGTCGCGCCGGTGATCCGGCGGAGCTCGCCGCTCGGTATAACGCCGAAGGTATCGACGAAGTCGTGATCCTCGACGTGACCGCCACGATAGAGAACCGGCGTGCGCTCGAACGAACGCTGCGCGCCGTGTCGGCGGAGCTCTTCATTCCGCTTGCTGTCGGTGGAGGAATCCGAAGCGAGGCGGATGCTGAAGCGGCGATCGAAGCGGGGGCGGACAAAGTCAGCCTCAACACGGCCGCACTTGCAGACCCGTCACTTCTCACGCGACTGGCGACGCGGTACGGCAGCCAGGCTGTTCTCGTTGCGATCGACGCGAAGCGGGAGCCGGGGGGCGGTGACCGAGGACCGGGGGCCGGGGACCGGGGACCGGGAGTCGGCGACCGGGGGGCGGGGGCCCGGGTGCAGCCGCCGATGTTCCCCGTTTTCGCGCGCAGCGGAAGCGTTGCCGTTGGCCGCGATGCGGTCGAATGGGCGATGGAGGCCGAAAGCCGCGGGGCGGGTGAGATCCTGCTCACGTCGATCGATCGTGACGGCACGCGCGCCGGTTTCGATTGTGAGCTCACACGCGCGGTGTCGACAGCGGTCTCAATTCCAGTGATTGCGTCCGGCGGCGCCGGATCGTTCGATCACTTTCGCGAGGTGTTCACCGACGGCTGCGCCGACGCTGCGCTCGCGGCGTCCATTTTCCATTACGCGGAGCACGCCGTTTCGGATCTCAAGCGGTTCCTTCACGACAATGGTGTTCCCGTCAGGCTCGTGTGAGTGGGTTTCTTCACCCGTGTCCGTCTTCTGTTTCCCTTGTCTTCTCTCAGTGCTCGCGGGGCCCCACCCCCGCTCGCTGCGGCTCGTCTCGCTCCGCTCGCTCGCCGCCGGCGCTTTGTCCCTTTTCCCTTGACATTGTTCTCATGCTCATCCCTTCAATCGACCTCCAGGGCGGCCGAATCGTTCAACTGGTCCAGGGCGAGCGGGTCGCAATCGAAACGGACGCGATCGATGAGTGGATCGAGCGACTCATGAGTCAACCGAAGGTTCAGCTCATCGATCTCGACGCTGCGAAGGGTCAGGGAAGTAATCGCGATCTTGTCGAGAGGATCTGCCGCGCACTCCCCTGCCGTGTCGGCGGGGGAATCCGGACCGTCGAGCGTGCGCGCGATCTCCTCGCAATCGGAGCGACGAAGGCCATCATCGGATCGGCGTTGTTCAACGAGTCAGGCGTCGATACCACCGCCGCCCGGCGGTTCGCCGACGCGCTCGGCGCGGCCCGTCTGATGGCCGCGGTCGACAGCCGCGCAGGCCAAGTCGTTATTCATGGCTGGAAAACGCGCGTGCCGCTGACGGCCGTGGACGCCGTGCGGACGCTGGAACCATTCTTTGGCGAATTCCTTTACACACACGTCGATCGCGAAGGCCTGATGCAGGGCACCGACGTCGCCGCGATCACGGCAGTCGCAGCCGCTACAGCACGGAAGATCACCGCGGCCGGTGGAATTACGACCATGGAGGAAGTCGACGCGCTCGACGCGATGGGAATCGACGCCGTCGTCGGCATGGCGCTCTACACGGGCGTGCTGAAGCTGCCGCAACGGTAGGAAATTCAGAGCCGGTAGCTCGATCGCTCGGTGTTCGGTAGCTCGGACGGTCGGTCGATCGGAGTTTCGTTCAGGGTTCGGCGCGCGATCGCTCGACAACTCGGAATGAGTTAGGCTGACCCGATGCGCCGTGGACTCATTCTGTCAATCTCGACTCTGCTAACGGTAGCCGTCGGCTGCAGTCGTGCACCGGTTCTCTTCTCGGAACAGAACGCCCGCGCCCACATCAGCATGCTTGCGGGAACGATCGGCAGCCGGCCGGTGGGCAGCCCGCAGAACGCGCGCGCACGAGTCTACATCATCGATCAGTTGAAGCTTTTCGGGTTTGAGGTCCGAGTCCAGGAGACGGACGCACGGCGGCCGGAGCTTGGCCGGACCACTCGCGTCTCCAACATTATCGCCACGTTGCCAGGTTCGAGGAGCGAGGCACTCGGAATCGTCTCGCATTACGACTCCGTACCGGAAGCGCCAGGGGCGGCGGACGATGGGCTCGGAGTTGGGGTGTCGTTGGAGGCGGCTCGCGTGCTGGGAGGAATGCCCAATCGCACGTGGACCTTGATGGTGCTCGTGACCGACGGCGAAGAAGCGAACCTGATGGGCGCCGCGGGCCTCATGACCGACCGTGAGGTCACTAGGCGCCTGCAGGCGTACGTGCAGATCGAGTCCACCGGCGCGTCCGGACCTGCGTGGCTCTTCGAGACGGGACCCGACAACGCGTGGCTGGTCTCGCCGTGGGCGTCGCGAGCGCCGCACCCGCGCGGCGGCTCGTTCGCGATCGAGATTTATCGCAGGCTTCCGATCGACACCGATTTCTCGATCATCAAGCGCCTCGGAATTCCGGGACTCAACTTCGCACCGGTGGGCGACAGCTACGCGTATCACACCCCTCGTGACACGCCGGAGCGACTCTCGAGTCGCACGGTCCGCGAGACCGGCGAGAACGTCGTCGCCATCCTGAGTGCCCTGAAGGATCAGGACATCACCCGACGAACGCCCGGGGCTCCGACGTTCTTCGATGTCGCGGGCGCTGCCGGTATCAGCTACGGACCAGGCGTCGACTGGACGCTCGCCGTCGCCGCCCTCGTCCTCGGGGTGATTGCATGGGTGAAAGTGACTGCATCCGTGATTCGGATCGAGGGGATCGCGCGATGGCTGCTGACCGTCGTGTGGACCGTGATCGGCGCGCTCGCGGTGATCGCGGCAATGATCGCGGCGACGTGGGCGCTCCGTGCCGCGCGCGAGGTCTATCACCCGTGGTACGCGAGGCCAGACCGGTTGTTCGGACTTCTCGTCGTGGTCGCGTGCTCCGTGGGCTGGGCCGTCGCGAGAATTGGACGATGGATTCCGCCACCAGCGCACGGCCTGCGGCATCCGATCGTCGCGTGGACCGTCGCTCTACCGTTATGGATTGCTCTCGCAAGCGTCTCGCTCTGGCTGATGCCGAACGCAGCGTATCTCTGGGTCATTCCGTTGCTCGTTGCCGCCGCCTTCACGTCGATCGTGAGCCCGTCGAGCGAGCCGCTCGTGCGCGTATCGTCGATCGTCGTTCTGGCGGTTGCAGGGACGCTGTGGCTGCCCAACACGATCGACCTGCTCTATTTCATCGTGGCGCTGTTGGGTCGGCTGCCAATCGTTACACCGGTTTACGCGTACGCGGCCGTGATGAGCGTGGCGGGCATCATGATCGCACCCCCGCTCATCGCGAGCATCGCCGCATCGCGTCCGCTCGTCCGCCCTTCGATCCTGACGGCGGCCTGCTTTCTTGCCATCGCTGTTTTTGCATCACTCGCATACACGGCGCCGGCGTACACCGTCGAGCAGCCGTTGCGTCGTCATGTCAGAGCGTTGCAACAGAAAGCAGACGGCCCCGCGATCTGGGAGGTCGCCTCGCTCGAACCCGGGGTCGATCTCGGGCCGGGCGCGCCCGCCGGGTGGACACGAGTGGCGCAGGGCGCCGCCGGTCCGAGCGGTTGGGGCATTCTGCCGCACCCGTTCGTCTTTCGAACCACGGGACCATCACTCGGTCCTGCGCCCGTCCAGATCGGTTCCGTGACGCTCCAACCGCTCGCCGGCGGCGTCGAGTTGTCTCTCACAGTGGTTCCGCGCCAACCGGGCCTCGCGCTCGCGTTCGTGCTGCCCACCGGAATCACGCCTGTGCGCCACAATCTTCCCGGCATCCCGCGGCAGGGCCGCTGGACGGCGACCTACATCGCGCCGCTCGAAGATGGCGTGGTTTTCCGCGCCAGCTTCAGGAACGCCGACGCCGCGCGCCTCAACGAAATCCTCGTCGTCGCCAGCAGCGCCCGCTTCCCCGGCGGCGACGGCTGGCAGAGCCTCCCCGCCTGGCTGCCCCAGGATCGAACGGTGTGGTCCGCCGCCGCCACCTGGCTCGTGCCGGTCGTTGCCCCGGTGCCGCCATTACGCTAAAATCCGTAGCCATTACGGTGTTTGACGTAGCAGGGTGCCTGGGGGTCGTTCGTGACCAACCCTTTCGTTTACGGCGAAGTCGTGCCGGCTTCGGCATTCGTCGACCGCGAGGAGGAGCTCGAGCGCCTCACGCGTGACCTGCAGGCCGCACAGAAGATCTTCCTCATCTCGCCGCGGCGATATGGCAAATCATCGCTCGTCCGTCAGGCGCTCAAGGCCATGGTCCGGGGCGGCGCCCTGGTGGTGGACGTCACCGTCAGCAGCTACAGCTCGTACGTAGGATTCCTTGAAGGCTACGCGCGTGCGCTCGTGTCCGTGGAGACGCAGCCCGATCGCGTGCGCACCTGGCTGCGTGACATGCTGGGCGTTCGGTCCGAGGTGCGTCTCGAGCCTGGGGACGCTGGACGCGGCCGCCTCGCCGTCTCTTTTCCTGCAGTCAGAACCGACCGCGACGTTTCGCAGCTCGCGCAGGAGGTCTTCGCGCTGCCCGGCAAGATTGCCGGCGCGCGGCGACGTCAGATGGCCGTGGCGCTCGACGAGTTCCAGGCAATTGGCGCGTTCAACGGCGGCAGCGTCGAGCATGCGCTGCGAGCCGCCGTCCAGCAGCAGCGTGACGTCGGTTACGTGTTCTGCGGCTCCGAGCCGACACTGATGGAACGCATGCTCGGCCGGAGCCGTCCGTTCTACAAGGCCGGTCCCGTGCTGCGGCTACAGAAAATCCCAGCCGACACGTTCGCGCCGTTCATCGAGGCGCGCTTTCGTGCCAGCGGTTTCCGTCCGGCCCACGGTCTCGGCGCGGCGATCATCGAGCTCGCCGGCAATCTGCCCTACGACGTGCAGCGCCTCGCCCACGAAGTGTGGGACGACGCGCGCGCAGCGGGGAGGCGGACGGCAGACCTCGACGATCTGCACGCGACGCTCAAGCGGCTTCTCGGCGAGCACGAGGCACTATTCGAGGCCACGTGGCAGCGCCTGACGCTCGCACAGCGCGGCGCGCTGCGCGCGGCGGTCCTCGAGGATGGCCGGGAGCTCCTGGGCGCAGACGTCCGCGCGCGATACCGCCTCAGCGGCGCGTCAACGGTGCAGGCCTCGCTCGCGGCACTGATCCGCGAAGACGTTCTGGCGCGCGAGGGGGACCGCTACGTCGTCGTCGACTCCCTGTTTCGCGAATGGGTTGCACGGCGTACGTACTGACGTCGATGGGGGGCGGGATTTGGGGTCGCTTCCGCGGCCAGAGCGAGTTTCACAAGAGATCAGGAGAATAGGAGGTTCAATGTTCTTGAATACGAATCTCCTGATCTCCTGGTCTCCTGTTGTCAGTTGCCCGACGTCGTGAGCTCGGGTTTCGGGATGCAGCAACTACTTGCACGACTGGGATTGGGTCGTCCGGACCTGCGCGCGTGGGCGATGTACGACTGGGCGAACTCCGCGTTCCAGACGACGATCATCGCGGCGGTCTTTCCAATCTATTTTCACACCGTCGCCGCCGCCGATCTGGCTCCGGCAGACGCTACGAGCAAGTTCGCCTGGGCGACAACTATCGCGATTCTGATCGTCGCCCTCGTGGCGCCACTGCTCGGAGCGATCGCCGACTACGCGGCGATGAAGAAGAAGCTGCTCGCCGTGTTCCTCGGCGTCGGCGTGATTGCCACGATTGCGATGTACTGGATCCAGCGCGGCGACTGGCTCTTCGCGCTCGTGCTCTTCGTAATTGGCAACGTCGGTGTGGCCGGCAGCATCGTCTTCTACGAGTCCATGCTGCCGCACCTCGTCAGCGAGTCTGAGCTCGATCGCGTGTCGTCGGCGGGATACGCCGTCGGATACCTCGGCGGCGGCGTGCTCCTCGCCGTCAACCTGCTGATGATCCAGAAGCCCGCTTGGTTCGGCCTCCCGGACGCTGCGACCGCGACGCGGCTGTCGCTTGCCAGTGTGGGCGTCTGGTGGTTGGTTTTCTCGATCCCGCTCTTCCGCCGAGTGCCGGAGCCAGCAAGACGCGTCGAAGCGGGCGAGCGGCGGGGCGCGAACGTATTCGCGACCGGAGTGCACCGTCTCATCGAAACGTTCTTCGAGCTCCGTCGCTACAAGCAGGCCTTTCTGCTGTTGATCGCGTTCCTGTTGTACAACGACGGTATCCAGACGATTATTCGAATGGCGACGACGTACGGGAGCGAGATCAACATCGACGAGAGCGCGATGATCACCGCGCTCCTGATTACTCAGTTCATCGGTGTGCCGTTCGCATTTCTGTTTGGGTACCTCGCCGACCGCATCGGTCCGAAAACGGCGGTGTTCGTAGGGCTCGCGGTGTACGCGTTCATCACGGTATTGGGGTACTTCATGACGAATGCGACCGAGTTCCTCGCGCTGGCGCTGCTCGTCGGCATGGTGCAGGGAGGCACGCAGGCGCTGAGCCGGTCGATGTTCGCCAGCATGATCCCGCGGCACAAGTCGTCGGAGTTCTTCGCCTTTTTCGGTGTGTTCGAGCGCTACGCGGGCATTCTCGGTCCAGCCGTCTTCGCGTGGGTCGTCGAGCGGAGCGGCACGAGCCGCAACGCGATTCTGTCGGTTATCGCGTTCTTCGTCATCGGCGCGGCAATTCTCGCCTTCGTCGACGTCGACGAGGGCCGGCGGGCCGCGCGCGCAGCCGAGGCCGACGTCCTGCCTGCGTGACATGGCCAGTTCCGAGCGAGGCGGCGCGCAGCCAAGTCGATGGGCCCGTCCCGAGCGAGGCGACGCGCAGCCGAGTCGAGGGGCAGAGACGACGCGGCCGCCGATCGTCCCCTGGATTGCGAGAGCGGTCTGCCGTGTGTTCTACCGCGTCGATCGGGTCGGTCACGTGCCGCCGGACGGGGCCGCGATACTGCTCCCCAATCATCCGAATGCGCTGCTCGATCCAGCCGTCGTCTGGGCCACGGCCGGGAGAGACGTTCGCTTTCTCGCGAAGTCGACCCTCTTCGAGGGTCCCTTGCGCCCGATCCTCGCCGGCGCTGGCGCTATCCCCGTTTATCGACGCATCGATCAGGGCGCCGATACATCGCGCAACGTGGAGATGTTCGCGGCTGTCGCCGCGGCGCTCACCTCCGGCGACGCGATCTGCATCTTTCCTGAAGGGATCAGCCATTCGAGCGGGCGCCTCGAGACGCTCAGGACCGGTGCGGCGCGCATGGCAATCGACGCCGAGCGTCACGGCGTTCGTGTCGCGCTGGTACCGGTTGGTCTCAATTTCGACCGCAAGACGATGTTCCGGTCGCGTGTCGTCGTGGTTTACGGGCCGGCGTTTTCCGCCCAAGATCTCGTCCCGGCCGAGAGCGAGGCGGACTCACGGGCGATCCGCGAGCTCACCGATCGAATTGCCGAGCACATGCGCAGCCTTTTGATCGAAGCAGATCCGGACGCGGACGCCGCGCTCATCGAGCGCGTGGACCGGTTGTACGCGGCGGCACGCGGCCGGCCGCCGGATCCCGCGGAGCGTGTCGCGCGCCGTCGCGCGATTGCGACAGGCCTCGAGCGCCTGCGCGCCGATGCGTCGGACCGCTACGATGCGATCCTGCTTCGGCTGCGCCGCTACGATCAGCGACTGCGCCGTTTCGGGCTGCAGGATCGCCACCTCGACTGGAAGGTATCGTCGACGGATGCGATCCGATTCACAGTCAGAGAGCTGTTCGCGGCCGTCGTGCTATTACCGCTCTGTGTCATCGGGTTCACGGTGTTCTTCGTCCCGTATCAGCTCACCGGGTTCGTCGCCAGACTCTTCACGCGCGAGCGCGACGTGATCGCAACGGCGCAGGTCTTCACCGGCGCTGCGATCTACGCCGTCTGGCTGGCCATCCTGTCCGCGATCGCGTGGACGCTCGGCGGTCCACTCATTGGACTGCTGACAATCGCTGTTGTGCCGCTGATCGCCGTGACGTCCCTCTTCGCGATCGAACGTGAGACCGCCGTCGTCGAAACTGTGCGCGCGTGGTTTCTCCTCCGCCGCGCTCAGGACGACACGTGGCAGCGGCTCCGTCGCCGGCGATCGGAGCTCGCGGACGTCCTCGATGAGGTGTACGAGTGGTTGCGGGAGGAAAATCGTGTCTGACCCTCGGCTCTCGGCTCCCGGCTCTTGGCTTTCGGCTTTGGTCGTTGGGCTTTGGGTTTCAGTCCGGGCGGCCGCCTAAAGCGCAAAGCCTTGAGCCCAAAGCCAGGTTCGATCGCCCATGCGCCTTTCCGAACTCGCAGCCGGGTACATCGTCACGCCGGCCGGCGTCGATCCCGAAATCAGCGGCCTCAGCGAAGACAGCCGCCGGATTCGGCCGGGCATGGTGTTTGTCGCCGTTCCCGGTACTTCGCTGGACGGACATGCGTACGTCACAGACGCGGCGGCGCGGGGCGCTGCCGCGATCGTTGCCGAACGTACGGGGACCGTTCCGCCCGGAATGCCATCGGTCCGCGTTCGGTCGGCGCGCGTGGCGCTCGCGGAGCTCGCGGCCCGGTTTTATGGCAATCCTGCGGCGCAGCTGCGCACGATTGGCTTCGCCGGGACGTTCGGCAAGACGAGCACGAGCGAGATCCTTCGCCTCCTGCTGAATGCCGGTGGCGCTCGCACCGGCGTTCTCGGTTCCCTTGGCGCGCGTTACGGAGATTACTTCGACTCGGGTTCGGGCTTGACCACGCCGGCGCCGGTGGAGTTGCACAAGTCGCTGCGACAGTTGCGTGTCGCCGGCGCTGATACGGCCATCATGGAAGTGACCAGCCACGCGTTGCGGCTCGAGCGGATCCGCGGGATTCGATTCGACGGTGGCCTGCTCGCCGCAATCCTGCCGGGAGAGCACACGGACTTCCACCGGTCGTACGACGACTACGTGGACGCGAAGCGACGGTTTCTGGATCACCTGACGACCCATGCCGTGCTCGCATACGACTCCGACAATCGCGCCGCCCGTCGCATCGCGATGGGTGCGCAGGTCGCAACGATCGTTGGCTACTCGACCGAACGCCGCGATGCCGATCTCGTGCTGTCCGACGTCGAGCTCGACGAGCGTGGCACGACCTTCACAATCACTGGCGCGGCGTCGAGAGCGGCGTCCGGAATGCGGCTTCACAGTGCACTGCTCGGCCGCGGGCACCTTCGAAACGTCGGCCTCTCGCTTGCCTACGCGTTGACGGCCGGCCTCCCGGTTTCGACGGCCGCCACCGTGCTGCGAAGCCTCGTCCCGCTCCCGCGTCGCATGGAACGGTACGACATCGCCGGGCGGACGGTGCTCGACGACAGCGCCGCGCATCCCGACAGCTTTCGCGGCACCCTCGAAGTGGCGGCGCTGCTGCCGCATCGCGCCTCAACGCTGGTCTACGCAGTCCGCGGCAGTCGGGGCGCCGACATCAACCGCCGCAATGCAATCGCGCTTGCTGACCTTTCGGCGGTCCACGGCGTCGACACGCTCATCGTGACGGCTGCTACGGACTGCACCGGGGCGCCGGATCAGGTATCGGCAACCGAAGTCGACGCCGCGCGGCAGGCGCTAGTCGAAAGGGGACGCCGCTTCGTCTGGCACGACACCCTGCAAGGCGCCATCGGCGACGCACTCGACCGTAGCAAGCCGGGGGATCTGTTGATCCTTGCCGGCGCCCAGGGGATGAACGAGGGCCGCCGGATCCTGACCCGCTTCGGCCCCCGCTGACGGCTGCAGCAAACTTTCGCCGCGCCTCGCACGTCAAACAGTTTCTGATTTGTTTGCTCGGGCTCGGTGGTCGGGATATCGCGGCTCGACGTTCAGGGTCCTGGTGGCTGCTCAGAAAGCGCTGCCGGACGCTCGGTTGCTCGGTTGCTCGACGAATCAGCGATTCACGATCAGGGATTAGGGATTAGGGACTCAATGTTTTGCGGATAGTCATCTCGGGCGGCACGGGGTTCCTCGGCAGTCCACTCGCCGAGATGTATGCCGAAGAGGGGCACGACGTGCGCGTCCTCACGCGCTCCCTCATGTCCGGCGACTTCCGGCACGATCCCGGAACGGGCGCGCCGGGAGTCACGCGCGTCGGGTGGGTGCCCGACGGGAAGAGCGGACCGTGGGCTACCGTGCTCGACGGCGCTGACGCGGTCATCAACCTCGCCGGTGAATCGATTGACGCCGGACGATGGACGCCTCAGCGGAAAGCGCGGCTGCGCGACAGCCGTCTTCTTGCGACACGGAGTCTCGCGACGGCTATTCTGGCCGTCAAAGCTCCACCGCGCGTGTTCGTCAGCAGCAGCGCGGTCGGATTCTACGGACCAGCCGGCGATCAGCCGTTGACCGAAGCATCACCTGCCGGTCGCGGTTTCCTCGCCGGGCTCTGCGAGGACTGGGAAAAGGAAGCGCAGTGCGTGACGCGCGCGGAAACGCGTCTCGCCATCGTGCGGTCGGGCATCGTCCTCGAACGTTCCGGAGGTGCGCTGGCGAGAATGATCACACCGTTCCGCTGGTTCGTCGGCGGACGCATCGGTTCGGGCCGGCAGTACTTCTCGTGGATCCATCGTCTCGATTGGATGGAGCTCGTGCGCTGGATGGTGCAGCAGCAGGAGGTGCGCGGCGCCATCAACGCGACCGCACCGGAACCGGTCACGAACAAAGAGCTCGCGCGCGCACTGGGTCGCGCCCTCCACCGACCGAGGCTCGTGCCCGCGCCCACGTTCGCGCTCAAACTGATCGTTGGTGAGATGGCCGACTCAATCGTGACCGGTCAACGCGTCATTCCCGCGCGCGCCCAGGCGCTCGGCTACCACTTTCGCTATCCCGACATCGATCAGGCATTCAGAGGAATATTCGGAGACTAAACCAAAGGAAAAGGGAAAAGGGACAAGGATCAGAGAAAGGCAGGAGCGCCTTCCCTGAAATCGCCGCCAAGGATCGAGACCGAGCCCGCGCCCAGCCAGTCGTCGATCACGCGCGCGTAGACCGATCGGAAGTCGGTTTCGTGGCGCACGTCTCCGCCGTTGTTCTCCAGAGTCGGATTATCCGGTGTCGCGCTGAGATTCGCGGCCGTGCCGTAAAGTCCGCCGCGGACCGTTCCGCCCATCGCGAACATGAGGCCCGCCGCGCCGTGATCGGTTCCGGTGCTGCCGTTCTCGCTGATGCGGCGGCCGAACTCCGAGAACTGCAGCACGAGCGTGTCGTTGAGCAGCCCCTGATTGAGCAAGTCGGAGTAGAACGCGAACAGCGCGTCGTTGAGCGTTGTCATCAAGTTGTTGTATGCGCCGTTGGCGACGTTCGTGTTCTGACCCGAGTGCGTATCGTATCCTCCGGTCTGCACCCAGAACACTTTTGTCCCCACGCCGTTTGCGATCGCACCGGCGACGGCACGAAGCGCCTGCGCGAGGCCGTTATTGTTGTTGTAGGTTACCGTTGGCACGTACGTGCCGACCTGCGCCACGCGATCGAGCGTCGCGAGCGCGGCCTGGGCCGTGCCGTTGACGAACGCGAGATGCGGCCGGTCCACGGGAAGATGCGACGCGATGCGGGTCGCACTCTGCCGCGCGAACTGCCCGTCGGTCGTGTTGTTGGGGCTCATGAACGAATACCCGGACACGCTCGGAATCGATGGCACCCCCACGGTCCTCGCCTGCAGCGTGCGTGGCGTTTCGCGGACGGTGGACCATGCGCTCAGCGGATCGACCGGCGATGGCAGCAGGTCCAGATAGCGTCCGAGCCAGCCGGTTCCCGTGGGCGCGGAAGGGTTGGCCGTCGACCAGATGTCTGTGCCCTGAAAGTGCGAGCGGCTCGAGTTCGGGTACCCGGTGCGCTGAACGATCGCGAGCCGTCCGGCATTGAAGATCGTGCGCAGTCCTGTCAGGCGCGGGTTCAGCCCCAGCGTGTTCCCTGCGCGATCCGTCCCGATCTGAAGCACGTTTGCGGCCGCGATCGCCAGACCCGGACGACGCGCATAGTACTGCGAGTCGGTGTACGGAATCAGCGTGCTCAACGCATCGTTGCCGCCGCTCAGATAGAGGACGACGAGATTGCGTCGCGACCGCCCCTGGGCGCGCGCCAGATCCGACAGGAACGTCGGTGCCGCAAAGCTGAGGGTAAACGCGGCAACGCCACCCCGCACGAACTCACGTCTCGTGATCGCCATGCTTCACAAACGGAAAAGGGACAAGGGACAAGTCCTCACCTTTCTCTTTCCTTCTCCCCGCCCTTTCCCTTGTCCCTTTCCCTTGTCCCTTTTCCCTTGACCCGATCCCAGAGCGTCTACACCAACTGATAATCGCCTGACCCGACAACCAGATGGACGAGCCCCGCCGATTTGTTGGCCAGCTGCGTATCCGAGCCCGTCCAGCTGCTTTCACCTGCTCTCGTGTAGTCGAGGAGCGCGTTGTAGCCGTCGCCCACGAAATCGGGCGGCGTGAGTCGATCGAGCACGTGCGCGAGCAACGCCTCTGGTGTTTCTCCGTGTTCGCGCGAGAGATCTCTGAGATTGAACTTCTGGTTCAATGCGAGCTGCGCTGCGAAGTTCATGCGCGCCAGCATCGAACCGCTCGAAAACCATCCCGGCCCGAGCTCCCACCCCGCAACGTCCGGCGGCTCGAACAGCTGCTGTCCCATATTCAGGAGCGGTGTCAGCGCGTCGTTGACCGAGAACCCGTTCCAACCGACTTCTTTCAGCGACCGCACGACGAACTCGACGGGCCAGGAGTAACGCTTGTAGGAGTTCGCCGGATCGCGGAACTGCGGCGACAGCAGGAGCTTCCTGATGACCGGCTCCATCTCGAAGTTGCTCGCGTAGTACGTCGCGGCGAGATCCTGAATGAGCTTCTCGTCAGGCGGGTCGACTTCGTTGATGAAAAACCCGTAAAGCTTCCTCGCGAGCCGAGGCCCGGTAGCAGGATGCCGCGCGACCGCCGTGATCAGGTCGATGCCATCCTGCATGCCGCCGTCTGCCGATCGGGCGGGAATCGTCTTGCTGCCGTCGGGATAGATCGCGAACGTGAAAGTCTTCGCAGAAGTCTCGTGCTGGTTAGCTGCGTAGTTGAACGACCAGTAGCCACCTCGGTTGAGATCGTTCCACCCGGTGAACACACGCGCCCCGGCGTAGACGTCCTCTTCGGAGAACGTGCCGACGCCCATCGTGAAGAGTTCCATCAGCTCACGCGCGAAGTTCTCCTGCGGCCGCAATCTGAAATTCGTCCGGCCGTCGAGCCAGATCAGCATCGCCTCGTCTTTGGCGATCTCGACGAGCAAATCGCGGAAGTTCCCGAGCGCGTACTGACGAAAGAGCTCCAGTTGGCCCCTCACCCGACCGGGATCCTCTTCCGGCTTCGCCGCCATGTAGCGAGTGCCCTGTTCCGCGCCAAACTGACCCGACACCTTCGAGTACGCCGTGGCGAAGTGGTTGTGCCAGAAGAGCGCCATCTTCTCCTGCAGCGGCCGATTGGTGTGGACCAACCGGAACAGCCACCGCTGGCGCGCGTCGGTGATGTTCGTCGACGGCGAGAATTGACGGCTCGTGATGCCAACATATCCGGGCCGCCCGATCGCCGCATCCACGTCGTCGGGAATTTCTTTGTAGTTGAGGAGACGCGCCAGCACGAGGCTCGGTCCGCCGTAGGCCAGCCTCGCGTACGCAGTCACTTCTTCCTCTGTCGCGCCGAATCCGGCGCGGCGAAGGATATGGTCGATCTCCTGTTCCCGCCCGATCGCCATCTGCATCTCCGGGAGTTACAGTGGAAAGCTATCCTACGCCTACCTCAGCGCGAACGAAACGATTTGACTCGCTGACTTGCACCGGGAGGCGCATATCAGGCGAACGTCGAATTGGTGGCTCGCGGCGCGAGAGTTTAGCAGGCCGCTGAAAAAAGACGGCCTGATTCAGCTGGAAAGGATTCGGCTGAAGCCAAACAGCTCATCGCCCTTGGCTGGTTCGTCCAGGAAATTCCGCAACAGCACGCGGGCAGCGAGCCACGACACCGCAAGCCCGTGACGATCGTGGCCGAGCGCAAAGAGATGGCGCGGAAAGTTTCGATGCGTGCCGACGTACGGCAACGAATCGATGGTTCCCTCATGAGCGTACTGCCACGACCACTCCGGCATCGCTCCGGATATCGCCGGGTAGATTGTCGACAGCTCGTACATCAGTTGCCCGGTTCGCTGCGTCAGCACTTTGTCTGCCGCACGTGCAGCCACCGGGGGCTGATCCGCCCCTGCGACCAGCACGCGATCCTCACGCAGCCATCGCACCACGTGCGGCGGCTCGGCATCGTCGCGGAGCACCGCGGCCCGTGTGCCCAGCTCGCGTCGTACTGCAGCGCGCAAAGATCCGGTGACGACGGCGTACCCGTGCTCCGGCCGGAGGTGACGACGCAACGCTCGCAAATCGGTCAGAGCGGCCCGTTGACCAGGCTCGGGCCAGGCCGGGACCGCGGCAACGACTGCTTCGGCGCGGACCGTACCGCCTTTCACGACAATCTCGACTCGCTTGCGGCTCGTGCGAATCCGCAGGACTCGTGACTGCTCGAAAAGCTGCGCCCCGCGCGCGACAGCCGCCGCCGCAAGGCCGACGCACGCGCGATACGGATCCACGACCGCGCCACGCGTCCTGATCGCACCCGCTGCCGCGATCGCTGCCGATCGCCCGACGGCTGCCGGCGTCATCCAGGTGTGATCGAGTCCGGCAGCTCGACGAGCTTCGTATTCTCGTCGTAGACGACGTCCTGCGTCCGGATCTCGCAGAGCAATCGTCAGCAGATCCTGGGGCGCGAGATCGCACCGAATCCGCAGCCGGCGCAAGGTGGCCGCGAATTCGAGAGATGCTCGTCGCATTCCCTGCCACAACACCCGAGCGGCGCGCAATCCGTACAGCGATGCGGTTTCCTGGAACGACGCATCGAAGTCTTCGCGCACCATGCCCGGACCGCTGGCGGTCGCGCCGGCGCCAATTCTGTCGGCTTCGATCACGATCGTTCGAATGCCTGCGGCAGCAAACGACCACGCGCACGCACAGCCGGTCAACCCGCCGCCGATGATCGCGACACGCGCCTCCGCCTCGCCACGGAATCGCGGATACGAGGGACGCCGGCTTTTGGGGAAGCGATCGAGCCAGAAGGGAACGTGTCGAATCATCAAACGCGGATTATTTCACATGGGGATCGATAACTCACATCCCGCGTCGGTGCCGCAGATTCGCGCCGATCGTTGCGGATCAAGAACTTCTCGCGAGACGCGGATTCTCGCGGATGGACGCGGATCAACGACTTTTCACAAGACGCGGATTTTCGCGGATACACGCGAATCGACAACTTTTTACGAGACGCAGATTTCGCGGATAGGACGCGGATCAACAACTTTAGACGTATCAACACTCGCCTGGCGCGCAATTACCGTCAGCCCGCGCAACCGGGTCGGTCCACCGTACCGGTCTTTCATGTCGTGGGATCGATCGACGCGTGGACCACACTAGAAGCCATTACGCCTCACGCGCGAGTACAACTGAGTTGCATGGGCGTGCAACCGGCGCTACTTGCAATTGTGGAACGTGGCGGCGTGACCCTCGACCGAGACTAGGGAGTCATCCAGATCGGATCCAGCATCGCCGGCCTCAGATCTACGTTGATCGCCGCGGGCTGATCGCCCGGCTGGATGAAAAGGTCGGCTGGGAAGAGGCTGCCTGTGGTCTCCTCGAGCACCATCATCGAGTCCCAATGGTGCACGTGCGGCGTCTCCAGGAAGCGCAACCGGTGCCGCCCGAGCTCCAGCACGTCTCCGTCCCGCATGCCTCTGACGGCGCCGGCATAGTCCCAGTGGGCGATGTTGCCTGCCGCGCTCCAATCGCTGCCGACGAGCACCGACGCGGGCGCGTCGGCGAGGAAGCGGCCCATCCCCCGCACTCGTCTGATTCGAAGTGACAAAGGTCGATGAGATCCAAACACGGAAAGGTGATCGGTCGCCTCTTACGTGATGGTAGTTCCTGAATGATGAGGCGTTCGCGTCGGATAGCGATGCCGAACGCCTCGTAGTCGCCGGCCTTCAGACCCGCCATGCCGTCTTGATGCGCGTCGAACTTGGCTTTGAGCGGTCGGCGTGCGTCCCGCGTGTTGTTCATCGTCACGCCTTCCACCGTTAGGTGTCGCGGCACACGGATTGCGTCGGCTCGGGAAGACGGCACGACCGAGCTTGCAACAGATTGGCGCCGCCAGCAAATTTCGACGGCGTCCGCGACGCGTATCCGCATCATCAAGTCTCCCAGGCAATCCGAGTTCATTCCCTTCGACGTCTCTCGATTCCAGGTCGGACATGCCTACGAGCTCGGACCACGACTTGCTGAACTCCTGATCGTCTGCGGCTACGCCGAGCCGGACGACGAACGCGAAGCGCGCGGCCCCAGCCGCCAGCCGTGATCCGGCGGCGGCGTCCTCGGCTCGACGTCTGCAAGTCTCAGCTATTGCGCGACGCGGACGTTCTCGGCGCGCGGACCCTTGGGACCCTGTCCGCGCTCGAAGGTCACTGGCTGGCCTTCGCGCAATTCGTCGAAGCGTGTGCCACTGCAGGCGGATTGGTGGAAGAAGTACTCGCTGCCGTCGCTTGCCGCGATAAAGCCAAATCCCTTGTCCGTCAGACGTTTGATCGTGCCATTCATCGTTGCCATCGTCGCCTCGCTGGTAAGGACATCAGTTGACTGCAGGCTCGAGCTGCTCTCCGGGAATCGCGAGATCCGGCATCGGTTTCCCGAGAAACAGTCGCCGGCACGCGTGACCGATCCAGCGCGCGCATCGTGCTGATCGCTGCACTCGAGCGCTGTCGGTCGCGATTCCGGTGTTCGCGTAGATGTGTCGATACAGCTTCGAGATCAACACGAACGCGATTCGCGCGCGGATGGATTCGACGACGCGCGACCGGGCCCACACGTGCCGCCAGCTGTAGAACCGGTCCCACGCGCGCTGAGTGCCGAGCCGGATCTCCTCAAGCGACATTGTCGGATGTGCCGTGTACAGTCGCGGCCGGCGTCCTTCGGGAATCAGCCAATGTTGGGTGATCGGCACGCCCTCAACCAACATCCCGCGACGGTTCTCGTCGGCCGCCCACTTATCAAAGTCCACGGTGCCCGGGAACGGCGTCAGCAGGACGAATTGCGCGAATGTGAGCTCGGCGCGTTCGGCGAGCGCGACCGTCGCGTCGAAGCTGTCCTTCGTGTCGCTCGGCAGACCGAAAATGAACGAGCCGAGTACGTGGATCCCATGACGGCGGAACACACGCAGGCGCGTGACGAGCTCCTCACCGGCGAGATTGAACCCCTTGTAGACGTCCTTGAGGCCGTCGGCGGTGACCGACTCAACGCCAACCAGCGCTCCGCGGATGTTCGCGCGACGCATCGCGTCGAGAAACGCCGGATCCTCGGCCGCCTCCATCGTGATCTGCGTATAGAACACGAGATCATCTGGCAGCTCGGCGAGCCGCGTCATCAACGCGAATCGTTCGGCACGCAGTACCTCGAGCTCACGCAGCCGGGAACCATCGGCACGCCGCTTCGCTTGCGCCAGATCGCTGAACGTCACCGGGTAGAAGTTGTCGTCGGCGAGCGCGATGAACCGAAATCCGAGACGGCGCAGATCGACGATCTCGCGGACCACGCGATCGACACCACGCTGGCGGGGCTCCTGGCCATCGGATCGCCAGACGGAGCAGAACGAACAGTGCTTCGGGCACCCGCGGACGGTCTGGACGGACGCCCACATATAGCGTCCCTGCGGCAGCAGATCCCATCGGGCCGAGGCGAACTGATCGCCACCAATCCGGCCACCTTCGTAGATCGCGCGGGGCAGTCCCGCGAGGCAATCGTGAACAACCTCAGGCCAGATCACGTCGCCGTCACAACGCACGACTGAGTGCGCGGCTCCGTGGAAGGCGGCTTCATCCGGAAACAGCGTCGCGTGAATGCCGCCGAAGACGACCCACGCGCGGCGTTTCCGCACCTCGCGTCCGATTTCGTAGCCGCGACGCGCATTCCCGGTGTGAATGCCGATGCCGACGACATCTCCCGGATCGATCGTTTCGAGATCGACGTGCTCGAGTGTCTCGTCGACAATCCGGGGATTGCCCCAACGTGCACCAGTCGCCGACGCCAAGACGTATAGCCAGCGCGGCGTAATCACCGCGACGCCGAACGATTGGGTGCTCGGATTAATGAGGTGGACACGCGGCATGGGCCTCTATTCGATCGGTTCCGAGCTGGGTTCAGCGGTCTCACGCAACGGCAGCACCTTCCGTTCAGCGATTTCATGCTGTGCGGTGACCGCAACCTTGTCCGATTGCTCGACGCGTGCCGTAGATCCACGGTGCAACTGCGCGGCACGAAGGCCGGACAACACTGCGAACTCGAACGCATTCATGCGGCGTGGACGATTCACCACGATGAGCCTCTTTTTCGCGTCAACGAATGAGGAAGGCGTAGGCACGACCGGGACAACAATTGCCACCGGCACGAGGACGACGAGTCGGCGCCGAACCGCCCGATCGTGAGCGGCTCCTCGCGCGAGCCAGGCAGACCAGCGAGCATCGAAGTCGGGATCGCGTTCCGATTGGCAGCGGCATCAGGCGCTCACAAGTGCCCAAGGCCTTGGTGAGGGCTCGGGCCAGAACGGCCGAAGGCTCAGAAAAGCGGTGTTCAGTATAGTCGGGTTTACTGACGTGGTCGCCGCCGTTCGACCCAGCGCCCGCGCGCCGCTGACATGGTCCTCGAACAACTCGAACGCGACGGCGTCGCCGACGGCAAGTCATTGAGGACCTGCCCTCGCACACGTCGCTCCGGTCGAAGAAGATTTCACGATCGCCCGTTAGCCGAATGAACCCGTGGCCCTGGCCGATCAACCGCGTGACGATTCGGCCCGAGTTCGCCGTCCCACGGTGTGCCGCCGGTCGGGCGGCGGCGGGGCTTGGGAGCAGGCGCCATCGTTCGGACGGCGCCTCGCGTGTGCCCGCCCACGTAAATTACCAGCGCGGTTCCGAACGTCGACGCTGAGAATGGCCGCCGCCGAACCCGCCACTGCGAGCGGCCTTCGGCCGGGCTTCGTTGACGGTGAGACTGCGTCCGCCGACCTGGCTCGCGTTCAATTCGCGGATCGCGGTCTGCGCCTCTTCGTCGGTGCTCATCTCGACGAACGCAAACCCGCGCGCACGGCCGGTCATCTGATCGCGCATGACTGTCACAGATTCGACTGATCCCGCGCGCGCGAACAGCTCCTGGAGCTCGGTCTCTCCAACTTCGTATGGCAGATTTCCGACATACAGTTTCCGACTCATAAACATGGACTCCTCTGTCGCAATCGCGACGTTCCCGAGCATCGGACTTGCCGTCGGGTGGATGTCGTCTCGTAGCTAGGCTGAACTTCAGGAGGACGAGTCAGGAGTGGCTCGATACGCTTGAGGCCGGCACAGTACGCGGCAAGATCCGGATACTTAGCATAGCACGGAATCACCCACTGATGGTCGGACCCACAGAACGAGGCCTCACAAGGCCACACTCGGAGGCTCCACATCCGTGCTGGAACGCGATTCCGAAGGTACGCGTGAATTCTCGCCTGATGCAACTGCAATCGCGCGATGTGCGCAGGGTGCGCGTCGAGGTCTCTCGGCCGCGAGTGCAGCGCGGCGTGCCCGGCGCCAGGTTCGAATCCGCGCCAACCCTCGAGAATCCGCGTCTCGTTCAACTGCTCTTCGTATCCGCGACTATCCGCGGGAATCCGCGTCTCGTGAGATCTCCGCGTCCTCCAGGGCCAGCAATTCGCGTTTGCGGGAGGCGCCCCAGTGATACCCGCCGAGACCACCATCCGCGCGCACCACGCGGTGGCAGGGCACGACAATTGCGACGGGATTGGTTGCGCACGCGCGTGCCACAGCGCGACTCGCGCGCGGCTGCGCGATACGGCGAGCGACATCCGCGTAACTCCGCGTTTGTCCACGCGGGATCTTCTGGAGCTCCTTCCAGACGCGCCGCTGAAATGCCGTCGCGCGGACGTCGAGTGGCAGCCGCGGATCCGGCGCGCCTGGACGCAGGCTGGACACGATCGTCGACGTCCAGCTCTCGAGCTGCCGATCACCAGTGACGAGCGTAGCGGCTGGATATTCCGCGCGGAGATCTGCGGCGAGCGTCTCGTCGGATGACCCGATCTTCACGGCGCAGATGCCGCGCGGTGTCGCGCCGACGAGCATTCGGCCGAGCGGTGAGTCGACGATGGCGTAACGCACGTACTCCCCCTTTCCTCCGCTTGCGTAAGTGGCGGGCGTCATTCCGAGCGCGGCTGGCGCTTTCTCGTAGACGCGGCTTCCCGATCCGTAGCCGGCGCCGTAAGTGGCAGCCGCGACGCCGTTCCCGTTGCGCAGGCCTGCCTTCAGGCAGCCGATGCGACATGCTTCGAGGTACTCGCGCGGCGAGATGCCGAGCGTGCGCTTGAACGTGCGGAGCAGGTGGAACGGACTTCCGCCGACGCGTCGAGTGATGGCTTTCAGCGTGAGGGGCGCATCAGAATGTGCTGCAATGAGCGCGCACGCCTGGCGAACGCGTTCGATTTGCGGCGGAATCGACGCGGGTCGTTCCGGATGGCAACGACGGCACGCGCGGAAGCCGGCGGCTTCCGCCGCGTCGGCTGCGGCAAAGAAACGCACGCCCGCGCGGCGCGGCCGCCGGCTCGCACACGTCGGCCGACAATAGATCTTCGTCGACGCAACGGCATAGACGAAGACGTCGTCCCACTGCGCGTCGCGGCTGCTGACCGCCTTCCAGAGCAGGTTTTCGTTCAACATGTGATCACGATACGGTCTCCATCGACGCCGCCGCTATCCGGAGATTGACGTCAAATTGGGCTGACGGAGGGGACGGAGGACACGGAAAGATCTTTCACCACGGAGCCACGAAGCACACGGAGAAGAACAGTGCTATATCCGTGCTCTCCGTGCCTTCGCGGTGATCAGCTTTGTCCGTGCGCTCCGTCTCCTCTGTGACCTCCGGCATGCGGGTTGCGCCGGCAGACGCTATGACCTTGACAGATCTGCTCGACCGAGTTGCCGCGTTCGAACCTGCGCCATACCCCGAAATGAGTCTCTATCTGAACACGGAACCTGGGCAGACCGGGCGCGACCAATTCCAGACGTTCGTTCGCAAGGAGTTCGCGGGTCGTAGCCGGACGTATTCGCCTGGCTCCCGCGAGCGCGACTTGCTCGAGCGCGATCTCGCAGCGATTTCCGAATACCTGGAAACCGAGCTGCAACCCTCGACGAACCGCGTCGCGTTGTTCGCCTGTTCAGGACTGCGATTTGGTCGGATCGGTCCAGCTGGGTGTTCCGTTCGTCGAGCACTGGATGTCGATCGGCGACCGACCTCACCTGTACCCACTGGCTCGTGTCGAGTCGGAGTACCCGCGCTACGCGGCCGTGCTTGCGGACACCAACTTCGCACGGATCCTGGTCATCGCGACGGGCGCAGTCGTCGACGCCCGCGAGGTGACCGGAGTCAAAACGCGCCGGACGGACCAGGGAGGCTGGTCGCAGGCTCGATTAACGGCACATCGAGAACTTCCACCTGCATCACGCCAAGGAAGTCGTCGAAGCGTTCGCTCGGATCGTACAGCAGGAGGGCATCGAGCACGTCCTGCTCGCCGGCGACGAAGTGATCCTGTCGTTGGCGCTATCGGGTGAGGCGGCGAAGCGGACCCTCAAGTCGTGCGAGTTGCCGACGAACTGTTGACGCGAGCCCGGAACACGAGCGCCCGGATCACGTTCATCGAGGATACGTCTTTGCTCGCCCCGTACGACGGCGTCGCGGCGTTGCTGTGTTTCAGGGCGTGACTCACGCGAGAAGGTAGAAGCTCCTGACTTCTAACTTCTAGCTTCTGCCGCCTGTCGTCGCGGTCCGCGCAGCGCAGCTATCACCGATATCGTGGTGCCGATCACCGCCAGGATCGCCAGAGCACCGACGACGACCGCGAAAGTTTCCGTCTTCATCCACGCAACGATTCCGCGCCCGTAGTGCCTGGCCAGCCACGACTCGATCGCGAATCGCACGATGCGAGAAGCGGCCAACGTGAGGAAGAAGCGGCGCACGTCCACGCCGAGCGCGCCGCTCGTCAGGACGAATGCCGTGAACGGAAACGGCGGCGGGATGACGGCCAGCGCACCGATCGACAGGGCGGCACTTTGTGTGACGCGCTGCTGAACGCGTTTCAACCGCGACGGCCGGACGAGACGTGTGAGGCCATGTTCTCCCAATTTGCGGCCGATCCAGAACGTCACGGCGCTGCCCACGAGCGATCCTGCCGTCGCCAGCACTGGATACAACCAGAAGAGGTCAGGCCTCCGCGCGACGAGGATGATCACGACGAAATCGATTCCAAGCGGCAGGAAGAAGACCAGCGACGAATCGAGCGCGGCCATCACGAACAGGCCGGCGGGCGTCAGGAAGTATCCGAGAAGCGACTGGAAGAGGGCCCGCATCGGTGGCGCGCTATATTGTCAGTGGACTTCCACTCGACCTGCGAGGGCGAGACGATGAGAACGATGAGGCTGGGGTGGAGACGGAGGCCGTTGCGCCTGTTATCGGCGCTGGGGTTCGCATGCGTTGCGGTTGTCGCGAACGCACGTGCGGGCTCGCCGGGCCCCGCCGGGTTCGTGCAGGGAAAGACGATGAACGGGATTGCCGAAGGCTATGTGAAGCTCGTGCTCGCGATGGGCCGACACGATGCCGATTACGTCGACGCCTATTACGGCCCGCCCGAGTGGAAGCGCGAGGCGGACGTGACGAAGCTCGAGCTCGCCGAGATTGGATCGCGGAGCGCGAGGCTGCTCGGCGAGCTCGCCGCCGTAAAGCCGGGCGGCGCCGAGATCGAGCAGTTGCGATGGCATTACCTCGAGCGTCAGCTGTCGGCCCTGGCGGCACGCGTTCGTATCTTGCAAGGCGAACGCCTGTCCTTCGACGAGGAGTCGAAGGCACTCTACGATGCGGTCGCGCCGACTTTCCCCGAATCACACTTTCAGGAGATCCTCGATCGACTCGACCGTCGGTTCCCGGGACAAGGCCCGCTCGTGGAACGTTACGATGCATTCCGCCGCGGTTTTGTTATTCCACGTGACAAGCTGGACGCCGTTTTCCAGCTCGCCATTCGGGCGGGTCGCGAGCGAACACTCAAACACATCCGCCTGCCGGAGTCGGAACAGTTCAGCGTCGAGTACGTGACGAACAAATCGTGGGGCGGCTATAACTGGTACCAGGGGAACTATCACAGCCTGATTCAGGTCAACACCGACCTGCCCATCTACATCGATCGTGCCGTCGACCTCGCGTGCCACGAGGGATACCCCGGGCATCACGTGTACAACGCGCTTCTGGAGAAGCATCTCGTGCGCGACCGGGGATGGGTCGAGTTCTCGGTCTACCCGCTCTTCTCGCCCCAGTCGCTGATCGCGGAAGGCACGGCGAACATCGGAATCGACGTCGCATTCCCCGGGCCGGAGCGAGTGGAGTTCGAGCGGACCGTCCTCTTTCCTGCCGCGGGCCTCGACGGCGCAACAGCGGCGGAGTACTACGAGGTTCAGGCGCTCGTCGATCAACTCGCCTACGCGGGCAATGAAGCCGCGCGGCGGTACTTGAATGGACAGATGGACGCTGCCGCAGCTGCATCATGGCTCGAGCGGTACGCGCTGATGCCGTCGGACCGAGCGAAGCAGCGAGTCCGATTCTTCGATCAGTACCGCAGCTACGTGATCAACTACAACCTCGGCAAGGACATGATGCGCCGCTTCATCGAGTCGCGCGGCGGCGCCGCGGACCAGCCGCAAAAACGGTGGGAGGAGTTCGAACGCCTGCTGTCGTCGCCGAGGCTTCCATCGGGACTGGCGCCCGTGCAATAACACGACGTGACCGGCATCTTCTCGCGATCGGTTGTCGCTGCGGCTGCCGTGCTGTGCCTCGCCGGGTACGTGTTCGTGTACGCCACCGGACGCGCCGACCAGCCAATACGCTCGGATGGCTTCAGCTACTACGTGTACCTGCCCGCCTGGTTCATCTTTCATGACACGACCCTGGCCGCAGTCGCGAAGGACTGCTGCGGTGGCGAATTCCCGGATTTCACGGCCATCATTCGCTGGCCCGGAACACGTCACTGGGTCAATGCGCACCCGATCGGCGTGGCCATCATGCAGGCGCCGTTGTTCCTCATCGGTCATGGTCTGACGCGGTGGTCAAACCTGTCGGCTGACGGGTTCACGCTCTACTACCAGCACGCTGCCGGTCTCTCCGGCCTGTTCTGGACCATCGCTGGCCTCTGGTCGCTGCGGCGACTTCTCGTTCGTCATTTCACGGATACCGTAACCTCCGTGACGCTGATGGTGATTCTGTTCGGCACGAATCTCTATCACTATGCGACGTTCGACAGCTCCTACAGCCACGCGTATTCGTTCTTTCTGTGTGCCGCGTTCCTGAATCTCCACGATCGGTGGATCAGATCGCCCTCGCGCCGCCTCGCGGTCCTCCTCGGTCTCGTGTCTGGTCTGATCGTGCTCACACGGCACACGAACGTCCTGCTGCCCGTGTTGGTTCTCCTCTTGGCAACGAGATGGAACGAGACGCTCAGGCGATCGGACGATTTGCTGACGATCGCGGTCGTCGCCGCGGCGGTCGTCGCGCCGCAAGCCGCGTTGTACTACCGCGCGACGGGACGGATTCTCGTCAGCCCGTACGGGGCGCTCGGCTTCAACCTCGGCTCGCCGGCGATCCTGGGTGTGCTGTTCAGCGTGAAGAAGGGCCTGTTCTTCTGGTCGCCGATTCTACTTGTTGCGGTTGCCGGATTGGCGATGCGATCATCAGGTGCGCCGGCGTTCACGCGGCCGGCTGCGTTGTTCCTGATCTTGAATACCTACCTGATCGCAAGCTGGTGGGACTGGCAGTTCGGCGCGAGCTACGGCCATCGAGGTTTCGTCGACTCGCTTCCGATCTTTGCTGTCGGCCTCGCGTCTTTCTACGAGTGGAGTGCACGACGCCGCGCACGCCTGCCGATCGTCGCCTGCGCGACGAGCATCCTCGTCGGGCTCTCGGTCTTTCAGATGTTCCAGTACTGGAACCGTGTGCTGCCGATGAGCGACACGACGTGGGAACAATACCGTTCGGTATTCCTGCGTTTGTAAATGACCTCTCGACCGCTTCCATCTCGATCGTTACTTCTTTCCGCAGCCGGGCTCGTCGTCGCCATCGCGGGGCTGGTGTATCTGCGAGATCCCGCCTGGCTGCTGAGGACCGAATCGGGCTTCGGACCCTGGGAAGTGGATCAGAACGGCACGCGCTTCCGGTGGATGGGCGGCCACGCGTCGTTCTTCGTTCGATCGGACGCGCCGGGCGTGACGATTCCACTGCGAACGACGTTCAACGAGGGTGACCGGCCAATCGTCGTCTCGATCAGCATCGACGATCGGTCCGTCGATCGCGTCGTGCTCACCGACGGCGATTGGCGCCACAGCAGCGTGCGGATGCCGCCGCGCGGGACCCGGCGAGCGTGTCGCATCGACATTCGCGCGGATCGGACCCGCACAGGAAATCGCGCGGTCCAAGTCGGAGAAATACAAATACGGTAGAGTCCGACTCGACGTGTAGCGTCCGACTTGGTCAAACGTGTAGTGTCCGGCGTTAGCCGGACTCGAGGTGGTCCACCGGTGGCAAGTTGGCTCGACGTGCTCGAACAGTTGTACGAAGGTTCGTGGAGCGCGGACCTGCAGCGCTATCGATCGCCGTTCGCGTTCCGCGGCATGCCACGATTCGATCACAGCCTTGCAACCTCGCTCGTCAGGCTTGCCGCAGGCAAGGCCGACGTGCGGCGGCTCGAGACAGCGCTTCTTCGAAACTTTCGCAAGTACGCACGCAGCGAAGACACGCAGACCGACTCGATCTGGGATTGGCTCGCCCTCGGTCAGCACCGCGGCCTGCCCACTCGACTGCTCGACTGGACCTACTCACCGCTCGTCGCGCTGCACTTTGCCACCTTGAACACCGCTGAATTCGACGCCGACGGCGTTGTCTGGTGCGTGAACTTCATCGAAGCGAACAGGCTGCTCCCCGCGACGCTCAAACGACTGCTCCAGCACGAAGGATCGGGCACCTTTACCGTCGAGATGCTGACGACGATTGGAACGCTGCGGGAGTTCGATGCGCTGAGGCGCCAGCCGTTCGTCGCGTTCGTCGAGCCGCCGGCGCTGGACCGGCGCATCTTCAATCAACTCGCGCTCTTCTCGCTGATGTCGAATCCCGCCGCCGACCTCGGGCAGTGGCTCGAGAAGCACCCGAAGATCTGGCGGCGCGTACGCATCCCCGCCGAATTGAAGTGGGAGATTCGCGACAAGCTCGATCAGGCGAACGTGAACGAGCGCGTGTTGTTCCCTGGACTCGATGGACTCAGCCGGTGGCTCACCAGGTACTACACGCCACGCAGCCGGTAGTTCGGTGGTCCGGTAGCTCGGTCGCTCGCGGCGGATTCGGTAGCTCGGTAGTTCGATTCGAAATGGACCGATGCAGAAACACGAGACCAGAGAGCAGGAGTATGTCGAATGCAGCCGGCAAAACGTTTCCTGATCTCCTGATTTCCTGTCGAGCGCCGTCGGTCTTAGTGATCAGGTGAGATCGAATGCGTGCGATAGAGATCGCGAGACCTGGTGGTCCGGAAGTCTTGACTCTGGTCGACCGTGGCGTTCCGACACCAGCCGCAGGAGAGGTGCTCATTCGCGTCGAAGCGGCTGGCGTAAACCGGCTCGATATTCTGCAGCGCGAAGGCAGGTATCCGCCGCCGCCGGGTGCATCGGACCTGCCAGGGCTCGACATCGCCGGAGCGATCGTCGCGCTCGGTCCGGATACGCCGCGGTGGCGCGAGGGCGATCGCGTCTGTGCGCTCGTGACGGGCGGGGGCTATGCGGAATATTGCGTGGCCCCGGGACCACAGTGTCTTCCGATCCCGGCCGGCTACGATGCCGCACAGGCCGCGGCGATTCCCGAGACGTTCTTCACCGTCTGGACGAACCTCTTCGAGCGCGCCCGGCTTCGCGATACCGAAAATGCGCGCGTGCTCGTTCATGGCGGCACGAGCGGCATCGGGACGACGGCGATTCAGCTCGCCAGGGCGTTTGGAGCAACGGTCTTCGCGACCGCCGGCACGGACGAGAAGGGCGCCGTGTGCGAACGGCTCGGCGCAACCGCGATCAACTACCGCAAAGCCGATTTTGTGGCGTCGATCACGAAGCACACGTCCGGGCGCGGCGTCGACATCGTCCTCGACGTCATGGGAGGGGATTACCTGCAGCGCAACATCGACTGCCTGGCGATGCACGGGCGACTCGTGCAAATCGGTTTGCAAGGAGGCGCACGGGCGCAGATCAACCTCATGCCGGTGATGCAGCGGCGGCTGACGATCACCGGCTCGACGTTGCGCCCGCGCACCGTCGTCGAGAAAGGTGCGATCGCGCGCGAGCTCGAGACCCACGTCTGGCCGCTGCTCGCCGCGCGCACCGTCGCCCCGATCGTTCACAAGACGTTTCCGCTGGAGCGAGCCGGCGACGCCCATCGGGCACTCGAGGCCGGCGAAGTCATCGGGAAAGTTGTGCTGCTTCTTTGACCGTGCGCGATCGGCGCAGGTAGGCGAGCCAGACGACCGAGTGCAAGACGACCACAATGGCGCGCGGGAGCTTGTCGCCCGGGTACGTGTTCCGCGGAAGGACCGACCAATAAAGACTCTGGACTTGGGTAAGACCCATCCCAATCAGCGCGACCCCGGCGAGCACGCGACCACCGGGGCTCGCGCTCCACAGCGCCGACGCGCCAGCAACCGAAACGGCCGCCACGAGCCCGTGTGCGAGCAACTCGATGACGGCTGGTGCGCCACGCATCTCGAGTGTCGTCAGCGTCGAGGCCACCTCACCGGCAAACGATAGCGGCGGCCAGACGAACAGCACGAGGCACAGGAGAAGCAACCAGCCGCGTGGCATTCAATCGTCCGGAGTGGTGTCGTTCTTTGCCCTTCTCTCTCCGCGAGCCTCCGGCGCCCGTTCGTAGGTCTTCAGCAGGATCTTCTCGAGATGCGCGGCGCTCACGTCAGCAATCATGGTCGCGTGCGCGCTCGCCCCGCTCGTACACGTCGAGCTCCTCAGCTTCTTTTCTCAATGCGCGTGGGGCCCCACCCCCCAGCTGCGGCTCGACTCGCATCGTTCGCTCGCCGCAGCCGCAGGCGCTCGCCCGCTCCTACACGTCGAGCTCCTCAGCTTCTTCCGCCCGCTCCATGATGAAGCGGAATCTTGCGGACGGATCCTTTCCCATCAACTCGTTGATCACGCGATCGGTGACGATGTGATCCGCGATGTCCACGCGCAGCAGGCGGCGGGTGCGGGGGTTGAGCGTCGTCTCCCACAACACCTTCGGCATCATCTCGCCAAGGCCTTTGAATCGTGTGATCTCCGCCTTCGCGCGGCCGTTCCCGTGCAGCTTCAGCAGCCGCTCGCGATGCGCGTCGTCGAGCGCCCAGAACGTTTCCTTCCCAACGTCGATGCGATAGAGCGGCGGCTGTGCGAGAAACACGCGTCCCGACGTGATGAGTCCGGGCATGTGACGATAGATGAACGTGAGCAGCAGCGTCGCGATGTGGTGACCGTCAGAGTCCGCGTCGGCGAGCACGATCACGCGTCCGTAGCGCAGCCGCGCGAGATCGAAGTTCTTCCCAAGGCCGCAGCCGAGCGCCGTCACGAGATCCGACAGCTCTTTGTTCTCGAGGACCTTTGCGAGCGAGACGCTCTCGGTGTTCAGCACCTTTCCGCGCAGCGGCAGAATCGCTTGCCGCGCGCGATCGCGTCCCTGCTTCGCCGACCCTCCCGCAGAGTCTCCTTCGACGATGAACAGCTCGCTGTCCTCGCGACCTGGCGACGTGCAGTCACTTAGCTTTCCAGGCAGCGTGAGGCGGCTCGACGTCGCGCTCTTGCGCGCGACTTCCTGCTGCGCCGCGCGACTGGCTTCTCGGGCCCGCGCCGCCAGGATAATGCGCGCGACGATGGACTCGGCAACGCTGATGTTCGTGTTCAGCCAGTGTTCGAGCGCCGGCCTGACCTGCGCGTCCACGGCAGAGAGCACTTCGGGGTTGTTCAAGCGATCCTTGGTCTGCCCCTGGAACTGCGGCTCCTGCACGAACACGCTGAGGACGGCAACCAGCCCCTCGCGGATGTCTTCGGCCGTGAGCGTGACGCCCTTCGGCGAGAGATTGTGCGTGTCGATGAAATTCCGAACGGCTTTGCCAAGTCCGCCGCGGAACCCGTTCTCATGCGTGCCGCCGGAGCCCGTCGGGATGCCATTGACATAGCTGCGGACGTGCTCGTCGGTCGACTGCGTCCACTGGAGCGCAACGTCGAGGCGGATGCCGCTGTCGTCGCTCTCTCTCGCAATCGTGAACGGCGCCTCGTGGACGGCAACCGCCGATCGCTCCGCCAGAATCTTCTTCAGGTAATCGGAGAGGCCCTCGGTGTGCTGGAAGACGAGCCTTTCGTTCTTCCCCTCGTCTTCGAAAACGATCTTCACGCCCTTGTGCAGATAGCTCGATACTTCGAGCCGCTGCTTGATGATCTCGGGATCGAATTCGATCTTGGGAAAGATTGTCGTATCGGGCCTGAAGAAGACCGTTGTGCCCGAACCGCGCGCGGGCCCGAGCTTCTTGAGCGCGCCCTGCACATGCCCCTGCTTGAAGCGCATCTCCCACTGCGCCCCGTCGCGGCGGACCGTCGCCACCAGCTCCTTCGACAGCGCGTTGACGACGCTGGCGCCGACGCCGTGGAGGCCGCCGGCGGTCTTGTAGTTCCCACGCTCGAACTTGCCGCCGGCGTGGAGCGTCGAGAAGATCACCTCGAGCGCGCTCTTCTTCGTCTTCGGGTGTTTGTCGACTGGTATGCCACGCCCATCGTCTGCAATCGTGATCGAGCTGCCGTCCTGATGCAACGTCACGAGGATGTTGGAGGCATAGCCGTTCATCGCCTCGTCGACGGAGTTGTCGAGGATTTCCCAGACGAGGTGATGAAGCCCCGCGGCGCCCACGCCACCGATGTACATAGCCGGCCGTTTGCGGACGGGCTCGAGGCCCTCGAGTACGGTGATGTCCTTGGCTGTGTAGGTCGTGGCCATTCCGCGTGAGTCAGTGCGAGTCAGGATCTTAGCACGCGCGAAATGGGGACAGGCACCCGGGACAGGCACCGGGGCCGCCCACCGGGGACAGGCACACGTGGCTGGCACTTTTGGATGTCCCCAGCCGCGGCTGGGTCGGGGCACGTGGATGCCCCGTTTGGCTGTCCCGTTTGGCTGTCCCGTTTGGCTGTCCCAGTTGGATGTCCCAGTTGGATGTCCCTGTCACGCTGCGGCGTAGAATACGAGGGTGAGGGTTCCGGCGCGCGCATTCAGGCTCGTGACGATTGCCGCGCTCGTGGTGTCGTTCGCCGTTGTCGCCAGCGCCCAATTCAGGCGGGGAGGCCGCGGCGGCCGTTATTTCGGTGTGATTCGAACACCCACCGCCGAAAGCTTCGACGGCTCGTTCAACTTCTGCCGGATCATGTTTCCGTACGCGGCCGACGGAGACGGCGGCGGCTGGGCGGTCGATTATCCGCGCGCTGACATCAACCTCTCGATTCGGCTTTCGGAGCTGACCAAAACGCACATCAGCCTGGATTCGTCACACGAGCCGAACCATCTCGTTCTGAATCTCACCGATCCCGAGATGTTCCAGTGCCCGTTCATCATGATGACGGAAGTCGGCGCGGCGTACATCGGGCCCGAGGAAGCCGCGAAGCTGCGCGAGTACCTGATGAAAGGAGGGTTTCTCTGGGCGGACGATTTCTGGGGCACCTACGCGTGGGAGCACTGGATGAACGAGCTCGCGAAGGTCCTGCCGCCGAGCGAGTACCGCGCCGTCGACCTGCCGAAGGATCACCCGATGTTCCGTATGCAGTTCGAGGTCACTCGCGTGGCGCAGATTCCGTCGATCAATTATTGGATGGGATACGGCGACACGTCGGAACGTGCCGCCGACAGCGCCGAACCGCACGCCCGAGGCATCTTCGACGCGAAGGGGCGCCTGATGGTGCTCATCACGCACAACACGGATTTCGGAGACTCGTGGGAGCGCGAGGGTGACGATCCGAGGTACTTCTATCAATTCTCGGTCGATGGATATGCGTTCGGCATCAATGTCCTGTTGTATGCGATGACGCACTGACGACAGTCGCTCGGTCGTTCGGTAGCTCGGTAGCTCGACTTCCTGTGAGGAACGGCGCGTCCAGGCACCTGCGAGCTCCAACCCTGATTCCGATTACCGAGCCATCGAGCCACTGGGGGTTGTTCTTATGGTGCTGGTTGTGGCAATCATTCTCAGCACGCTCGCACAGCGGCCTTCCGACGTGGTGCGTTGGACAGCTGTGGGCCCGGCGACGAGCATCAAAGCCGGCGAAACGACAACGATCAAAATCACGGCCGATATCGAACCGGGCTGGCAACTCTACGCGCTGACCCAGCTCGAAGGCGGGCCCAGGCCGCTGGAGATCAAATCGCCAAGGCAATCACCTTTCAGCGTCGTCGCTTCGCGAATCAAGGCCCCGCTTCCGAAAGTCGCCAAGACCAGTGGGGATCCGCCCGTCGTCGATCCGCAATTCTACGATGAGACGACGACATTCGATGTGCCTGTCGCGATCCCGGTGACGACGCAAGCAGGCAAGGCCAGTGTGCCGATCGAGATTACATTTCAGGCGTGCGACGGCCGTCTGTGCCTCCGCCCTGCCACGGAGACGGTGTCTGCCGACGTGATCGTCAGCTCACGAGCCGGGAAGGATCGTGAATGACCGTGTTGGCGGCGCTCGCGGCTGTTCTGATCGTCGGACAGAACCCGCAGCCGCTCACACCGCAGTCGTGTGTCAAGGCAGGCAATGATTTCGCGGCGAAACGGCAGAACGAATTCGAGAAGCTGACGGGCGATGCGATCCGCCAGATAGACGCGGAGCGCGTCGAGATCGTTCGCCGATGCGCCGCGTCATTGGATATCGAGAGAGCTTCAGCCGACGATCTCGCGGCGCTCGTCGAGCTGTACACCGAATCGCAGCAACCGGATCTGGCCGAGCGGGTCATCGAGCGAGGGCTGACGGCTACGATGACTCCAGCGAATCGCGCGGCTTTTCTCAATCAGGCTGTGAGGTTCTTGCTGCGACAGCCGAAGTCCGACGCGCGTAACGCGCGCGCCGAAGAGTACATTAGCGCGCTCGATGCGTTGCCCGACGATTACTTCGATCAGAAGCTCATCGCGCATGCCGCGCTGAACAGCTATTATCGGGGAGATGACATCGACGCCGGCATCATGCGCCACTCGACGTGGATCCTGCGGACGGTACCGCGCCTCACGCCGGAACAGCGCAAGCGGTTCGCGTTGGCGTTGATCGCCGCTTACACGTATCAGGCAGCCGTGCTCGCCGGTCAGGGCGAGAACGATCGCGCGCTGGATCTCCTGACGCGCGCTCCGAAAGAGCTCTCGGATATCCCCGGAGTCGAGCGACGCGTCAGTCCCGACCTGGCGCGATACCGACTCGTCGGCACGCGCGCGGCACCCATTCAGGCTCCTGTGTGGCTCAACGCGTCCGAAGGCACGCGCACGCTCGACATGGGCGGCGCGGTCACGCTGCTGCAGTTCACCGCACACTGGTGCGGGCCGTGCCGCGAAAGCTATCCCGGGATCCAGCGCCTTCGCTCGCGGTTCAGCGGTCGCCCCTTCCGCGTCATTTTCGTCACACAGCTGTATGGATATTTCGAGAAGGAGCGGGACCTCCCTGCGGAACAGGAGATCGAACGCGACCGCCGGTACTTCCGCGATCTCGGACTGGATGTTCCCGTCGCCATCACTCCGCGCGCAGAAGACGCGGCGGCATCGAACGGACCCGACAACGAGGCGGCGTATCACGTCAACGGCATTCCGCAGATCAACATCATCGACGCGCGCGGCCGCGTACGCCTGATTATGATCGGCTACGACGACGCCAACGAGCTGAAGCTCGCGGAGGTTATCGAGAAGCTGCTCGGTGAAAAGTAACCTCTCAGCGCGAATTGCCCCTTCAAGAAACGCCCTTCTTCAGAACCGCAATCTGACCTGCATGATAGGCGTCGTGCTGCACGATGCCGTGCAGGAGCACGTAATAGGAGACACCCGTGCCGAGCGGCCGGTTGCGCGGATCGTTGGTGGGTTCGAACAGCTTTGCTTCGGGCAACGCCCGAACGGCTGCAAGGAGCGCCTCGTGCGCCCGATGAAGGCCGTCAACCGCTTTCTGCCAGCGGCTGGCTGTCGTCTCGCCGACGGAGGGCCAGTCCCCTTCGTCCGGATCGCTCGCCGGCGCCCCCGACAAGCGCTTCCGTACCTCGTTCTTCCAGGCGGTCATGTGCAACACGAGCTCCCAGATGCAGTGTGCCCCTTTCATAGGTCGGGCGGCCGCCTGTTCAGCGGTGATGCCGTTGAGGATGCTGGTGACCGGTGACCCGTGCCAGGGATCGCCAGTGTGATCGCGTTCGAGTTCGTCAACGATGCGGTCAATTTCGGACATCGTGCGTCATCCATCTTCAATCGAGCAACAGCGCCCCAGGATCCTCGACCAATTCCTTCACGCGTACCAGGAACCTGACCGCTTCGGCGCCGTCGACGATCCGGTGATCGTAGGTGAGCGCGACGTACATCATCGGCTTGACCGTTGCCTGCCCGTTCGCCGCGACCGGCCGCTCCTGGATCTTGTGCAGGCCTAGAATGCCAACCTGCGGAGGATTCAGGATCGGCGTGCTCAGAAGCGACCCAAACACGCCGCCGTTGGTGATCGTGAACGTACCGCCCTTGAGGTCCGCGAGCGAGAGCGTGCCGTCTTCGGCGCGCCTCGCGAACTCGCGAATGTGCCGCTCGATCTCGGCAAACGACATGCGGTCGGCATCGCGCAGCACGGGGACAACGAGCCCTTCGCTCGCGCCCACGGCGACGCCGATGTCGTAGTAATGCTTGAGGATCATCTCGTCGCCCTGGATCTCCGCGTTGAGCCGGGGGAACGATCGAAGGGCGCCGATCGATGCCTTGACGAAGAACGATGCGATGCCGAGGCCGACTCCGTGACGCTCCTTGAACGCCTGCTTGTGCCGCTCGCGCAGCGTCATTACGGCCGTCATGTCGACCTCGTTGAACGTCGTCAACATCGCCGCGGTGCTCTGCACTTCGACGAGACGCCGGGCGATCGTCGCTCGCCGTTTCGACATGCGGACGCGTTCTTCCGTGCGCTCCGCGGGGACACGACGCGGCGCCTCGGCTACGGGAGGAGCGGTCTTCGCGCTTTCCTCAATGCGCGCGGGGCCCCACCCGCGCTCGGAAGCCGACGGCGGCTCCACTTTCGTGACGCCGGCCGCCTGCTCGACGTCCTTTCGCATCACCCGTCCGGCGTCTCCGCTGCCACGCAGTTGCGAGAGATCCACCTCGTGTTCCTGGGCCGCCTTCCGCGCCGTCGGTGTGGCGCGTGTCGCTTTTGCTGGAGCGGCAGGTGCGGGCTTCGCCCGTGCTTCCTTCGGAGCGGGCGCGGGCGGCGGCGGTTGCGGCACGGCCGTTTGCGGCGCCGGCGCTCCGGCAGCAGCCTCGTCGATGACGCCGAGCACCTCGCCGACCTTCACGTCCTCGCCATCCTTCCGCGCGATGCTGCTCAGCACCCCGCCTTGCGGCGCACCGACCTCGAGATCGATCTTGTCGGTCTCGAGCTCGACGAGGGGATCGCCGGCCGCCACCACGTCGCCTTCCTTTTTCAGCCACTTGGCGACACGCGCGTCGACGATCGATTCACCGACTTCGGGGACGACGATGTTTGCGGACATTCATCCCTCTTACGCTTTCCACTGTCATGCGCCTACGGCGACACACGAAGACCACAAAGCTCTCAAAGACCACGAAGGAAGATCACGAAGATTCACACGATTCTTCACAGTCTTCATTGTGGTCTTCGATCCTTCGTGGACTTCGTGAAGAGCCCGTTGGGCCGTTTCCCTGCGAGATGTGATCACGTCGAAATAGTCGTTTGACAACTCACAAGCTCTCGTAGTCACTCTTTTACCGTCGTCAACTGCCGCTCATCGCTCGCCGCCGCAGCCGGCGCCACGGCTTTGACGCCGAATGCCTGATTGACGAGCGCCTGTTGGTTCATCGAATGCCGAGTCGCCGATCCTTCCGCCGGGCTCGCGCTCCGCGGGCGCGCCACGCGACGAACGGTGCGACCGTCGGAGACCTCCTGCAGGTGCGGCCGGATGAACTCCCACGCGCCCATGTTCTCGGGCTCTTCCTGAACCCAGACGACTTCGGACGCGTTCGGGAATCGCGCGATGACCGCGCGAAGGTCGCGCATTGGCGGCGGATACAGCTGCTCCAGCCGGCAGACGGCGACGTCGGGTCTCGCGGCTCGATGCTCCGACGAGATCACATCGACGTACATCTTGCCGCTGCAGACGATGACGCGACGCACGTCGGGCGCGCGCCGCTCCGCTTCCTCGTCGGGGATCACCATCTGGAAGCGGCCTTCGGCGAGCTCGCGCGGCGTGGACGCGACCATCGGGTGCCGGAGCAAGCTCTTCGGCGTCAGCACGATGAGTGGCAAGGGATCGACGGTGAGTAGCGCCGCCTGCCGACGCAACAGATGGAAGAACTGCCCGGCAGTCGTGCAGTTCGCGACGCGAATGTTGATGTCGGCTGCGAGCTGAAGAAAACGCTCCGGTCGAGCGCTCGCATGGTCCGGTCCCTGGCCCTCGTGTGCGTGCGGCAGCAGCAGCACGAGCGACGGGCGCAACCCCCATTTGCCGCGTGCCGAGACAATGAACTCGTCGATCATCACCTGTGTGCCGTTGATGAAGTCGCCGTATTGCGCCTCCCAGATCACGAGCCGCGTCGGTTCCTGGATGTTGTAGCCGTACTCGAACCCGATCACGGCGTTCTCGGTGAGCGGGCTGTTGTGGATCTCGAACGCAGCGCGCGCTTGCGGCAACGCCTGCAGGGGCACGTGCACAGCGCCTGACGTCACGTCGTGAAAGACCGCATGCCGATGACTGAACGTGCCCCGCTCGACGTCTTCGCCGGTGAGCCGGATGCTGATCCCATCAGCGAGGATCGACGCCATCGCGAGCTCCTCTGCCGTGGCCCATTCGATCGTTCGGCCGTCCGGGTCATCGAAGACGTGCGCGCGCTTCTCCCGAGCGCGATCGAGCTTACGGTGCATCGAGAAGTCCGACGGCATCGTGAGCAGCGCGGTGTTCAGCTCCCGAAGGCGATCCAACGGAACGGCGGTGTGCGCCTTGGCTGCAGCGCCTGGCGGCGCCGGTTCCGGTTGGGGCTCGATGAAGTCCTGCTCAAGTCGAAGCGCATCGAGCGCCGCCTGCATCTCACCGAAGCGTCTCGCGTAGATGGCGTCGACTGTAGTGTCGTCCAGCACACCGCGCTCGACCAGACGGCGGCCCCAGATCTCGCGAACCGTTGGGTGTTCGGAGATCTTCTGGTACATCAGCGGCTGCGTGAAGGCGGGCTCGTCTCCCTCGTTGTGCCCGTAGCGCCGGTACCCGACGAGATCGATCAGGAAA
>Ga0114129_10000834_pt1 | contig 39892 bp, 31 predicted proteins | sample RhiMetdeltSRZDD1_FD_80071 | JGI IMG/M metagenome (GOLD analysis project Ga0114129, IMG submission 80071) | Populus rhizosphere microbial communities from Tennessee, USA - Rhizosphere MetaG P. deltoides SRZDD1 (version 2) (version 2) | ecosystem: Host-associated > Plants > Roots > Rhizosphere >...
GAAACTGATAATCACAGCGCCGAGCGCATCGTTGAATATCAAAAGCGGCGCCAATCGGATTCGCGTGATCAGCGGCGGCCTGCGCTCGAACTTGCTTGTGGCGAGTCTGTGAAGTCTTAGGCTTTGTCATCAACGAGGTGAGGGGCACTCTCGAGATCGAGGCGGTTCAATCCTGGGTGAACGGCCCCTCACTTCTCCACACAACCTGACTTGCAGCTAAGCGTGCCTGCTCCAAATGCTCACGTCTTCGAGCCATCATTTTCTTCTCGCGACGCTCGATCCTAGACCAGGTATATCGGTCTCCAATCGTCCTCCTGAACCGAAATCCCGAACTCCCGAATCGGGAGCCATTTAAGAAGTATCCCTCAGCCGCTCGTTGCCCACGAAGCGGAATCGCTTCCGCTCTTTGCGGTCGCTCCTCCTCAGCATAGATCGACTTGAGAAGAGTTTCGGTTCGGCCCACTTCGACGCTCCGAGGTTAAGTCCAGTCACCAAAGGAGCAACGCTTGGCCAGAGTTATTCAGCCTAAGCGGGGCATAGCAGTTGCCTCGGTCAGTCTCCGAATGGCGACTGTAGTATTTCGAAAATAAGGGAGGAGCATATGTTAAACCCAGGAAGAGTTGAGTGGTCAGAGCTTAGAGCGACAGGTTGCGAGCGACCCGAGTTGTTTCTTCTGATAGCAGAGAGCAACGATGGGTGTTGGGAGTTCTTCGAGAGGAGTTCCTGGGAGGTGCGTTGGTACCAAATCAAGCCGACGCCGGAGCTCGTCGCGAGATTGTCACAAGAGCTGGCCGGGCGGGATGTCGTTGCCTCTCAAACCGCACTCACCCGTGCAGCCGCCCGAGGGGCTAGAACGCGACCCGTAACACGCCATAGGCAATGGGCTCGGCATTCCTGTAGAACTCGTGAACTCAGGCCGGGGGCATCCGCGTTGCAAGCCGGGATGTCCATACGCGTAGCAGCGGCTAACTTGAGTCATCTCGCGCGCAACCAATTGCCAAAGCGGACCCTTGTGCTGATAATCAGGATAGTTTTTATTCTGCCTGAGGACAGAGAAGCATCTGGTGTTCAGCAAGAATCAGGCGAAGACAACGCGGCGGGGCCTGGCTGATAGATCGAGCCGTCGCGCAGAAACTGGAGAGTCAGCCCAACCACATAAGGATCTCCTCTGGTTGTCCTAGGATTTGGCGTCCGCGACTATGAACTATAAGAGGTTCGAACATGCGTCTATATGAAATGGGGTCGGGACGTGGCTGAGCGTCTGCTTGAGGTTGGTATTTCAGCAATCCACGAAAACGGCCGAATTGGGTTCAGTGACGAACTGGCCGAGAAACTTGTACGGCGAGTTTTGCGGTCCGTCGATACCGCGCGCATTCCGGTGCGCTGTGTCATGCTGCTCGCGACGGCTGATTGGTGTGCTCACGGATCAGACCTGCCCAGGAAGGTGCGCGAGAAGCTCAAGACGCAGCTAGGCTACGAGGTTCCGCTCATCGGCGGCAGTATGGCCGTCATCTATTGCTCGACCGAACCAGCGCCAGTCATCAGAGAGGGTCTGCTCCTCGTTGCTTTCTGTTCTGAAGCCCTGTGGGTTTCGGTAGCGTGTGTGCGCGATCCTTATTCGGCAACAAAGGACAGACAAATCAACCTTGAGGCGACGGCCAGAGAGCTCGAGACGGAAGCTCAAGACAGACTAGGCGCAAGCGCGGAAAGATACTTGTTAGGGTTCTTACCCGGAGTGATCTCAGATGCGCACGGCGAGCGCGCCTACTACGATAATGAGCTGCATGAAGAAATCCTGGCGGCTTTTGGATTTCGGTACCGGCTAGTCGGTGCTTCCGCCGCCGACCAACTCGATCCTACAATCGGCTTCCAATTTGCCAATGATGAGTGCCTGACATCCGGCGTCGCGTTAGCAATCATCCAGAGTGATATTAGCGCAGGAGCGATGCTCGCCCATGGGTTTGAGCCGTCAGGCGGCCTGCGTATATCTGTAGACGCGCTGGCGGGAGGCTCATCATGCGGGTACGACGTAACCCTTCTGGATGGGAAACCGGCAGCGGAGCGGCTTCTGGAATTGAGAGACGCGGGAGTTACCAAACTTGGCAAGCCTGTGTTTGGTGTGCCCTATGGGTCTGATTTTAGCATCATCTGGCCGCTGGACATTCCCGGCGAGGGTGAAGCCGTTCGACTAAAACGTCGTGTCGAGCGCGGGGATCGGCTCTATTTGTTGGCAGGCACGTCGGATCAGTTGTTGAAGGCGGGCGTAGCCGCGCTCAAGACGGCGTTGGAGCGCTCGAACTCAAGCGTCGATGACTTGAGTCTGATTCTGGGTTTCTCGTGTGTTGGCCGCCTGAGTTACTATGATGCGCAAGGCACAAAACTAGAAGAACTCCTGGATCAACTACGAAAGGGGTATCCCGGAATTCCACTGGTGGGCGCGCTAGGTGCGGGAGAATTCGGCGTTGACGCGCGTCATAGTTCGCGGGCAAACAACTTGAGCATAAGTGTAACCTGCTTGGCGGATCGATATTCCCAACGGGCCCGCACCAGAAGTCTGCAAAAGAAGCTATTGATCGCCGCAAGTCGTCTCTCGACGAACGACTCTCCCGTTAAGGTGATGGAGGCCGCGCTAAGGGGAGCCGTTGACGCCGGAGCGACGGGTGGCAAGATCAGTTTGGTTGACCATTCGCTGGGTCGCATTGTGGCAAAGGGGTTTGGCTACGCCTTTCAACCCCCGCTTTCTCCTCAGAACTGGTCCGCAGTATCGCCACATACTGACCGCCCTCTGGCGGACCCGGGTGGCAGCCTGCCTTCTCACCTCCGGGACTGGGCGATGCCGGTAGTTTCGGATCTGCCATTTAAACTGAACTTCAAACCAGCGCCGACCACCGATGAGAAGATGGAGGATATCCTCACGCTCATAGTACGGACTCTTCACGCTGTGCTCGTTGGTGATGCTGGGGACCCTCAGTTCTACTGTGATAAAGAAGCTGCTGCTGCCGGAAATATCATATGCTTTCTAGCCATTCCCCTGGTTGGTTCGCAACTCCGAGTGATCGCCACACTGCAGGTGAGCTTTCCAGACGGGACCCGTCTCGACCGTGAGAGCTTTGCAATGTGGGTGAGCTACGCACAGAAGATAGCTGGTGCGCTTGAGCGAGCACAAGAAGCTGAAGAGCGGAGCATCACCGAGGTGATCGCAAGTTTCGGCAATGCAATCATGCACGAGCCGATTAGTCGCGAATCCAATCCATACCTATGGTGCTACGATTATCTTGATAAAGTGGTACGGCTCCTTGGCGCCGACGGTGCGCATATGCGCATTCTGTTGGCCGGCAGCAAAGGTGATGAACTGCGTCTCGTGGGCGCAATCGGATGTCTGGCTGATGTACTTCCTCAGACGCGGTTCGTTATCGGTGAGGGTGACGGCACCTATGACCGGAATCGGCTCGAGAAGGGCGGGCTAGTGTCAAACACGCGCGAGGAAACCGCGGAGTACAATAAGGTAGTAAAGGCTGTGAAGAATGCAGAAAAGTACGGTGAGGCTTTGGCCCGGCACCTTGGCGAACTTGAGGCAACAGCTTGGCTGCCCCTTTACAGCCAGGGGCGGATTCTAGGTTCGTTCATAATGTACAGCAAGCGCCGGTACTTCTTCACAGAACGATGGGAGCGGATTGCACGCGCCGCAGCGGACCTCGCTGGAACAATCCTGCTTGCTAAGACTGCGGAACTTGATCGAGTTCGTCTTGACGTTGAGATGGCGTGGATGATCGAGACCGTCTTATCGGCGACTGAAGGCTCGGCTGAGCAAGCGCTGCGATCGTTAGTAGAGCGAGTCTGTGTTGCGGCGGGAGCGGACGTGGCATCACTGTTCGCCTGGTATGACGTTCCAAAAAAACTGGTTCTGCATACGGGTTACAACTGGTTCCAAAAACAGATGGAGGGCCGCGCTGACTATGATCTTGGCGAAGGGTGGACCGGCAAAGTAGCGAGGATGGAGAAAGAGATCAGCATCGTTTCTCCGTCGACCGATACGAGCCTCTGTACAAAAAAATACTATGACCGCATGGTTCCACCAGAGCACCGGGTGCCTGAGGGAGAATCCGAGGCACGAATAGGAATTCGGCTGACGGCGCGCGACGAGCTGGTAGGGGTATTGACATTGATCTATTATCGCGAGAACACGAGCCGATTGGTTGCTGAAGACCAGCATATCACTGAATTCGTAAAGGCGGTGGCTCGTTTGATTACCTTGGGTTTGGAGGTAGCGAAACGAGTGGCCTCGGGCCGCCGGATGAGGCAGTTGGTTGGCGCAGACAAGGAGTCCGTCGAGCTACTTCTTGCTGAGCCAGGCGCCGAAAGAAACTGGCAGTCGGTAGTTGATGCGTTATGCAGCTGGTTCAAGGTTGAACGTGTGACTTTCTACCACGTACATCGTGACAAGAAGGTTCAGTTCGGCTTGAGTTCGCAGCGTACTTCTCACGCTGCCGCCGGCGCTGCCGAAGTCAACCCGATTTGGGAGCCGTACGGAGCCTTTGGCGATGTCGTTCTTCGAAGAGAGGAGCTTCTTGTTAAGAGTGACGACGACCCGCGGCTTGACCTCTGGCCGAAAAAAGAAACTGTAAGGGCGCTGTTTGCCGTGCCCCTGTGCGTTGGCAAGGGGGCGGTCCGTGGCGTCCTGGAGTTCGTCAACAGGTTTGAGAGCACCGACCATCCTTTTCCATTTTTCGACCAGATGGAGCGGGAGATGGCGTGGGATGTCGCCCGAACACTCGCCGCGGTCATAGAACAACGCGATCACGAGAAGGCGCTCGAAGAACTCGCGAGCAGGTTGACAACGGCTGCCAAGATTGGCGCCAGCGGGCTGTTCGGCGCGATCGTCATGCATCAAGTGATGGCTCCGTTCGCTAACATGCGTGGTTCCATAGACTGGTTGATCAGACATCCGCATAGTGAGGAGGCGGACCGCACCAAACATCTCAAGCGCATCGAGGCCCGAGTATCTGAGGCAGTCGAGATTATCAATCACGCCGCCCATCGAGGTGCCCCAGGGCCACAACGGGTAAGCCTCAAGGCGATTGTGCAGCAAGCACTCCGTGCAGTTGAGCCGGAGATGCCGTTCGCCGCTACCAAACTTCAGGTCGATAATAAACTGAGTGTGTTTGTAAACGTCGACTTATGGGCAATCGTGGGTGCGCTGGTTAACCTATTGTCCAACGCCTTCGACGCGACGAAGGGCACCGGAGTGCTCACGGTCGCGACCGCGCTTTCCAAAGACGAGCGGAACGCCCTGATCCGAATACACAACACTGGTTCGGTGATATCATCGGAGGACGTGGCAATGTTTTTCCACCCAGGGTTCACGACAAAAGGCGAGCAGGATCATCTTGGTTTGGGCCTATCACTCGCAAAGCAGGCGATTCAGGATGCTGGAGGCGCCCTCGATATGGATCCGATCTCGACCGGCGGTGTTGAAGTGTCAGTGTCTCTCCCAGTCGTCGACAGCCGATAATGTGATAGGGGATGCATTATGGAGTTCAACAATGAAGACTTTTAGAATCCTGATTGTAGACGATGACGAAACCTGGGCGGAGACGCTTAAGGAGAATCTTGAGACGGTCACTGCTAGCGATCTGGCTGGCGGGGAATATGGAGAACTGCTGATCGAGACGGTTTCGAGCCAGGCTGAGGCGGATGACGCCGTCATGAGAAGTGGAACTACAGGATACGATCTTGTGCTCCTCGATCTGAGATACCCGCCCAAGCCGCAGGGTCCGGTGGAGGACAACGAAGACAAACCATTCCAAGGTATGCTCTGGCTGCCGGAGTTACGGAGACTATTGCCCAAGGCCACGGTGGTGATTCTAACCAGTTTTGCCGGTCAGTCCCATCTCCAAAACGTCGTAGCCGCAATACGCGACCACAGGGCAAATGACTTCATACCGAAGACCGCGCCCTTTGACAATATCGTTGCCAGGATCAAAGTGGCCTGCGGAAACGCACAGAGAGTGCAGCAGTTACTGATGCTCGAGGAAGAGTTTCGCTCGCTTCTCCGTACGCGCGCAGCAAGAGCGTATGCCCAGGACGTTGCTGAGTTGCTCAAAGGGGCCAGGGAGTCCCTTTACAGAATTGCAAGGCAAATCGAACGACAAGATCCTTCCGCAAATGGGAAGGTAGCTGCGGCGATCATCGGCGAGGTCGACTATCTGAACAGGGCGTTTGAGCAACTTACGGAACGGCTTAACAAGGGCCAGGAGCGTCGCCGTGAAGTTGACGTTGTCGCGCTCGTCCGCCAACTGCTGATGCTTTATGGGAGGGTGATCGATAACGCGAGTGCAGAAGTCTTGTGGCCGAATGAGTCTCAAAGTCTGCGGCTGACCACGTTCGAGGGCGATGTCCGAATTGCGCTACTTGAAGTCCTGACCAACGCCCTCGAATGGCTCGCGCGCTCGGGCACACCCGTGACCGAGAGGAAGCTCGTCGTCAGTGTTGAATCCATTGAGGGAAATGCCGTCATATGCGTTACTGACAACGGTGACGGCTTCTCCAAGGATGCGATGGAGCACATTTTTGAGGCAGGTTACTCGGAAAGCCTGGACGACAATAACAAAGGTCTGGGGCTGTATATTGCGCAGCGAATGATGCAGGAGATCGGCGGAGAAATTGCAGTCCGGAACAGGACAGAGGGCGGAGCGGAAGTAAAGCTCTTTGTTAGAAATCTCGGGTAGACATGAGAATCGCTATTGTCACAACCGATGCCCCGCTGGGAGCGATCTTGAGATCAGAGATAGTAGCCTCTGGGCACGAAGCTATTGCGTTCAACAAACTATTGGAGGCGATCGGTAGCAACCCACTAATGGTCTTCGCTCAGTGGACAAGCGAGACGCTAGCCGAGACGCTGGATGGCTTGCGAACGGCTTCACGTTTGAGCGATCCGGTTTCCGTTGTCGTGATCGTACCGGCAGGAGCAGTAACATCCATGCAGAGGGCGCGCGCGGCAGGGGCGGCTGACGTCCTTTTTTCGCCGCCAGATCCAGAGGAAATACGCGCGGAGATTGAGGACGGAACCGGGCCAGTTAGCGGTGTCGATTTGGCCAATCAAGAAGTGTTTCGCGCGATGCGGAGAGATGAACTCATTGGCGAGTGCACGAACTTTCGCCGATCACTTGACGAGCTACGACTCGCCGCAAGGTGCGATGCCAATGTGCTTCTCGTTGGTGAAACCGGCACTGGAAAAGAGATATTTGCGCAGAGCATTCATAAGCTCGGCCGCAGGTCAGGCAGCCCGAACATCGCAGTGAACTGCGCGAGCCTCCCAAGCGGCTTGTTGGAGGTCGAACTTTTCGGCCACGCGAAAGGCGCCTTCACGGGAGCAGATACAGCGAGAGCGGGAAGGTTCGAAGTCGCAGGGGTGGGAACTCTGCTGCTTGACGAAATAGGTGACATGGAGCCTGCCCTTCAAATGAAACTTCTGCGCGTAATTGAGCAGCGCGTGTTTCAACGGGTTGGAGAGAACGAAGACAGGAAGTTTCAAGCCCGGCTTGTTTGCGCCACGTCGGTTGATCTCGAGGATGCTGTCAATCAAGGCAAGTTCAGACCGGATCTACTCGGACGTATTAATCAGTTCAAGATTACATTGCCGCCGCTTCGTGATCGGCAGGCAGATATCGCAATTCTCGCCAGGCACTTCCTCAGGAAACATTCCAAGGGCCGCCGGGTTGAAATCAGCAGAACCGCCATGGAGGTGTTGGAGGGGTTTGATTTTCCGATGAACGTGCGACAGCTTCAGAACGCCATCGTTGGAGCGCTGGCTCGTTCCGACCCCGGACACCTTATTCTGGTTAAGCATTTGCCCGCTGACATCACCGCGCCACGAGCTTCGGCGAACTCACGACCGCAGATGGCGATCCTTTTGCCTCAAGGCCTGGACTACAAAGTCGCTCGAGAGCGTGCGGTTCGGGCGGTTGACAGTGTGTACCTGAGCGAGTTGCTCCGAAAGCATGGGGGCAACCAGACTCGTGCCGCGGAGGAAGCGGGCGTCGACCGGAAGACCTTCAGCTCAAGGCTGGAGGAAGCGCATCTTGACGAGGAGCGCGAATCTCATGGCTGAATACACCCGGATCGTTTATGTCAACACCCGAACACAAGAGGACCCCGATCACCTGCCCAAGGGTGTTGAGAACATACGCGATTGGTCTTATCTAAAAAGCCCTCTAGTCCGGTGGGACTACGCCCAGCCAGAAGACTTCGAACTGTTGCTTCCGGCGGCCACTCTCGTTGTCTTGGATTGGTCTTCCAAGAACTCAAGTGAGGCAGAAAAAGTCTGCCAAGTCGTACGTAATTGCCGAGCCGATCTGCCGATCCTGCTCATCGAGTCCTACCCGGGCCAAACCCCAACACGCGACTCGTTCGTGTCAGCCGACCAGAATGTTGCTATCCTGCTTGACCCAAGCGATCTAGCTGCAATCGCAAATGTAGTTGCAAGTCTAAAATTCATTCTTCCTCCGTCGACCCTAACCGTGCACCCTGACCAAAACGACACGGAGGTTGCAGGACTAATCGAAGCGGTCGGGCAGAACCAACTGGAGATGATTATCCAGAAGCATTTCCCAGACGGCGAGAACGCATACATCATGCCCGTAGACGGCGGTTGGTCCAACGCAAAGCTGTGTAGGTTCTGCGTCGACACGGATCAGAATGTCTACTTCCTCAAGTTCTTCACAACGCGCGAAGCGTACGGTTCGGAACTGGCACAGCACAGTCAGGCAAAAAAGTGGCTTGGCCACTATGTTGTCGACCTTGTGCAGCTTCAGCAAATCTCTGCACAGACTGAAGCGTTTCCACAGCCAGAAAAAAGAGAGTTGTACCCGGTATGCTACCACTCGGCATCTGTTCGGGGATGTCCTCGTAAGACCCTCAAAGAGCTCTATCGCGAGATGCCCGCTTCATTTGTCGAACAGTCGCTTTTAGGTGTGTTAGAGATCCTAGCAACCAACCAACCGGGTGTCGCCAAGATGGAACCGCCTGGAGCGGCCCAAGAGGCCTTCGACTGATCGACCAAAGCAGGAATGGGATCCTTGAGGCAATTAGCGACCTCTCAGAGTATGGCCCGCCAATGTTCAGCGGCGACGAGCAGAAGTGGGCGCAGTGCCGTGAGACGATTAAAAAGCTTGTTGCTTACAAGGCGGCGCTCCCTGCATGGCTTTCTGAGGCATCGCTAGTTACGCTCGGGCACATACACGGCGATCCGAACCCAAGAAACTGTCTCGTTAGCTCCCATAAGGCAAACGATATACGACTCATCGACTGCGGCGACTACAACTCTCAAGGACGTTTGGTCTCCGACCTCGCTCTAATGGAGCGCGATGTCAAGCTGGTCTTAATGGCCACTGAACAAGGAGCCCCCACATTTCGTGAGTTGGACGCTACCCAAATACCGGAGTGGTGCCAGGCCGAACATTACTCCATCTCCAAGCGCCTTGATTACACCCCAGCCTTCGCCCCGACATCACCGCCCTCCGTGTCCCGTGCTTATCGCCTTGTCGGGCTAGTTAGGGAGAGGGCGAAGACTGTTTCCGGGGGCGACGACAAAGAAGGCAGACACTACTTCGCGGCGCTGCTCTATTGGACCCTGGATGTACTTAAGTACTCGCCGGTCCGATCGACGAAGAAATTGCTCGCACTATACTCCGCGGCTGAGATCATTCGGAACTTCGAATAGCGAAATCCTAATCGACAAGCTGCGAGCTGCCGACCAGTTCTAAGTCGCGTTGAGTGGTTAGTCCTGAGTCGACCGCAGTATTCCAGGGCTCCGAGGTTTGGCGTCGCGACAACGGCAAAGATTCAGATGGCTGTGTCACTTCTTTTCGCGGCGCTCGATCTTGGACCAGGTATCCCGCAGGCCGATCGTCCTGTTGAACACCAGCTTCCCGGACGCCGAATCCGGGTCCACGCTGAAGTAGCCAAGTCGTTCGAACTGGTACCGCGTGCCGGGCGCTGCTTCCCGAAGGCTCGGCTCGACCTTGCAGCCGGCCAGCACCTCGAGCGAGTTCGGATTCAAATTCGCGGTGAAGTCCTCGCCTTCCTCCACCTCATTGGGATCCTCTTTCGTGAAGAGGTTGTCGTAGAGGCGGACCTCGGCGTCTACCGCGTGTGCTGCTGAAACCCAGTGGAGCGTAGACTTGACCTTGCGCCCGTCGGGCGTGTTGCCGCCCCGCGTCGCCGAGTCGTATGTACAATGCAGCTCCACGATATTCCCATCGGAGTCTTTCACAACACTGTTGCAGGTGATGAGATACCCGTAGCGGAGACGGACCTCGCGGCCGGGCGCGAGCCGGAAATAGCCCTTGGGCGGGTCTTCACGAAAATCGTCCTGCTCGATGTAAAGGACCTTCGAGAATGGAATCCGGCGAGTTCCCATGCTCTCATCTTCGGGATTGTTTACGGCGTCCATCTTCTCGACAAGATCGTCCGGGTAATTATCGATCACCACGCGCAAGGGCCGCAGCACCGCCATAACTCGCGGCGCGCGCTTGTTCAGGTCTTCGCGCACATAGTGCTCGAGAGCCGACAATTGCACCGTGTTGTTGGTCTTGGACACGCTCGCGTTTGTGCAAAAGCTTCGGATGGCTTCCGCCGTATAGCCGCGCCGGCGCATTCCCGAGAGCGTGGGCATGCGCGGATCATCCCAGCCCTTGACGCGGCCCTGCTCAACCAAAGTCAGCAGCTTGCGTTTGCTCAGCAGCGTATACGTGAGGTTGAGCCGGTCGAACTCAAATTGTCGCGATGGAAAGATGCCGAGCTGTTCGATAAACCAGTTATACAACGGACGGTTGTTCTCGAATTCGAGGGTACAAATTGAGTGGGTCACCTTCTCGATCGAATCCGACTGACCGTGTGCGTAGTCGTACATCGGGTAGATGCACCATTCGTCGCCCGTCCGGTGGTGCTCCATGTGAAGAATCCTGTACATCACCGGATCGCGGAGGTTCAGATTCGGTGATGCCATGTCTATCTTCGCGCGCAGCGTTCGAGAACCATCGGGAAACTCCCCCTTCTTCATGCGTTCAAACAGATCGAGGTTCTCTTCAACCGAGCGATTTCTATACGGGCTCTCGCGGCCCGGCTCCGTCAGGGTGCCCCGGTACTCTCGAATCTCGCCGGCACTCAGGTCGCAAACGTAGGCTTTTTCTGCTTTGATCAACTGGACGGCCCACTCATAAAGCTGGGCGAAATAGTCGGAGGCATAGAACAGTCCGTCCCATTCGAATCCCAGCCAGCGAATGTCTTGCATGATCGAATCGACGTACTCGGTCTCTTCTTTGGACGGATTTGTGTCGTCGAAACGAAGATTGCACCTGCCGCCGAACTCCGCCGCCAGCCCGAAATCGAGACAGACCGCCTTAGCGTGTCCGATGTGCAGGTATCCGTTTGGTTCGGGAGGAAACCGAGTCTGCACCCGCCCGCCATGTTTGCCCGCGTTGACGTCCTGGATGATGATGTCGCGAATAAAATTGGAGCGGCCCGGCGATTCAACCGGAATTGCGGCGGAGTCAGATTCAAGCGAATTCATGTGTTTGTTCTATCTCCTGTCCTAGAGATGAAATTATATATCGAGTTCTAGAAGCGCCGCGAGGAGCGCGGCGGACTTCCAGTCATATGATTCCCGGTGCGAAACCAAAAGGAAGGAGGAAGCCAGTCGATGTCTGACTTCCTCCCAGCGGAGGAAGTAGTCCGCTGTCGCGCCTCCAATGGTCGCGTCGAAGCGGCTGCCCGCATCTCTAGTCGCGCCGCTGTCGATGGCTTGGCCGTTGTACCATAGCCTGGCAGTGCCGCTACTGTGGCCACCCACGGCAGTGATGCGAACCGACAGTAGGACGAACAGCGTTCCGTCCGCCTGGGGGACACGAACGGCTTCGGCCTGAGCTCCGTCAATGACATCGGTGCCGAAGAACCCGCCGTGGATGCACGACGTACGCAGCCCTTCGCGGCAGAAGACACAGGTGCCGTCGGAGTAGGCGAACGGCATGACGACGAGATCGCCGACCTTCAGCGTGCGAACGTCGGCGGCTTCCACGACGCCGATGGCCTCGTGTCCCATGCGGCGGCCGGTGTCGCTGTGGTCCATTGTCTTGTACGCTTCCGCAGATGCAGGCGCGGGTGACGGTGACGAGCGCGTCTGTTGGTTCGATGAGGATGAAAATCCAGATCTTCTCCAGATCATAATATGATCTTGCAATCTGCTAAAAGGATGATATAGTGATTGGGTCTCCAAAGTACAGAGTCGCCTCGGATCGAGGATTCCCATTTAGGGCGCGCGTGGGGAGAGGAGTGTCAAGTGGCCAGCACCACCAAGCGGTCTGCAAGAGTGATTTGTTGCGGCGGCTCGGTATGGATTTCACCCAAGCAGTTCTGGAGTTGGGTTCGAGATGGAATAGTGGAGTACCTCAGCGAACCCCCGCTCACTGGCAGATTCCAGGGGCAACGCAGTACGTTCATTGTAAGCATTCAGCATACTCTCTTGGACACTACCTGTCCTCACCATTTGCACGCTGCATTGCTAGCCAGACATCGCCGGAAAAACTGTCGTTGACCCTACGAGCATGCTAAGAACGCTGCTGACAGCTATTCCACTAACTAGGCCCATTCAGACCGGTTTGCGATGAGTAACAAAATGCTCAAGTTGATTGAACCTATTTCAAAGAGGGATCAGGTCGTCTCCACAATCAAGATGGCGATCCTCTCCGGAGCCATTGAACCTGGTGAGACGATTGTCGAGAGCAAGACTGCACAACAGCTGGGGGCGGGCATCCCGCTGGTACGCGAGGCGCTGATCGAATTGGAACACGAGGGATACGTCCAGAAGATTCCTTATAAGGGAACAACGGTCACTAAGCTAGGGCGGAGAGACGTGGAGCGGGCCTTCCGCTTGCGCGTGGAACTCGAAGCTCTGGCTATCCAGTGGGCAAAAGACAATGCCACGCCAGCCGACATCAGTGAGTTAAGGAGAATAATCGAGGCAATGAAGCGCGCGGCAAGCGACTTGGATCTAGATCGATTTTACGAGCAAGACTTGGCTTTCCATCGAAAGATCTGGGAGATGTCTGACAATCCCTACTTGGTAGACGCGCTCGAACGGATAGTCACGCCGCTATTTGCCTTCTTTGTCATGAAGACCTCTCGCGAGCGTGTGTCCTACGTTGAGAGCGCGGCCGCGCACGAGAAGATCGTAGAAGCTTTCCCAAAAACGAGTGCGGCTGGTCTGCGCAAGCTGATGAAAGAATCCATCGAGGGATGGAAAGATGAGATGCTGAATCGGCTGCTTCCGGAGAACTTGTGACATCGCTCCGTACGACGCCGCTCTCGCTCGTCTCAGACGTACCGAACGATCATTTAGGAAGACTTGATAGGATTTCGCCAACCGAGCAGGTTCGGCTTTTGACCTTCCACAATCAAGGAACATCGTTGACACAAGCTTAATCCGGTGACGCGTCAAGACTCGCAGTCGCAAGAACGACGGCTCTCGATACTGAATAACCTCAACGGCACAATGGACCGACGATGAATCGGATATCAATCTGGCTTCTGGTGACTGCGTCCTGCCTCGGAGAAGCCGCAAACGCGAATACGTTCCAGAAGAATGCTGCGACCGGTTTTGTGAAATGGAAGGACTGTCTCAGCCAGAACCAGGAATGGTATGGAAACACCGAGGCTGTGCGCATTGCCGACAACGTCCTCTTATACCAGCGCGACTCGGGCGGCTGGCCCAAGAACATTGACATGGCATCGGCGTTGACCGAACGGGAAAAGGCGGTGTTGAGCAGAGAGAGATGGCGGACCGATTCCACCATTGACAATGAAGCAACCTACACCCAAATGGCTTATCTGGCTCGGGTGTTCAATACCACAAAACAGGAGCGCTTCAAAGAGGCTTTCATCAAAGGCTTGGATTACCTGCTCAGGGCGCAGTATGACAACGGCGGCTGGCCGCAGTTCTATCCCGCTCCGGAGGGCTACTACAAACACATTACCTTCAATGACGATGCGATGATTGGAGTGATGAACCTTCTCCGCGAGATCGTGCGGACGCAGGCTGGATATGATTTTGTGGATGAGAACCGACGCACCAGATCTGAAAAAGCTGTCGAGAGGGGCATTGCCTGCATCCTCGATTGTCAGGTGATCGCAGGCGGCAAACTAACCGTCTGGTGCGCGCAGCACGACGAGCGAACGCTTGCGCCAGCGCCCGCCCGCACCTACGAAAGGATTTCACTCAGCGGCTATGAGAGTACCGGTATAGTTCGCTTCTTGATGGGCATCGATCACCCCAGCCCGGCGGTGATCGAAGCGATACAATCCGCCGTCGCGTGGTTCAATCAGGTCAAGATTACCGGCCTCAGACTGGTCGAGAAGCCGGGCCGGTCTCTGCCGAAGGGCTACGACAGAATCGTCGTTCAAGACCCAACGGCCGAGCCGCTCTGGGCACGCTTCTATGAGATAGACACCAACCGCCCGATTTTCTGCGGGCGCGACGGTGTGATCAAGTACAGTCTGGCTGAGATCGAGTACGAGCGACGGAACGGCTATCGCTGGTATGTGAACACACCGGCCAGACTGTTGGCCCTTGATTATCCTGCCTGGCGCAAGAAGTGGGCTCCCGGAAGGAACGTCCTCAGTCAAGGATCGGATAAAAAAAAGGCCGGCAATTAAGCGAGAGGGCGAGCTAATGAAGAGAGCTATTATTCGCGAAGTGCGCGCCTACGTTGTCGTTTGCACTGAGAGGGGAGCGGACTATCACAACCAGCAAGGCAATCATTGGATTAATGATCTGCCGGTTGCTAACCCGATGTCTATTTATGACGCCTACAAAGCGACGCGCACGAGCTGGGGCATCAATGCGCTTGGGACGGTTGTTGTTGAGGTCGAGCTTGACGATGGCACAGTCGGCATCGGATGCAGCAGCATCGGTGGTAAACCTGCTTGTTATATCGTCGAGAACCACCTCAGCCGCTTAGTCGAAGGCCAGGATCCGCGCAACGTCGAGTTGATGTGGGATCAGATGTGGCGCGCGACGCTGCCTTATGGGCGCAAGGGGCTAGCCATACACTGCATCAGCGCGGTAGACCTCGCAATCTGGGACTCGCTGGGCAAGCTGCGCGATGAACCGGTTTATGCGTTGCTGGGCGGCAAAACGAAAGAGCGGCTGCCTGTCTATGCGACGACGACCCGCGCCGACCTGGCCAAAGATTGGGGATTTCAGGGCGCGAAAATCCCTTGCCGTTACGGCCCGGCTGATGGCTTTGAAGGTCTGAAGAAAAACGTCGCCGCAGTGGCTGAAGCTAGAGAGAAAGTGGGACCCGACTTCCAACTGCGGCTCGACTGCTACATGGCGCTGACCCTGCGTTATGCAATTGAACTTGCGAAGGCTCTTGAGCCTTACAATTTGGAATGGATCGAAGAGTGCCTGCCGCCGGACGATTACGACGGGTACGCAGCGCTTAAAGCTGCAGTGGGCCACCTATGCCTCATAGCTACCGGCGAGCATGAATACACACGCTATGGTTTTCGCGAATTGATCGCTCGCAAATGCGCTGACATTCTTCAACCGGATATTAACTGGGTAGGCGGCTTGACCGAAGCGCGTCGCATCGTGGCGATGGCGGCGGCTTATGACATTCCCGTGATCCCACACGGCTCAACCGTCTTCTCGTACCATTTATTGTATGCGTTCGCGAACTGTCCGACTGCGGAATTCCTGGTGATGAGTCCACAGGCGGATCGGCTGGTGCCAATTTTCGGGGATCTTTTCAAATACGAACCCCTGCCCGTCAATGGGTGCATTGATTTGCCGGACGCCCCTGGGTGGGGCGTCGAGTTGAATGAAGGGTTGAAACTGGTCAGACCTTATGTGAGACATCAGGCGGAAAGCAAGCATCTGGCTGTTGGCTGACGAGAAGCTAATGCTCAATGAACGCCGACTGATTGGAAAAAGAACCTGAGTACAGCTTTGAAGCCGACGCTTGAAAATGGACCGATGTACTTCTGGTCTTAGTGGCAGGTTGTCAGCGACGAAAAGGAGGAGAAAGATGTATTACACCGTGCGCTGTCTGGCAATTACGCTTTTCTGGGCGAGCCTGTTTCAGACGAGGGGAAGTGATGCTTTCGAGAGCCCCAACGCAGTTGCCCAATCAAGGACGAGCGAATCTCAAAGCAGTGCAACGCCGCAGAAACCGCCAGCCAAGGAGCCTGCGCTGAGCTGGGTTGATCCTGACACGGGCCACCGGGTAGTTCGGCTCTCGAGCGACCCCGGCAGCGCGAGTCTGTACTTTCACCAGAACGCCTACACGGCCAACGGCGACAAGCTGCTCATCACTACGCGTGAGGGGTTATCGACGATCAACCTAAAGACGGGTAAGATCGAGCCGGTGGTGGAAGGGCGGGTGGGCAGCGTGGTGGTCGGCAAGAAGACCCGGCAGGTGTTCTATTTCAAGGGTGACTCGGTGTATGCAACGAACCTGGACACCCGCGCCACAAGGTCCATCGCAACGAGCCCGGAACTGCGCGAGGGCTCCAAAGTGACAAAGCTCAACCTGCGCTCGGGTTCAGGTCTAGCGGTGAACGCCGACGAGACGCTGCTTGCGGGCAGCTTTACAGAAGGCGCACCCGGACTCGACCAGCAGCAGCCCACGAACACCCAGCCAGGCGCACGCGCAGACAACTACCCGGGCAAAGGGGCGATGATGGAGCGGCGCCTCGCAGAACGCCGGCCGATGGCGCTATACACGATCAACATCGAGACCGGCGAGGTGAATATCTTTCATCACGTAACCGACTGGTTGAATCACTTGCAGTTTTCGCCGACTGATCCTGGCCTGATAATGTTCTGTCACGAAGGTCCCTGGCACAAAGTCGATCGCATCTGGACGATTCGCACCGACGGAACCGGGCTGCGCAAGATTCACGCAAGGACTATGGAGATGGAGATCGCCGGACACGAGTTCTTCAGCGCCGATGGCAAGATCATCTGGTACGACTTGCAGACGCCAAAAGGAAAGGAATTCTGGTTGGCCGGTGTAGAACTCACGACGGGCAAGCAGATACGGTACAAGGTTGCGCGCGATCAGTGGTCAGTTCACTTCAACGTCTCGCCCAACGGCAAGCTCTTCGCAGGTGACGGCGGTGGTCCAAATAGCGTGGCCGCTCCGGGCAATGGCCAGTGGATATACCTGTTCACGCCGGAGGAGGGTGTTCTAAAGGCAGAACGGCTTGTGAACCTGGCCAGGCACAACTACAGTCTGGAGCCGAACGTCACCTTCACGCCTGATATGAAATGGATTGTCTTTCGTTCCAACATGGAGGGCGCGACTCACGTTTATGCAGTGGAAGTAAGAAGAGCCGGGACGGGTTCCTGACTCTGGGCAGACCCGGCTCTCTTGCGTTGGTTTACGCATCAATCTCAATTGACGTTGTTCAAACGAAACTAAGACAGAATCCGAATCCCGCCTAAGAGGGCGTTTTGGAGTTTCGCCTTGTCATACTTCAAAGGCGCTCTTGGAATTGAGTATAAACATCCTTCCGAATGAACTTTCGGAATTTAGGGAGGCACATCCATGCGAACAGTCAGAACGCTCGCAGTTCTTTTCCTCTGCGTTGTTGCCGTCTTCGGGCAGACTAACAAGGGCGGCATCAGCGGAACGGTCACCGACACTACCGGTGCAGTCATCCCGGCGGCGACAGTGACCGTTACCAATCGCGGCACGAACCAGAAGGTGAAGCTCGCCACCTCCGAAGCGGGGGTGTACACCGCAACCTCACTTGAGCCGGTTACCTACAGTGTCACGGTTGAAGTTGAGGGCTTTAAGAAGGCGGTAGTTGATAACGTAAAGGTGGACACCGCCACCACTGCCACCGTCAACGTGACGCTCCAAGCAGGTACAGTCGAGGACGTAGTCAACGTGACGGCCGGTGATGCGTTAGTGCTTAGCCGGGAATCCGGCACCGCTGGCCAGACTATCAGCGAACGCCAGATTGTGGAGATGCCGTTGAACAACCGGAGCGTGCTCGATCTCGTACTGACGGTGCCAGGTGTCACCGGGGTCGCAGGAACCGAAGACCCGGAGTTAGATTCCGGCACTATTCCTGCTCCTGGATTCAATGTCAACGTCAACGGCGGGCGAGCTGGAAGCACGTCGATTCTCTCCGACGGCGCCAATAACACGGGGGTTGGCCTGGCACGGGCGGTGGTCACATTCTCGCCGGACACGGTGCAAGAGTTCACCGTGCAAACATCCAATTTTTCCGCCGAGTTCGGGCAGACCGGGGGCGGCGTGGTGAATATGACCACGAAATCGGGCAGGAATAACTACGAGGGCCTGTTCTACTGGTACCATCGCAACCCGGCGCTGAACGCGGCACCCTTTACCACAAACACGACTAACCGGCCGCAGTCCAATCGCCGGCAGCACCAATTTGGCCTCACCTACGGTGGGCCGGTCGTAGTTCCCAAACTCTACGACGGACACAACCGCACCTTCTTCTTTGTTGCGTTCGAGCCTCGTTATTACTATGACGCTACCCCTTTCACCGCCCTGTTGCCGACCGAAGCAATGCTTCGCGGCGACTTCAGCAACGTGGTGGGGGTGACAGGTGGTTACGCCCCGCGTGATGTTGCTGAGCGGTTCGGACTGCAAACCCAGATCCGCGATGCCACCCTTTACAACCAGTTCGTGTTGGTAGGAGGCCAGTTTCAGCGAGCCACCCTGGCTGCGGGAGCGACGTTCCTCGTATTCCCCGGCAACACTGTCCCGGCGAACATGCTGGACTCTACCAGCCAGTCTTTGCTGAAGTACTTGCCCAAGGCTGGTGAGTACTTCCTCTCTAATGGGAACCTGGCTAACTATGCCAGCACGAACTTTATCAAGAACTTGGAAAAGCGTCTGACCGTGCGCCTCGATCATCAGTTCAACCCAAACAACCACCTTACCGGGCGATACACGCAGGTGCCCATCCGGGGCGACCGCGGGCGCGGCGACTTCCAAATCGGCAGGGATGAAATCAACACCGGGGGCACCGACTATAGTTGGTCAAGACAGATTCTGTTGAACGATACGCACACTTTGGCGGCGACGATGGTCAATGAGCTGCGACTCAACTACACCTACGGAAGGTTTACCCGAAACCTCCCGCCGATGTTCGATGCGTTGACGGGCCGGAATTTCTCGACTGAACTCGGTCTGCCGAGTGTTACTCCGGGCGGCCTCCCAGAGTTCAGTACCGGTGTGGCCTCAATCGGCTTTAGTCAATCGCAGCAGAACGAGAACGCCGAACATAGTTACGAAATCGCTGACAATGTATCGTGGGTGCGAGGGAGTATGACTTGGAAGTTCGGCGTTGATCTCCTCCAGCAGCGTCTGAAGACGATCCCACTCTTCGGCGCCTCAGGCGGCAGGTATGAGTTCAATCGGAACCGCACTCTCTCCAACAACAACGGAAGCGGAACTGCTGGCGCCGGCGGCATCGAGTTCGCACAATTCCTGCTTGGCGTCTACAACCAGGCCACCCTCCGGGAAGTTTTAATTCCTTACTACTACCAGTGGAATTCGGCGGCCGGGTTCGCCCAAAACGATTGGAAGTTGCGCCCGAACCTGACGCTGAACCTCGGTTTGCGCTACTCGCTGCAGTTGCCGCGCATCGAAAAGTATGACCACCAGGGGGCGTTCCTGCCCGAATTGGCCAAAGAATTCCCGTTGCCGCAACCGGTGACGCTGCCTAACGGCCAGGTAATCACTTCGGCACTGGTGCCCCCGTTTGGTTTCTCCGGACGAGGCGGACGTTCGCGGTACATCTTCCCGGTCGAGAAGCTGAACTTCGAGCCCCGCTTCGGGTTCGCCTGGAGCCCGAAGCTGTTTGGTCTGAATCGGGAGCGTGACCGGCTTGTCATCCGCGGCGGCTACGGTCTCTCTCACGCGTCGCTCACCGGCATGAGCCGTAATCCTTCGCCGGACTTCGCTGCCGGAACAACAACCTTCGGTACTTTCGATAATCGCGTGCAAAATCCGGGCTTCGCAGCGCGACTCTGCTGCAACAAGCCAGTGTTGAATGTTATTGCTCCTGATCAGTTCCTCAACATTCCTGCGGACGGGCTGATCTATCTCAACAGTATCAACTTGATTGGTGCTGCAAACGCGATTTCGTCGAATGCCCATGTGCCGTACGTGCAGAGCTGGAGCCTCTCGCTGTCCTATGAACTGCTGCAGAACACGGTGGTCGAGCTTAGCTACAAAGGCAGCAAGGGGACCCATCTATTCCTCGCGCCCACCAATCTGAATCAAGTGCCGTTTGATCTGTCGGAGGCTTACTGGTCGCGCGGTCTTGATCCGCTAAACCCGAACGTGAACGATCCTCTGGGCCGCCGTACACCGAGCGGTGTACTGGTCAACTTCTCTCCGGTTTACCTCGGCACAAAGTACCTCGGGTTCGAGGGCCTGAATGAGGTCTTCAATGCATCCGCCAACAGTATCTATCAGGCCGGGACCGTCAGCCTCAGGCGCCGCTTCACGAAAGGGCTGACCTACACTGCGAACTACACCTTCGCCAAATCGATCGACGATGCTTCGGACTCCGGAGACGTGAGATTTGTGAATTTGAACGTCAGATCCCCAGGCCACGTCAATTTCGGCGCTCCGCGTTCTGCTGACCGCTCGGTCTCGCTGTTTGACATCAAGCACGCTTTCAGTGCGACCTTCCTATACGATCTGCCGTTCGGGCGTGGCCGCACGTTCTTGAGTCACGCACCGGGCGTGGTCGAGACCATTCTCGGAGGCTGGAGCTTCAGTGGCATTGGTCGCATTCAGGGAGGCCTTCCGATGGTAGTCTTCCTTCGCGACGATAACCGACTGGGCGTGGAAGGAAACGTACGCGCCATACGTCCGGACATCGTTTCGGGTGTTCCGCTCAAGAACCCGAGATGGAGTCGCAGTTGCCCCATCGGCCAGTTATGTGAACCCTATTTCAACCCGGCGGCTTTCACGCGGCCCTTTAAAGGGACCCTTGGGAATGCCCCCCGCACATTCGACGGGGCACGAGGACCGACACAGCAGTTCCTTGACCTGTCGCTCCAAAAGAACTTCGCTATCGGCAATGATGGAAATCGCCGTCTGCAGCTGCGGGTTGATGCTATAAATGTCTTGAACCATCCATTCTTCCGCATCGGCAGGCTCGAAGATGCAGGCGAGATCTTCGCCGCCCCGAACGAGGGTACCTTGAGCAATGCCGATTATGACGCCTGGGCAGCGTTTATCCCAGGCAGACCTGCAAGAAGCACTCCAGCAGGAGCGGCGACGCTGGCGCAGATCAACCAGATCGTCATAAGTAATCGCATCGCGGGCACTCAATCGCTGCGCGCGGACTTTTTCCATATTCCGCTCCCGGAGGGCTTTTTTTCTCTGAACCCGAATTCGCTCGATATCACCACGTCGGAGGGGTTCAGGCTTTACCGCATGCGCCAGTCCTACACGCCGGATCGTTGGGGATTTCTGGACGTAACGCCGGGACGATCAGGCTACACTCCCCGGTTTATCCAATTCGCTTTGAAGCTCTACTTCTAAACATCGTTGGGGTTGGATATCCTCTGCCAACGATGAGACAAGCTGTAAAGCAACCCCGTTACATCCAGTTTGGGCTCAAGTTCTTCTTCTAAGCCGGTCACGACCTGTGAACTTCGCACTGCGGGTTGACTGGAGTTCAGGTTCAGATTCGAACGAATGGATGAGTAACCCACCAAAGATGCCGGCACGAACTCCAGGACGAATCATGGATACGCGAGTAAGCATAATTCTTTCGCTGGCGATGCTGGCGCTTGCGGGTTGTGCCTACAACGTTACAGGCCGTGGAACCCAGGTTCTCCCGGCGGCGACGCAACGGCCGACCCTGTTCATTATTGGCGATTCGACGGTCAACAATTCGACGAAAGGGCAAATGGGTTGGGGGACTCCGGTCGCAGCTTTCTTCGACAAGACAAAAATCAATGTCGAGAACCGCGCCAGAGGCGGTCGCAGCAGCCGGACTTACATTACTGAAGGATTATGGGATCGGGTTTTGGCTGAAATGAAGTCGGGCGACTTCGTCCTAATGCAGTTCGGCCACAATGACGGCGGCGCAATCAACGACACATCTCGCGCTCGCGGTTCGATTCGCGGCGCCGGCGACGAAACCGAGGAAATCGACAATCTCCTCACCAAAAAGCACGAGGTAGTTCACAGTTATGGCTGGTACATGCGAAAGTATGTTGTCGACGCGAAGGCTAAAGGCGCTACACCCATCGTCCTCTCGCCTGTTCCGCGGAACATCTGGAAAGATGGTAAGGTCGTTCGGGCCGTGGATGATTACGGGAAATGGGCGGCGCTAGCCGCGAAAGCTGAGAGCGCGTTGTTCATCGACCTGAACGATATTGTAGCGAAGCGCTATGAAGCGACCGGGCTCGAAAAAGTGCAAGCCGAATACTTCACCACCACGGACCACACACATACGACACCCGCGGGCGCCTGGCTCAACGCTGCGTCCGTGGTCGAAGGACTCAGACAGTTGAAGAACTGTCCTCTGAGTACCTACCTGTTGTCTAAGCCCGAAACAATTCCGCCGTCGAACCAAGATGCAACCGTTCGTCAATGATCGAAGATGCCCAAGTCCGCCTACTTAGCCGGTAAGAGAGGGCCGCGATATGCCCTTCGCGCCGATTGGCAATGCTACCCGATGAGACTCGCTCTCGTCGCTTGCTTGCTCACTCTGCTGCCTTGCCGTTTCGCTTCTTTGCCGCTTATCTCGCCCCGAGTGTCGGCCACAAAAGCCCCCAAGTACAACGTTCTGTTCATCGCCTCTGACGACCTTCGACCAGAACTTGGTTGCTATGGCAATAAGATCATCAAGACTCCGAACATTGATCGGCTCGCCGCGCGAGGCACGCGGTTCGACCGGGCCTATTGCCAGTACCCGCTTTGCAACCCCTCGCGCACGTCGCTGCTGACGGGTCACTATCCCACACAAACAGGGGTGATGGACAACAACACCTACTTCCGCGTGAAACATCCGGATTACGTCACCTTGCCGCAGCACTTCAAGATTAACGGCTACTCGACCTTACGCACGGGCAAGATTTTTCACGGTGGTATTGATGACATGCTCTCCTGGACCGAGGGAGGCGAGCCGACCGCCCCCGCCATAACTGAGCGAGGCAAGCCCAACGCCCCGGCCGCTCCGCGACCCAGCACCACCGCCACCGGCGCCGGGCTGTCGCAGGCCGCGCAGTCTGACCGCATTGTGGTGCTCGAAGGAAACGGAGAGTCGCACGGTGACTACAAGACGGCCACACGCGCGATCCAATATCTGGAGAAGTACAAAGACAAGCCGTTCTTCCTCGCCGTCGGATTTGTGAAGCCGCATAGCCCGCCCACCGCACCGAAGAAGTTTTTCGATCTCTACGATCCGGCCAAGATGCCGCTGCCGCCCGACTTCGCCACCCGCCCGGCAGCCCCGCCCGGCTTCCCCGAGATTTCTATTGCGAAGCGAAACGCCGACCTATTCATCGGGCGGGACTCACTGCCCAACGAAGCCCGCGAGATGATTCGAGCCTACTACGCGTCGGTCAGTTTCATGGACGAGCAAGTGGGTCGCGTGATTGGTGCTCTCGACCGGCTCAACCTGCGCGACAAGACCATCATCGTATTCTGGGGCGACCACGGCTATCACCTCGGCGAGAAAGGGAAGTGGTCGAAGGCATATTCGTTGTACGAGGTCGGCACGCGCACGCCGTTGATCATCGCCGTGCCCGCCGCGAAAGCTCATGTCAGCGAGCGCACGGTGCAGTTGCTTGATATGTATCCGACGCTTGTCGAACTCTGCGGACTTCCGCGGCCGCAAGGCATCGAAGGCCACAACCTCAGTCCGCTACTTCGTGATCCGAAAGCGACGTGGAATTATCCGGCATTCACTGTGACGCTTTATCAAGGAAAACTGGGTAAATCCGTCCGCGTCGAACCCTGGCACTACGTCGAGTGGGACGAAGGGCAAACGGGCGCGATGCTGTTCGACCACTCCAAGGATCCACGCGAATTGAAAAACCTCGTTGCCGACCCGGCCTACGTCAAGACGGTTCAGGAGATGAGGCGATTGTTGAAGCAGTTGCCGTGATTGTCAGATAAGAGACAGACGATGAAGCGCACTCATCTGCTACAACTCGCGATCCGCGGCGCAGTCGTGACCTTGATGGTTTGGTTGCTGATCGCCGCACATGAGAGCGATGCTGTGGCCGCAGACCAGCAGGCGCGAACTCGAATCGTCGACTCCTTCGACAGCGGCTGGCGTTTTCTCAAAGCCGATGTTGCGGGCGCCGAGAAGCCCGATTTTGCGGACGCGGCGTGGCGCGCCCTGAACGTGCCGCATGACTGGAGCATCGAAGGGCCATTCGACGAAAAGCATCCCACAAGCGGCGCCGGTGGCTTTCTTCCTGCCGGCATCGGTTGGTATCGGAAGCATTTCAACCTCCGCCCCGACTTCGCACGCCGTCGAGTCTTCGTCGAGTTCGACGGCGTGATGGCCAACAGCGACGTCTGGATCAACGGCTTCCACCTGGGGAGGCGACCTTATGGCTACGTCAGCTTTCGCTACGAAATGACTGGTCATCTCAACTTCGGGGGCAACAAAGACAATGTCCTCGCGGTCCGCGCCGACAATTCGCGCCAGCCGGCGTCGCGGTGGTATTCCGGCGCGGGAATCTATCGACACGTCCGCTTAGTCGCCACCGACGCCGTCCATATCGAGCAGTGGGGAATGTTTGTCACTACGCCGCAGGTTGGCCGCGACCAGGCTACCGTGCACGTTCGGAGCACGGTAGTGAATCAGTCTGATGCATCACACGAGGTAGCCCTACAGATCACCTTGATCGGTCCCGATGGCCGATCGGTTCAAAGTGCCAAGACCGAGCCGCAGACGATTCCGGCCGGCAATTCCGTCGACTTCCATCAAGACATTCTCGTTAAGAACGCGCAACGCTGGGACCTCGATCGCCCGGTCCTCTACCAGGCACAAGCAAAAGTGATCGCCGACAAGAGGACCATCGACGACGAAGTCACCCCCTTCGGCATCCGCGAGTTCCATTTCGATGCCGCCACGGGCTTCTGGCTAAACGGCAGAAACTTGAAGCTCAAGGGCGTCTGTCTTCACCACGACGCGGGCGCACTGGGCGCGGCTGTGCCTCTGGGTGCCTGGGAGCGTCGCCTCGAATTGCTGAAGCAGATCGGCGTGAATGCTATTCGCACTGCCCACAATCCGCCGGCGCCGGAGTTCCTCGATTTGTGCGACCGAATGGGTTTGCTAGTCATGGACGAAATGTTCGATTGCTGGACCATCGGCAAGAACGCTTACGACTATCACCTTTACTTCAACGATTGGTCGAGGGTCGACACCCGCGACACCGTCCGCCGCGATCGCAATCATCCGAGCATCGTGCTGTACAGCGCCGGCAATGAGATCCGCGACACTATGAAGGAAGACCTTGCCATCCGAGTCCTCAAAGGCCTGATTGAAGTCTTTCACGAGAATGACCCCTCACGCCCGGTGACGCAGGCGCTCTTTCGGCCGAATGTCAGCCACGACTACAACAACGGCCTGGCCGACATGCTGGACGTGATAGGCACGAACTATCGCGATAGCGAACTGCTCATCGCTCACCAAACTAAACCCACGCGCAAGATCATCGGCACCGAGCAAGGCCATGATCTGCGGACCTGGTTAGCGTGTCGCGACAATCCGCAGCACGCTGGCCAATTCCTCTGGACGGGTGTTGATTACCTCGGCGAATCCCGCCGCTGGCCCGGCGTCGCCGCCGGCTCCGGGCTGCTCGACCGCATGGGGGCGATCAAACCGATGGCTTACGAGCGGGAGAGCTGGTGGAGCGAGCGGCCCGTGGTCCACATCGTTCGCCGAGTTGAACCAGCGCGCGCCACCCCAGCAGATCCGGGTTTCGAGCCGCTCACTCGCCGCCAGTCGCAGTTTGCGGATTGGAATCCGAAGAACGCCGCCCCCGGGGAGAGGGCAGCCGAGATCGTCGAGGCCTACAGCAACTGCGAGGAAGTCGAGCTCATCCTCAACGGCAAATCGCTCGGCGCCAAGACGCGCAATGCCGATGACTCACCGCGCATCTGGAGAGTGCCTTACGAGCCCGGCACACTCAAAGCCGTGGGCAAGACCAAAGGCCAGGCCGTCGCCACCCACGAGCTACGCAACGCCGGAAAACCCGCGAAGATCATACTCGCCGCAGACCGCACCAAACTCACAACCGATTGGGATGATGTGTCCTATGTCACTGTCACGGTCGTTGATGAGAAAGGCGTGCCCGTCCCCGATGCCGCGGACCTCACCAGCTTCAAGATTACCGGACCGGGCGTGATCGCTGCAGTCGATAACGGGGACAATGCGAGCCACGAATCATTCCAGGCGAGCCAACGTCACCTTTATCAGGGTCGTTGCGTAGCCATCGTCAAAGCCAGCGCTTCCTCGGGCCGGATCACTGTCACTGCCTCGGCCCCTGGTCTTGTCGGCAGCGCGATCGTCATCAACGCCGTCGCCCTACCTGCGGACAGAAGATAACCACGGTAAGAGATAGAGAGAATGATGCAGAAGAAATTCCGCCGCACCGGATTCCTCCCTCTCGTCGCTACAGCCTTAAGCCTGGTGGTGATCACCGGAGCGCTGGTCGAAGTCAATCTTGTTACAAGATGAGAAATGATCGAAACCCTAAACTGCATAAACGGAGGGTTTGAAGCGGCTGGGAGACAGGGATTCGAACCCCGATAAGCAGAGTCAGAGTCTGACCAGAAATCCTCAAGACCGTCGTGTGAATCTGACCGTCAACGTACTTCTCTGCGTGATCGACAACTTGATGTATACTCGTCAAAATCGTTGTAGGATGGCAGCGCATTGGTGAACAGCTAAAAGCCGGGCTCAACGCCTTGTCTCACTTCGCTCTGAATCGTATGCTTGCGTCGATCAGCAATGACCTTGACTCTGACTTCGCCGTGACGTTCAAGCAGTCCCATCACAGCAACCTTTCCCATTCCGCCCGTACCTTGAATCTTCACGGCGCGTTTGTTGCGGTGCATAAATCTCGCCTTACCACCGATGAATGTTTCATCCGCTTCAACCTGGCCGGACATCTTGTCAAAGCTTCCCCCTTTGCATTGCGAGCCTGATTCTGTGCATCAGGAACCAAGCAGATTTCTGAGTGATGCCAAGCGAGCGATGAATCTCATAGGAGCTTATCCCGTTCTTCGCGGCTCCGATCATCCAGATAGCGCAGAGCCACTTGTCGAGGCCGATAGGCGAATCTTCCATAAGCGTGCCCATCTTAACCGTGAACATCTTCTTGCAAGACTTGCATTGCCACGTTCGGCGGGTTGATATGAAGGTGTTTCGGTCGGACTCGCAGCGCGGGCACTTGATAACGCCATCCGACCATCGAAGGGACATCATAAAGGTGAGCGCATTATCCGGGTCCGCGAAATAAACAAGGTGACGTAACTTTGCTTGTGTAAAAGTAAGGAGGGTGTAAGTTCTCTCAAGATCTAAGAAGTAAACCAACAAAGAGAGGAACGTCACTACGTAGTTGAGTCGGTCTCGGTTCGCGCTCTAATGGGGACTATCAGACACCCAAGAGCCCGGGTATAGATCGCGGCGTGCGGTTTCGCTGTGGTCCTTTGGTGTGATCCGTCGATGCGACGTTCCGCAAACTCAGCGTCAATGCGAGTCGTTGACACCAGAGAGCAAGGGGAATATAGTCAGCCCAGAATCGTTATGGTTTGCGCCGGGTAAGCTTGTCGGCTTACCTCGCAATCTGCTTTGACACTTAGCCTAACTTAGCCTCACAAATGTCTTTGAATTAACAAAGTAGGGACGAAAGCCCGATAGTAATTCCTCTCCCGACGCCGTTTGGAAGATGTCACTTCCGTCTTCACGTGGGTCTGCAAGTCGCCTCTTGAAGGGGCGATACGCTTAACCTGGACGCTAATTCTTACCAGAGAGGCATTCGGCCGTTGATCACCTTCGGCCATCGCGTCAGCAAGAAATACAACAAGGAGGAAATCCAAATGTCAGCAGAGGAGAAAAAGTTCATAGCTAAGCATACCGGGCAGCTTACGAGCGAAGAGAGCGAAACGGGTTCATCCGACCAGAATACCGTTGCCGATTTTAGTAGGAGGACCTTTCTGCGGTTGAGCGCTCTTGCTAGTGCTGGAGCCTCCCTTGCAGGACCTGGAACTGGGCGCGCTCGCGCGCAATCTCAAGGGAGCAGGTTTGAAGAGGCTACGGTCGCCGAGTTGCAAGCGGCGATGGCTGCAGGTCGGCTCACCTCGGTAGCTTTGACGAACTTCTACATTAATCGCATCAGGACGCTGGACCAGAACGGCCCCAATGTCAATTCCGTCATCGAACTCAACCCGGCAGCGCTTTCGATCGCGAGGGACGCGGATGCGATGCGCCGGAGGGGAATGGTGTTGGGACCGCTTCACGGCATACCAGTCCTGCTCAAAGACAATATCGACACTGGCGACAGCATGCAGACAACCGCGGGCTCGTTCGCGCTGGCCGGCCAGCCCGCCCTCCGCGACTCGACGGTCGCCGCGCAGCTGCGCGCGGGCGGCGCAGTAATCCTCGGCAAAACCAATCTCTCCGAGTGGGCCAATTTCCGCTCCTTCTTCTCCACCAGCGGGTGGTCGGGGCGGGGCGGACTAACCCACAACCCGTACTCGCTCGATCGCAACGCTTGCGGCTCCAGCAGCGGGTCCGCTGCGGCCGTATCCGCCAACTTCGCCGCGGTCAGTATCGGCACGGAGACCGACGGCAGCATCGTTTGCCCCGCCAACGTGAGCGGCGTGGTGGGCATCAAGCCGACAGTCGGTCTCACTAGCCGCGCAGGTGTAGTTCCCATCTCGCACACGCAGGACACGGTCGGACCGCACGGGCGCACAGTGGCCGATGCAGCCGCGGTCCTGAACGTCATCGCCAGCCGAACACCCGACCCGCGCGACCCGGCGACGGCCGGCGTACCGCTCGGGTGGCAGGGGACGGGCCGGACGCGGCCGACGTTACCTGCCGACTACACGGCGTTCGTGAATCCGAACGGCCTGAGCGGCGCACGAGTCGGGGTGACGCGGCAGGGCATTGACAATGCGCCTCCGCAGGTCGTTGCAGTGTTTGACGCGGCGGTGGCTGCCATTGCAGGCGCCGGCGCAACAGTTGTGGACCTCGACAGCTCGGGCTTCAACTTCGCCCCAGCAGACGGCGAGTTCCTGGTTCTGCTCTTCGACTTCAAGCTCGACGTGCAGCAGTACCTCGCCACGCGGGTGGGAGTGCCGATGGCCAACAAGACTCTAGCCGACGCCATCGCCTTCAACAACGCGAACGCGACCACCGAGATGCCGTACTTCTTCCAGGAGATCTTCGAGTTCTCGCAGGCGATGAATACCAGCGGCCCGGACCCGGGCAACAATCCGCAGCCGATCTTTGGCGGACTGACCTACAACCAGGCGCTGGACATCGACCACAACGCAGGCGTGAACGGCATAGACGCGGCGCTGAGCCAATTTAACCTCGATGCGGTGGTGGCGCCGACCGACACCCCCGGATGGACCACCGATCTGTTGCTCTCCGACCACTTCATTTTCGCGAGCTCGGGGCTGGCCGGCGGGCCGGGGTATCCTATCGTGCAGGTACCGGCTGGCAACGTACTTGGGATGCCGATGGGCATTAGCTTCCTTGGGACCGCGTTCAGCGAGCCGACGTTGATTAAGCTGGCATCTGGGTTCGAGGCGGTGACCCACGCGCGAATCCTGCCGACTTTCACAGGAAACGTGACGACCGCGAACACCGCCGGCACTAGGGTGACGCCGCTGCGCGTGACCAAAGACAATGGCCTGCGGCCGCACCGAATGTAGCCTCGGGTTTAGTCTGTAATCGACTGATCACCTAAGAGGGCGTCGACGAACGTTATCGTTTTGAACAATGACGTCGATTGGGCCTGCGCCTTAGAACGTGCATGCCTTCACTCGGTCGCACTTTGTGTGAAGCAGCCGCAGGAACCGCGCTCAATCCAGTCTTCGAGAACTTCGTGGATGCGGCAAAGTTTTTTTGGGTCGTGCTTGATGTCACGCAGTGACAAGACCTGTCTACGAATCGGCGGGGCTGGCTACTGCACAGCCGAGTACCCTCGATTTCTTGATCGTGTGCACTCCTACCCGGTGGGTAGGAGACCGCTCATTCCGGTGAGAAATGATCGAAACCCTAAACTGCATTAACGGAGGGTTTGAAGTGGCTGGGAGGCAGGGATTCGAACCCCGATAAGCAGAGTCAGAGTCTGCTGTCCTACCGTTGAACGACCTCCCAGCGATCGCGAAAACTATATCGGCCCGCTCTTTTTGTTGTCAAGTTTTTGCGCCTGAGCTTTCATTTTGGCCCGCTGCGACAGCCCGGCATTCGAAACGCGCCGATCCTAGTCGAATAACTCGTCGCATCTTTTTTGATGTAGTCGCCGACGTACCAGATTGTGCAGTCGTCGCCCGGATCAATGGCAGTTTGCGTGTAGTCCTCCCACCGCATGGCGTTCTGGGCTGCTTCGCCTTCCACCAGTACCGTCTCGCGGAGCGTCAACTGACCAAGCGGATCGTTGGCAGCTCGCCCCGCGAAGCGCTGGCTGGCGAAGTTCGGGGTTCCGCCGAATGAATAACCGATGCCGATATTGCCAAGCCGGTCGATGGCGGGGCTGGCCATCCAACGGTACAAGCCGTCGGGCGCATAAGTCCCCTGCTGATACAGACTGACGTCGCGCTCCTTGTTGATTCGGAATTCGTACCAGCGCACGCCTCCTCCTCCTGCCGACGTATTGACCGAATGAACAGCAACAAGCGACTCGCGGCCCCCAATCCTTCGATAGACGAGCCGCGCCATGATCTTGTCGCCCTGCGCATCGAGCCGCCGTTCCGTCCCCGGCTGCGGCACGCAGTTCGTTAGCTGACCGTCGCAGAGATAATGATACGGAGCTACGACAATCTTCTCAGGACCGATGAGCTTCGTGTTGCGCGGATTTTTCCAATCGACGTGAAACTTCCACACGAAGACCCCGTCATCTTCTAGGACCTTCTTAAGTTGGGCGCCGCCCGCAGCCATCATGATATTTGGAGCGCCAGCCGGTGGCAGACGCTTCCCATCAACGTCCGCGTTGTTGAGGAAATTCACGCCGTCGATGATGACGCACTGCTCGGTGGCAGGCTCGCCCTTGAGCATCTTCGCGCGATCCACGACGCACGCATGCTTTTGGATCACGTCGTCGCCGGTACTGGTTGGAGTGTAGTAGCCGTCGCGCCAAATCGCCGGCCGCGGGTAGTCCGGGAAGAGCGGGCGTAAGAATTCGTACCGGTAGTACGGGCCGAACGGATCGGGGCCGGTGCTCAGCGCATAGCACATCGAGTACGGTCCTTGCGCAACGGATTGCCCACTCTGATTACCCTGGCCACGCGGCTGGGGAGGTTGTCCGAGCTGCACAGGCGGGCTGAAGAGCCGGGCTGGCGGACCGGGCTGACGCGCCTGACCGGGCACGCTCACTTGCGCGGGATCGCCTGCGCGAGCGGGTTGCGCCTGGTCTGGCCGGACAGCACCGCGCCGGAAGGTCGGCATCACGACAAGCCAGCGATCAGCGAGCTGGTCATACCGCACAACAGCATCGCCGTTATTCGTCGCTTCGCATGCGCCGCCGAATCCTTTGAAGATCGTGTTGGTCGCGACCGGCCCGTAGAGAACTTTGCCCGACACAGCGAACTGCTTGCCTTTCTTTGTGTAGATCGCCATGCGCGTATTGACGATCTGAAAGATGTGGTTTGGTCCGACCGCCAGGCTATTGTCCGAAGGGTTGCGAAGCGTGGCAGTTCCATGCGGTCCTTCGAACCCGACGCCCAGTCCATCGAAGCTTTCGACCAGAGCTGCGCCCGGCTGCGTCCCTTGCGACCTCTGTTCAACCAACGCCGAACCAGGCGGGCTGGTCATAGCAGGCGGGACAATAGGTGCAGCGGGCGTGGGCGGATTTTGCTGAACTGTTTCGCCAAGCTCGCCCGCAACCGCTTTGCCGGCGACAACAGGTTCTGCGAGAGGTCGCGATTTAGTGTGGGCTGCGGCTTGATGCACCATGACGGCGGCTTCTTTTACCTGACCGGATTCCACGCGGACGTACATCGCCGAGCTCGACCGGTAGATGACCAGGGCGAAGAGGATGATTGCCACGGTCATTGTGGCCGCCACGACTTTGAATGTTTGCGATGTCGAGGTCATACTGGCCTAGCGCGCCGACTTATCCTGTATGGTGAGCTTCCGTTCCTTATCGCTGAGTCCCGGTTCAGCCATCAGTTTTTCAATGTCCGCGATTTCAACCGGCACGAACGCGGAGAGATTCTCATAGCCGTTTGCAGTCATCAGGATCACGTCTTCCAAGCGAATGCCGACGTGCTCATCCGGAATCGTCATTGCCGGTTCAATCGTAAAGAGCTGCCCCGGTTCCAACGTCTGCGTCGGCAGCCGCACGTCGTGTACCTCCATGCCAATCGTGTGGCCGAGGCTGTTGGCGGTGCTCGCGCGATAACGTTCGACAAAGCGCGTGGCGGCCTCTTTGATCTTCGGATCGGTGAATTTGAAGTTCGCCATAACCGCGTCCATCTTTACCACCGCCTCCTTGATAATACTGCCGGGCGCGACGTGGACTTTGATCGACGTCATCAGAGCTTGATACAGGCGCAAGTAAATCGTGTAGAACTCGCGCTGTCGGGGCGTGAATTTACCGTTGGCGGGAAAGGCGCGTGTCACATCCGAGACGTAGTATTTGTAATCGGGCGCGTAGTCGAATTGCACAAGATCGCCATCCTGAAGTTTGGCGGTGTTCTTGTGATAGTGCGAGTAGAGGGTGTTTTGCCCCGTCGCGATCAGCGCGAAGTAGGCAGCGCCTTGCGAACCATATTTCTTAAAGACGAACTCGGCGTCCGCTTGCAGCTCGTACTCGAACATACCGGGCCGGGCGTCGCGCATCGCTTCCATAATACCGAGGCCGGTGATGCGCGTAGCTTCGCGGATGACTGCAATTTCGCGCGGGCTCTTGAAGGCGCGCAGCGCGTCGAGCATCGGATCGAGGTTCTGCACATTGACATGCTGCGCGAGCGCCTTGAGCTTCTGAATGAACACCTCTTCGCGTGAGGGGCGGCCGTCCCAGGGATCGTCTTTGGTAGCTCTTGCGTGACCAACGACGTCGCTCGAGGAAGCGTTACCTAAGACTTCCGGCCGAAACGGCGTGTAAAGCGTGCGCCCCTCGCGAGCGAAGATTTCTATCGCTTTGGCGAATTCGTCACGCGCAAGAACGGACTCGATTCCCGTAACTTTGACCGCCGCGTCGCCCGGGACCATCGCCGAACCGAACATACGTTCCCGACGTTCAGCTCCGGCAGAAAGATAGAGCGTCGAGCGTTTGGTCTTTCCGTCGATGACCAGGATTGCGCGCGGCTCGATCACGCCAGTCAAGTAGTAGAACTGATTGCTTTGGCGCAGCGGCTGTTCGCCGGGCCGCTCAGTCGTGCCTTGCAGGATGGCGACGCCATCGCCGATCTGCTCCAGAACCTTCGCCCGGCGCGCGGCGAACTCTTCAGGCGGGAAGATGTTGGTGATTTCGGGCTGAGCAAACAACCCCGCGCTTAGTACAACCAGCAACGACGAGATCAGCAGCAACTCTCTTCGCATCTCAGATCTCCTTGGTGAACCTGCATCGTCATTTCAACATCCTCACGACTTGAGCTTTCTCCTCACTCGCCACATGGTCTTCGGCATCGTGATCCAAGATGACCGCGGCAAGCGCGAGAGAGATTCGCGGAGCAATCTCCGCTCAGAATCATCGAGTTTGATCTGACAAGTCCACGCCGCCAGGCGCTCGTTGACTTGTTGAAGTTTCCTTTGATCTTCAGCCGAAGGCGCCTGCGTCCCGCCGATTTGTCCCGCCGCCATCAGTTCGAACATCCCGCATTCGATCAACGCTTCGCGCAAATGATTGTTGAGGTGCCTGACGAGTTGCTGTTCGGGATCGAGCTTGCCGCCACAAAGCAAGTCTTCGACGCTTTCGACGACCGGGCAAGCTTCTTCGCACGACGACGCATCAGGCAACGGCGCAGCGTTGCCACCCTGAAGCGCGAACAGCAACAGGCTGATCTCATCGTGTGAGAAGGTTGTTGAAGACGCATTCATCTCGACTGACGATCACGGAATCCCCAACGATGCCCTTAAGCAATCGTCAACCTGAGACATCGTTGTCGGAGCCATCTTGCCCAGTATCCGAAGAATCAATCCGCGATCACAGGTTATCAGGTTCTCGCATTGAATGATCGAGTCAAGCCTGAGCCCTGTCTGATGTCCCTCTGCCGTACTGATGTCGACGAACAACTGAGTGTTGGCCCCGACTCGGCGGTGCCGACTGCTGGTGATTAGAGCGAGAATGGTGTCGTCGAGCCGTTGATTCCACACATCTGCTTGAACAACTAGCGCAGGACGAACCTTGCTTCCGGTCTGGTCGCTGTAAGGGAAGTCAACGAGAACTATATCGCCACGGTGGACGTTCATCTGCGCGGATCCAGATCGTTATAAACATCCATCTCCGGATCGTCCCATCCGGCGCGCAAACCGGCCCGTAACATCAACTCGCGTTTCTCGTCGCGGCTGAGCGTTGAATGCTCGTAGAACAGCTCTCGGATCTGATCGTAAAGATCAGCGGGCACAAGAACGTATTCGCTATTCGTTTCCGGATCGGTGAGACGGATAGGTTGATCATCCGAACTTCGAACGGCTTCCTGGATATCTTTGGGTAAGCTAATCATTACGTTGGTTCCTATGCCGCGATTATTTCAGACCCAAAGTAGGAGGGCAAGGCGGCTCAGCTAACTTAGAATCGAATAACCTCCGCAAAGCGGTTGGCTCACGACAGTACATCCGGGCTACCCTCCGCAAAGCGGCTTTTCATGACAGCACATCCGGGCTACCCGAGAATATCCAATGGGACGATAACTTGGTCCTGATGTCCTATCGGGAGATTGAATTTGCTCGCAATCCTTTCTTGCTGTGCATTCTCAATTTGATCAAGACTAGCGACTATGTGGTGTAAAGCCGCAGTCATCCGCAGTTGTCCCAAGCTCCATATCAATAGGCCAACCCGATCGTCTCCGATATTTCTTTCGAAAATCTCTACAGCCGTCTTAACCGAAATCCTCCTGCGGGTTTTTGCACAGACGTAACAATATGAGATTCCGTCGATCGCTCGTAACTCTGCTGCGAGACGTGGATAAGTAGGAATAGTACGCAGGTATAGCCTAACGATCTGCCATCGTTCAGACATCACATCCAACAACTCTTCACGGTGAACTTTCAAATAGTCGGGCGAGCCTCTTTTGGCGATTATCCATGCACATTCTGGGTCACGATACCTTTCCCACATTCTAATCAGTAGGCGTTCGTCAAAACGGGACTCCCCCTGCGAAACCATATTGTAAAACCGTCGCCTCAGGCTTCTGTACTTCGAGCCGCTGAGAAAGCGCTCAATATCACGCTTCAGCGCTCTCGGTGCACGGTAGTGTAATCGCCTGAGAAGTGAGCCAACGGTTTGTTTGTCTCGCGAGGAGAGCGAGGCGAATTTGGAAAAAAGAGAATCAAGGAATTCCCGATACGTTCTCGTTGCCCGCCCGCTAGCAAGACCATCACAAAGTTTGCGGATGCAAGCCTCTAAGAGCTCGCGTCTTCCATCAAGCTCGTTCCAAAAGAGGTCCACGGTTTGCACGTGTGTTAGGCAATTGACCAGCGTACGTAAGAGTGTGATCCTTTCCCTCGACTCCGCCTGATCAAGGCTCAGGACAAACTCAATTTGATCCCTCTTAGTCATGGCTCGAATCCGTTATCGGCACCCGAGAGGTCTACCAACGGATTACTCAACGCATGCCCTCGAATACCCGCTTGTGACCTGCGATGATCCGCTGCTCGGCTTCGCGATTTACTTCGAGCGTCTCCACTCCGCGCTCGAAGGTTCCGCCAAGAATAATCCCGTCACGACGCGGAAACATGTACCCGGCGATTCCCACCACCGCGTAGTCGACTTCCGGTTGCGGCAGCAGTACGTGAAGCTGCCCCTTGATCGGCATAAGCTCGCGATCGCCGAACAACTCGCGAGCGCCCAGCCCGGTGCAGTTGACTATGATTGGCTCAGCCAACGTTGAAAGCTGACTTGGAGCCGCAAACACCACCCGACGGATTCGCCCGCCGGCAACGTAGAAATCGCGCAGCAACGTGTTCAGATAAATCGACGGCTCGATGAACATCGTGTTATAGACTTGCACGAACTTAGCTGGAAACGGGTGTTCAGACGGCTTCAGCTTTCGCGCAGCCGGAAACAGGTCGTGCAGCATCTCGTGGTCCCAGTTGTCGCCGAAGTCGCGATCGCTAAGAGTGTATTGCTCCCGCCAGCGGACGGCGTATTCATCTCCGGCGAGCAACTGAAACGACCGATGTGCGGAGCGTGCGGCCCGTTCAAACTGCGCGTCCCACGCCGGCGTGCGGTTGTCTTCATCGGCGACCGAAGTCGGAGACCAGCTTGCGCCCGCGATGTTCGAAGTCGTCTCAGGCGGCATGTCCTTAGCGTAGATCGTTACGTCGAAGCCCCGGCGCTGCAGTGTCCGCGCAGTCGAGAGTCCGATCACCCCACAACCGATCACCGCCGCTGCGCCAGTTCGTCCAGACTCGGCGACCAGGTCCGCGGCGAGTCGAGCCGTTCCCCACGAGAGCGTCACGCCTCCACCGCCGTGGCCGTAGTTGTGAACCAGCAGCTTGTCTCCGAGCGACTCTGCTCGAACGACGAAGCCCGACGGACGAAACGGCCGCAACCCGACCACGGTTCGGATCACCCTTTCCTGCGCGACGTTGACTGGCGTGAAATGACGGAGCCGCTTCGTCGATCCCGCTGGCGGGTCGATTACGTAAGGCCGAACTCGCCGGGCGCACGCGGAGTTCAACGCAACTCCGCCTGCGAGCACTCCGACTGCTCTAAGCGCCTCTCTGCGGCTCAGGGTTTTAGCTTCCATCAGCGCTCCTTGGTTTCAGCCGCGCGTTTGATTCGATCATCCTGTCACGGCGAGAGCTTGAAGAGCTGTTTGAAATTCGCGGAAGTGACTCGAGCAAAATCTTCGACTCCCAAGCTGCGAACTTCTGCGATTGATTTCGCAGTCTCGACCACGTAAGCAGGCTCGTTGCGGCGGCCCCGGTAAGGAGCCGGCGCGAGAAACGGGCTGTCAGTCTCGATCAGCAGCTTGTCGAGACGAAGAGCGCGAGCAGTTTCGCGAAGGTCCTCTGCTTTCTTGAAAGTGACCACGCCTGAAAACGAAATGTAGAAACCGATATCGATCGCCGCTTCGGCGAATGAACGTGTGCCGGCGAAGCAATGAATCACCCCGCCGAGACCCGAGTCTTTCCACTCTTCTCCGAGGATCGCAAGCGTGTCGGCTTCGGCTTCGCGAGTATGAATTGAAACCGGAAGCCCCCGCTCGCGGGCCATTCGCAACTGCTTCTTGAAAGCCTCGCGCTGCACGTCGCGAGGGGAATTATCGTAGTGATAGTCCAGCCCGATCTCGCCCCAAGCAATCACCTTCGGATGCTGAGAGAGATCCTTGAGCTTCGCGTTGAGACTGTCATCAAGCAAGCGAGCTTCGTGCGGGTGAACTCCGACGGTCGTGTAGATGAACGCGTATTGTTCGGCAAGGCGAAACGCAGCGTCATGGGAATCGGCGGCCACTTCGCCGTCGCCAACGCAGACGATGATTTCGACACCCGCATCCAGCGCGCGCTGAATCACTGCTTCTCGATCGGCGTCGAACTCCTCTCCTTCGATGTGTGCGTGCGAGTCGATGTACACGGAGAAAGGATGATAACACCGGCTGCCACGCGGTAACGAATTCATTCGTTCTGACGTTATATGGAGTGTGCGAGCTTCAAAGAGACGAATGAATTCGTTACTACGTGGCGCGTTGAACTGCTTGACGCGCGGATATTGCGCGGTTTCAACCATGCCCGTTCTCACGCGGGCGAGTTTCGTGTATGATTTTGCCGCTATGAAACGACTAAAACTTGCCTTTGCGACAATCGCACTCTTGTTGCCGGTTGTGAGTGCCGCGAGTGATCCGCAGACTGGACAGTCTACGGTGCATCGAGCTGCCGTCGGCCACGCCGCCGATCACCGCAGCACGCGCGTATACGTCACGAACTCCAAAGGCGACGATGTCACCGTGATCGATCCGATGACGATGAAGGTCGTCGGCACAATCAAAGTCGGCGCAAACCCGCACGGCATTGTTGCCTCGCCTGATCGCCGAACGCTGTACATCAGCGTCGAAGGAACTGATGAGCTCGTAACGGTGGATGTCGCGACTAATCAGGTAAAGGCGCGAGCGAAAGTCGGGCGCGCACCGAATGAAGTTTCGATCACCCGTGACGGCCGCAAGGTCTTCGTCCCGCTTCGCAACGAAGCCGCCGTCGAAGTAGTGGACACAACTGCGATGAAAGTCGTGGATCGAATGAAAGCGCCCGCGTGGCCGCACAACAGCTACGTCTCGGCTGACGGGCAGCGGCTTTATCTCGGCACGATGGCGGGCTCGCGAATCACGATTTACGACACGGCCACGCATAAGCAGCTTCGTGAGATCGCGCCGGGCGACTGGGTGCGCCCGATTGCCCTCCGCCGGGATGAAACACTCGCTTACGTCGCGTTGTCGAAGCTCCACGGATTCGCGGTGGTCGACCTGAAAGAAGGGAAGACGGTTCGGCGGGTGGAGATGCCGGCGCTGCCGCCCGGGACTGAGATCCCGCCTTATGACACTCTCACGCACGGGCTTGCCCTCACACCCGACGAGCGCGAGTTGTATGTCACGAGTATGGCGGGCAAGGCAATTTATGCCTTCTCCGTTCCAGATCTAAAACAGCTTGCTAAGATAGACGTCGGCCGATACCCGAACTGGATCACAATCAATCCTGATGGCCGGCTCGTGTGGGTAAGCAATCAGCTCGACGACACGGTCTCGGCGATTGACACACGCACCAAAAAAGTCGTCGCGACGATTCCTGTCGGCCACGAGCCGAAACGACTGCTGGCTGTTGACATCCCGTGAACTCGAGAGCGATCTCTGACGGAGTCGAACCGAGCGACGTAGTTTTCGACGGCCGGTGCAGTTAGAAATGGGTGCTCGATTGGATTCACCGCTGATCTTCGCTCACTGTGTATCGCAGATTTTCGCAGATCAGCGACTATCTGCGAACCGAAGGCAGCGAAGATCAGCGGTGAGTTTCTCGCGCATGTTCACGAGATTCATCGACCAGGGTACAGCCAAACTTAGGAGAGTTTATGCAAAGACGAGTAACGTTGTTCGTAGCTCTTGTTCTCACGCTCGCGCTGTCATCGAGCCTCGCGGCAGCAAGACAGGTTAAGAAAAAATCGCCCAACTCGAGAGCAGAGCAAAAGATGACAACAGAGAATGCACAAGCCGATGCGCCATTCGCATGCAGCCTTATCGCTCTGAATGCAGCCGAGAGAACGCGTCATAGAGAGTTGAGCGAAACGCTGCATCGAACGGTCAAGGAGATTCGAGAGTTACCCAACGGCTATGCATTTAAGCTCCCGGGCGAACGACAAACGATCGCGATGGTGGCCGAGTGGATTTCGTTTGAACGGCTTTGCTGCCCGTTCTTCAGTTTTCAACTCGAGATTGCAAGCGAAGGCACGCCGATCTGGCTTCGGATGACC
>Ga0114129_10000835_pt1 | contig 39878 bp, 36 predicted proteins | sample RhiMetdeltSRZDD1_FD_80071 | JGI IMG/M metagenome (GOLD analysis project Ga0114129, IMG submission 80071) | Populus rhizosphere microbial communities from Tennessee, USA - Rhizosphere MetaG P. deltoides SRZDD1 (version 2) (version 2) | ecosystem: Host-associated > Plants > Roots > Rhizosphere >...
CTCGTACCCGTCCATCATCGATCACGACTCCACCGACCCGAACTTCCGGGTCACCGACGACACCGTCTACCTGTATTACACGGTCACGCACTACAACGCGGCCTGCCAGAACACCGGGGACAACGACCTGGTCCGCGTCCCGATTCAGTTCTCGCCGTAGAGCCTTAGCGCCGCCCGTTTGGCGAAGATAGGGACGCGATGGACCTGTCCGTCCTGTTTCTCGGCACCGCCGGCTCGATGCCGACCGTGCAGCGCGCACCCGCCAGCCTGCTGGTCAGGCGAGGCGGCGACCGCCTGCTGATCGACTGCGGCGAGGGCACGCAGCGCCAGCTGCTGCGCTCCATCGGGCTGCCGGATATCGAGCACATCTTCCTGACCCACTTCCATGCGGATCACTTCCTCGGGCTGCCGGGGATGCTGAAGACCTTCACGCTGCGCGGCCGCACGGCCCCGCTCGACGTCCATGGGCCGCGCGGCTTACGCACGCTGATGAGCGACCTGCGAAGGATCTACGGCAAGCTCTCTTACGACGTGCGGCTGGTTGAGATGGCCCCCAACGAGGCGGTCGAGCTCGATGGGTACCGGGTCGGGGCCTACGAAGTCCGGCACGGGACCGAGGCACTCGGGTATGCGCTCGTGGAGGACGACCGGCCCGGCCGGTTCGATCCGTCCCGGGCGGTCGAGCTGGGCCTGGAGCCCGGCCCGCAGTTCGGCCTGCTCCAGCGCGGCCGATCCGTGGAGGCAAACGGGCGCACCGTACGACCCGACGACGTGATGGGCGAGGCGCGCCCGGGCCGCAAGATCGTCGTCACGGGCGACACGGAGCCGTGCGAGTCGACGGTCGCGATCGCGCACCGGGCGGAGCTGCTCGTGCACGACGGCACCTTCGCCGAGGAGGAGATCGAGCGCGCCCGCCAGACCGGCCACTCCACCGCCCGGCAGGCGGCGGAGGTGGCGCGCGCGTCAGAGGTCTCGATGCTGTCCCTCACGCACCTTTCGTCGAGGTACTTCGCGCCCGTGATCGAGAAGGAGGCGCGCGAGGTCTTCGAGCCGACGATCGTGCCGCGCGACTTCGACGTGATCGAGGTGCCGTACCGGGAACGCGGCGAGCCCGTCGCGATGAGCCTCCGGGAGCATCGCGAGCGGACCCGTCCGACCCGGTGTTAGACTCGCAGCGTCGGTTCCTTTAACCAGGTCCAGCGAGGCCGAGAAGGGGCACGCAGCCTTGAGTCACGCAGTCCTCGATCGCGAGGATCTCAGACGTACGCTCGTGCGGATAGCGCACGAGATCATCGAGCGTAATGGCGACGACCAGGTCGCGATCGTCGGCATCCACACGCGCGGCGCGCTGATCGCACGGCGCCTGCGGGAGCTGATCGAGGAGCTGCTCGGCCGGCCGGTGCCGCTCGGCGAGATCGACATCAGCTTCTACCGCGACGACGTCGGCGCCCGCCCGCCGGGCGCACAACCGGTGGTCCACTCCTCGCGAGTCGACTTTCCGCTCGCGGAGACCACGGTCGTGCTGGTGGACGACGTGCTCTACACGGGTCGCACGGCCCGCGCCGGGATCGAGGCGCTCTTCGATTACGGCCGGCCTGCCTGCGTTCAGCTCGCAGTGCTGGTCGACCGCGGCCACCGGGAGCTGCCGATCCGCCCCGACTATGTGGGGAAGAACCTGCCGACGTCGCGCTCCGAGCGGGTCTACGTACGCGTAGAGGAGCTCGACGGAGTGGACGAAGTCGAAATTACGGAGGAGGTAACGGCTTGAAGCACCTGCTCTCCATCGCGGATCTCGAGCGCGGCGACATAGAGCGCATCCTCGAGATCGCCGAAAGCTTCGCGGCGGTCGCAGATCGCGACATCAAGAAGGTCCCGACCCTCCGCGGCCGCACTGTCGTGAATCTCTTCTACGAGGCGAGCACCCGCACCAGCTCTTCGTTCGAGCTCGCGGCCAAGCGGCTGTCCGCCGACCTGATCAGCATCCGCTCGGCCGGCTCGGCGGTCGACAAGGGGGAGTCGCTCAAGGACACGGTCGCGACCCTGTCCGCCTACGACCCCGCCGCGATCGTGATTCGGTCGCCCTGGGCTGGATCGGCCCAGATCGTCGCGCGCAGCTCGTCCGCCTCAGTGGTGAATGCGGGCGATGGCAAGCACGAGCATCCGAGCCAGGCGCTGCTCGACCTCTTCACGCTGCTGCAGCACGTCAAGTCGCTCGAGGGCAAGGAGATCTGGATCGTCGGCGACGTGCTGCACAGCAGGGTGGCGCGCTCGAATGTGCTCGCCTTCTCGCGGATGGGCGCTCGCGTGACCGTGGCCGGCCCGCCCACCCTGATCCCGCGCGACGTCGAGATGCTGGGCTGCGACATCGCGTACGACCTCGAGCGGCTCGGCGAAGCGGACGTGATCTACTCGCTGCGGATGCAGCACGAGCGCATGTCGGATGCGTTCGTTCCCTCGCTGCGCGAGTACATCTCCTGCTTCCAGATCGACTCCCGCCGGCTCCAGCCGAGACAGCTGCTGATGCACCCGGGGCCGGTGAACCGCGGCGTCGAGCTCTCTGCCGAGGTGATCGAGTCTCCGCAGGCGCTGATCGCCGACCAGGTGGCGAGCGGAGTGGTCGTGCGGATGGCGATTCTCTACGAGTTGCTCACCTCGAGCCGCGCGGACGCCCCGCGCAGCGGCTCGCCCATTTCGACCGTGGAGCAGCCGGCATGAGGATGCGCCTGTCTGCCCGCTCCGGCCCGCCCGCCGCGCTCGTGGTGGCCCGTGTCCACGTGCTCGACCCCCGGAGGGGCATCGACGGCCTCCACGACGTGCTCGTGCGGGGCGGACAGATCGCCGAGCTGGCGCCGGCCGGGACCCTCGACGCGAGCGACGGCGCCGAGACGATCGAAGGCGACGGCCTGCATCTTTTCCCCGGGTTCGTCGACCCGCACGTCCACCTCCGCACGCCCGGCCGCGAGGACGAGGAGGACCTCGAGTCGGGCACGCGCGCGGCCGCCGCGGGCGGCTTCTGTTGCGTGCTCGCGATGCCGAACACGGAGCCGGTGGTCGACAACGCGGCGGTGCTGCGCTCGCTCCAGCAGCGGGCCGGTGTGGAAGCGGTGATTCCCGTCGGCTTCCTGGCCGCGATCACGAAGGGCCAGGCGGGCGCGGAGCTGACCGAGATGGTCGAGCTCGCGACCGAGGGCGCCGCCGGCTTCAGCGACGATGGCGTGCCGGTGACGAGCGCGCGGCGGATCCAACATGCGCTTCAGTACCAGCGGCTCTGCGGCGGCGTGCTCGCCCTCCACGAGGAGGACCCGGCTCTGTCCGGCGACGGAGCGATGCACGAGGGCGCGGTGTCGGCGCTGCTCGGGCTTGCGGGCATTCCCTCGATCTCGGAGAGCACGATGATCGAGCGCGACGCCCGGATCGCGCGCTACGAGGGCGGCCAGCTTCACGTCCTGCACGTGTCCGCGGCCGAGTCGGTCGAAGCGATCGCGCGCGCCAAGGACGACGGGGTGAGGATCACCTGCGAGGTCACGCCGCATCACCTGACGCTTACCGATGAGGCGGTGCGCTCGCTCGACCCCCGCTTCAAGATGAATCCCCCCCTGCGTGGGGAGCGCGACCGCCAGGCGTTGATCGAGGCTCTCCGCGCGGGCACGATCGACTGCATCGCGACCGACCACGCGCCCCACTCCCGCGAGGAGAAGGAGGCGCCGTTCGAGCAGGCCCCGATGGGCGTCACCGGGCTCGAGACTGCGTTCGCCGCCCTCTATACCGATCTCGTGACCGCCGGCGTGATCGACCTGCCGTTGCTGGTCGAGCGCATGACCGCGGGCGGCGTTCCCTACGGGCTCGCACCTCCGTCGGTGGCGCCGGGTGCCCTGGCGAACTTCTGTCTCGTGGACCTGAATGCACCATGGATCGTCGGCGAGGCCGGATACGAGAGCCGCTCCGAGAATTCATGCTTCGCCGGCCGGCCGGTGCGCGGCAAGGTCGTGATGACGATCGCGGCGGGCACCGTCGCCTACCGCGAGCGTGCCTTCTCGATCCGCCTCGCGAAGGGATCGCTCGTGGCCGGCCCGGGGACCCGCGGGTGAAGCTCGACCGAGGCCGCGCCGCGCTCGCGGTGATCGACGTGCAGGAGGCGTTTCGCCCGGCCGTGCTCGACTTCGAGCGGGTTGCCGCCAACGTAGGCGTCCTGGTGCAAGGTGCGCGCATCCTGGGGCTCCCGGTGATCGTGACCGAGCAGTACCCGAAGGGACTCGGCGACACGGTGCCCGAGGTGGCGGCGTACCTCGACGGGATCGATCGCCTCGAGAAGACGACCTTCAGCGCGGTGGGCGCCGAGGGCTTCCCGGCCGCGCTGGCGGACGTCCGCGACCAGGTGATGGTGTGCGGCATCGAGGCCCACGTGTGCGTGAACCAGACCGTCGAGGACCTGCTTGCCACCGGGCGAGAGGTGCACGTGGTGGGAGACGCGGTCACTTCGCGCACGCCCGCGAACCGGGACCTCGGGCTCCAGAAGATGGAGCAGAGCGGCGCCACGCTCACGAGCGTCGAGACCGCGCTGTTCGAGCTGCTGCGCGAGGCCGGCACACCGGAGTTCAAAGAGATCCAGAAGCTGATCAAGTGACCGCGTTCGTGCTGCTCGAAGATGGGACGCGGCTGGACGGAATCGCCGTGGGCGCGCCAGGGCACGCCGTGGGCGAGGTCGTGTTCAACACCGCCATGACGGGCTACCAGGAGGCGGTCACCGACCCCTCCTACGGCGCCCAGATCATCACCTTCACGTATCCGCTGATCGGGAACTACGGGGTATCGCCGGAGGTGGTCGAGTCACCCGAGATCCACGCGCGCGCGGTGATCATGCGCGAAGCGCGGAATGAGCAGCCCCCGGAGACGACCGGCTGGCTCGACTGGCTAAGCGCCGAGGGCGTGCCGGGGATCAGCGGCGTCGACACGCGCGCGCTCGTGCGCCACATCAGGGATCAGGGGGCGATGCGCGGTGGGATCTTTCCCGGCGACCTCACCGAGCGCGAGGCGCGCGATTTGATCGAGGCCGAGCCCTCGATGGAGGGTCGGGACCTCGCGGCGGAGGTGACGCCGGCGGAGCCGATCGTGCTGGAAGCCGGCGCGGACGGCCCGAAAGTGGTGGCGCTCGATACCGGCATCAAGCTCTCGATCGTGAACAACCTGCTCGAACGCGGCTGCCGCCTCGTGCTGTTGCCGTGCACGAGCTCGTCCGAGGACGTCCTGGCCCAGGAGCCGGACGCCGTCTTCCTCGCCAACGGGCCGGGCGACCCGGCCGCGCTCGACCACGTGGTGGGCACGGTGCGCGAGCTGGTCGGCAAGGTGCCGGTCTGGGGCATCTGCCTCGGCCACCAGCTGCTGTGCCGCGCGGTCGGGCTCGAGACGTTCAAGCTCCGTTTCGGCCATCGCGGCGCCAACCATCCGGTCAAGGATCTCGCGTCGGGCCGGATCGAGATCACGGCGCAGAACCATGGCTTCGCGGTGCTCGGACCGGGCGGCTCGCGCGCGATCGAGCGCGACGAGCCGGTCCGGTGGGAGACGGACTTCGGTGCCGCCGAGCTGTCCCACGTGAACCTGTACGACCGCACGGTCGAGGGCCTGGTGCTGCACGACGTGCCTGCGGCCTGCGTCCAGTATCACCCGGAAGCGGGCCCGGGTCCGCACGACGCCGTCCACCTGTTCGACCGGTTCGTCCAGATGGTGAGCGCTGCGTAATGCCCAAGCGCACCGACATCCGCAAGCTCCTGATCGTGGGCTCCGGCCCGATCGTGATCGGCCAGGCCGCCGAGTTCGACTACTCCGGCGTGCAGGCGTGCAAGGTCCTCCAAGAAGAGGGCTACGAGGTCGTGCTCGTGAACTCGAACCCCGCCACGATCATGACCGACCCGGAGTTCGCGAGCGCGACGTACATCGAGCCACTCACGCCCGAGACGCTGGCCGCCGTGATCGCGAAGGAGCAGCCCGAGGCGCTGCTGCCCACGCTCGGCGGCCAGACCGCGCTCAACCTCGCCAAGGCCCTTCACGATGACGGCACGCTCGATCGCCATGGCGTCGAGCTGATCGGGGTCGACTACGAGGCGATCCATCGCGCCGAGGACCGCGAGGAGTTTCGCCGCACCATGCAGGCGGCCGGGCTGCGCGTGCCGCGCTCGGCGATCGTGCGCTCGATCTCGGAGGCCGAGCGGGTGATCGACGACATCGGCCTGCCGCTGATCGTGCGGCCGGCGTTCACGCTCGGCGGGCACGGCGGCGGGGTCGCCTACACGCACGCCGAATTCGGCGAGCGCCTGTCGGAGGGGCTGAACGCGAGCCCGATCAACCAGGTCCTGCTTGAGGAGTCGCTGATCGGGTGGGGTGAGTTCGAGCTGGAGGTGATGCGCGACCGCAACGACAACGCGCTCGTGATCTGCTCGATCGAGAACATCGACCCGATGGGGGTGCACACCGGCGACAGCGTCACGGTCGCGCCGCAGCAAACGCTTTCGGACCGGATCTACCAGGAGCTTCGCGACCAGGCGCTGGCCGTGATCCGGGCCGTCGGCGTCGAGACCGGCGGGTCCAACATCCAGTTCGCCGTGAGCCCTGCCGCCGACGAGATCGTGGTGATCGAGATGAATCCGCGCGTCTCACGTTCATCGGCGCTGGCGTCGAAGGCGACCGGCTTCCCGATCGCCAAGATCGCCGCCCGCCTGGCGGTCGGGTACGCGCTGGAGGAGATCCCGAACGACATCACGCGCCGCACGCCCGCCTCGTTCGAGCCCACGATCGACTACGCGGTCGTCAAGATCCCACGCTTCGCGTTCGAGAAGTTCCCGTTCGCGGAGGGCGGCCTCACCACCCAGATGAAGAGCGTGGGGGAGGTGATGGCGATCGGGCGCACCTTCAAGCAGGCGTTCATGAAGGCGATGCGCTCACGGGAGCTCGATGCGGTCCCGCGCCCCCCCGAAGACACCGAGAAGCTGCTCGCGCGGCTCGAGCACCCGGCGCACGATCGGTACGAGCTGCTGCTGGAGGCGCTGCGGCGCGGCACCTCGATCAGCGAGCTGAACGCGCGTACAGCGATCCATCCCTGGTTCCTCGAACAGTTCGGTGAGGTCGTCGCCGCGGAGACGATGGAGCACCCGGAGTCGCTCCCGCACAAGAAGGACGTCGGACTCACGGACGAGGCATCCGGGACGAAGCGCGAGGAGCGGATCGCCGGTGGGCTGCGGCCGGTGTTCAGGTCGGTCGACACCTGCGGCGCCGAATTCGAGGCGGAGACGCCCTACTACTACTCGTCCTATGAGAACAGCACGCTCGGGGACCGTGACACCGAGGTGCGGCGCGGCACGCGCCCGAGCGTGGTGATCCTTGGATCTGGCCCGAACCGGATCGGCCAGGGCATCGAGTTCGACTACTGCTGCGTCCACGCGGCCATGACAGTGCGTGAGATGGGCCGGGACGCGGTCATGATCAACTGCAACCCCGAGACGGTGTCTACCGACTACGACACCTCCGACCGGCTCTACTTCGAGCCGCTCACGGTGGAAGACGTGCTCGAGGTGATCGAGGTCGAGCAGCCCGACGGCGTGATCGCCCAGTTCGGCGGGCAGACGCCGCTTCGCATCGCCCAGGACCTGAAGGACGCCGGCGTGAAGCTGCTCGGCACCCCGGTCGAGGCGATCGACCTGGCTGAGGACCGCGAGCGGTTCGGCGCGCTGCTCGGCAAGCTCGGCATCGCTCATCCGCCCTACGGAATCGCGCACGACCAGCGGGAGGCGATCGACGTCGGTCGCCGGCTCGGCTTCCCGCTCCTGGTGCGCCCGTCATACGTACTGGGCGGCCGCGCGATGGAGCTCTGCTACTCGGAGTCCGACCTGGCCTCGTATGTCGAGCGGCTCGGGAGCGCAATGCACGGAAAGGCCGCCCGCCGCATGTATCCGCTGCTGATCGACCGTTTCCTCGAGAACGCGATCGAGCTCGACGTGGACGCGCTGTCGGATGGCGAGGACGTCTACGTGGCGGGCATCATGCAGCACGTCGAGGAGGCCGGCGTGCACTCGGGTGACTCCGCCTGTGTGCTGCCCCCGCTCAGCCTCGGTGGGGAGATGCTGGACGAGATTCGCCGGCAGACCACGGCGCTGGCCCTCGAGCTCGGTGTGGTGGGGCTGCTCAATGTCCAGTTCGCGGTGGTCGACAACAAGCGCCTGCGCGTGATCGAGGCGAACCCGCGCGCTTCCCGCACGGTGCCTTTCGTCTCGAAGGCGATCGGCGTGCCGCTGGCGAAGGTGGCCTGCCGCCTGATCCTCGGCGAGCGGCTGCGCGACCAGGACCTCCCCGGGCCGCGCAGCATGGGTCACGTGAGCGTGAAGGAGGCTGTGCTTCCGTTCAAACGGCTCCACGGGGCGGACGCATTGCTCGGCCCCGAGATGAAGTCGACCGGCGAGGTGATGGGCATCGCGGAGGACTTCCCGACCGCCTTCGGCAAGGCGCAGGCGGCGGCCGGTGTCGCACTTCCGTTCGAGGGCACCGCCTTCATCACAGTCTGCGACAGCGACAAGCCGGCCGCCACTCAGCTCGCCGCGCAGCTCCACGAGCTCGGCTTCCGGCTGCTCGCGACGCGGGGGACGGCTCAGGCGATCCAGGCGATGGGGATCCCGGTGGAGCAGTTGAACAAGATCGGCGAGGGCTCGCCGCATGTCGGCGATCACATCCTGCGCGGCGACGTCGACATCGTGATCAACACGCCCGCGGGCCGGGGGGCCCGCACCGACGGATGGGAGATCAGGCGCGCGGCCGTGGAGCGCGGGATTCCGTGCATCACGACCATGACCGGCGCGTCGGCGGCGGTGCGCGCGATGGGCGCGGCGCCCGCGGCCCGGGCGACCGTGCGCTCGCTCCAGGAGCTTCACCGGCGGACCGAGGAGTCACCCGTCCCGCCGGAGGAAGTGGAGCCGACGGCGGCGTGACCGCTCCCTTCGGCCGGCGGCGCTGTGAGGTCGTCTCGAACGAGCCGGCCGGCCTCTACCGGCTCGTGGAAGCCTCCGACACCGAGGGGCCCAGGCCGTCCGCGGGCCAGTTCTACATGCTTGCCGCCGAACACGGGTGGGGTGGAGCAGACGGCCGGCCGCACCTGGCGCGCGCCTTCTCCGTGTGCCGGGTGCGAGGCGAGCGGCTCGGCTTCCTGGTCGACCCGATCGGGCCCGGGACCGAGCGCCTCGCCGAGCTCGAGCCGGGTGAGGGGTTGTGGCTGGTTGGTCCCCTCGGGATCGGGTTCTCGGCTCCGGCGCAGTCGGCGCGGCCGGTACTGGTCGGCGGCGGCGTCGGTTTAGCGCCGCTCGTGATCCTGGCCGAGGAGCTGCGCGAGGCGGGGCGCGATCCGCTCGTGCTCGCCGGGTTCCGCTCGGCAGGGCATGCCGGGGCGGCGGCACTCGTCGGCCCCGTCGCGCTCGCGACGGACGACGGCTCCGCCGGCCACCACGGTCTCGTCACCGAGTTGCTCTCGCGGGAGCTGCCGGAGAACCCCGCGGTGTACGCGTGCGGCCCGCCGGCGATGCTCGAGAGCGTGCGCAGTCTCTGCTCGGAATGGGCGGTGCCGGCCGAGCTTGCGCTCGAGGAGGCGATGGCATGCGGATTCGGCGCCTGTTTCGGCTGTGTGGTCCGCACGCGTACGGGCTTCCGGCGGATCTGCGTGGACGGACCGGTGCTCGCGGCCGCGGACTTGGACGAGGCGTGGGTCGTTCACTGAGCCTCAATGCGGAGGTGGCTGGGCTCGAGCTCGGGCATCCCGTCCTCAACGGCTCGGGAACCTTCGATGCGATCGCGGCGCTGCGGGCGTTCGGCCCGGACCTCCTGGAGCAGTTTCCCTTCTCGGCCTTCGTTTCGAAGACGATCACGCTCGCTCCGCGCGAGGGCAACCCGCCGCCGCGCCTCTGGGAGGCGCCGGCCGGCATGATCAACTCGATCGGGCTCCCCAACAAGGGCCTCGAAGGCTTCATCGCCCAGGATCTGCCGGTGCTTGCCACCCTGCCGGTACCGCTGGTCGTGAGCGTGGCCGGCTTCAGCTACGAGGAGTTCGCGCTCCTCGTGGAAGCGGTCGCGGCGGAGGAGCCCGTGGCGGCGCTGGAGCTGAACGTGTCCTGTCCAAACGTCAAGTCCGGTTGCGTGATGGGCGCAGAGCCGCACGAGACGCTCGCGCTCCTGGAGCGGCTTCGCCCGCTCACCTCCAAGCCCCTGATCGTGAAGCTGACGCCGAACGCGACCGATGTGGGAGCGGTGGCCGAGGCCGCCGAGCGGGGTGGGGCCGATGCGCTGTCGCTGATCAACACGCTCAGGAGCGTGGCGATCGATCCCGCCACCGGACGTCCCTGGCTCGGAGCCGGCAGCGGCGGCCTGTCTGGGCCGGCGGTGCGCGCGGTGGCACTCGAGCAAGTTCACACCGTGGCGGGCCGGACCGGGCTTCCGGTGATCGGCATGGGCGGCATCCGCACGGGCGCGGACGCGCTCGACTTCCTGGCCGCGGGTGCGTCCGCCGTGGCGGTCGGAACGGAAAATTTTCGCGACCCGGCCGCCGCCCGGCGTGTGCGCGAGGAGCTCGAGTCGCTGGCGCGCAAGCGTGGCGTGCAAGGCGTCGGGGATCTCGCGGGAACGCGGGCGAGGCGCAAAAAAGCTTCCCAAATGCAGGTCAAAAGTCAACCTGCCTGAAGCCGTCTAGTCCTCTTCGAGAGGTCGAGCCGATCTAGCAACTTATTTGCGGAACTTTTTTCTCGCCGCGCCTTGCAGCCCGCTTTGCCGTGCGTATAATCGCCGCCCATGCCCGCCGCGACCAAGTCCCCGTCGGCTGCGCCGGCACGTTCTCTGACGCAACGGATGGACGCCCTGAACGAGGCCAACCGCATCCGAACGAGGAGGGCGCAGCTGAAGAAAGACCTCCGCGCGGGGCGTGCCAACGTGAACGTCCTGCTGCTCTCGCCGCCCGACTACATTCTCAGCGCGAAGGTCTCCGACCTGCTCCTGGCCGTGCCGAAGTACGGGCACGTCAAGGTCAACAAGATCCTTCAGCAGTGCCGGATCTCGCCGAGCAAGACGATCGGCGGCCTGTCGCAGCGCCAGCGCGCGGAGCTGGTCAGCCACTTCCGCAAGTAACGCCGCCGCCAGGCCCGCATTCCGTGCCCACCGGCCGGCTGTTCGTGATCACGGGGCCGTCCGGGGTCGGCAAGGGCACCCTGATCCGCCGGCTTCGCGAGCGCATGCCCGGCCTCGAGCTGTCCGTGTCGGCCACCACCCGGCCGCCGCGGCCCGGGGAGGTGAACGGGGTCGACTATCACTTCACGTCCGACGAGGAGTTCGATCGCCTCGCCCGCGAGGGCCGGCTGCTCGAGCACGCGACCTACTCCGGCCACCGCTATGGCACGCCGCGGTCGGAGGTCGAGCCGCGCCTCGCGGAAGGCCGCAGCGTCGTGCTCGAGATCGAGGTGCAGGGCGCGCGCCAGGTGCGCCAGGCGATGCCGGAGGCGATCCAGGTGTTCATCGCCCCGCCTTCGCCGGAGGCCCTGCGGGAGCGGCTCCAGGGCCGTGGCACCGATCGCCCAGAGGAGATCGAGCGGCGCCTCGCGGTGGCCGAGGAGGAGCTGGCGGCCCGCCGCGAGTTCGGCCACGTCGTGGTGAACGACGAACTCGACCGCGCGACCGACGAGCTGGTCGAACTCGTACGGGAGATCGCTCCCGACGCGGATGTCGTTCCGGAGGCGGATCGGGGTTGAGGTAGAGTTGGCCTAGGCCGATAGCCAGAACGGAGGAGCCATCTCTTTGATTTATCCGCGCATTGACAGCCTGCTCGAGCACGTTGACTCGCACTACGCGGCGGTCATCGTGGCGGCCAAGCGGGCGCGCCAGATCAACAACTACTACCACACGCTCGGTGAGGGGGTTTTCGAGGAGTTTCCTCCGCCGATGGTGGAGACCCCCTCCAAGAACTACCTGACGATCGCCCTCGAGGAAGTCGCTCAGGGCAAGATCAACTCGCGCTACCGCGTCTGACGCCGGCGGCCCGGGGTCGGCTGATGGCACGCATCCTGCTCGGGGTCAGCGGCGGCATCTCCGCGTACAAGGCGGTCGAGTTCGTCCGCCTCGCGGCGAAGGCCGGGCACGCGGTGCGCGTGCTCCAGACGCGCGCATCGCTCGAGTTCGTGGGCCGCGCCACGTTCGAGGGGATCACCGGAGCGCCCGTGCTCGTCGACGAGTTCGAGCGGGATCCGGCGCGCGGCGCGTTCCCGGGGGAGCGGGCGCCCGACCACGATCCGATCGGCCATCTCGAGCTGGCCTCGCGGTGCGACGTCTATTGCATCGCGCCGGCCAGCGCCAACACGATCGCGAAGCTCGCCGCCGGGGCGGCCGACAACATGCTGACCGCCGCCTATCTGGCCTGTGCGAGCCCGGTCGTGCTGGCGCCGGCGATGAACAACCGGATGTACGAGCATCCGGCCACGCGGGCGAACCTCGAAACGCTCCGAGCGCGCGGCGCGCACATCGTCGATCCCGGAACGGGCGCGCTCGCCTCGGCCGGCGAGTGGGGAGTGGGAAGGCTGGCTGAGCCCGCCGAACTGCTGGACGCCGTCGAGCTGGCCGCCGGCACCGGTGCTCCCCGGCCGCTGGACGGCCTGCGCGTGCTGATTACCGCGGGGGGCACGCGCGAGCCGCTCGACTCGGTGCGGTTCATCGGCAACCGGTCGAGTGGCCGCATGGGCTTCGCGCTAGCCGCCGAGGCGGCGCGCCGGGGGGCGGAGGTGACGCTCGTGTCCGCCAACGTCGCGCTCCCGGCCGCGCCCGGCGTGGAGGTCGTGCCGGTGGAGACGGCCGAGCAGCTTCGGCAGGCGACGCTCGAGCGCTTCCCCTCCTGTGACGTGCTGCTGATGGCCGCCGCGGTCGCGGACTACCGGCCTGCCGAGCCCGCGGACCGCAAGATCTCGAAGGACGAGCACGATTCGCTCGCGGTCGAGCTGGTCCGCACCGCCGACGTGCTGTCGGAAGCGGCCGCCATGCGCCGGCCGGGCCAGTCGGTGGTGGGATTTGCCGCCGAGCACGGGGCCGAGGCAATCGACCGGGCACGCGGAAAGCTGGCGCGGAAAGGGCTCGACGCGATCGTGGTGAACGACATCTCACGCGAGGAGATCGGCTTCGACTCGGAAGAGAACGAGGTCACGATCGTGGCGCCGGACGGCGACACGCACGTACCAAAGGCATCGAAGCCGGAGGTGGCGGCGACGGTGCTCGATTTCCTCCAGGCGATGCGGGCGCGCGAGAGGACTCGGTCGTGACGGCGGAGCAGCTTCCGCCCGACCCGGCCTCAGACGACGCCTACGCCCTCTTCCAGCGGGGCCTGTCGCTGCTGGCCGAAAGTCACTGGGCGCAGGCGGCGGTCTCACTCGAGAAGGCGAAACGGCTCGAGCCGGACAAGACATCGATCCGCGAGGCGCTTGGGCGCGCGTACTTTCGCAGCGGGCGCTACCGGCGCGCGGCAAGCGAGTTCTCGGCGGTGGTCGAGCGCAGCCCCGCCAACGACTACGCCCATTTCTGCCTCGGACGCTCGTTCGAGAAACTCGGCGACCGCCGCTCCGCACGCCGCCACCTGTCGCTGGCCGTGGGCATGAGGCCCGACCGCACCGACTACAAGATCTACCGGGATCGCGTGCGCTCGAAGTGACGCCACGCCGCCACGGGTGGCTGGAGCCGCACGCCGCATGCGCGCCCTGATCCAACGCGTGAGCTCGGCCTCAGTGACCGTCGACGGTCAGATCGTCGGCCGCATCGAGACTGGCCTCGTTGTGCTGCTCGGCGTGGGCGCCGGGGACGGCTCCGAACAGGCAGACAGGCTTGCCGACAAGATCTCCCGGCTGCGGATATTCGACGGGGAGGACGGGCGCATGGACCGGTCGTTGTTGGACCTGGGCGCTGCGGCGCTCTGCATCAGTCAGTTCACCCTCTACGGGGATACGCGCCGGGGGCTGCGGCCGAGCTTCACGGAAGCCGCCGAGCCGGAGCGCGCGGAACGCCTCTATGAAGAATTCTGCGCCGCGCTCGAGACGCGCGGAGCGCACGTCGAGCGCGGTCGCTTCGGGGCGCGAATGTCCGTGGCGCTCGTGAACGAGGGCCCCGTCACGCTCCTCCTCGACATATGACCAAACTTCTACCTTCGGCCCTCCTTGCTCAGCCGGAAATTGCCCGTGCGGCCTGTACGGCGGGGCAACCCGCCATCGCTATACTCGCGATCTGACACGAACGGGAGACCTGCGGCGCAAGCCGCTCTTTCGAAGTGGGCCTCCAGCCCACTTTTTTTACGAGAATTGCCGATACCCGCACTAAAAGAGGAGCAATTGAGGACTGACGATCCTGCCCGTATTCAGGCAGCGGTGGAAGAGCGCCTGAGCGCGCTCGAGCCCGACGTCGAGGTGCTGGCCGTGGAGCTGGCCGGCGGTGGCCGCGCGCCGATTCTGAGGATCTTCCTCGACCGCTCCGAGGGCGTCGACCTCGACCTCTGCGCGCGCGTGACGCGCCATCTGCGTGACCTGCTGCGCGACTACACGGTGGAGGTCTCGTCACCCGGTCCCGAGCGTCCGCTGACGAAGCTCGAGCACTACCGGCGGTTCATGGGCCGCCGCGTCCGCGTCCGGACCCGGGAGGAGATCGAAGGTCGCAGCGACTTCAAGGGCGAGCTGATCGGAGCCGACGATCGCGGCGTCGCGCTCGCCGGCGAGTGGGGGACGGTGACGATCCCGCACGAGCGCATTCGCCGCTCGAATCTGGTCAAGCAGGCTCCCACCGGCAACACGGGGAGGCAGAAGTGAGCAAGGAGATCGTAGAGGCCGTCCAGACCCTGGAGAAGGAGAAGGGCATCTCGTCCGAGCGGCTGATGAAGGCGCTCGAAGACGCGCTGCTTTCGGCCTACAAGAAGACCCCCGGCGCGGCCAAGTACGCGCGCGTCGACATGGACCGCCGCACGGCCGACTTCCGCGTCTTCGAGCTGATCCTGCCGCCCGAGCTCGAGGAGCAGCTCGTCAAGGAGGCGATCGAGTCCGAGCAGGCGATCGATCCCGAGACCGGCGAGATGCGCGAGCCGGAGGAGCCCGAGATCGACCTCGAGAAGCTCGCCGAGTACGAGGACCAGATCACCAGCCGCGACGTCACACCCACCGACTTCGGGCGGATCGCCGCCCAGACCGCGAAGCAGGTGATCCTGCAGCGGATCCGCGAAGCGGAGCGCGACATGATGTTCGAGGAGTACCGCGACCGCGTGGGCGAGATGATCACCGGGATCATCCAGCAGTCCGATTCGCGCTACACGCTCGTGCAGCTACGCGAGCGCGTCGAGGCCCTGCTGCCCAAATCCGAGCAGGTGGACAGCGAGCGCTACGACCACGGCGCTCGCGTCAAGGCGGTGATCACCGAGGTCTCCTCGAGCACGAAGGGGCCGAGCATCATCGTCTCGCGCCGCAATCCCGAGCTGATCAAGAAGCTGTTCGAGCTGGAGGTGCCCGAGGTCGCCGACGGGCTGGTCGAGATCGTCAACGTTGCACGCGAGCCCGGCTACCGGTCGAAGATCGCGGTCGTGTCGCACGCCGACGGGGTCGATCCGGTCGGCGCCTGCGTCGGGCCGCGCGGCTCGCGTGTGCGCATGGTCGTGTCCGAGCTTCGCGGCGAGAAGATCGACATCATCCCGTTCAACGACGAGCCGGCCCGCTTCGTCGCAAAGGCGCTATCGCCGGCGCGTGTGCGCGAGGTGCTTGTCGACGACGAGAACAAGCAGGCCACCGTGGTCGTGCCGGACGACCAGCTCTCGCTGGCGATCGGCAAGGAGGGCCAGAACGCGCGGCTTGCCGCGCGCCTCACCGGCTGGCGGGTCGACATCAAGTCGGAGACGGAGTTCGCCGAGGTCGAGGCCGAGCTCGGATTGGAGCCCGAGGAGGACGTGACCGGCCGCTGCCACGCGGTCCTGAGCTCCGGGAAGCGCTGCCCCAACGCGGCGCTGCCGGGCTCGCGGTACTGCGGGCTGCCTGCCCACCAGGCGCTTGCCGAGGCAGAGCAGCGTGGCGAGACCCCGCCCCCGGTGGCCGAAGAGCCCGCGCCCGAGGCGCCCGCGGAGGACCCTGCACCCGAGGAGCCGACGCCGGTCGAGGCCGCGGCACCCGAGGAGGCACCGGCCGCCAGTGGAGAGGACCGTTAGCCCAGGGGCATGGCGAAGAAGCGCGTTTATGAGATCGCGAAGGAGAGAGGAGTCTCCAGCAAGGAGCTGCTCGCCGCCCTCCAGACGGCCGGCGTCGACGTAAAGGCAGCCGCGTCGACGGTCGACGAGGCCGACGTCACGCGGGCGCTCTCCGGCAACGGTGCCAAGAGCTCTGGCGACGCGCCGGTATCGCAACCGAGTCCGCCGGAACCCAGCCCACCGAAAAAGGCTGCGCCACCCGCGGAGCGGCCGCAGCCGCAAGCGAAGTCTTCATCCGGGCAGCAGCCCGGCCGGCCGCAGGGCGGTGGCGGCGGTCAGCAGGGCCAGCGGCCCTCCCAGGGCGGTGGCGGGCGTCGCGGTGACGGCGGCCCGCCGCGCCGTGCGATGGCGGGCCGCGAGAGCACCCCGGGCACGACCGGGCGCCGCCGCCGCGTGGTGATCGACTCGCAGGCGTCGCGCCGCCAGGCGCCGCCGCCGATGCAGCAGCAGCGCCGCCGGCGCAGCCGCGGTCGCGGCGCGCCCCCGCCCGAGCCGGGAGAGCGGCCCACAGCTGTCGTCGAACAGCCCACGATCAAGATTCCCTCCGGCGCGACCGTCCGCGACGTCGCGGAGCACCTCGGTCTGCAGGTATCCGAGGTGCTCAAGAAGCTGATGGCGATGGGGGAGATGGCGTCGATCACGCAGACGCTCTCGGACGACGCGATCGGGGTCATCGCCGACGAGTTCGAAAAGAAGGTCGAGGTCGTGCGGGCAGCCGAGGAAGAGGTCGAAGAGGCGTTCGAGGACGCCGCGGAAGACCTCGTGCCCCGGCCACCGGTGGTCACGATCATGGGCCACGTCGACCACGGCAAGACGTCGCTGCTCGACGCGATCCGTGAGACGGAGGTTGCGGCCGGCGAGGCGGGTGGAATCACCCAGCACATCGGCGCCTATCAGGTGCATCACGACGGGAAGGTCGTGACGTTCCTGGACACGCCCGGTCACGAGGCGTTCACCGCGATGCGCGCGCGCGGCGCGAAGGTCACGGACATCGCCGTGATCGTGGTCGCCGCGGACGACGGCGTGATGCCTCAGACCACGGAGGCAATCGACCACGCCAAGGCCGCGGGCGTCCCGATCGTGATCGCGGTCAACAAGGTCGACAAGGAGAACGCGGATCCCAACCGCGTGCGGGGCGAGCTCGCCTCGCAGGGGCTGACACCGGAGGACTGGGGCGGCGACACGGTCTTCGCCGACGTCTCCGCCAAGACCAAGCAGGGTCTCGACGATCTCGTCGAGATGATCCTCCTGGTCGCCGAGGTCGAGGATCTGAAGGCGAACAAGAGCGCTTCCGCGAGCGGCACGGTGATCGAGTCGCGACTCGATCCGGGCCGCGGGCCGGTGGCGACCGTGATCGTGATGCGCGGCACGCTCCAGATGGGCGACGCGCTGGTGGCGGGCGCTCACTGGGGTCGCGTACGCGCGATGCACGACTTCACCGGCAAGCGGGTCAAACGCGCCCAACCGGGCGAGCCGGTCGTGATCCTGGGCTTCGACACCGTCCCGGACGCGGGTGAGTCGGTGCGCGTGGTGTCCAATGACCGCGAGGCCCGGCATCTCGCGAGCGAGCGCGCGATTCGCCTCAAGACAGAGGCGCTGGCGCGGCGAAAGTCCGCCTCGGTCAGCCTCCAGGACGTCTTCGAGCGCGCGCGCGAGGGCGAAGCGGTGGAGCTGAACCTCGTGCTCAAGGCCGACGTCGCGGGATCGCTGGAGGCGATCCAGGACCAGATCGCCAAGCTCTCCAGTCAGCAGGTCGCGCTCAACGTGCTCCACACCGGCGTGGGCGGCATCAACCAGTCCGACGTGATGCTGGCGGCTGCCTCGGGCGCCGTGATCATCGGTTTCAACGTCCGACCCCTTCCGGAGGCCAAGACGCTCGCCGACCAGGAGGGCGTCGACGTCCGCTCCTACACGGTCATCTACAAGATCACCGACGAGCTGAGGGCCGCGATGCAGGGCATGCTCGCGCCCGAAGAGGTCGAGGCCTCGCTCGGCATGGCCGAGGTTCGCCAGATCTTCCGTGCCTCCCGGATCGGCACGATCGCGGGCTGCCACGTCACGCAGGGCAAGATTGTCCGTACCGCCAATGTCCGTCTCGTCCGCGAGGGCACGATCGTCTACGACGGCAGGATCGGGTCGCTCAAGCGCTTCAAGGACGATGCGCGCGAAGTCGAGGAGGGCTTCGAATGCGGCATCACGATCGAGAACTTCCAGGACATCAAGGAAGGCGATGTGCTGGAGGCCTACGAGACGCGCCAGGTCGAGCGCCAGCTCGAATAGCCGGCGAGTGGAACGGCAGGAGGCCGCGTGCCGTTCATCGCCGCGCTAACGATCCACCTTCACCTGGCGGAGAACAACAGCCTGAAGGGAAAGCGCAAGGAGCTGCTGTCCGTGCGGGCCGCGCTCACACGCCGCTTCGGCGCAAGCGTCGCGGAGGTCGACACCCAGGACCTGTGGCAGCGGGCGACGCTGGCGGCGGGCATCGTGTCAAGGTCGGCCGGCGAGCTCGAGAACACGATCGACGACATCGAGCGCTTCCTGCTCTCCAGATTTCCGGAGGGCACGCGAGTCGAGCGCCGGCTCGTGTCCTTCAAGGACATAGAGGCCTAGCCGCTTACTTTCTATCCGAGCGCTGCAACTTGCCCGTTGCCGTGTTCATCAGGGCAGGGATTCGTGCCGGTGACCGAAAACATCGCGGTATATAGTCGATTCCCGCCCCCGGAGGTAGTTCCGATCCTTTCAGATGCCCAGCGACAGAATGCGTCGAGTCAATGAAGCGGTGCGTGAGGTCTTGAGCGAGACCATCACCGCCGGCCTGAAGGACCCCCGCGTCGGGTTCGTGACCGTGACCGCGGTCGTCACGAGCCCTGACCTGCGCCACGCGCGCGTGTTCGTGAGCGTGCTCGGCGACGAGAAGCAGCGCGAGGAGTCCCTCGCGGGCCTGTCGTCCTCGCACGGCTATCTGCAGGCGCGCGTGGCGTCGCGGCTGCGGCTGAAGCACACGCCGACGCTCGAGTTCGAATACGACCCGAGCGCCGAGCGCGTGATGCGGATCAGCAAGCTGCTGCGCGAGCAGGAGCCCGGATCATGAAGGCCGACATGACCGCGGCCTCCGCCACCGATCGGGAGCAGGTTGTGGCGGAGCTTCGCATGGGCGAGAAGTTCCTGCTCACCACGCACGAGAACCCGGACGGGGACGCGCTCGGTTCGCTGGTCGCGATGCACGAGATCCTCGAGTTGATGGGCAAGGACAACGTGATGTTCATGTCAGCGGAGGACTTTCCGCTTCCGTACGAGTACCGCGCGTTGCCGCTCGGCGACGTCCGGCACGAGCTGCCCGCCGACGCCGAGGAGCGCACGATCGTGTTCCTCGACTGCGGGAACATCGACCGCATGCCGGTCAGCTTCCTCGCCCGCGATGACGCGCACATCGTGAACATCGACCACCACCACGACAACACCGAGTTCGGCACGGCCAACCTGGTCGTCGGCGGGGCCTCCTGCACGGCCGAGATCATCTACGGCCTCACGGAGGATCTCGGCGTGGAGCTCACGCGGAAGATTGCGGAGGCCCTGTACGTCGGCCTCGTCACGGACACCGGCAAGTTCCAGTACCAGAACACGACGCCGGCGGCGCACCGCATGGCGGCGGAACTGATCGATCACGGCGTGGACGTGCACGAGGAGTTCCGCCGGTTGTACGAAAACGTGCCATTCGCGAAGCTCCAGCTGTTGGCGCGCGTCTTGTCGGGCGTCGAGCGCTACGACGACGGCCGGCTCACGGTCTCCTACATAAAGAGGACCGACTACGAGGAGACGGGCGCCGATGAGAGCTACTCCGAGGGCATCGTCGACCACATCCGCGCGGTCGAGGGCACGATCGTCGCCGCTCTGATCCGTGAGCAGCTCAAGGAGGGCCGGGAAGGCGTCAGCAAGGTGAGCCTGCGCGCGGCCACCGACGAGGTCGACGTGAGCATCATCGCCCGCAAAGAGGGCGGCGGCGGTCATCGCCAGGCGGCTGGCTTCTCGACCGAGAAGTCCGGTGCCGAGCTGGTCGACCTGATCCGCGACGAGATCGCGGCCCAGCTCTAGACCTTGGCGTGCAATTTCCGGCCTAGCAAAGAAGGCCGAAGGCAGAAGTTGGGTTAAGTAGCCTTCGCGCGATGGCATCGGTTCCAAGCGGCGTTCTGCCGGTTGCCAAGCCGGCCGGCGTGACCTCGCACGACGTCGTCGATCGCGTGCGGCGCCTCCCGATCGCGCGGGGTGCCAAGGTCGGGCATGCGGGCACGCTCGACCCGTTCGCGACCGGCCTGCTGCTGGTGCTGGTCGGCCATGCCACGCGCTTTCAGCGCTTCTTGATGTCCCTGCCCAAGACCTATGCCGCCACCGCGCACCTGGGCGCCGTGTCCGACACGGGCGACCCGACCGGCGCCCTCACAACGACCGGCCGTCGCGCATCGGATTCCGCGCTCCGGGCCGCGGCATCCGGTCTCGTCGGCGAGATCGATCAGCGCGTGCCGCTCACCTCGGCCGTGAAGGTCGGCGGTGAACGCCTCTACCGGAAGGCGCGCCGGGGTGAGGCGTTCGAGACGCCCGTACGCCGCGTGCGCATCAGCCGCCTGGAGATCGTCTGCTTCGACGAGTCCGAGCAGCGTGTCGACCTGGTGGTCGAATGCTCGAGCGGGACCTACGTGCGCCAGCTCGTCGCGGACCTCGGGGAGGCGGCCGGCGCCGGCGCGTACTGCGAGGCGCTCGAGCGCACCGCGATCGGGTCCTTCCGGCTCGAGGATGCCGGTGGTGACCGGCTCGTGCCGCTCGCCGAGGCGCTTTCGTTCCTGCCGGAGCGGCCCCTGGACCCCGACGAAGAGAGGATCGCCCGGAGCGGCAGGCCGGTCGAGAACGGCGTCGACTCGCACGCCGCGAACGTCCGGCTGACGGCGGGCGGCGAGCTCGTCGCTGTCGCCGAGCGCCGCGATGGAGTGCTGAAGCCCGTCACGGTGATTCCGGGATGAACGTCCACCGACTCGAAGACGTGCCCGAGGCGCGGGAGGGCCGCGCGGTCGCGATGGGCACCTTCGACGGAGTGCACGCGGGGCATCGCCGAGTGATCGGCTCCGCACTCGACTGGGCGCGCCGCCACGGCGCCCGCGCGAGCGTGGTTACGTTCGACCCGCACCCGTTGCGGGTGCTGGCTCCCGACGAGCCGCCGAAGCTGCTCACGACGACGGCCGTGAAGGCCACGCTGATCGAGAAGCTCGGCGTCGACGAGATGATCGTGATCCCGTTCACGCCCGAGCTGTCGAAGATGGAGCCGGCCACCTTCTGTACGGACGTGCTCGTGCACCGTCTGGCCGCCAGGCACGTGAGCGTCGGTGCGAACTTCCGCTTCGGGCACGGCGCCGCCGGCGACGCCGCCTTCCTCCAGTCGCGCCCGGAGTTCGAGACCGAGGTCGTCCCATTGGTCGAGACCGACGGGCAGACGGTCTCCTCGAGCCGCATCCGGGAGCTGGTCGCAGCCGGCGCGGTGGCCGAAGCGGCCGAGCTGCTCGGCGCTCCGTTCATCCTGGAAGGGAAGGTCGTCGAGGGAGCGGCCCGTGGCCGCGAGCTGGACATGCCCACCGCGAACCTCGAGCCGCCGGCCGAGGTGGTCGTGCCGGGCTCGGGGATCTATGCGGCCCGCGCACTGCTCGACGACGGGCGCGACGTCGCCGCGGCGGTGAGCATCGGCGTCCGGCCGACGTTCGAGGAGGCCGGTGAGGAGAAGGTCGAGGCGCACCTGATCGGCTTCGAGGGCGACCTCTACGGCCACGGCATGCGGATCGCGTTTCTCGACCGGCTGCGGGACGAGCAGCGGTTCGACTCGGCGGAGGAGCTTGCGGCCCAGATGCGACGAGATGTGCAGCAGACCGTCGAAATCGCCGGCGGGGCCAGGCGCACGGCGGAGTGAGGCTGCTACTTTTCCGCCCATGCCACTGACCAAAGAGGCAAAGCAGGAGGTCATCCAGAAATACGGGCGCGGCGACAACGACACGGGGTCGCCGGAGGTCCAGGTGGCCCTGCTCACGGCGCGCATCAACGAGCTCACTGAGCATCTGCGGGAGCACAAGAAGGATCACCACTCGCGCCGCGGCCTCTTGATGCTGGTCGGCCAGCGCCGCCGCCTGCTGAACTACCTGAACCGCCGGGACGTGGACCGCTACCGCGGTCTCGTCCAGGACCTCGGCCTCAGGCGTTAGCGCCCTGGGCCGGACCGGGCGGCCGAAAAGGCCGCTGCTACGATTCGGCGCAACTTCCGGAGACGATTAAGACCCCCGAGCAGCCAACCGGAGGCTGCCGAAAGGAACACAATGACCTCTGAAGACGTTGGCCGCGCCTCGGTCGAGATCGCAGGCGTCGAGATCAGCTTCGAGACCGGCAAGCTCGCCAAGCAGGCAAGTGGAGCGGTCGTCGTAAGGTCCGGTGACACGATGGTGCTCTGCACCGCGACCGCCGGGAACCCGCGCGACGTCGACTTCCTCCCGCTCACCGTGGACGTGGAGGAGCGCATGTACGCCGCCGGCAAGATCCCCGGCAGCTTTTTCAAGCGGGAGGGACGCCCGTCAGAGAAGGGCATCCTCACCGCCCGCATGATCGACCGACCGATCCGGCCGCTCTTTCCCAAGGGCTGGACTTACGAGACCCAGATCGTCGCTACGCCGATGGGCGTGGACCACGTGGTGCCCTACGACATCCTCGCCATGAACGGCGCCTCGGCGGCGCTTGCGGTGTCAGACATCCCCTTTCCGACGCAGATGGCGGCCGTTCGGATCGGCAAGCTGGAAGGCAAGTTCGTCGTCAACCCGGCCGAGCCCGACCTTCCCGAGTCCGATCTGGACCTCGTCGTGGCCGGAACGGACGAGGCGATCCTGATGGTCGAGGCCGGTGCGAACGAGATCACCGAGGGCGAGCTGCTCGACGCGCTCGACATCGCGCACGAAGAGATCCGCAAGCTCTGCGCGGCGCAGCGCGAGCTCGCCGAGCGGCACGGCAAGCCGAAGAAGGAGATCCCCCCGGTCGTGGTCGACGAATCGCTTTACGAGCAGATCCTCGCCTCGCACGGCGATCAGCTCGACCAGGCCACTCAGGTCGAGGACAAGCTCGAGCGCCAGGACGCTACCAAGGCCGTCGAGGAGGACGTGCTCGAGAAGTACTCGGTGCTCGACGCGGCGGGCGAGGTGGTCGACCCGGAGAACCGGGCCAATGTCCAGCGCGCCTTCGACAAGCTCGAGAAGGACATCATTCGCCGCCGGATCGCGGTCGACAAGCGCCGGCCGGACGGCCGCGCGGCGGACGAGATCCGGGCGGTGTCGGCGGAGGTCGGAATCGCGCCCCGCACGCACGGCTCCGCGCTCTTCACGCGCGGGCAGACGCAGGCCTACACGGTCGCCACGCTCGGCACGAGCCGCGAGGAGCAGCGCCTGGACACGCTCGGCCTGGAGACCGCCAAGCGGTACTTCCACCACTACAACTTCCCGCCTTTCTCGGTCGGGGAGGCCGGCTTCATGCGGGGCCCGAAGCGGCGTGACATCGGCCACGGTGCGCTCGCCGAGCGTGCCCTGGTGCCGATGATTCCCTCCCAAGAGGACTTCCCGTACACGATCCGCGTCGTGTCCGACATCCTCGAGTCGAACGGCTCGTCGTCGATGGCTTCGGTCTGCGGCTCGACGCTTTCGCTGATGGACGCGGGCGTGAAGATCCGCAAGCCGGTCGCGGGCATCGCGATGGGGCTCGTGAAGGAGGGTGATGACTACATCGTGCTCTCCGACATCGCGGGCGTAGAGGACCACCTCGGCGACATGGACTTCAAGGTCGCCGGCACCGCGGACGGCATCACGGCGCTCCAGATGGACATCAAGATCTCGGGCGTCACGTTCGACATCCTCAGGACGGCACTCGAGCAGGCGCGCGAAGGCCGCCTGTTCATCCTCGGCAAGATGAGTGAGGCGCTCTCCGAGACCCGCGCCGAGCTCAGCCAGTACGCGCCTCGCATCACGTCTATCAAGATCGACCCCGACATGATCGGGAAGGTGATCGGCAAGGGCGGCGAGACGATTCGCGCCCTCTCCGAGGAGTACGAGGCCCAGATCGACGTCGAGGACGACGGCACTGTGCTGGTCTATGCCGTGGACGGCATCAAGGGCGATGGCGCAATCGAGGCGATCCGGCAGCTCACGAAGGACGTGGAGCTGGGCGAGATCTTCACCGGCAAAGTCGTGAAGACCACCACCTTCGGCGCTTTCGTGGAGCTTGCGAAGGGCACCGACGGCCTGATCCACATCTCGAACATCAAGCCCGGCGAGCGCCCCGAGTCCGTCGAGGACGTCGTCAACAAGGGTGACGAGCTGACGGTGCGGGTGGTCGAGCTCGACAAACAGCGCGGCCGGATCGGCCTGCGCCTCGCCGATGACCCCGCGATCGAGGGCAAGTCGGTCGAGGAGCTCGCGGCGATGGGCACCGGCAACGGCGGCCGTCCTTCGGGGGGCCGGCGCGGCGATCGTGATCGCGGCGGCCGCGGCGGACGTGGCCGCGACCGGGATCGCGACCGCGGCGGCTCGCGCAGCCGGGACTAGATCTAGTCGTGCTCGAGGAGCACACGCTCACGACGCTCGACGCGGGTGTCAGGGTGGTGAGCGAAAGCCTGCCGTCCGTGCGGTCCGTGGCGGTCGGGATGTGGGTGCGCGTCGGGTCCCGGGACGAGCCGTATGAGCAGGCCGGGATCTCGCACTTCCTCGAGCACATGCTTTTCAAGGGCACGCCTGACCTGAGCGCGGAGCAGATCGCCCAGGTGTTCGACGGGTTCGGCGCCGAGGTGAACGCCGCCACCAGCAAGGAGGCGACCGTCCTCCACGCGCACTTCCTCGACGAGCATCTCGATGAGGCCTTCCGCGTAATGAGCGACATGTTCCTGCGGTCCACCTACGCCGACCTCGAGTCCGAGCGGGACGTGGTGCTCGAGGAGATCGCAATGTACGAGGACGAGCCGCAGGACAAGGTCCACGACGTGCTCTCGGAGGCTGTGTTCGGCGACCATCCGCTGGGCCGGCCCGTGATCGGCCGCGGGGAGGTGATCGCCGGCCTGGACTCTGGGGATGTTTCCGCCTACCACGACCAGCGCTACCAGCCCACCTCGATCGTGGTTGCGGCGGCGGGGAACCTCGAGCACGAGCGGATCGAGGATCTCGCGCGGCGTCTCATGGAAGCCGGCCCGAATGGGTCTTCGCCTCCGGCGGAGCGCATCGAGGCGCCGGCCGACGTCGCCCCGCGCGTCACGTTTCAGTCCAAGGACACCGAGCAGTACCACATCTGCCTTGGCGGGCCGGGCATCCCGCGAAACGACGAGCGCCGCTTCGCGCTCGCGATCCTGGACGCGATCCTTGGGGGCTCCACTTCCTCGCGTCTGTTCCAGGAGATCCGGGAGAAGCGCGGGCTCGCGTACGCGATCTACTCGTGGTCGAGCCAGTACACGGACAGCGGCCAAGTGGGCATCTACGTCGGCACCCGCGAGGACAACGTGTCGAACGCGCTGGAGGTGATCGGGACCGAGCTCGATCGCATCTGCACGGACGAGGTGGGGGAGGACGAATTGCGCCGGGCCCGTGAGCACGTGAAAGGCCGGCTCGCGCTTTCGATGGAATCGACCGGGAGCCGCATGAACCGCCTCGGGCGCTCAGTCCTGATGGACACGCCCCTGCTGACGCTGGACGAGACGATCGAGCGGCTCGACGCCGTGGACGCCCCCCAGCTGTCCGAGCTCGCGCATCTCCTGTATCCGCCGACTCAGATGTCTGCGGCCGCGATCGGCCGTGACGAGGCGCGCTTTCGCGAGGCGCTCGAGCCGGTCGGCGTAGCCGCTTGATCCGAGTAGCCGTTTCAGGCGCCGCGGGCCGCATGGGCAGCGCGGTCTGCGAGGCGGTTGAAGAGGCGGAGGACATGGAGCTCGTGGGTCGCGCCGATCCCATGCTCGACGCGAGTCTCGAGGACGTCATCGAGACGGCACAGCCCGACGTGGTGGTCGATTTCTCTGTTCCCGGCTCCGTTTTCGACAACGCGATGCTCTGCCTCGATCGCGGCGTGCACGTCGTGGTGGGCGCGACCGGGCTGACGGAGGATCAAGTCACCGCGCTCACAGAGCGCGCTGGCCGGTCGGATGCGAACTGCTTCATCGCCCCGAACTTCGCGATCGGCGCGGTGCTGCTGATGGAGGCGTCGAAGCTCGTTGCCCAGCACTTGCCGAACTGCGAGATCATCGAGCTGCACCACGACCAGAAACTCGACGCCCCGTCCGGCACGGCGAAGCGGACAGCGGAGCTGATCGCGGCCGAGACCAGGGGGGACGAGCCCCCGATCCACAGCGTGCGCCTGCCCGGCCTGGTGGCGCACCAGGAGGTCGTGTTCGGCGGCCTCGGCCAGACGCTGACCCTCCGCCACGACTCGATCGCGCGCGAGTCGTTCATGCCCGGAGTGCTGCTCGCGGTACGCCGCGTGGGAGAGCTCGACGGCCTGGTCGTGGGATTGGAGCACCTGCTCTGACGAGCGAGGAGCTCGTCCGCGAGTTCCACGCTCGCCAGGCTCGCTTCTACGCCGGCGGCGACCCCGAACCGCTGCGGGAGCTGCTCGCCGAAGAGATCGTGTGGCACGTGCCCGGCCGCAGCCCGATCGCCGGCGACCACGAGGGCATCGAGGCCGTGATGGACTACTTCGAGCGCCGCCGCGCGCTGGCCCGGGCGACCTTCCGCGTGAACGTGCGCGACGTGATGTCACGGGGAGACGTGGTGCTGCAACTGGCCGGCGGCACGGCCGAGCTGGGCGGGCGCGAGGTCGGCTGGGAGACCGTGGGCATCTTCACCGTCCGGGACGGCAAGATCGCCGAGGGCCGCCTGGTGCCGTTCGACCTGTACCTGTTCGACGAGGTGTGGGGCGCCTAGGCCGGCGCCGCGGCCTCCGCGGCCGTTTCGTCGGGATCCATCCACCCGCCGAAGGCCGCCTCCAGCTTCCTCGCCACGGCCAGCACCTCCATCTCGCGCCCGCGCCGGCCGATCACCTGCACCGCCACCGGCAGGCCCTCCTCCGAGCGGGTGATCGGCACCGCCGCAGCCGGCAGCGCCATCGCGTTGACGTAGGTCGAGAGCGAGAAGAAGTCGATCTCGTCGTATTCGGTGCCGTCCACCGTGAGCGTCTCCGTACCGACCGGGAACGCCGGCATCGAGGCGATCGGGGAGATCGCGATCGGGTAGCGCTCCAGCCACTCGTACACGACGTGCTGGAGCTCCGTGACCTGCACCATCCGCCCGAGGTAATGGGCCAGCGTGAGGTCGACTTCGGGTGCCCGCTCGAGCAGGTTCGCGATCTGGGGCGACAGCTCGCCCGTGCGGTCGCCGATGAACGGCACCAGCATCGCCTCGGTCTCCGCCAGGGCGACCGCCAAGAACGCGTCGCGGACCTCCGCCTGGAGCGGCGGGCGCTCTTCCACGACCTCGTGGCCGTCCTCGCGCAGCGCGGCGGCGGCCATGCGCACCGCCTCACGGCACGCGCGATCCACCGGAACGAGGCCGTCGTCCTCGAACGCCGCCACGCGCAGACCGTCCGGGTTCTCGCGCTCGAACGTGCGCGGCAGGACGCCCGAGTCGCGCGGGAGGTTCGGACGGGCGAAGACCGGCAGCAGCAGCTCCAGGTCCTCGACGTAGCGCGCCATCGGGCCGATCATGCTCCACCGCTGGATGCTGACCGGATGCTGCGGCGGGAAGTGGCCGGCGTACGGGACGACACCGGGCCCGGGCTTGATGCCGACCACGCCGCAGAAATGGCACGGCACGCGGATCGAGCCACCGTAGTCGGAGCCCACGCTGAAGGCCGTCATACCGCTCGCCAGCGCTGCTCCCTCGCCGCCCGAGGACCCGCCCACCGAGCGCGACCGGTCATGCGGGTTCAGCGTCGCGCCGTAGACCAGGTTGTTCGAGTCGTAGTGGAACGCGAACTCCGGGATGTTGGTCTTGCCGAGCAGGATCGCGCCGGCATCGCGGAGGCTCTCGATCACCACCGCGTCCTGTGTGGACACGTTCCCCTCGAAGATCCGAGATCCGTCGCAGCACGGCATCCCCGCCACCTCGATGCACTCCTTCGCGGTGTACGGAACGCCGTGCAGCGGGCCGAGCGGCCCGCCGGTCGAGACCGCACGTTCGGCGGCGCGCGCCTCCTCGATGGCCCCGTCGAACCGCGGCAGCACGACCGCGTTGAGCACCGGGTTGACCGCCTCGATCCGCTCGATGTAGGCCTGGACCAGCTCCACCGGGCTGAGCTCGCGTTCGCGCACCAGGCGCGCGAGCTCGGTGGCGGACTGCTTCACGAGATCGCTCGTGCTTGTCATGCCGCTGCCAGCTCCGGGCGCCGGTCCGCCCATGGCCGGGCCTCCTCCAGCTGCGTGGAGAGCGAGATCAGGAGCTCCTCGGCGGCGGGCGCCCCGACGAGCTGGATGCCGACCGGCAGCCCGGTCTCGCTCTGGTGAATGGGAAGCGAGATCGCGGGTTGGCCGGTCACGTTCCAGATCGGCGTGAAGGGCACCCACTCGGCGGCCTTGTTGAGCATCTCGATCGGCGGCTCGCCCTCCTTCGGCCGCAGTGCGCCGACCTCGATCGGCAGCTTGGCGAGCGTGGGCGTGAGCAGCACATCGATGCCACTCCACATCGAGACCACGCGACGTGACAGGGAGCGCAGGTACTCGAGCGCCACCAGATAGTCGGCGCCGCTGATCTCGCCGGCCATCTCGACCATCTGGGCGGTGAGCGGCTCGAGCTCCGACAGCTCGATCGGCCGCCCGCGCTGGGCGGCCGAAAGCTGCACGTTGCCGGCCACACCCGCGACCCAGATCTTGATGAAGTTGTCGATGTAGCCGTCGTCCGAGAGCGCGGGTGCCTCGAACACGGTGTGGCCGAGCGATTCGAGCAGCTCCGCCGTCGCACGCGTGGCGGCCACGCAATCGTCGTCCACGGGAACCCCGTTGGGAGCGTCGGTGGAGAACGCGATCCGGAGGGCTCCCGGGGTCCGCTCGACGGCCTCGGCGAACGGAGCCGATGGGTCAGGCGCCCAGTAGGGGTCACCGGGCTCGTAGCCGGCGAGGACGTCCAGCGCCACTGCGGTGTCGAGCACCGTGCGGCTGACGACGCCCTCGATCGCGATCCCGCCCACGAACTCGCCCAGCGGGGCGAGCGAGACACGGCCGCGCGTGGCCTTGAGGCCGACCAGGCCGCAGCACGACGCGGGGATGCGGATCGAGCCACCGCCATCGTTGGCGTGTGCGATCGGGACCATGCCCGAGGCAACCGCCCCGGCGCTCCCGCCCGACGAGCCGCCGGTCGTCCGCGAGGGATCCCAGGGGTTCCGCGCCGGGCCGAAGCGGTCGGGCTCCGTGACCGGCAGGATGCCCAGCTCGGGAGTGTTGGTCTTGCCCACGATGATCGCGCCCGCCTCCCGCAGGCGCCGCACGAGCGCGCTGTCCTCCTCCGGGACCCAGTCACCCATCGCGTTCATACCCATCGCACAACGGATGCCGCCGGTCAGCGCGACCAGGTCCTTGACGGCGATCGGAACGCCCGCGAGCGGCCGGTCGTCGCCGGGCTCGATCGCATCGGCCTCGGCCAGTGCGCGCTCTTCGCAGAGCGTCACAAAGGCATTGAGCTCCCCGTTGCGGCGGTCGATCGCCTCATATGCCGTCTCGACCAGCTCGCGTGGCGTGATCTCGCCGTCGTGCACCATCGAGGCCAGCTCGACCGCCGGCCGGAACATCAAGTCGTTAGCCATCCAACTCTCCCTCGCAAAAGCCGACATCGACTGTTTCCAGGCCCTGCGCCAGAGACTAACCGACGAGATATGCCGAGACGCGACCGTTGGGAGCGTCACGAGACTGAGGGCGCCGGCGCAGCCGGCTATTTCTGTCTGATGCGATAATCGCCCGATGCCCCCTCCCGCAGGCCTGGGCGCGATCCTGACCGCGATGGCGACCCCGCTGGACGCCGACCTCGCCGTGAACGAGGCCGCGGCCCGGCGGCTCGCGCGGTATCTGGTCGAACACGGCTCCGATGGGGTGGTCGTGGCGGGTACAACCGGCGAGTCGCCCACGCTCTCCGACGACGAAAAGCTGCAGGTGCTGGAGGCGGTGGTCGACGAGGTCGGGGGTGAAGTGACCGTGATCGCCGGGACCGGCTCGAACGACACGGCCCACTCCGTTCACCTCACGCGGGCCGCGACGGAGCGGGGCGCCGACGGCGTGCTGGTCGTGACGCCCTACTACAACAAGCCGAGCCCGCGCGGCCTGAAGGCTCATTTCGAGGCGGTCGCAGCCGCCACCGACAAGCCCATGCTGGTCTACAACATCCCGGGCCGCTGCGTGATCAACCTGGAGCCCGACCTGCTTGCCGACCTTTCACGGGTGTCGAACATTGCCGGGATCAAGCAGGCCAACGCCGACATGGCGCAGGCAAGGGCGATCGTGGAGCACACAGGCCTCGAACTGTATGCCGGCGACGACAACCTGGTGCGGCCGTTCGCGGAGATCGGGGGAGCGGGCGGGGTGTGCGTCGCGTCGCACCTCGTGGGGCCTCAGATGAAGGAGATGTACGAGGCGGCGATCGCGGGAGACGACGAGCGAGCGCGAGCGATCGACTCGGAGCTGGCGGACGTCTACGAGACGCTCTTCTTCACCGCGAGTCCCGCGCCCCTGAAGGCGGCGCTGAACCTGCTCGGCCTCGAGGCCGGCGGCTGCCGGCTCCCGATCGCCGACCTGATCGAGGACGAGCTGCCGCGCGTGAGCGCGATGCTGGAAGCCCACGGCCTCGTGGCGTCGGCGGCCTAGCCACCCGGGCGGAGACTTGGCTGGAACGCTGCGAATCCTTCCCCTCGGCGGGCTGGGGGAGATCGGCAAGAACATGACGGTGTTGGAGTACGAGGGCCGCATGGTCGTTGTCGACACCGGTCTCATGTTCCCCACCAGCGAGATGCTCGGCATCGATCTGGTGCTTCCCGACTTCTCGTACCTGCTCGAGCGCGCCGACGCGATCGACGCGATCGTGCTCACCCACGGGCATGAGGACCACGTGGGCGCGCTGCCCTGGGTCTTCCGCGAGCTCGGCACAGCCGTGCGGCCGCCGGTCTACGGCGGGCCGCTCACGATCGCGATGGCCCGCTCCAAGATCGAGGAGCACCGGCTGGAGGACGTCCAGCTCGAAGACATCCCCCCGGGCGAGTCGTTCACGGCGGGCCCGTTCGAGCTGGAATTCGTGCATGTGTCCCACTCGATCCCCGACGCGTGCGCGGTGGCGGCCAGCTGTGAGGTCGGCACCGTGTTGGTGACGGGCGACTACAAGTTCGACCAGACGCCGGTGGACGGCCCGCCCACCGACGCGGCGCGGCTGGCCGAGCTCGGACGTGACGGGGTGCTGCTCCTGTGCGGAGACTCGACCAACGCCGACCGCAGCGGGACCGCACCGTCGGAGGCAAGCGTCGGGCCCGTGCTGAAGGAGGTGTTCGGGCGCGCGGAGGGGCGCATCGTGATCACCTCGTTCGCGTCGAACGTACACCGTCTCCAGCAGGTGATCGACGCGGCCGATGACCTCGGGCGCCGGGTCGCGGTGGTGGGGCGGTCGATGCGGAAGAACCTGAACATCGCGCGCCAGCTCGGCCATGCACAGGTGCCGGAAGGATTGCTGGTGTCGCCCAAGGAGGTCGAGAGCTTCCCCGACGACCAGCTGGTTCTGCTCACCACGGGCAGCCAGGGTGAGCCGCTGTCGGCGCTGCGTCGCATGGCGCACGGAGAGCACCCTCAGGTCGTGCTCCACTCGGGCGACACGGTGATCTTCTCCGCCACGCCGATCCCGGGCAATGAACTCGCCGTGAACGAAACCGTCGACCGCCTCTACCAGATCGGGGCGACCGTGATCACGACGCAGGACGCGCCGGTGCACGCCTCGGGCCACGGCTGGACGGAGGAGCTGAAGCTGATGCTGAACCTGACCGAGCCGCGGTACGTGATGCCGATCCACGGCGACCACAAGCGCCTCTACCTGCACGGCAAGCTGGCCGAGTCCGTCGGGATCGAGCCGGAGGCGATCTTCCGTGGGCGGAACGGGCTGCCGCTCGAGATCGACGAGCGGGGCGCGCGCTTCGGGGAGGAGCAGGAGTCGGGCATGGTGTTCGTGGACGGCGTCGAGGTGGGGGATATCGAGGACGTCGCGCTGCGCGACCGGCGCGCGCTCTCGGCGGACGGCATCTTCATCGTGGTCGCGACCGTCTCGGGACAGGACGGGCGAGCGCTCGCGCCGCCCGAGGTGATCTGGCGCGGCGTCCCGTTCCTGGCCGAGGCGGACGGCGTGGTGGAGGAGATCCGCGACACCGTGGAGGCGTCCCTCTCGCACGCGGCGAAGGACGAGGTGCGCGAGATCGGCCTGCTCCAGGAACACCTCCGCGAGGACGTGGCGGCGTTCATCTACGAGCGCCTGCGCCGGCGCCCGATGGTGCTGCCCGTCGTGGTAGAGGTGTAGGGCAGCGGGCGTCGAAGCAGGCTTTCGGCCGGCATGACCGCCGGCCGACCCGACGATGGCCGCCCGCAAGACCGCCCGCAGGAAGAGGAAGCGCAAGGCACCTCGAGCGAATGTGCCCTCGTTTCGGCTGCCCAAGCTCTCCGAGCTCGACCAGTCGCGTCGCGATGCGATCGGCCTCGGCCTCGCGGGGCTTGGAGCGCTGCTCGCATTCGTGTTCTACTTCGGCTGGGACGGGGGCCGCGTCGGCCATGTCCTGTCGGACGGCCTGCGCTTCTTCTTCGGCGCCGTCGCCTACCTGGCGCCGCTGGTGCTGCTCGGGGCGGCCGCCGCGCTGATCCTCCAGCGCAGCGAGGGCTCCGAGGAGCGTCACCGCAGGCTCGGCGTCACGCTCTTGGCCTGTGCGCTGATGCTCGGCTATGCGGCCGGCACGCTCGGCCTCGGGCCCGCGTTCCACGGCACGCGCCGTCTCTTCGACCCCGATCTCTTCATGGACCGCGGCGGACTCGTGGGGGAGACGCTCTACTGGGCGATCTCCTCACTGTTCTCGCGGGCCGGCGCGCATCTCGTCTTCGTCTTCGCGTTCGCGGCCGGCCTGCTGCTGACGAGCGGCGTGTCCGCGGCTTCGCTGATCGAACGTGCACGCCGCCTCGTCGCACACGGCGCCGGCGGCGTTCGGGAACGCCTTGCGCACGAGCGGGAACAGGCGCGCGAGGACGCCGCCCGCAGCGCGTGGTACGACGAGCCCGAGGGCGAGCCGGAGGTTCGCGCGCTCCACGAGCAGGACGCGGCCGAGCCGCAGTCGTCATTCGCCGCCGAGGAGGATGCGCTCGAGCAGGAGGAGCCCGATCCGCTGGCTCGCATCGAGCGTGAGGTGGTGGAGGCCGAAGGTCCTGCGGACGAGTTCGAGCAGCCCACCGAGGAGATCGAGGTCACGCCGATGGGCAACCGCCGCTCGGCGGTAACCGAGTCGGACGAGCTCGACTACAAGGTGCCGGAGCCGTCGCTGCTGAAACGCTCGAACGGCAATCAGAGCCCCGACGCCTCCAACCAGGACCAGGTGGCGCGTTTGCTGGTCGAGACGCTGGGCCATTTCGGGATCGAGGCCCAAGTCGTCGGCCGGGTGACCGGCCCGCGCGTTACGCGGCACGAGCTGCGGCTGGCGCCGGGCACGAAGGTCTCCAAGGTGACGCAGCTGAAGGACGACCTCGCGTACGCGCTCGCGTCGACCGACATCCGGATCCTTGCGCCGATTCCGGGCAAGCAGGCGGTTGGGGTCGAGGTGCCCAACAAGCGCCACCGCATGGTGTACCTCGGCGACATCTTCAGAAGAGACCTCCAAGGTGCCGGGAGCGCCAAGGGCGCGACCAAAAATTCTTCTCCGCTTGCCGTCTGGCTCGGAAAGGACATCGCCGGCAACGCCGTGTGGACCGATCTCGCGCGCATGCCGCATGTGCTGGTGGCGGGCACGACCGGCTCCGGGAAGTCCGGATGCGTCAACACGATGCTCTCGTCGATCCTGCTGCGCGCTTCCCCGAACGAGGTGCGGATGGTCCTGGTCGACCCGAAGCGGGTGGAGCTGAACCACTACGAGGACATCCCGCACCTGCTCACGCCGGTGGTGACGGTGCCGCGCATGGCCGCAAACGTGCTGGCCAACCTGATCCGCGAAATGGAGAGCCGCTACGAGGTGATGCAGGAAGCACGGGCGCGCAACCTCGTCGAGCTCAACAAGGCGCGCGCCGCCGCGAAAGAGGCTCCGCTCCCTTACATACTCTGCGTGATCGACGAGCTCGCGGACCTCATGATGGTGGCGCCCGCCGAGGTCGAGGACTCGATCATCCGGCTCGCCCAGAAGTCACGCGCGGTCGGTATCCACCTCGTGCTGGCCACCCAGCGTCCGTCCGTGGACATCATCACCGGCACGATCAAGGTGAACGTTCCGGCGCGGATCGCGTTCGCTGTCTCGTCGCAGCACGACTCGCGCGTGATCCTCGATCAGGGCGGCGCCGAGACGCTGCTCGGCCAGGGCGACATGCTGTTCCGGCCAGTGGGGTCGTCGAAGCTGCAGCGCATCCAGGGCGCATACATCACCGAGGACGAGATCGCTCGCGTGACGGACCGCTGGCGGGCACAGGGCGAGCCGGCGTACGACCAGGAGCTGCTCGAGGGCCGCGAGGCGATCGAGGATTCCGACGGCGACCTCTCGCCGGACGAGGACGACCTGCTCGAGGAGGCGATTCATCTGGTGGCACAAACCCAGACCGCGTCGGTGTCGATGATCCAGCGCCGCCTGCGCGTGGGCTACACGCGCGCAGGTCGGCTGATCGACATGCTGGAGCGGCGCGGCGTGATCTCCGGGTACGAGGGCTCGAAGCCACGGCAGGTGCTGATCACCGAGGCCGACGTTTCCCGGGTACTTTCGAACAACTTGCGTGACGGGGCCGAGGCCCCGTCAGGGTTGGTTTAGGGTCCGCGCAGCCAAAATCGGCATACTCGATCGCATGGAGGTGCCGAGTCTCAAAGCCGAGCTCCGCGAGCTGATCGCGCGGTATCTCGAGCTCTATTACGTCAGCGAGTCGTCCAAGGACGGCATCAAGACCGAGAACCGCTACCAGTCGGTGCGCATCGGCGACCTCGAGACCGCGGGCGTGCGCTCGCTGCGAGACGGATTCATGGATCAGGTCGACTTCACGGGCAAGCGGGTGCTCGATCTCGGCTCCAACCTCGGTGAGCTGAGCCGCGGGGCCCGCGCCCGGGGTGCGTCGCTGGTCGACGGGTTCGAGTACGACCCCTTCTTCGTCGAGCTGGCGCGAGCGATCGATACCTATGGCCAGGTCACCCGCGTTTCGTACCACGAGCGCGACATCACCGACCCGTCGGCCTATGACGACCGCTACGACGTGGTGCTGGCGTTCTCCGTATTCGTGTACATCGAGCCGGTCCTGGACCAGATCGCGCGCATCACGGACGAGCTCCTGCTGCTCGAGACGCACAGGCTCGAGGACAACCTGGAGGACTATTACGTGCGGGTCGTCGGCCGGCACTTCCCCCACTACGCGATCCTGGGCGAGTCGGACTGGGACGTCCGGCTGGGCGGCGAAGGCGACCGCCGCGCGGTGGTGGCCTTCGCGAAGGACGAGCCGACCTTGCTGGCGGCGCTGCGGGAGCCCGGCGCCGGCGAGGGCGTGCCGAACGCCATGCGGGCCGCCGTCGCGCACCGGCCGGGCCGTCGCGCCGAGCCACGCCTCCTCCAGGTCGACCTGACGAGGCCGCCGCGCGAGGCGCTTCAGCAGCGCTTCTTCATGATGTTCCGGTTCGACGCGCTCGACGAGCTGCTCGAGGCCGTCGACCGGATGGAGGTCGACGTGGATGCCCTCGCCAAGAGCCGTGAGATCAGGAACCTCGGGGCGGAGGGTTGGGTCTACTGGTTCCTGTTCACGAAGGGCTACGTCCAGTACCTCGAGGCCGGCTCCATCGGCGAGGGCAACGTGTACTTCGACTACCTGTTCGGCCATTACGTCGAGCAGGGCCACGATCCCGGCGCGCTCTGGCAGCTCGCCGACCACGATCTCGCGGTGGAGCGCGTCGCCCGGCGCTACCGTGACCTCGACGCGCTGCGAAAGGAGGCCGCGCAGGGCCCGGAGCCGCCCGCCGCCACGAAGCCGGTCCGGATTACGGTCGGCGATTGGCCCCGTGACCCGCCGCTGCACGTCTACCAGGCCGGATCCGACGGGCCGCTGCCTGTGCGGCACATAGACGGCTGGCACCGCCTGTGCTCCGCGCGCCTGGCCGGCTTCCACACCTACCCGTGCGAGGCGGTGCCCGAGAATCTCCACGACCAGCCCGTGATCGGCGCCGTCGAGGAGTTCCGGCTCGGGGGCGGCCGGCTGAGGCTCGCGGGCTGGTATCTGCACCCCGAGTTCCTCGTCAACCACGAGCTGCGCAGCGGGCGGCAGATCCTCGCGACCGGCGCGCCCGCGGAGCGCCCCGACGTGGCGTCGTCGTTCCCCGACATCGGGCACGCGAGCGCGTCGGGCTTCGACATCGACATCGAGTACGAGCCTGACCCGGAGGTCCCGACGCGGTTCGACCTGATCGTCATGCACGAGATCCTCCCCGTCGGGTCGATCCCCGTTCTACACGTGCCGGGGGAGGAGTCGATCGAGGCGCCGACGACCCTCTACCGGCTCCTGCGGCCGCTCGTCCGCCGCCGCGCGCTCGAGGCGTTCGGCGCGATCCTCGAGTGCAGGGGAGAGGAGGTGCCGCTCGCGCCTGCTCTGGAGCGGCTGGTGCCCGCGGCGAGAGTCACGACGATCGCGGCCGAAGATGCGGGCAGCGCGGTACCCGGATCCGCCGACCTCGTGATCGCCGACGCCGTGCTGACATCGCTCGGCCCGGACCGGCAGGCCGAATTCCTCGAGGTCCTCGCGCGGGCGGTGCGGCCGGGAGGCTACGTGGTCGTGACGGCGCCAAGCGAGCCGTTACGGGCTCAGCTGGACGCCAACGGCCCGCCGGGGGACCTGGAGACGGTCGATCACCTCCGGGGTGCGGTCCGCCACCTGCACGACCTCGTGATATTCAGGAAGAACTGAGCGGGCGGGGTCGTGCCGTTCACGGAGGATGCGCAGCGAACCGGCCGTGGCGAGGTACCTTTCTCCTGCATCCACGATGGCAGAGATCGGCTCGACCCTGCGCGAAACGCGCATCCGCAAGAAGATCGATATCACGACGGTCGAGAGCGCCACGAAGATCCGCGCGAAGTACCTGCGCGCGATCGAAAACGAGGAATGGAACGTCCTTCCCGGCCCGACCTACGTGAAGACGTTTCTGCGCACCTACGCGCAGTATCTGGGCCTCGACGCCCACCTGCTGGTGGACGAGTACTCAGCGCGGTTCGAGGAGCCGGAGGAGCTGGAGCTACCCGCCTTCTCGCGCGAACAGCGGATCCGGACCAGGGTCCGCAGAGTGGGGCCGCCTTCGCGGCTGACGGCGCTGGGAGTGGCGGCGGTCGCGATCATCCTGTTCCTCCTCGTGCTGGGGCTGACGGCGGGCGACAACGGCAAGGGCGGTTCCTCGGACCGGTCCCGCAATGCGCGCAAGGGGTCGAGCCACCACAAGAAGCGCAGCCCGGCGGCGGCCCCGGCGGCCGCGCCGGCCGGCGGCCCGGTGAAGGTCGCCGTGGTGGCGACCCGGCCGGTGTGGGTTTGTCTCGTCGACGCCCGCGGCAATCCGCGCGTGAATGCTCAGATCCTGCCGGCCGGCGCGCACCAGGGACCCTTCACCTCGAAGGAGTTCAAGGTGACGGTCGGGAACGGAGGCGGAGACCTCCAGATCAACGGCAAGCTGCGGAACACGCCGGAGCGCTCGCGACCACTCAGCTACGCGATCAAGGCCTCCGGCACCCAGATCCTGCCTCCGGCGCGGAGACCGACCTGCAGGTGATCCCCTGACGGTTCGCGCTGGATTCGTGATCACCGGCACGGAGGTGCTGGCCGGCCGGGTCCGCGACCGCAACGGCCCGTGGCTGGCGGACCGTCTCGCCGAGCTCGGGATCGAGCTTGCGCACGTGTTGATCACAGGCGACCGCCCGGCCGACCTCGTGTCGGCGCTCGAGTTCATGCGCGCCGAGGGCGCTGACCTGATCGTGACGAGTGGCGGCCTCGGTCCGACCGCCGACGACATGACCGCCGAGATGGTGGCGAGCTTCGCCGGGCGCCCGTTGCAGCTCGACGAGGCCCTCGAGCAGCGCATCGGGGAGATCATCGCCCGCTTCGCGCGGCGCTGGCGGATTGACGCCGAGGCCCTCCAAATCGCCAACCGAAAGCAGGCGATGGTTCCCGAGGGCGCGATCGCGCTCGATCCCGTGGGGACCGCGCCGGGCCTCGTGGTGCCGGCCGGCGAGCAACTCGTGGTGGTCCTGCCGGGACCGCCGCGTGAGCTCCAGGAAAGCTGGGCGCAGGCCGTCGAGACGGCGCCGTTCAAGGCGCTCGCGGCACGCGCGCCGCGTTACCGGCAGACGATGCTGCGCCTGTTCGGGATCCCGGAGTCCGAGATCGCCGAGACGCTGCGGGTGGCGGAGCAGGAGGTCGGCCTCGACGGGCTCGAGATCACGACCTGCCTGCGGCGAGGCGAACTGGAAATAGTGGTGCGCGCCGACGCCGACGCCGACGCGGCCTCGGACGCGCTCACCGCGCTGATCGAGCAGCGCCACCGCGAGGCGCTCTTCTCCGTGGACGGCAGCTCGATCGAGGAGCAGGTCGCGCGTCTGCTCGACGACCGCCGGGTCGCGGTGGGTGAGTCCTGCACCGGCGGCCTGCTGTGCACGCGGCTGTCGGACCGCCCCGGGTCGTCGCGGCACTTCGCAGGCGGGGTGGTGGCCTACTCCGACGACGCGAAGATCGAGCTCCTGGGCGTCGACCCGGAGCTGATCGACCGGCACGGCGCGGTCTCGGAGGAGGTGGCCGAGGCGCTCGCGGCCGGCGCGATCGACCGCTTCCGCGCCGATTTCGGGATCGGCGTCACGGGCGTCGCCGGGCCCGACGGCGGGACGCCCGAGAAGCCGGTGGGGCATGTTTGCTTCAGCGTGATCGAGCGCGACGGAGCGCGCGTCACGCGCGCCCTGGATGTGCCCGGCTCGCGGGCCGAGGTGCGCGACCGGTCCACGACCGTCGCGCTTCATCTGCTCAGGCGGATGCTCGCCGGCCAGCCTGCGCCGGTCTGACGCGGCGGTTGCCCGAGCGCCTCAAGAGCCCGCGGCTGCGGCTGTTCGTGGCGGTCGACCTCCCGCGCACCGTGCTCGATCCGCTGATCGAGTGGCGGGCGGAGCAGCTTGGCGACGTGGCGGGAGCGCGGCTGGTCGCGCCGGAATCGCTCCATGTCACGCTCGTCTTCCTGGGGTACCAGTACGAGCGCGATGTCGAGCGCATCGCGCGCATCTGCTTCGAGGAGAACCCTCCCGCTGCCGCGTTCGAGCTGACGCCCACGGAGCTGGCCGCAGTCCCGCCGCGGCGCCCGCGCCTGTACGCGCTCGGGCTGGAGGATACCGGGGGCGC